>Ga0268262_10001907_pt1 | contig 24783 bp, 20 predicted proteins | sample TergutNc150P3_FD_190354 | JGI IMG/M metagenome (GOLD analysis project Ga0268262, IMG submission 190354) | Nasutitermes corniger P3 segment gut microbial community from laboratory colony in Florida, USA - Nc150 P3 (SPAdes) (version 2) | ecosystem: Host-associated > Arthropoda: Insects >...
AACCCGGCTTCTTGCGCTCCTCGCTTGTGTAGAAGGTGCGGATGGGGATGCGGCTCTTAAGGGAATCCATGGGTTTTGTAAGGCTTTTCCCTTTCAGCCTTAGGGCCTGCTTGTCTTTTTTAAGGTAGCGGTCTATGGACGCGGGGCTTATCTTTTTGAGCTTTTCCGCGGTTTCAAAGGTTATGCCGAAGGTCGGCCACGCGGCGATGTGCTGCATCTGCTGCCTCATAAGCGGGGCTAGAATCTTCCCGCACTTGAACCAGAAAAACGTCCAGACCTGGCGGAGGGCGCCTATGACCTCGTCGGTATACACGCGTTTCCCTTTTCTGTTGGATGGCCGCTTTTTCTCCGGCTTTATCTTTACCGGCTTGCCGTCAACGAAGGCCATGGCCTGTTTAACCGGCTTTGCTCCCAGGATGCGGACAGCCGACTTTCGGTGGTAGCCTGTCAGCCTGGTGAATTCGTCCAGCAGGGCCTTCTTCTCTTTTTTCGTTGCCTTTTGATAGCGGGGCCTGTATTCCCTCGCCACTGCCTTTTTTTCTTTCATGCTTAGCCCCATTCGGACGCCCTCCTTCAGGCATCCTTAGTTTAATTTGGGTAACATTTTCTATTTGAGGCATGAACTCTTTTCGGTAACATTTTTCATGAGGCAACGCGAATAGTTGACAAAAACCCCCAAACAGGCTGATACTTTTATATGGTCGTTAATGATGCCAAAGATAACAATGGCAATAATAATGGCAACAATAATAACACAAAAAAGATCCTTCTTGTTGATGACAACGAAGTACAGCTTTCCATAGCCGAGGTACAGTTAAAAAAAGAATACCAAGTTACTACCGCCAAATCCGGGAAAGAAGCGCTCGATTACCTGTTCCATGGCTTTATCCCCAGCCTGATTATACTTGATATACTTATGCCCGGTATGGACGGATGGGAGACATTTGGCAGACTAAGGGCTATCAGCAAGCTGCATGAAGTCCCAATAGTATTTCTGTCTTCCATAAATGATCAAAAAGAGATTGACCGTGCTTTTGACATGGGCGCTGCGGATTTTCTGGTCAAGCCATGCAACAGCAAAGTTTTTTTGGAAAGAATTAGGAAAGCCGTCAAAAAAGACAGCTAAGCAAAAATTTTTAGTGAGTGGTAATCCCATGATCCTTACCGAATTTGACATGATTCTTCGGCTGGTTTTAGGTTTTGTAGCAGGAGGAATAATAGGCCTGGAACGCTCCAGCCGGCGGCAGGTAGCGGGCCTTAGAACGCACATTTTAATTGCCACCGGGGCGACCCTCCTGATGCTCCTGTCAATCTACATTCCTCAGCATATTAGTCCCGAGAGAGGCAACGATCCCGGGCGGATTGCCGCCCAGGTGGTTTCAGGCATAGGGTTCCTTGGGGCAGGGGCAATTATAAGGCTGGGAAACAGCATCCGCGGGCTTACCACCGCGGCGTCTTTGTGGTTTGTCGCGGCTGTCGGGCTTGCCATCGGAGCGGGAATGTACCTGGTTGCCGCCGTAGCGGAAGCCCTTGGCATCATAGCCCTTATGTTCCTGTTCATTTTCGAGAAGAAAATGTTTCCCGCCGAAAGGCTTAAACTGATGGAAATAAGCTACAAAAACGACCCGCTGAACCGCTCCATAAGCGTCAAGGAAGCCATGGAGATAATCAAAGAAGCCGGGATGTCTGTTCTGTCCACGGATTTTAACCAAAGTTCCGATAAAAAGGGAAGTAAACTAAGGCTTTTTATCAGAATTCCCGGCGCTCTGGATATTGCTTCCATAGCTCAATCTATAAAAGCCCTGGACAACGTGAGCAGGGTAGAGATTAAAGAAAAGTACTCCTGAGCTTTTACAGTTCCAGAACCATTCCGTCCCAGGCAGATTCAATACATGTTCCCTTAAGCATCTCAACCAGCCGATCATAGGGAGGGCAGCGGTGAGGGCTCATGTGCGTTAAAACTACCTTCGGCTCGCCGGTGAAAATATCATTCTGCCGGAAAAATTCCACTTCTTCCTTCATACGATCCAGGGTCATGTGCCCAGGCCCCATATCGCGATTTCCATAAGTCGCTTCCATGATAACAGCGTCAACCTTATGAGCCTTTATGCAATCACGCGTGCGATCAATGTATTTGTCAGAATCTGTAGCGTATAAAAACGCTTTACCCTGCGCGTGAACCAAATAAATAAGCCCGCGTTCGATATCGGTATCTCTATGGCTCGCGATCATGGGGATAAAATCGACGCCTTTGCTATGGTATTCCCTGTAGACTTCAGGGATAGAAAAGTCCAGCGCGAAGTCCGCCATCTCGCGGCCATCAAATATTTTCTCAAGCTTGTACAATATCTTCCGGTTTCCGTAAATACTCAGCAGGGGAAGATCGGTAAATCGAGCGCAAGGGGCATTGTACTTCTCTTCTCCCGGCATGTCGTCCGTGCCGTAATATTTATAACGCCAGTGGAGCGTCCAGGGACTAAAGTGATCCTCATGGGAATGAGTGCAAAGCAATAATTCTGTCGGAAGCAGATCGATATTATATTTCATTGCTTTACTGAAAATATCACCCGGAAAATCAATTATGCATTTATCGGAAAAATGGATTGAACTCGTAAATCTGATATTTCGCCCGCCATGCTTTCTGGCGTAATTGCAATAGTCGCAATCGCACCAGACACCGGGGTACATTTCCGCCGCCGCCGTACCTAAAAAAGTGATTTTCATGACTATCCTTCCGAGTTTATCCTTTCAGTTTTATCCTTTCAACGAACCGCTAAAAGCGCCTGAAAGTATCTGTTTTTGTCCCAAAAAGAAGATAAGTACCGAAGGCAGCAGGATTATCGTAACTCCAGCCATTACCAGGTTTATCTCCATAAACTCGGAATTTTTCAGCATACTGATACCTACCTGAACAGTGCGCATCTGGTTTCTGTTTGTTACGAGCAAGGGCCACAAATACTGGTTCCAGGAACCTAAATAAGCATAGATACCCAGAGCGCCCAACTGAGCTTTGGAAAGGGGCATCAGTATCTGCAGAAAAAAACGGAAATTCGTACACCCGTCTATTTTAGACACCTCGTATAACTCTCTTGGGGTGCTTAAAAAAGCCTGGCGCATAAAAAATACGGAAATGGCGGAAGCGGTTCCGGGTAAAATCAAAGCCTGAAAAGTATCAAACCAGCGCAAATCCCCGATAGTCATGTAATTGGAAATTATAATAGATTCTCCGGGAATCATCATGGTGGCAAGAATGGCCACAAACAAAAAGCGCTTCCCCCTGAAATTGAAAAACGCAAAAGCAAAAGCCGCGAGACTTCCAATGATGAGCTGGCCCAGCATTATTCCGGCGGACATTATAAAGCTGTTTTGCAAGTACCTTAACAATGGCGCTACCCTAAGCGCCGCCTGATAATATTGCAAGCTAAAAGAAGAAGGGAAAAGTATGGGCGGCCGTTGGAGCAGTTCGCTCATATCCATGAAGCTGGAACTAACGGCAAACCATAAAGGAAAAAGAACTATAATCACCATAAAGATACGAAGGAAGTTCTTAATTATTATGCCGTAAAGATATTTTATTCTCATTGATAATGTACCCCCTTCCTCTCAATCCGAAATTGGATAAGTGATATTGTCAACAAAATAAGCATAAAAACCATGGACTGCGCGCAGGCATATCCCCACCTGGTATTTATAAACGCCTCACGGTAAATTGTATAAGCCAGGACTCTGGTTGAGGTCCCAGGCCCTCCGGCGGTCATAACATTTACCAGGGTAAAAGTCTGGAAAGCCCCTATGGTGTTTGTTATCAAAAGGAAAAATAAAGTGGGAGAAATACTGGGCAGAATAATGTGCCAAAGTGTCTGAAAAAAATTTGCCCCTTCTATTGAAGCGCTTTCGTATAATTCAGACGGAATACCCTGAAGACCTGAATAAGCGTAAATAAAATTAGTACCCATTGTGAGCCATACTGTCGTGATCGCGATCATTATCAAAGCAAGGCTTCCGTTCCCCGACCAGTTAAATTGAATTTTGAAAATATAGTTGATTAGTCCTGTGGCAGGATTAAAAAGAAATACCATTATTACAGAAGCGCAGGCAGAGGAGACCGCCATAGGAAGGGCGTATATGACCCTGAGAGGACTTGATTTCTTTAAGCGGTTTTCGGCAAGGAGGCCAAGGAAAACTCCTACCGCTATTTGGGCAGGTACAACCATAAGAACAAAACGAAAAGTAAGAAGCACACTGGGCCAGAATGTTACTGTATCGGTAAGGAGTTCAATATAGTTTTCCAATCCGGCAAAACTGACGATCACCCCCATTGAATTGACAATTGACAAACTCATTACAATCGTGCGAACCATGGGGAAATACAGAAAAACAGAAAAAATAAAAAACAATGGGGCAAGATAAAAAAAAGGTTCTATCTTTTGTAAAAAACCTTTCTTTTTTTTCTTCTTTGCTGTGCCCAACATGCTGTTACTCCTTAGCAAGAAGTTAGATTAGGGGGCATTGATAGCAATACCCCCCAATTGCAAGCGCTTATCTGACTGGATTGGCGCGGTTATAGTTGGTGATTAAGGTGTTAACGCCTTCAACTGATTTTTGGATCGCCACTTCCGGGGTAATCTGTCCCATTAACATTTGTTCAATGTACTGCCTGTAGGTAGCGCGGCCTTCCACGAAGCTTCCGTAAATCGGACCAAATCCCATGTTTTTAGAAGCATGCAGTGCATCAATAGCTGTCTGAAACTGGGGATACCTTTTCAAATTATCCTGTACAGATTGAAATTTATAAGCTTCGGTGGTAATGGGATAATAGCCTGTCCTGACATGCCAATTTGCCTGGGCCTCGGGTGAAATCATGAATTTCATAAATTCAACCACAGCCGCTTCAACAGCTTTGCCTTTTCCGTTGTCCAGAACATAGAGCGACGCTCCTCCCAGGGTTACGCCTCCGTTTGGCATATTCCTGTCCAAAGGCGGGAAGAAACAGGTTCCCATTTCAAATTTATCGCCGATCGCGGAAAGAAAACCGCGCACCTGGCTGGTAGACGCCGTGGTAATCGCCGCCATTCCTGATGTGAAAGCCGCGTTGGTGTCCGATGATTGGAAACCTAAATCCCCAATAGCGCCTGAAGTTTTAAGATCCAGCCAGGTCCTTAACACCCGCACGGGTAAATCACTTTGATCCAACACACATTTTGTGGGAGGGCCATTGCGGCCGTTATTGTTATCTACCAAAGGCACCCCGGCCATAACCATCTGCTGCTCAAGAACCCAGGGATCGGAATATTGGACATAGCCATACGGAATGTTGGGATTCTTCATGGCAACTACCTTTAAAGCGATTTCTTTGAGCTGCGCGAAGTCAGCAGGACCATTGGGATAGCCCATTTGCGTCAACAGTGTTTTGTTATAATACATGAGAAGCAGCGAGGTGTTGAAAGGCAGAGAATTGAGTTTCCCGTTTACCGTATAGTAAGCGAGGATATTCTTTTCCAGATTGCTGATATCAATCTTGTACTGGTCAATCAGAGTCTGCGCAGGTGTAATAAATCCGCTGTCAGCCATGAAACGGGTGCCGCCTTCATAAATTTGAACAACATCGGGCCCTTGTTTTGTCCTCATGACTGTTCTTAATTTGTTAATTGATTCTTCGTACGTACCCTGAAACTGAGGATCAACCGTGATTCTGTCCTGGGATTTGTTAAACTGATCAACCAACGCGTTAATGGCTTCGCCATTGGAACCGCTCATGCCATGCCAGAATGTCAGGTCTATATGCCCCCCCCCGCCGCCAGCGGCCTGTTGGGAACCTGTAGCAAACAGCATCGACATTCCCAAAACCAGCGAAAGAACTACTATAAACAGACTCTTTTTCATATCGCCCTCCAAAATTGAATTACAGGAATTACATTCCTAAATGAATAATTATACCCCCCTAAAAATGACGGGTCAAGTTTTTTTTATAGTTTTTTTACAGTGTTCTATTTCCAGGGCCGCCTGTCCCGTTTCCCCAGTACATTGATCGCCGGCTCGGTTAGTTCGATTACGGCGGGAAAATCGTTGGCCTCAAGGAGAACGGTCTCGCCGTCCATCTGGGCCAACAGGGGGTGTTGGCTTTTAAACTCAACTCGCGAAGAGTTCCAAAGAACCGCCTCTTTTTTGTCGGCGTGGGTTCCCTTGGAAAAAAGCCCTTTCAGCACAAGCTTTCTTAACAGGGGCATCTGCCTTATGACGCAAATGTTCCTGTCGTCAGGGAGTATCCAATTCTGCGAACCGTAACAGCGCCTGCCGCTTTCACCCACCGCAATCAAAAGGAGTTTCTCGTTAAGCGTTATCGCTTCTTTTTTCTGTTCATCGGCGCTGCTCAGATTCATAACGCCAACCTTGTAAATTTTGTCGTAAAAAAGAGCCGATACGTCTACCCATAGTTTATAGGAATCGCCGGGAAGCTTTCCTTTCATTTTGTTTGTCATGTGCGTAACAAAGGCGTCAAGGCCTACGGAAAGAATATTAAAAGCAAGGAAGGGGCCTTTTCCGCTTGCCGTCCTTAGCCTTATAGCCCTCTGCTTTACAAGCGCCGGGGGTTCGATAATCAGATTCAACGCCTCGTCCAAAAAAAACGAATCTGCGCCGTCATTTGCGGTTCCCATTGGCAGGCGCAAGACCGCGAAATCTTCCCTGATTTTTTCACTCGCGCCGTACAGAGCGGTCATCACTTCAAGGCTTGTACCGTCTCCCCCGGCGGTGATTACAAGGTTAAAGGGCCGCTTTTCAGCGCTTGCGGCGGCTTTCGACGCCTCGCCGATCAGCGTCTCGGTTATTTCCTTCGCGTGGCCGCGCGCTTTTGTAAAAAGAAGGCCTTCTTTACCGCCTTCCTGCCGCCCTGTTTCCGATGGGCCGCAGAATTCGCGCGCGGGGTTCTTTGCCGCTCGTTGTTTACACTCGTTAAGCTGCGCAAGGTGCTTCTTCCAGCGCGGCTTGATGGTAAAGCCCCCCGCCTTGGGATTGGCAATGATTGTCCAAAGAAAAGGCCTGTCCCCGGCCAAAGGGCTATGGGAACAAATTTCCGACAAAAGTGAACCAAATTCTTCAAACGCCATGATTACTTCCTTTAGCAAAAAGCCCAGGTAAACAGTATACATCTTCTACGCCATCAACGAGAATTCCTCCCATGCCCATCTGTATGGGGATGTCCAGGTCTATGTCGTAGCGGTCGCCAATGGAAACGCAGGTTTCAGGGGGACAGAGAGAGGATTCGGAAAATTTTTCAAAAGGCATTTTGTGAGGTTTGGCGACCATGCAGGTATCAAGCCCGATGACGAAAGGGAAACAAGCTTCCACTCCCAACGCCGCCAGGGTTTTGCGGGCAACCAAAACCGGGTTATTTGTTACAACGCCCAAAGTAAAACTATTGGACAGCTTTTCCAAAGTTACTTTTAGTTTTTCGTCCTCTTTGATAAAAAGCCGGGGTTCCAACATTTCTTCCCGCCAGCTAATTATTTCTTTCATGCCGATTCCGTATCCCATCAAAATGTAAGAAAGGCTTATCGACTTTCCATCGTGGGAAAGCGCCCAGGCCTTCCGTTTTTCTTCTACCTCGCCTTTCATTTCTTCAAAAGAAAGTCCCCTTAACTGTCCCAGCTTTTCCACCAGTTTGTCTATCTGATACTGGCCGTATTCATCGTTGGAATACAGGGTAAGATCCATATCAAAGGCAAGCGCCTTTATTGTATCAGGCAGATAAAAAATTTTCATTTAAAAAACCTGCTACTATGTAACATCTAAAGCTTTACTCCAAAATTATTTCACGCAGAGGCGCAGAGGACGCAAAGGGCTATAAGCAATGAGAAAGCCAGATTCCTCTTTCATGCTTATTCTCATTATGAAAATAAAAAAAAGCATATAGGAAACGCTAAATTTGGTAATAACGCCCAGTTCTCTGCGCCTTCGCGAGCTACCTTCGGTTCTTAGCTGCGTGAGGATATTTTGGGAAAATGTATTTAAAACATTTAGGTGTCCCATAATTTTAGATCTTGTCGGGATTTTCCTGGAAATGCTTCACGATAATGTCACGGTTATCCAAAAGAGAGCTCAGCGAAAGCCCCCTGTGGAGCCGCGCAATAGTTCTCGCGAAAAGTTTCGTGATGTCGACATTAATGTACCATTCCCGCTTAAGAACCTCTTCGTGATACACCGCGTTTGTCCCGATGATCCTATAGAAAAGCCCGTCTTTGTAGGCGTCGTCAAAGTATTTTATCGCGTCGCCTGAAAACAGGGGAAGGCTAATCGCGCAGATTACTTTTCCGGCTCCCTGGTTTTTAAGGAACTTCATTGCTTTTAGAAGGGTTCCGCCCGTACCAAGCATGTCGTCGGCCATTAAAACGTTTTTGCCGCTGACATTCCCCAGGAGCTTTATCGCGGAAATATTGTTCTTAAGGGCGTCGGTTGACACCATTGAATAATCCCTTTCCTTGTACAGAAGCGCCAGCGGTTTTTTCAGCGCCGTAGCGAAAAATTTATTCCTGCTTACCGCGCCGGTATCGGGAGAAACAACGACAAGGTTATCGTCAATGATATCCAGATTATTGACCAAAGCGCTGATAATCTGATAACTGGCATGGAGGTTTTCAAGCCTCATGCTGTCGAAGGCGTTGCAAATTTCCCTGGAATGAATATCCAGCGTGATGATGCGGCTGACCCCCAGGCTTTCGAGGATCCGCCCGACACGGCCTGCCGTCAGCCCTTCCCTTCCCTTGTTTACGTGCTGCCTGGAATACGGATAAACAGGGGCCACCAGGGTAACCCTTTCCGCCCCAGCCTGCATTGCGGCATCAACGGTAACATAAATTGTCATTAGATGATCGTTTACCGAAAGAACCTTTTTTACGGCTCCTCCGTTAAAACTGACAGGGTAATGGTTCTCAACGTCCTGAACAATATATATGTCCTTTCCCCGGATGGATTCCATAATTTCAGCTTTTATTTCGCCGTTGGGAAAAAGGGTGAATTTGGCCGAAACCCTGAAATTCGGACTGCGGTACTTATCTATATCGCCGGGAAGAGTTTGGGAAGGCGAAAGGACATCGTTGATAAAGTTAATCCGCCTGATCGCGGAACCAGGATCCATACCGTACTGACGGGCCAGATCGCCGGCAATATTTGCAAAGCGAAGGCGGTATCCGCTATCAAGGTCGGCTATCACCTCTTCGGCAAATACTTCGCCCCCAGGACACGCAAGCACAGCCAGATTCGCCGGGTTGGTCTTGTTCATCGGTGCTGAAAGGCTAACATACTAAGGTTTAGTTTTCAAGTATGACGATCTCTACCCGCCTGTTTCTCGCCATCCCTTCCTGGGTTCTGTTGTCGGCGATTGGCCTGTCCGCCCCGTAGCCGCGGATCACCACCCGGTCTGCGGTGCGCACTTTTTTGCGTATAAGGTACTCCGCCACCGCAGCCGCCCGCTCCTTTGAAAGCTGGAGCCTCCCCGCGGCCGTTCCGGCAAGGGCGGTGTGCCCTCCCACAAGTATGTCCCTGTCGGGGTACTTTATGAGTATTTCAGCGATTGCGTCAAGTTTGGAGAACTCGCTTTGCCTGAGTACCGCCGAGTCCGCCGCAAACTGGATATTTTCAAGGCTTATAACAATTCCCTCATCGCTCACACGCACGGTGGCGTCCGGAATCTCGGCGATTTCTTCGGCAATGCTTTTGGCAAGGTCTTCCTTGTCCATGGGCGGCGCTTCCACCACTTCCGCCTCGGCCCTGCCCCGGTATTCCCAGGTCTGCCCGTCGGAAAGATCCAAAATCGTCCTAAAAAACTCTTCGTAGGCCGCCGCCTGGCCGCGGTCGGTATCCCAGTAAACGGTCTGATCGGAAGAGCTCTGAATCCGCCTGGGGTAGACCTTGCCCGGAACCGCAGCCGGCTCCAGAAAAACCCTGTAAGAGACCGTAAAAGCCGGGTACTCTGCATCCTTCCACATCCTTAAGCCAAGGTAGGTATAAAGGGCCGTAAAGGGAATGGTGTAGGGTTTTTCAATCCCGTAACTGTCGCGGAAATCGTGAACCTCTGTCCCGTCAGCGGTCCAGGTTTCGCCAACCTCAAGGTCCCTGCCCGGAAAAGCAGGCACGTCCCTTACGTTGGGCATATAGTACTGGCCGTCAATCGTCATGCGGCCCAGCCTGTCCTGCTCAAATTCCGCATCGTAATCCTTCGCCCATGTAAAAGTGCTTGCCGCCGCGTTTGCGCCGCCCACAGGAACGGTGGTTTCGGCAGACTGAAAAAGCGCCGACTGCCTGGAACTATCGCCTGAAACAGAGATTATTTCCATGGCTATGCGGTTTACAATTTCCGCCCTGTAGCTTAGTTTCCGGTCAACAAAGATATCCATGGTTACCTTGGAAACTACCCTGTACTTGTCGCCGGTTTTGTACTTGTAGATAAATTCCATTGAAAAAGCTGGAGAACAGTAGAGGATTAGTATGATAAAAAGGAACAATACTCCGCGCTTTGGTTTCATACGCCTGTGACCATACTCATTTTTATATCTTTTATATCAAAGCATCATTAAAAACAAGTATATGCCTTGGCAAGAATTGACTAATCCATCCTGGAAAGTGTTTTTTTCCGATTCATTTGACAACTTAGACAGGCGGGGTTTACACTGAAACGGTGATTGAGACACCGGGAGTTTGGTCCAATAAAAGCACGGTTACAAAAAAAGACAGAATTGGGCTGATCCTTGCCAATATTGACTCCGGATGGGCCCAGAATATATGGCTTCCGTTTGTAACACCGACGCTTAACGAAGGTAAAAGCCTTTTCATTTTCCCCGGTGGACGGCTGAACGCTACTATAAATTCCGAGAACCTTCGTAACGCTATCTATTCCCTGGTCAACAGCGAAAATCTTGACGGTTTTATCAGTCACAGTTCCAGTATCATATTCATTAAATCCCAGGAATTTGAGCGTTTCCATTCCAGCTTTTCTTCCCTCCCTTTTGTTACCTTGGCGCTTAAGGTTCCCGGCCATCCTTGCGTGGAATTCGACGCATACACAGGCATGAAACATCTGATTCTTCATTGTATAAACGTTCACGGGGCCAGAAAGATCGCTTTTATCCAGGGCCCGGCTTTTCACCCTTCCGCGCAGACCCGGCTAAGAGCTTACCATGACGCCTTGAAAGAAAGCGGGCTTCCGTCTTCTCCCGATAGTCCCCTGATAACAGATCCCTTTATGTGGGGGAACGGTACCGAGGCGGCGGCGCAGCTTCTGGAAAGCCGTAAACTAAAGCCCGGAGAAGATTTCGATACCCTGGTTGGCTCCAACGATCAGATGGCTTTGGAGGCGATCGAATACTTTTCCAAAAGGGGCTATTATGTACCAAGGGATTACCATGCCCTGGGATTCGATGATTCCCTGGAGGGCCGTTTCGCAAAAAGCCCCCTCTCTACGGTGGGAGTTCCGTATGTGACCATGGGAAAGGAAGCTTTCCGGGCCATACTGGAGTCGTTGGAAAAAAGCCCGTCAGACGGCGATACGGGCGATGCGATTAAAGAACTTTTTTTGCCGACAGAACTCATTATCCGGGAATCCTGCGGCTGCCAGAATATGTATCATTTACCCATAGAAGAGACCGGGCAGGAGCTTTATGAAATTCCGGCCCAACAGGATCTGACCGCGGCGATTGCCGCGTATTTCGAGCTCAACACCAAGGAGACCAACGCCATTATAAAGCCGTTGGTTCGTGCCTGGCAAAAAGCTTTTCCGGAAGCCGGTTCAGAGTCCCGGCAGCCTTCGGCGGAAAGCTTTCTGTACCTTTTTGAGAAAACCCTCATCAAGTTTTTCAAGGCAAACGGGTATCCTGAGAAAATTTTCAGATTTTTGAAGTACGCCTGCAAGACAGGGCTTATACTGCCCTCACAAATCAGAAAACTTGAACCTGCCCTGTACCAGGCGATCTTCAGCGCCCGCGAGCCATTGACTGTAATTGTGCAGCACGAAAGGACGAAACTGAACACGGTATTGACTTCCCTAAAGTACGAACTTTTGGGAATCAGGGAAAAAAATTCCCTGATACAAAGCCTCTCTAAATATCTGCCAAAAATCGGGATAGATACCGCCGGTATAGCGCTCTATAAAGACAATGAAACATCTATTTGGATAGGAAGTTTTTCACCGGACGGAATCGGACTGATGCGGGAAGAATACTTCCCCGCAAAAAAACTGGTTCCGGAGCCGTTAAACACGCAATTTTCCCACGGAATTTTTATGGTACAACCCCTGTTTATGGAAAACCGCTCTCTGGGATATTTTATTCACAACGTACTAAATAGCGATGCTATCACTTTCGAAGAGCTCCGTTCAATCGTCAGCTATGCCCTGAAAGGAATTATTCAGTATGAAGAAGTGGAATCGGCAAGGCAAAAGATGCAGGAAAGCGACGAGCAAAGCCGGTTACTGATGCTGCAGAAAGAAGCGGCGCAGGCCGCGTCTGAAGCGAAGAGCCAGTTTTTGTCCAATATGTCGCATGAGATCCGCACTCCCATGAACTCCGTTTTGGGAATGACCGAACTGTTGCTTTCGGAGAATTTGACTAAACGTCAAATGGATTATGCGGAAGACATAAGGACATCCGCCATGGCGCTGCTGGATATCATCAACGATATCCTCGATATTTCCAAGATACAATCCGGGAAAATGACCCTGAATCCCGTACACTTCGATTTTCGCGCCCTGTTGGACAATATCTGCTCAATGATACGTTTCCTGATTATTCACAAGGAAATAGTTTTTTCGATGGAAACACAGGGCGAAATTCCAAAGTGTCTGTACGCCGATGATGTCAGGCTTAGGCAGATACTTTTGAACGTGCTGGGCAACGCGGTAAAATTTACAAAGGCCGGCCATGTCAGTTTAACAATCGAAGTTTCGGACGCGGATATCCGGTTCATCGTCAGCGATACGGGCATTGGTATAAGGCAGGAAGAAATCCCGCGTGTTTTTGACGCTTTTGTGCAGGCCGATGATATTCATAACCGTAACAGAAAGGGAACAGGGCTCGGGTTGTCCATAACCAAGTCGCTGGTTGAAATGATGGGCGGGCATATTTCGGCGGAAAGCGTGTACGGAGAAGGCGCCACATTCCGCATTGTTATCCCAAAGGTCATCGGGGATGAAAAAATGATCCGCAGTATCGAGTCCGTGGAAAGCGTGCTATTCACACCGGATATTAAAATACTTGTCGTTGATGACAATTTATTAAATCTGAACGTCGTGTGCGGACTTCTGTGGCTCAGTAATCTAACCGTCTTCACCGCCGAATCAGGGCGGCAGGCAATAGAGATTGCCGGACAGAATCAATACGATCTCATATTTATGGATCACATGATGCCGGAAATGGACGGTGTAGAGGCCACCAAAATATTACGCGAGATGGGCGTTAAGGTTCCTATAATCGCGCTCACGGCCAACGCGGTAACACAGGCAAAAGAAATGATGCTGGCCGCCGGAATGGATGATTTCCTGCCGAAACCTATCCTGAAAAGCTCGCTGAACGAAATGCTGATAAAATGGCTCCCCAATTCAAATTTTACCAGGCGGAAGAGTGAGCCGGCGGATGTCGGCGATAACATACCTGAAAAGCAGAGAGTATTTTGGGATGCCGTAAAGAAGATTGAATACCTTTCCCTGCGTATCGGGCTGGAAAGGGTTTCCGGAAAATACGATGCCTACAGGGAAATGCTCCATTTATCGATAAATGAAATTGATAAATGCGACAGGAAATTACATGCTTTCCTGGCCGCGAATGATATGCGTAACTTCACCATAGAAGCGCACAGCATAAAAAACTCGCTGGCAAATCTCGGCGCCATGAAGTTATCCGCAAGAGCATACGAGCTGGAAGCGGCGGCGTTACGGAACGATACCGCTTTCTGCGCCTTAAACCTGAATCCCTTTCTGGACGATCTCCGTAATTTGAGTGAAGAAATAAAAAAGGCGTTTTCCGAATTGTATCAGGATAACGCTCCCATCATCGTCCCGCCGGAGCTTGAGCTAATCCTGGTAAAAATGAAAGACGCCATGAATGAAATGGACTATATGAAAATAAACGATGAGCTAAGGAACCTGAATGCGCTCGAGGTGAATGAAGCGCTTAAAGGCAGAATAGAAGAGATAGAGACCGCCGTTATTCTAATGGATTATCCCTGCGCGGTAGAGGCGATTCAGGAATTGCTCAAATTTTCTGGGCCTTCCAAGACTTGAACTTGGGACCGACGGATTATGAGTCCGCAGCTCTAACCAACTGAGCTAAAGGCCCTTAAACGAAAAACCGGTCAAATTTCCGATTTTCACGTTATTTTTAGCCTAAATTTTCCGCTTGATCAAGTAGTCGGCAGCAGCAATTTAAAGTTTAAAGGAATACTTTAAAAAACATAAGAAAAATCCTCACGCAGAGGCGCGGAGTACGCAGAGAGCCATATGTAATGAGAAAGTCAGATTCCTCTTTCATATTTTTTTTGTTATAAAAATAAGAAAAAGCATGAAGAAAACGCAAAATTTGGAAATAACACAACGTTCTCTGCGCCTTTGCGCCTCTGCGTGAGAATATTTGAAGGTAAATTAGTCGTACATAGAGGTCAAAACGAATACGATATAGACCATTAATACCCGGAGGAACACTAAATTGAGGTGATGAGAGATAAACTTTAAATTGCTGCAGTAACTACTTGGAAAGTTCCGATAAATATGCTATATTTATATTTGAGGGGACCTTTTTCAGGATTTAGATTAGATTTAGTATAGGAGGATTTTATGATAAAGATACGGGTTTTAAGCGTGTTTCTGGCGCTTTTGGCATTGGCATACTTTTTCCAAAGCTGCGAATACAACCTCCCCCCCGATACAAACCAAAGCGATCCATCGTCCTCAACCCCTTCGACCAGTCCATCTACCCCTACCCCTACTGTCCCAACAACTCCAACCAACCCGCCTTCCACGCAGGGCGTAGCCTTTAATCCCGGTAAATATGTAGTAAGTGTTGAAATAATATCAGGTCCGACAGTAAAGCCTGTTTACGAGGGCACGGAGGTCGATCTTACAGGGATGAAAATTAAAATCACCTATAACGACGGCAGTACCGAAACTCCGACACTTTCGTCAGCCAACAAAGCCGATTTTTCAATTGAGCCGCCGTATTATAAAAAGGCTAAAACCGAACACAAAGTAAGATATATTAAAGAGTATAACACATCTGAAGCTATGAAATTTAACGCTCCGGAGACGAATGATTTTCAACTCCTTAAAGGATGGACTATAGAGGGAGACCCAATTGTCAAGGAATTCGAAGGCTTAGGCTATGAAATCACCGGAGTAACAATAACAGGCACATATACACCAGAAACAACAACTAAAACACTTTTTCCTGCAGTCGAAAGTACATCGGGGACATACTATCTTCGTTTCGGTGATACCACTAACCAAGCACCCACTGGAATATCAACAAATAAAAATAGACAAGAAAAACTTTCCGACAACATACCGAAATATAAACTTGCGGCAATCAACATTTCCAAAGATCTGGTTTTCAACGGACAGATTACCTTTGACGACCCCAGGTTTTTTGGCGAAAAGGCAAAAGAACACTGGTACGGCCACCTTAAAGACGCTGTAATAGGACTGGTTTACGAGAATAATACAACACTAAAATCAATAAGGCTTGCTGAGTCGGCCATGAGCGCGCCCGAATCCATAGAACTTGAAGTTTATCCTAAAAAAGATAACGGCGGTTGGGGGTCGACTCCTGAGCTTGAATTTAAATTTAAGACTAGTCCCCCAACATCTACTGAAATAACAACAAAACTGGCCGTCCCGCTTTACAATACCCTCGCAAGCATCGGATTCGATTACAGCGGAACCACTCCTATTGTCCTTAACGGGGGAAACTCCGACAGCGATATAAACTTCCTTGGGAAGGCAAAACCGTACGCAATCTATCAAATGAACAACAATAAATCCAACACCGTCAAGAAGTACCTCTTTGTAACTGACCCAACATCCGGTACTATCTCGTTCAACCTTTGGTATATTAACGGCAGCCAGGATACCGCCATTGAAACCAACGTTAATCCGGAAGGCATACTTACATCAAGCAGTTCAGCTTCATATGATAAGGACAAAAAACTTCAAAATGCCAAAGTTACTTATAATGCTCGTGACGGGAACCTTACACCCTCTGTTTCTGTACCAGCTTCCCAGTCAAAGAGCGCCACACTCAAGGTTGGGGTAACCGGTTATTGAACTTTTTGGCTTTACGAATACAGCGATGTATCGTATAATTACCTACTTTTATGACGCTAAACTATGCTTGTTCAGTTTTACTGATCATCGACGTTCAGAATGACTTCTGCCCGGGAGGAGCGCTGGCGGTAAAAGACGGCGACCAGGTAATCGAGCCCTTAAACCGCCTGTCCTCTCTTTTCGCGGCAAACGGCGGCAGGGTTATTGCCACGCAGGACTGGCATCCCGCCAATCACGCTTCTTTTGCCTCTTCCCACGAAAACAAAAAAGCCGGCGACACTGTTGACCTGGGCGATGTTAAGGGCCAGGTTCTGTGGCCCAGCCACTGCGTTCAGGGAAGCGGGGGAGCGGCATTTCACGCCTCGCTTGACCTAAAGCCTGTAAGCCTGATTATCCGGAAAGGCTTCCGGCGCGGCCTGGACTCGTATTCGGCTTTTTTTGAAAACGACAGAAAAACTCCCACCGGCCTTGACGGCTACTTAAAAGCCCTTTCGATTGATACCCTCGCGCTTGGGGGGCTGGCAACGGACTACTGCGTCCTTTACAGCGCTCTTGACGCCGCCGGCCTTGGCTACAAAACCATTGTTGTTTCCGACGCTGTCCGAGGGGTGGGCTATCCCGCCGGTTCTGTGGAACGGGCGCTAAAAACCCTTGAAGACGCGGGGGTTATTTTTGCCTCCTCCGGAGGAATTCAATGAAGATATCCTCACGCAAAGGCGCAGAGAACGCAGAGAAAGAAAATGAATGAAAATGAAATAGGAACCATTATAATTGACACCGCTCTTTACTTACATAAAAGTCTCGGCCCGGGATTATTGGAAAGCGTGTATGAAACTATTCTTGCCAAATTGCTTTCCAAAAAAGGGCTATATATTCAACGGCAAGTATCAATCCCTATAGAATTTGAGGGAGAACAATTCGATGAAGGGTTTCGTGCCGACTTGTTCGTTGAAGGGAAGGTAATAATTGAATTAAAATCGACAGAAAAGATAACATCCGCTCATAAAAAACAATTATTAACATATTTAAAACTGACTAACACAAAACTTGGTTACATCCTAAATTTTGGAACAGAGCTAATGAAAGATGGAATAAATAGGATTGTTAATGGCTTATAGATCGAATCAGACCTTTGCGTCCGCGAACCGATGGTTCGATGCGCCTCTGCGTGATAAACTTATGGAGTAAAGTTATGATATTACAAAACACTAATCACGATTCCGCTTTATTCACCGATTTTTATTCCCTTACCATGGCCCAGGGCTACTGGAAAAAAGGAATGAAACACCACGCCGTTTTCGAGATGTTTTTTCGCAGCAACCCTTTTTCAGGCGGCTTTTCAATTTTCGCCGGCATTGAAACCCTGCTGGAAAAAATCCGGGCCTTTTCTTTTTCCGCCGACGATATCGCGTACCTGCGAAGCCTTGGATCTTTTGACGAAGCCTTTTTGGAATACCTCGGGAACTTCAGGTTTACCGGCACTATATGGGCAATGGACGAAGGAACGGTGGTGTTTCCCAACGAGCCCCTTATCAGGGTTTCAGGCGGCCTGCTTGAATGTCAGCTCATTGAGGGGATGCTGCTTAACACCGTCAACTTTCAAAGCCTCATAGCGACCAAAACCGCCAGGGTTGTGCTTGCCTCGGGCAAGGCCTCAGTTGCCGAATTCGGTCTGCGCCGCGCCCAGGGGCCTGACGGCGCGATGTCGGCTTCCAGGGCCGCTTTCATAGGCGGGGCGTCCAGAACCTCAAACGTCCTTGCGGGAAAAGAGTACGGCATCCCGGTTTTTGGAACAATGGCCCACTCCTGGATTATGGCCTGGCCCACGGAAATAGAGGCCTTCCTGGCTTACGCGGAGCTTTATCCTGACAACTCTGTCTTTTTAATCGACACCTACGACACCCTTAAAAGCGGGACCGTAAGCGCCATAGCGGCAGGCAAAGCCCTTGCCGCAAAGGGAAAGAACTTCGGCGTGCGCCTGGACTCAGGCGACATCCACTACCTTTCGGTAGAAGTAAGGAAAATGCTTGACGCCGCTGGCCTGCCGAACGCGACGATTTCGGTTTCAAACGACCTGGACGAATACGTCATAAAAACCCTCACCGACGCAAACGCGCCGGTAAACACCTGGGGTGTCGGAACGCAGATGGTAACGGGCGGAAAAGAAGCGGCCTTTACCGGGGTTTATAAGCTTGCCGCAAGCGACGACGGAAAAGGTAAAATCACCGCCAGAATTAAATTTTCCGACAACCCGGCCAAAACCACCAACCCCGGCGTAAAGCAGGTTTGGCGCATAAGGGACAAGGACGGAATGTGCGTCGCCGACGTACTCGCCCTTGAAGACCAGGAAGAGCCCGACATTCTGGAAAAAGGAAAAACCTATTCGTTCTGGCACCCCCAGGCCGACTACCGCCGTTTCTCTCACACTCTGGATCGGGAGGCGGAAGGCCTTTTAAAGGAGCGCTTTAAAAACGGAAAGCTTATAATAGAAAGCCCCGCCCTTACTGAAATTCAAAACAGGGTTCGCAGGGAGCTTGAGGGCCTTGACGGAAGCTACAAGCGTTTTCTCAATCCTCACATTTACAAGGTTTCCGCAACTGAACGACTGCGGGCGCTAAAGCTGGAACTGATCAAAAGCTATCTGGGAGATCTATAAGAATGAAAGACGAAATAAAAGTTTGGATTGCAAATAACGGGGATACAAAAACCGAATTGTCCTGCCCTATCGGAGCAAGAATTGACTCGCTGGTTCATCATTTTGACGTACAAAGCTCTCACCTGGCGGCGGTGAAGGCAAACGGAGAAATCCTGCCGCTTTCCGCCAAACTCGAGGTAAACACTGTTCTGGAGCCGGTTTTGCTTGAGAGCCCGGAAGGAGAAGCCATCTACCGCTGCTCCCTGGCTTTTCTGCTTGCCGCCGCCGCGGGCAAACTGTTTCCGGACAAGAGCCTCTACATCGGCCATTCATTGGGAAACAGCTATTACTACACCTTTCTGGAAGGCGGAACGCCGGATAAAAATAAAATTGAAGAACTTCAAAGCAGGGTAAAAGAGCTGGTTAAGCAGGACTTGCCCATAGATCGCCGTTACATGGCCTACGCGGAAGCAATGGAAACTTTCACCAAAAACCATCAGGACGACACCGCCCTTTTATTAAACGAAAGAAGCGAAGCAAGGGTAATGGTGAACGAATGCGCCGGATTTATCGATCTTTACATCTCGCCGCTTTTAAACCGTACCGGCCTTCTTGATGTTTTTGAACTGATGCCTTACAAGGACGGCTTTCTTTTGCGCTTTCCCGCCATAGGCAGCGGGAGAAAACTTGAGCCTTTTGAAGACAGCCCGATAATTTTTTCCGTATTTGACGAGTATAAAAAATGGGGCCGCATAGTCGGCGTCCAATCGGTTGGACGGCTGAACCGTCTGGTATCTGATCAGGGAATCAGGGAGTATATCCGCATCGCCGAAGCCTTTCAGGAAAAAAAGCTCGATGAAATTGCCACAAAGATTTACCATTGCAAAGATTCGGTTAAGGCTATCCTTATCGCCGGGCCTTCAAGCTCCGGAAAAACCACCACCGCCAAAAGGCTTTCAATCGCCCTAAAAGTCATGGGAATTGAACCCGTAGCCATTAGCCTTGACGATTACTACGTCGGGACTGAAAACACCCCCAAGGACGAAAAAGGAGAACCCGACTACGAATGTCTTGGGGCTTTGGACGTTCCCTATCTGAACCAGCAGCTCCTTGCGCTCCTTGCCGGAGAGGAAGTAACGCTTCCCGTATTTGATTTTAGAATCGGCAAGCGCAGGGAAGAGGGGGGCCGTAAAATCCGTCTGGACAATAGAACCATGCTCGTAATCGAAGGCATCCACGGACTCAACGACGCCCTTACCCCGCAAATAAAAAAGGAGACAAAGTTTAAGCTCTACGTTTCCGCCCTGACCCAGCTTAACCTGGACGATCACAACCGCATTCCCACCAGCGACAACAGGCTTATACGGCGGTTGGTACGCGACCACCAGTTCCGCAACGCCAAGGCGGAAAGAACGTTCGACATGTGGCCCAGCGTTCAGCGCGGGGAGCGAAAAAACATCTTCCCGTTCCAGAACTCAGCCGACGCCGCTTTTAACTCCGCCCTGGACTACGAACTGGCTGTCCTGAAATTCTACGCGGAGCCTCTGCTCCATACGGTAAAACCCGGCATGAAAGAATACTCGGAGGCAAAAAGGCTGCTTTCCTTCCTGGAAAATTTCACGCCGATTCTGCCGCAGTACGTTCCCGGGACCAGTATACTCCGCGAGTTTATAGGCGAATCGGAGTTTGAGTACTAAGATCTATATGCAAAAATCGCATTAAATCTTTCAGCGTCTGCAATTCAAGTTCCGCGATATAAACGCCAAAATCATCACTGTTATTTCTTTCCAAAATATTATAGTAATCTGCTTTTCTTAAAACCGGTATGGAAACCGGAAATAATTTGTCCTGATAAAGAAAGGTGTTCATCACAAGGCGTGATATTCTTCCATTTCCGTCTGTAAAAGGATGTATATTTACCAATCTAAGGTGAGCCTCAGCGGCAAAAACAACCGGATGAAAATTATTTCGCTCATTGTCAGTCCATTCTATGAATTCCCGCATTTTCACAGGGACATTCTCCGCTTTTGGCAGTCTCTTTTTACTCCCGCTAATCAGCACCTCTATTTTTCTGTATTCACCGGGACTGACAAAATCAGGGATGTTTTTACTGAATAACTGATGACAGTATAAAATGTTTTCTTCTGTTATGTTTCTTTTCCCGATTAGCGAAAACATGTAATCGTACGCTTTGCCGTGGCCTTCCACCTCATAAAATTCCCTAAGCGGATGGCCTCCTATGGTAATTCCGTCTTCCAGGATTACTTTTGTTTCATCCAGAGTATGCGTATTGCCTTCTACCGCATTTGAAGAGTATGTCGTTTCTATCTTGAAAAACTGATTTATTTGCCTGAGGTAATCTCCCTCAAACGACCGTATTTCATTTATTTGATTCTTTCTTTTATCAATTTCGTGTAATAAATCCAATAATAATTTCATTACTGTAAAATGTTATCTTATGCTGTTGATTTATTCAAGTAAAGCCTATAAAAAAGCTCAGATTCCATGAAATTAAGAAAGATCATGAGAGTTTTACGGCAAATATCGGAGTGAGGGTTCGTGGCCGTACCGTCAAGACCGAAGGTCTGCGGTACGCTTCGTGTGGTTCGTGGTAAATTTTTTGAAAACTGATTTCCGTGATAAAAAAGGCTGCCCAGGCGTTACCCGGACAGCCTCTGCTAAAAACCTTTACATCAGCGTCAAGCGATCTTGAAGCGTGAAATCTCCTGCATTAGGGTCTTAATTCCTTCGCGGTTTTTTATGCTTATCTCGTTGACCTGGTGTACCGCGACATTAACCTGATCCGCGCCTGAAGCCATCTCGTTCATGCCGCTGGTAATTTCCTGTGTTACCTTTTCCAGATTGTGGCTTTCGTTCATTACTTCCTTGCTGCCCACAAGCATTTCCAGGGAACCGCCCTTTACCTGCCGGGTAATTTCGTTAACATTGCTCACGCCGCTAAGTACTTGTTTGCTCCCTTCGCCCTGTTCTTCCATCGCGTAGCGGATGTTATCTTCCTGCTGCGCGACAGTCCTGACACTTGAGTCAATCGCCTCGAAATTGTTAAGCACGTTTTCGGTTGACACGCTGATTTTGTCAATGGAACCTTTTATCTTTTTCAGCACATTGCCGATGATCCTGGACTGTTCGCCTGAGCTTTCGGCAAGTTTGCGGATCTCTTCGGCAACTACAGCAAAGCCCCTGCCCGAGTCCCCAGCGTGAGCGGCTTCTATTGACGCGTTCATCGAAAGCAAATTGGTCTGGCTGGCGATGGTTTTCATTACAGAGTTGATTTTTAACAGGTCTTCTGATTCGCCTGCTATTTCATGAATATCTGCCGCCATTTCATGCAGTCCGTTGCGCCCCACTTCCGAAGCTTTTTTTAACACACTTACATTGGCGGTGTTGTTGACCAGCGTGTTTGTAACAGAACCGATATTCGCTACCATCTGTTCAATCGCCGATGAAGCCCTGGAAATATTGCTGCTCTGGTTTTCTACCTGACCGTTGAGTTTGTTAATGTTGGAGATAACCTGTTCTATGGTCGCGTTGGTCTCTGTAACGCTGGCGCTCTGGTTTATAACGCGGCCCTTGATGCTTTGGATGTTTGCGGTAATCTGGTTGACTGCCGCCGCGGTTTCGGTCATGTTGCTGGACAGGTCATTGCCAATCTCTGACAAACCGTCAGTCTCTTTTTTGATATGAATGATCATATTCTTGATTTTTTCAAGAGTTTTGTTGAAGTAAAGGGCAAGGTCGCCAACTTCATCTTTGGAATTGACGGCTATAGTCCGGGTCAGATCTCCTTCGCCTTCCGCGATATCCTTTAAGGTGTTCGCTACTTTGACGATTGGTTTTGTAGTGCTGTTTATGACAAAGTATACAATTACTATCGCTACCGCAATTGCTATCAACGCCAGAATAACGGTAAATCCTGTCATTGCACTGACCTCTCTCAGCGCGTACGATTCAGTGGTTCCTACCAATACCGACCATGTATTGCCTGAATCGCCTATTTCGCATGATTGCATTTTAAAGTAAACATTCGTTTTCAGGGTCGGATCGTAAGTGTAGCCCGAAAAAGTTTTCCCTTCGTTTATTGCTTTTAAAAGCGCCGCCTGGTTAGCGCCGACTTCAACATCAACATCCATCGTATTTTTGCCTATACGATCGGGAATGAAATGCCCCATAATAGACCCGTTGCCCGAATATATTACCATTAAGGCGATTTCATCATAATCCCTTATGGTTTTTTCCACCAATGGCTGCAACGCGTCTATTGTTACGAGGCATGTTACAGTTCCGACAACTTCGTTAGTACGCGGATTAATAATTGGAGACCACATTTTTACTGTATATGTATCTTTTCCGTTTACCGCAAGGAGAACGGGATTATCCAGCCTGTCTTTGCGCGCATTGGGACCGGCAATATAGGACATGGTTTCTTCAACATCGAGTGTCGGCCTGGCCTCTATCCTGCCGGTATCCCTGCCCCAGGTCATTGCGTACTGCCCGGTAGCGGTTGAACCCGGACGGCCTATATAACGGCTGTCCATGCCGTCTAACGCGTTTGGTTTCCAGACGGAAAATATACGGACAAAATCCGGCTGTGAATTCAATGCGGAGCGGAGCATATCGTCAAAGCGGTCCCTCCGTTCTTCAGCGGGAATGGATTCATAGTCCCCCATAATACCGGCCAATGATTGCACTACTTTCATATAGCTGCCCTCACGGCCTTGCAGGTAAACAGCCTGATTCCTGGCAACATAATCAAGTCCCTGAAGGCTCATGGAAAGGCTAATGCCTGACGCCTGCCGCAGAAGGAGTACGGCAACTCCCGTTACGATGACCGCGACAATGGCAATCATCAAAATACTCAGTTTGTACTTAATCTTCATCTTTTTCACCTCTTTGGTTAGATTTTACTTATTTATTAGCAAGAACTGTGCCAAGTTGGTAAAATTAGTTATATATTTTCTAACTCTATGTATTGCAAGGAATTAGCTTTTCTATAAATTGTACAATCAATATGAAAATACTTTTATTTGCTTCATAATGATCCGGTTGGCTCAAAACGGTAAAATAGTGGGGCAAAATGACGCGAATCAAATAATAAATAACAGATAATAAATAACAAATGGAAGATGAAAAAAAGAAGAATCCGATGAAAGAGCTATGCGTGATCTTGCGCTATCATTTTTTCACGTACCAAATTGCCTGGAATTTCTTCCGGTTTTTGATGAGAATCTTTCGCCTTTTCTGCGAGGTATTCGGCGGTAACATTATCAATATGTACTATCGGTATACGTATACGCGCTTTTGAAGGATCGACTTTTGGCGGATTTTTAGTATAGTATTCGTCGAGAGCAAACGCTTCTTCTTCGGTCATGCTTTCCATATTCTCTTCCTAAGTTTCCAGCAATTTATAAAATATACTCCTGCATTTCATAGCATGGAATATACAAACATGAGTATCATACTCATTATACAGTATTTCAAGTAAATTACCACTCTTACCAAAACCAAGACGGATATATCTATAATTTTTATTATCTTTGTCTTCAATTGGGCCGTCATAACACGGATTAAGAAAAGCATGGCGAATTTCGGCTTCGTCTAAATTATGCCGAAAAGCCGATTCCTTGAACACGATTTCGGTGTCAGACACGCTACGCCACTCCGCCCTATTACTGCGCGGGGATGCAGTTTGCTTTGATTTTCGCGAAAAAAAGAGCCGTCTGGCATGTTGTTTTTTTTTACAAGCATTGATAAAATTACCCTACGATGAGCGACAAAACCCATCTGGTAAACGAGCAACTGTATACTATGCCCCCCCCCCCCCCCCCCC
>Ga0268262_10001908_pt1 | contig 24763 bp, 16 predicted proteins | sample TergutNc150P3_FD_190354 | JGI IMG/M metagenome (GOLD analysis project Ga0268262, IMG submission 190354) | Nasutitermes corniger P3 segment gut microbial community from laboratory colony in Florida, USA - Nc150 P3 (SPAdes) (version 2) | ecosystem: Host-associated > Arthropoda: Insects >...
CTAAGAGCCGCTATCGTTTTTTTCCCGACTAATGTAAGACCGTCCGCAAGTCCTACCGTCGTGGTTGTTTTGCCTTCTCCTGCGGGAGTGGGATTAATGGCTGTAACAAGAATTAATTTGCCGTCTTGTTTATCTATATTATCTTTAAGAAGGCTGTAGTTTACTTTTGCCTTGTATTTTCCGTAATGTTCGATATATTCTTCGGAAATTCCCGCTCTTTTTGCCACATCATCTATATGCAGAGCATATTCCGGAAAAACTGATTGGGCGATTTCGATATCTGAGCCTAAAAATTTTTTTGGGTATTCCATTTATTGATGATGTAACAGCAATAAAAAAAAGTCAAGGAGCCGTATTTTATGTTGTTTTTTTCTTAATAATTTGTGATAATTAAAAAATGATTAAAACAGTATTAGGTTTTGGATATTTAGTCGTAGCCATGATTTTTTTATTGCCGTTTGCCATTGTCGCATTGGTAATTAGTCTATTCGGATTAAGAAAACCAATGATGCATGTTGTTTACCGTCTTGCGCAAGGGTGGGCGCTTTCATTAATTCCGGTCGCGGGAGGGACTTCGACAGTTACAGGCAAAGAGAATATCCCCAAAAAAGGCGGCATTTGTTTTGTCAGTAACCACTGTGGTTTTTTCGATATTGTTCTTCTTCTTGCCTATTGCGGGCGTCCTTTTGGTTTTATCGCAAAAAAAGAATTGTCTTATATACCGTTTTTAAATATCTGGATTTATATGCTTGGAGGTTCCTTTATTGACCGGGGAAATGTCAGAAAAGCAATCGCTACAATAAACAAAGGCGTTAAGAGAATAAAAGCGGGCGGCGCTATGATAATTTTCCCGGAAGGACACCGTTCCAAAGGAAAGGGGCTTCTTCCCTTCCACCCGGGTTCACTGAAACTTGCCACTCAGGCAAACGCCGTAATTGTTCCTGTCGCCATAAAAGGCAGTTACGATGTTTTTGAAAAAAACAACCGTGTCGTAAGCGCCGTGACAAAAACCGCGTTTTTACCGCCCATTGATACCGCAAGCATACCCTTAGAGGATCGCAAACAAGCGCTCTGCGACAGGATTTTCTCGGCTATTAAAGAAGAATTGGGAGAATAATTAGGAATAATAAGGAGAAACCGGAAAAATGATAAACAGTCAAAAAATAGTTAAATATATAATACTTTCCGTTCTTTTTCTTTTGATGATGGTTTCAGGCTGCGGGAAACCTGCTGTAAATCAGACCGGCAAATATACGGAATCTGTTCTGTTCACATCGTTTCGGGACGTTCCGGGGATAACGAAAGAAGAAATCAGGGCGATTGAAAATCTTCAAAACACCTTTGATCATCTTGTCTATGGAGCAACACCAAGTACTGAGACTTTTAGAACGGAGAATGGTGAAATCGGCGGATTTGTCGCCCTGTTTTGCGACTGGCTGACAGAACTGTTTGGGATTCGCTTTCAACCCGATATTCTTGAATGGGGTGATATACTTGAAAAACTCAATACCAGCGAGGTTGATTTTGGAAATTTGATGGCAACCGGTGAACGCCTTAAAACATATTTTATGACCGATCCCATTGCCGGACGCTCGCTTAAGATAATGCGCATTGAAAACAGTTTGCCTCTTGATAAAATTGCCTTAACGCGTCCGCCTCGTTATGTGTTTTTGGAAAATTCTGTTACTATAGAAATAACAGCCGCCACGCTTTTACCCGGAACTTATGAAATTATACTAGTCAGAGACTACGACAGAGTGTACCAGTTGATAAAGAGCGGGAGCGCGGACGCGTTCATTGAGTATAATGTTGGAGAAGCCGCGTTTGACGCTTACGGCGATGTAACTGTCGAAGATTTCTACCCGCTGATTTTTAGCCCGATTTCCATGGCGACGAAAAATAAAGAACTTGCTCCTGTTATTTCGGTTGTAACAAAGGCTCTAAGAAACGGCGGTATTCAGTATGTTAACAAGCTGTACAATGAAGGACAGCATAAATATATAAAAAACAAATTGCTGAAAAGTTTAAATGCCGAAGAAAAAGCGTATTTGCAGAAAGCTTCAGTTGTGTCGGTGACTGCCGCGCCGTGGTTTTACCCGCTTGACTATTACAACAAATTCGAAAAAAGATGGGAAGGTATTGCCTTTGACGTTCTTGACGAAGTAACAAAACTTACCGGGCTTTCTTTCGAGGTTGTCAATTCACCGGACGCATCCTGGGCTGAAGTTTTTCAAATATTCAATGACGGGGCTTCCATATGCCTCGATCTGATTTGTTCTCCGGAACGGCTAAATCGTTATTTATGGTCGAAGTACATATATCTGTCGGAAAATTACGCGCTCGTGTCCAAATATAATTTTCCGAATATCAGCATCAGCGAAATACAATACTCGAAAATAGGTCTGATTAAAAGTACAGCCTGGGCTAATATGTTTCAGGACTGGTTTCCTGAAGCAGTAAACGCGACTATGTATCCTTCCCAGGACGACGCTTTCAAAGCGCTGGATCGCGGTGAAGTTGATCTGGTTATGGTCGGTACTAACGCCCTTTTTGCGTTAACTCATTATTATGAATTTTCAAATTATAAAGCCAATTACGTATTTAACAGTACTATTGATTATGTTATCGCCTACAATAAAAAAGAACATATTCTTTTGTCTGTTATTGACAAGGCGCTTCCGTACATCGATATAAAAACAATTTCTAAACGATGGGAAAGTAAAACTTTTGATTATCGTTCAAAATCAATACGGGAACAGCGTCCGTGGCTGATTGGGGCAATTTGTCTGACTTTGAGCGCGCTTATCATGATTCTTGTTTTTTACCGAAAAAACCACCTGATGAAAAAGCAGCTTGAAATAGTATTGAACAATGTTGAAAGCGGCATTGTCATAGTTGACACTGAAACACGTAAAATTATGGACATAAATCCGGTTGTTACCCGTATGTACGGCGGCGACAGAGATAAAATTGTCGGCAAAAGCTGTAGAACACTTTTTTGCTCGGATAAAGGCTGTCCTATACTTGATTATAACCAATCCTTAGATCATTTAGAGCGGCAGTTTAAAACCGTGTGCGGTGAAATTATTCCGGTCATAAAATCCGTGTCAAGAATCAAATATAACGGACGCTCTGCGTTGTTGGAAAATTTTGCGGATATATCGTATTTAAAAAAAGCTGAGGAAGCAAAGAGCGCGTCAGAGGCAAAGAGCCGCTTTATCGCGAACATGAGCCACGAGATGCGCACGCCGCTTAACGCGATAACCGGCATGACGGCAATCGGCAAAAACGCGAATGATTTGGAACGCAAAGATTACGCGCTGGATAAGATCAAGGACGCTTCAACACACCTGCTCGGCGTTATTAACGACGTGCTTGATATATCAAAAATCGAAGCTAATATGCTGGAACTGTCTCCCGTTGAATTCAACTTTGAAAAAATGCTGCAAAACACAGCCGCGGTTATCAATTTCCGCGTGGACGAAAAACAGCAAAAACTTTCTGTATATATTGACAATAAAATTCCCAAAACTTTGATAGCCGATGATCAGCGCTTGGCTCAGGTTATTACCAATCTTTTGAGTAACGCTGTAAAATTCACGTCGGAAAAAGGATCGATCACTCTTGATGCGCGCTGTATTGGAGAGGACAAAGATATTTACACAATACAAGTTTCCGTAACGGATACCGGAATTGGCATAAGCGGCGAACAACAAGAACGCCTGTTCAAATCTTTTCAACAAGCCGAAAGCAGTACGACGCGCAAATACGGCGGCACGGGGCTGGGACTTGCGATTTCCAAAAGCATTGTAGAATTGATGGGCGGCAAAATATGGGTGACATCCGAGCCGGAGAAAGGTTCTACTTTTATCTTTACGATCATGGCGAAGAGAGGCAAAACCGCGGAAATGGTCAATGAGTATACCGCCGGAGACAGCCGGCAACCGGAAGAAACGCAGACGGATATTAACGGTCTTTTTACGGGGCGGCGCGTTTTGCTGGTAGAAGATGTGGAAATCAACCGCGAAATCGTACTTTCTCTGCTTGAGTCAACACAACTGGAAATAGACTGCGCGGAAAACGGCGTGGAAGCTGTACGCATGTTCAGTGAAGACCCGAACAAGTACGAGTTAATTTTTATGGATGTGCAGATGCCCGAAATGGACGGCTACGAGGCGACGCGGCGTATTCGGTCGCTGGATACGCCGAAGGGTAAAATCGTCCCGATTGTAGCCATGACCGCGAATGCGTTCCGTGAAGATATAGAAGATTGCCTAGCCGCCGGTATGAACGATCATATTGGGAAACCGATTGATTTTGATAAGGTAATTGAGAAGTTGTGTGTTTTTTTGTTGAAGAAATAGGGGATAATTTTTGGGGAACTGTTCGGGATTGAAAGAGGGGAATTTTTTGATAAATGCCAATTAGTGGGGGAGGGGGAGGACTGAAGTTTATTGGCTATTTGGGTACATTTGTAAAAAGTGGGACATACTTTGCTTTGACCGCGGCGCGGACGGCTTGCTGAAGCAAGCCTCATTTTTTGTGGGGGAGGGAACTGTTCGGCGCCGGAACGTTTAGAATTATTCATCTACACCCCTTAGGCGGGGTGCTTTTTTTTGTTCCCCAGGGAGGATTTGAACCCCCACAAGCAGATCCAGAGTCTGCCGTGCTACCATTACACAACCGGGGAATGGGCGCTTTTATACTATAAAAACTGTGTAAAATTGTCAAGTATTTGGAATACTGACATCAATAATATGTAGTTTTTATTGAAATTTACTAAAATTTGCGTTATTATTAATATAGATTTGGTAGAATTTTTATAGGATTGTATATATGAAGAATAAGAAAATTTTTTCTATATTTTTATCCTTTTTGCTGGCGGGATTGTTAATCTTTACTGCCTGTTATGAAATTATTGACGATAAAAATTCCTTCGACCCTTATAATAACGGAGCATACCCGCCTGATGATTATTCTCCTCCCATTTATACCAAAGCAAATACTATCACTATTTCCGGATTGAGTTTATCCGAAAGCAGTATCGGTATTGGTCTGTTTCAAAATGAGGATCAAGTCAATCCGGATTTTGTTGATACAAGACCTGAAATTTACGGCAGTAATTATATACAAGAACAATCCGACATATTAAAGACTGATTTGTACTATTCTTCTAACAAAAACTGGGATGGCGGCGGTTTGTGGTATGTGGTTTTTGTAGTCGAGAATTACGATTACGAGAATCAAGTTAGAAATATACAGAATTTCATCAGCAAATCACCGGTTGATTTTACATCGAATAAAGATCAAAAAATAGATTTTTCCGAATTTAAAGAATATGTTTTTAGAACTACGGCGGGTTCAATTGCCGAATTAAAGTCGTTTAATATATCCGCAAGCGGGATAACTCTGGATGAATTACTGCTGAATTTTAATTGTATGAACTATGCACAGATGCTTGCAAATGAAAAAATAACAGAACTTTACAAAAACGAAGAAAAGACACAGCTTTTTAACGGCGGCGATAGATTATATTCTAATACGAAAATTTACGGCGAAGTTGATATAATGCCTCTGCTGAAAAATGACGGAGCGCATATTACCGGCATAATAACTTTGACAGATGTTCCTGACAATTTCTTGGAAGCGAGTATTTATTTAAAAAATGGAAACGAATATCAAATCTCAAGCGATGTAATTCAGGATTCAGATAATTTCTTAAAACTCAGATGGTCAATCGCAGTGTATGATTCGTATCCGGAAATTATCGCTTCGGATTATAATTTCTACTTAAATGTAAATTTAAATGACAACAGCAGCGCATGTAATTATACAGTTCCCATTCAGACTGCTAAATATATCAGTAATAAAAATGCCTATGTGGGCGATCTTGGTACGGTAAGCCTTAAATCCATAGTAGTAAGCGGAAATGTTTACGCTTTAGTTAATAACCAACTGGCATCTCTTATAGAAGTTGTTGTAAAAACACCTCAAGGCTTGACCAATAAAGTAGAGGCTTATATTCCTAATTATCATCCTTCTCTTCCTGAAAGTTATAGATCCTCTCCGTCATGGTCTGTGAGACTGCCGGTTTTTGCTTCTCCTGCTCAACTTTCTTTTGATGTAATAGTAAGGGACAGGACATTTTATCAACTGCTTTATACCAGAGAATTATCCAACCCAATCGTATTTGTTTCTAACGAAGATGTATCGGGTGTTAACCTTTATGTATCCGACAAATTTGTTCCTGTAAATGTATCGCCGCTTACCGCCGATACATGGATTCACGATTCAATAGAAAACATCGCGGATGTTTATTGGTACTCCTTAGAGGTTACTAAAGGAACAAGCTATTATTTCTGGTGGAATGACAAAAATCAAGGCGATGGATCCAAAACGGCAATAATTAACATTCGAGCCTATACCAGCAGCGCTTATAATAGCAGTGATGGTGAAGTAGATTTATACCGTTCCGGCGGCTGGAATAGTTCGGCTGTATATACCGCCGGTTCAAGCGGTACGGTTTTTATAAAAGTGACTGTACCTAAGTTTACAGGCACTTATGCAATTGTGTACAGTACAAATGACAGCAAACCGGCGGGGGGCAACACCACATATACAGTGTCATTTAACAGTAATGGCGGCAACGGAACAGTTTCTCCTTCTAGTATCACGATGTTGTCAGAATCCGAAATAACATTACCCTTAGCCGGCAGTCTTTCCAAAGACGGCTACGCTTTCGGCGGCTGGAATACTTTGGCGAACGGCGCGGGAGTAAATTATGTTCCCGGCGCTTCTTATACAATTACCGGCAATGTTACCCTGTACGCCAAATGGAATCTCGCTTACACTATAACCTTTAACGGCAATGGCGCCGACGGAACAGTTCCGTCTTATTTGCTGGCTACAGCTAGCACCAATCACGTTGTTCCGCTGCCTTCCTCTGGTGATCTTTCCAAAAATGGATACACTTTCGGCGGCTGGAATACCAACTCTTCCGGCACAGGAACAAATTACAACACCGGCGCTAATTATACAGCCGGCGGCAATGTTACCCTGTATGCCAAATGGAATCCCATTTACACCATAACCTTTAACATTAACGGCGGCTCAGGAGAAGTTCCATCCGCTATACAAGCTAAGAAAGATACCGATTATGTTATTTCACTGCCCTCTGGAAGCGGACTTTCCAACGGCAATAGCATTTTCGGCGGCTGGAATACCAACTCTTCCGGCACAGGAACAAATTACTACGGTAACTATACAGCTAACGGCAGTATTACCCTGTATGCCAAATGGAATCCCCCCGGCAGTGAGGGAAATCCGCTTCTGTTGACAGAAGACACATGGATGGACGGTAATATTACTTCAGCCTCAATCTGGTATTATTTCAATATTACAAACGAGACAACATACAATATCTGGTGGAATGACAAAGATCAGGGTGACAACACTAAAACATCGAATATCGATGTTAGCGGTCATATCTACGGTTCATCTGCGGCAATTACCGTTTTTTCCTTTGTAGATTCCGCGTGGATTTCGCCAAAGTCTTATATTTCCGATTCAGAAGGTATTATAAAGTTGCAGGTGCGTCCTTATAACACCGGTACTTTCGCCATTGTATACAGTACAAAAAACAGTAAGCCCGCCAAAACAGGTAATACATACACTATTGCGTTTAACGGCAATGGCGGCGCAGGAACAGTTTCTACCATAACGGAAGTTTCAGGCGGCGTTGTACCATTGCCGAACGGCAGCGGATTTACTAAATATGCCTATAGTTTCGCCGGCTGGAATACCAAATCTGACGGTTCGGGAACAAATTATTCTGTCGGCGACTTCTTCACAGTTGACGAATATGTTACCCTGTACGCAAAATGGGATCCCATCCCGCTCAGCAGAGAAGGAAACCCGATTCCGCTGATAGAAAATCTATGGAAGAACGACGAAATAACTTCAAGCACTGTCGACAGAGAAATCTGGTACTGTTTTGACGCTGTAAGCGGAAAAACTTACTACCTCTGGTGGAATGACTCTGCCGTCGGCGATGGCTCAAAAACATTGGATGTTAAGATTGACCTGTATAATACTAATGGTTTACTTGCTTCCTCCGCGGATAATGGATGGAATCAATCGCAGTCAATCACGGCGAATTCAAACGGTAAGATTAAAATAAAAGTGTATCCAAAAAACTCAAGTAGTGTCGGTACATTCGCCCTTGTTCACAGTACGAAGAGCGGCAAACCGGAACATACTTTGTTGACAGAAAACAAATGGACTTACGGTTATATTCCGGCATCAAGCGAAGAACAGTGGTTTAAGTTTACCGCAACCGCCGCTACACAATACATACATTTCATTTTTGGTTCGCTTACCAATATAAATATACAACTGTATGACAACGACTATAATATGGTTGAAAACAAGTCAAATTTATCCGGCAATAATAAAAGCTTTTCCTCGACTTTAAATAAGGGGCAGGAGTACTTTATAAAAGTAACGCCGTACAGCAACAGCGGTACGTACAAGATAGCGTTCAATTTATTATCATTTGCGCCTTCTGTGAATGTGTCCGGTAACGCAGCCGCGCTTATTCACAATTTCTGGAGTCCCGGTAATATTACCACACCAAACAGCGAGCAGTGGTTCAAATTTACGGCTACCGCCGACACACAGTACATTAATTTAAAGGTTGATAGCGGTACGATTAAGAATGTGTTTGTTCAGTTATATGACAACAATGGCAATGCGGTTGGAAACTGGGAATATATCACCGGCAATATATCTTTCGACCGGTCTTTGTATAAAGGTTCAGTTTACTATCTACAGGTAATGCCAACAAAAATATTAATACCTTCCAATTCCGATAAAGGCTCGTACGAGATAACATTCAATAAAATTAAGGGATTTCCGACAATAATAGAGCTTCCTTTGAATGTCTTGTATACTTCTGGTTATTTTAATACCCCGGAAAGCGAGGTTTGGTTTAAATTTACCGCAAAAGCCGCATCCCATTACTTTCCTGTTAGAATAACTACTACTAATAATCCCCCCTTAAGCAAGCTGGATTATCAACTGTGTAATGAAAACGGCAGTCCGCTTGAAAGTGTGACTTCTCTGAGTGTTAACGAAAAAAATTCAGGTTTCATTGAGCGCTCATTAACCGTCGGGAAAACTTACTATTTGAAAACGTCGCCTTCTTTAGGCGCTACCGGCAATAGTAGATTCAGTATAACGTACAATGCGTCCTCTGATGCGGTAATAAGACCATCCTACATGCCGGCGATTTTTTTCAATGAATGGTCACAGGGAGAAATCAAAGGCGAGTCAAAAGAGCAGTGGTTCTCGTATAGCCCGACATCTAACGCTCTGTTCACTTTCCATTTTATTCCTCTAACAGGCGGTCTTTATGCTCACGTGTATGATGAAAGCGGAGCAACTGTTTATCAACCTCCGGAAATAATAACCGCGCTTACCCCATCTTTCCTGTTTATTTTATCGTCCGGAAATACTTACTATATTAGGATAACTCCGTCTATTCTGAGCAATGCCGGTAAATTCAGTATATGTGTCAATACTTTTGTTCTAGCGCCGCTGCCGCCGGCTAATTAACAAAAAGGGACGTATAATTATATCGAATAAAAGCCAGTTGAACATATTTTAAGCTCCGTTTTTTCGGGGCTTTTTGCGACTTCTCCCTTTGTTCGCGTTGGTTCGCGGTAAAATTCTCCCTAATTTAATAGGCTTTTTTCCTATAAAAATGTAACAATTTACCGGTAATACGCCGATGATTAATAAGAATAACTGCAAATTTGATTAAATTTCGGTTAGAATTGTACTGGGGAGGTTTTGGAATGTCTGATAGTGATGATCTGGATCTTGATGGCGGTGATGCTCCTGATGCCGGCGGCGCTCCTAAAAAAAAGGGCGGCGGGCTTGGCGGTCTGCTTCCGACTCTTTTAAAGTTTGTGGCTATTGGCATAGGCGCGTTAATTTTTATAGTTACTGTCTGTATTATTACCGTTAATATCCTTAATAAGGGCGGTAAAAATCAGACTATAATGGTCGATCCCAATGGTCCGTATGTGGGCAAAAGACCGGAATATAATTATTACGATATGATTGGCGCCATGACGGTCAGAACAAGGGATTTCCCTGTCAGTTCCACAGTCAGCGTGGAAATGATAATCGGCTACGACTTGAACGACTTAAACGCGTCTTCGGAATTGGTCACCCGCAGGTATGAATTGCGCGACTTTGTAAGGCGTTATTTTGCCGGAAAATACGCTGCGGAACTTGTTCCGGAAAGAGAAGAAGAGCTAAAAGCCGATATCCGCGAAATGTTAAATACCCGCTTTTTGGACACGGCAAGGGCGCGTATCATATTGTTTAATAAGTTCGATGTAATGGAGAATTTTTAACCTCTCTTGTCAAGAGAAGAATATAATATTATTATGGAGAAAAAGGGAGCTTCAAGGGTAATATGACAGAAGTTCTGTCCCAGGATGAGATAGACCAGTTATTAACCGCGATAAACGCAGGCGATACCGAGCCTGAAGATTTTAGACCCGCGGCGGATAGCCGGAAAATCAAAATATATGACTTTAAACGCCCCGACAAGTTCTCTAAGGAACAGATTCGTACTGTCTCCATCATGCATGAAACTTTTGCCCGCTTAACCACGACAAGCCTTTCAGCACAGCTTCGCAGTATGGTTCATGTCCATGTCGCTTCTGTAGATCAGCTAACATACGAAGAATTTATCCGTTCAATTCCCACCCCGACGACTTTGGCTATTATCAATATGGATCCCCTCAAGGGAAACGCTATTTTGGAAATCGACCCCGCTATTACATTTTCCGTAATCGACCGTCTTTTCGGCGGAACGGGCGAAGGTACGAAATCCCAGCATGAATTGACGGACATTGAGCAGTCAGTAATGGAAGGAATTATTGTCCGTATTCTGGGAAATATGCGCGAAGCGTGGACTACGGTTATCGACCTGCGCCCGCGACTTGGACAGATTGATACCAATCCGCAGTTTGCGCAAATTGTACCCCCTACGGAAATGGTTGTTCTTGTAACGCTTGAAACAAAGGTAGGAGACGTAGAAGGCATGATGAACTTCTGTATCCCTTACCTCACCATAGAGCCGATAATCGGTAAATTGTCGGCGCAGTTCTGGTATTCTTCGGTGCGCCGTAACGCCACAACAGAAAACCTTAATGTTCTAAAGGATAAGCTTGCAACGGTCGATGTTAATGTAACAGCCGAAATTGGAAAGATAAATGTGCCTGTAAGGGACGTTCTTTCATTACAGATTGGGGATGTAATAAGGCTTTATAACACACGCATCGGCGATCCCTATTCATTGAACATCGGCTCCAGAAAGAAGTTTCTGTGCCGCCCCGGTATCATCGGGAAAAAAATCGCGGTTCAGATAACACAAAAAATAGACGAGCTTGGACATGAAGAATTTGAAGAGCTTGCGTCTGAAGGAGATGAATTATGATGAGCGACGGCGCACTTTCTCAGGATGAAATAGATGCATTGTTAGCCGGTGTCGATTCAGGCGGTGGCGGGGGCGGCGCTCACGCGGCTACGATGACAGCTCCGCCTGCGGCAAGCGGCGGCGGCGCGGCTTTTGACGTTAACTCGCTTGAATCGGTTTTTGCTTCAACTACAGGCGCGCTTTCAGCTAACCTCGCGGCTCTGACAGGCACAAAAGTAACTCTTGTCGGTCCTGAAGTATCCGCCACAAATCGCGACGGTCTTTTAGGTCTGCTTCCCGGTATGGTAACCGTAGTAAATTCCAATTTTACTTCAGGCTTCCCCGGAGAGCATTGTTTTATTTTCTCCGAAGAATCAGCTAAAGCAATCGCGAGTCTTATGACTCATGAAACAGACATACAGCTTGATGAAATGGCAATGTCCGTAATCGGAGAAGTTGTTTCTCAAATTGCGGGAACTCAAATAACAGTTCTTACCGATAAAACCGGAAATAAGTCGATTGCGGCGTCGTCTCCGACGGCTGCAAATATCGCGAAAGCCGCGGCGGCGCTTCCCTCAGGAGAGTTTGCCGTTATGACCTACGGTCTTGATATGGGCGACGGACTTTCACACCAGATATGGGAAGTTTTAGGTCCGTCTCCGGCGGTTGATATTTCCAACAGTTTAAGCGGCGGCGCTTCAGCGCAGGCGGCAATGCCCGGTATGCAGAATGCCGGAATGAATATGGGGGGCATGAATATGGGCGGAATGAATATGGGAGGAATGGGTATGGGTCAAGGTGGTAATATTGGATCTGCCAATGTGCAGCCTGTTCAATTCCCCAATTTGATGCAGCCGCGTCTTGGTCCTCACGAAGCGGGCAACATCGGTCTAATCATGGACGTATCCATGGAGATGACTGTAGAACTCGGACGCACGCGCAAATTGATCAAAGAAATATTGGGCATGGGCGAAGGCACGATTATCGAGCTTGATAAACTTGCCGGTGAACCTGTGGACATTCTTGTAAACCATAAACTGATAGCCAAAGGCGAAGTAGTAGTTATTGATGAAAACTTCGGCGTACGCGTAACAGAAATTGTGTCGCCGATGGAACGCATAAACGACATGGGCTATAATTGATCCACCGCTGAAAACGCGTTATAAGGGACGGCTGATACGCCGTCCTTTTTTTTGCTTTATGCTGATTTTAACTTCAAATTCTTGTATAATACCATCATGAAAATAAATAAAAATTTTAAACGTCTTCCGCTAATTTTATGCTCTTTATTACTGGCATTTCTTATCATTACTTGTCTTTCCACATCGAATTACGCGGGTTTAGGCAATGGCGCAGATGTTATTCCTCTTACGAGCCGCGCTTTAACAGGAAAACTTCCCAACGGGTTGCGTTATTATATATTGGAAAATTCTCTGCCTGAAAATATGGCTCAGCTTGCCCTTGTGGTAAACGCCGGTTCCGTTTTGGAAAGGGAAGATCAAAGAGGGCTGGCGCATTTTGTCGAGCATTTGTGTTTTAACGGAACTAAACGTTTTCCAAATAACTCGATTATTGAATATTTTAGATCATTGGGTATGCGCTTTGGGGGAGACTCCAACGCTTATACGTCCTATGACGAGACAGTTTACCACTTTGATATTCCCGTCGAGAAAACAGGCGGAACAAAGCGTATACCCGACAAGGCGTTAGCTGTTCTTGACGACTGGACTTATGCGGTAACTTTTTTAAATGAAGATGTAAAAAGCGAAAGCAGAGTAGTTCTTGAAGAATTACGGGCGAGGTCTGACGCTATGGACAGGGTGCGTAAAAAACTCCTGCCAATACTTTTTGCCGGAAGCGCTTACGCCGATCGTCAGCCTATCGGGCTTGCGGAAATTATAGAAAACGCTAAATCTGAAAATGTAAAGGAATTTTATGATCGCTGGTATACAAGCGACAATATGGCAATTGTTTTTGTCGGCGATTTTGACGGAAAGGCGCTTGAAGCGCAGTTAGCCCAACGCTTTACCATGCCGGCGGCAGGCAAGCCTGTAAATAGACCGCAGTATGAATTGCCGCCGCCTAAAAACGGCAATTTTAACGTCAATATTATTACAGACCCTGAACTTACATCGACCAGTTTATATGTTTATTACAAAATGAACAAAGGCGCGCAAAGAGGGACGCTTGCGTCTTACAGGGAATCCGTAATTGATTATTTAATTGACTACATGATCACGCTTCGTTTTGAAGAAGCGCGCTCCGATCCGCAGTCTGCGTCTAACGGCTCGTGGGGCGGCGTCTGGCGGTGGTCGGCGAACTCGCGGTTTTATACAATGGGCGCTGATCCAAAAACAGGCAGAGTAGAAGACGCGCTTAGGGAACTTCTTTTGGAAAAAGAATCCGTGCGCCGATACGGTTTTACAGAGAGCGAGCTTGCGCTGGCAAAACTGGAAATTGTTTCGCACATGGAAAAACTGGTATCTGAAAAGGACAGAACGGAGTCGCGCAAGTTTATCAGAGACTTTACCAATCATTTCTTGTACGGCGAGGATATGGCGGACGTTGAATGGGAAGCGAAGGCGGTTAACGCCATGCTTCCCGGCATCGGCTTAAAAGATATTTTACAAACGGCGAAAAATTATTTTACAGCGAATGACATCAATGTTTTTTTAATTTCTCCGCAGGCGGAAGCGGATAGTCTTCCCACAGCGGAAAAAATAAAAGCGATTTTTAAGGAGATGCAAGCCGCTAAAATCGATCGCAGAAAGGATAATTCGCTTTCAGGCGATTTAATGGATAAAGCGCCGCCTGCCGGGGAAATAACGTCGGAAAATGTTGATTCGCCGACAGGGGCGCATATCATTGTTTTGGCAAACGGGGCAAAGATAATTTTTAAAGAGACCAAAAATAAAAATAACGAAATTGTATTGTACGCGATGGCAAACGGCGGAAAATTCAACGCTACGGAGAAAACGATTGTCTCTGTCGGTCTTCTTTCCGAAATGATAAACGTATCGGGTCTTGGTCCGTATTCAAGGAATGAACTTTCAAGCAAACTTGCCGGAAAACAGGTGTCGGCGTCTTTCTGGGACGGGGGGTATTACCGCGGTTTTCAGGGGGCGTCTACAACGGCTGATATAAAAACGCTTTTTCAGATGATACATCTTTTCTTTACACAGCCAAGGCTTGATGAAAAGGCGATTACTGCAATGCTCGATCAATACAGGACGGCGCTTTTGCATCAAAATGATGATCCGCAGGCGGTATTCTCCCGTGAATTATCAAAAATACTTTCCAGTAACCATCCGCTTTTTAAGCCTCTTGAGTATGACGATATTGCCAAAGTTTCCATAAAAGACGCCGACGGCTTTTTAAAACAGTGTATTAATCCCGGCGATTATACTTTTGTATTTACAGGCAACGTGAATCTTAATGTTATACGCGATTTATCCGCCGCCTATATCGGCTCTATTCCTGTTTCCAAGCCGATGAACAAGTGGAATAATCCCGGATTAAAGCGCCCTGCCGAAGGAAGAAGGACAATTTACAAAGGAAAAGATGATAAGAGTATGGTTTATCTTAGCTGGATTGTAAACGGATCTGCGGATTTCAGCGAACAGAGAAATCAGACCGCGATGCTTTTATCCGAATACCTTGAGATAATTTTAAACGATGAAATCCGCGAAAAACTGGGCGGAGTATATTCGATTTCCGCAGGCGCGGATGTTGTTACAATTCCGGACGGCAAATACAGTATAAGCGTGTATTTTGTGTGTAATCCTTCTCGCGTTGATGAATTAATTAACGCAGTGCGTGATATTTTAACAGGTCTTACAAAACAGCCTCTTAATCAAGATACATTTAACAAGTCAAGAGAAGCCTTGTTAAAGGGACATGAAAGATCGCTTCAAAGAAATTTGCATATAGCGCAGAGTTACGCAAATTCATCGGTACTTTACAACACGCCCCTTTCAAGGCTCAACTCAAGACCGGACGCGATAAAAGCCGTAACCATTCAAAACGTTCAGTCTTTCTGCAAGGAGATTATGACTGCCGGCTCTGTGCAGGTTGTTTTGTTTCCTGAGAAGAAATAAAGAAGAAATTAAACCACGAACCACACGAATACCACGAACTTTTAGTACATATCTTGTCGCCGTTCGTGTTGGTTCGTGTGGTTCGTGGTATATATTTAGGCATATGTCTTGCAACCATTAGTAAAAATTCATATAATGCAATCAGGAATAAAAAATGGGAAAAACACTGACTCAAAAAATTTTTGATACTCATACTGCGGATCAGCCCTTTGAAGACATCTTTGTACTGCGGCTTGACAGGGTATTCTGCCATGAAATTACAACTCCTATGGCAATAGACGATCTTGTTTCAAAAAAATTGGACAAGGTTTTTGATCCGTCTAAAATTAAGGCGGTGATAGATCATGTAACTCCGGCAAAGGATTCGCAGACAGCCTTGCAGGGAAAAACCTTGCGGGACTGGACTAGGCGGCATAATATCAAAGACTTTTTTGATATTGGCAGAAACGGCGTTTGCCACGCCATTTTCCCCGAAAAGGGATTTGTCCGCCCGGGTTTTACGATTATCATGGGCGACAGCCACACTTGTACCCACGGGGCGTTCGGCGCTTTTGCCGCCGGAGTGGGAACTACCGATCTTGAGGTGGGTATATTAAAAGGCGTCTGCGCCTTCCGCAAACCTGAAACTTTGCGTGTCAATCTGCTTGGGGAATTGCCGAAGGGCGTTTCACCGAAAGATGTAATCCTCGCTGTCATTGCCAAAATAAGCGTTTCGGGCGCTTCGGGAAAAGTTATGGAATTGCGCGGACCTGTAATTTCTTCCATGAGCATGGAAGGCAGAATGACAATCTGCAACATGGCGGTCGAGGCGGGAGCTACAAGCGGTATATGTATGCCCGACATGACAACTGTAAATTACCTGTGGCAATTTATCGGTCCCGACGCTTGCGTCGCAGACGGGGATAAAACTTATTCAAGCAAAGAAGAAGCGTTAAAGGATTTTTCAAAATGGATAAGCGATGACGACGCTGAATATTCCGGCGTTGTCGATATTGACTGTTCAAAATTAGAGCCGCTTGCGACTGTCGGCTATAAACCCGATGAAGTAAAACCTGTGCGGGAACTTGTGGGAACAAAAATAGATCAAGTGTATATCGGCTCTTGCACCAACGGCAGAATAGAAGACCTTCGCGCCGCCGCCGACGTACTGCGCGGTAAAAAAATAGCCGACTCGGTACGCGCGATCATCGCTCCCGCTACCACGGACATTTACGCTCAGGCTCTCAAAGAGGGGCTTATTCAAATTTTCCTCGACGCAGGCTGCTGTGTAACAAACGCCACTTGCGGAGCGTGTCTTGGAATGTCCAACGGCGTACTTGCCGAAGGTGAAGTTTGCGCTTCCACCACAAACCGCAATTTTTACGGACGCATGGGCAAGGGCGGCATGGTTCACCTTGTCAGTCCTTCGGTCGCCGCGGCTTCCGCCATTGCGGGCGCAATTGCCGCGCCGGGTAGTATTGGGGGGCAGTCATGAAAATGTTTGGCGGAGAAGTATTATTCCTTGATCGCGGCGATATTAACACCGATGAAATTATCCCGGCGAAATATTTAACCGAGGACACAAGAATAGCGTTAAAGCCTCATCTTTTGGAGGACTTAAAAATAAAAAGTTTTGATCCTGCGAAAGACATTGCAGGAAAGGGAGCGGTGCTGACAAGGGCGAACTTCGGATGCGGTTCGTCTCGCGAACACGCTCCTTGGGCGCTTGAAGTAAACGGCATCAACATCGTTATAGCGGAAAGTTTTGCCCGTATCTTCAGGCAGAATATGTACAACTGCGGCATGATCGCCTGCGAAGTTCCGCCCGCGACATTGGAAGAACTGTTTAAGGAATTCGCCAATGAAAAAACAACATTGACGGTTGATACAGATAAGGGCAGTTTGACTTTCAAAGCGGGCGGAAAAGAGAAAACAATTTCTTTCACTCTTAAAAATTTTGAAAAAGCTTTAGTGGAAGCCGGCGGCTGGGTAGAGTACGCGGCAAAACATTACTAATGGCAAAACATTACTAATATAGGGGACAACGATGGCAAACAATGAAAAACGGCAAATAAAAGTTTTTGACACCACATTGCGGGACGGCGAGCAGGCTCCCGGCTGCAGTATGAATTTAACCGAAAAGATTGAAGTCGCTAAGCGTCTTGAAAAACTTGGGGTTGATATAATGGAAGCGGGCTTCCCAATCTCAAGCCCTGGCGATCTTGAGTCTGTAAAGGCAATCGCCGGTATCATTACCAACTGCTCCGTTGCGGGGCTTTGCCGTAGCAGGGAAGGCGACATTGACGCCGCGAAAGAAGCGCTGGCGAAAGCGGCAAGTCCTCGTGTTCACATATTCCTCGCTACTTCTCCCGTACACATGGAGTTCAAACTTAAAATGACGCCTGACCAAGTGCTGGAACAGGCTGTTTCCGCTGTGAAGTACGCGAAAAAATTCTGCAATGACATTGAGTTTTCCGCAGAAGACGCTTTCCGCAGTGATCCCGATTTTGTCTGCAAAGTTTTCGGCGCGGTAATTGAAGCGGGCGCTCTTACCGTAAATTTCCCCGATACCGTTGGTTACGCGATGCCCGCCGAATTCGGCGAGCGTGTCCGCTACATAAAGGAACATACTCCGCACATGGAAAAAGCGGCTCTCTCTGTGCATTGCCACAACGATTTAGGATTGGCGGTTGCGAACAGTATCGCCGCCATCGCAAACGGCGCGGATCAGGTTGAGTGTACGATTAATGGAATAGGCGAGCGGGCGGGGAACGCGTCTTTGGAAGAACTGGTAATGGGCTTGCGCGTCCGACACGATTTCTTTTCCGCCGACACAAGAATAGACAGTACGCAAATATACTCGGCAAGCCGCCTTGTGTCACAGGTGACCGGCGTGAAGGTACAGCCGAACAAAGCCATCGTGGGCGATAACGCTTTCGCGCATGAGGCGGGAATACATCAGCACGGAGTATTGGCGAAAAGGGAAACCTACGAAATTATGACTCCGCAATCGATCGGTATTCCGCAAAACCGCATGGTTCTTGGCAAACATTCAGGTCGCCACGCATTTGAAGACCGTCTTAAAGACTTAGGTCTTAGCGTTGACGCATCGGCGTTAGAAAAAATATTCGCCGACTTTAAAGATCTTGCCGACAAAAAGAAAGTTGTCAGCGACCGCGACATTGAAGCCCTTGTAATGGACAGGGCGGTCTCTGTTCCCGAAACATGGACGCTGGATCATTGGGCGGTGAACACAGGCTCGGCTTTAGGCGCGGCTGGCGTTATCCGCTTAAAGCACAAAGACGGCAGATTTGAAAAATTGGTATGCCTAGGCGACGGTCCCATCGACTCAATATTTAAAGCGATTAATCAAATTATAGGCAAAGAACCTGAGCTTGAACTTTATGAAATCGGCGCTATTACAGGCGGTTCGTCTTCGCAAGGCGAGACAATGGTAAAAATCGCAATGGACGGACGGCGCTGGAACGGACGCGGCGTCTCCACCGATGTAATTGAGTCTTCGATAATGGCTTATCTTTCTGCGGTTAACGCAATGGAATGGGATTTTTCGCAGAATAGGGAAGATTAGCGGACTGTTAAATTTTTCTATTATAAATTGATTATTTTAATCCATATTACTCAGAATCCAAATGTGATATATAATAAAACAGGTGTAATGGGAAATCAATGGCAAAAATACTAATATGCGATGATGAACCGGGTCTTCGCGCCGTTATAAAAAGATACGCACAGTTTGAGGGACATGAAACGGCAGAGGCAGGCAACGGCATCGAAGCGGTAGAAGCCTGTAAAAAAGAACAATTTGACATTATTATCATGGATATTATGATGCCGGAATTAGACGGTTTTGCGGCAGTCAAAGAAATACGAAAAAATTCCGATGTGCCTATTATCATGCTTTCAGCCAGAGGTGAAGAATACGACAAGGTTTTAGGTTTCGAGTACGGAATAGACGATTATGTTGTAAAACCTTTTTCTTCCAAAGAAATAATGCTAAGAATCGCCGCCATACTCAAAAGGAAAAATACCGCTGTTTCCGATAACGACAAGCATGAGATATTTACAAAAGACGGGTTTTCAGCCGATATGACAGCTTATAAAATTTTAATTGACGGCAAACAGGTGGAATTAGCGCCCAAATTATACGATTTGCTGTTTTTTTTAATACGGAACAAAAACATTGCTGTCCCTCGAGAAAAAATTTTAACCGAAGTATGGGGATATAAAAATCTTGACGATGTAAGGACGCTTGATACGCACATGAAATTATTGCGTAAAGCAATGGGACAATACGCCGAATTAATTACAACCTTGCGCGGGCATGGTTATAGATTTGAGGGGTAAAAACGATGAACTTAAATAAATTACGGTTAAAATGGAAAATCTTTGCCTTCCTGCTCGGTTTCTCTGTTCTATTGCTGGTTGTTTTGTGGTTATTTCAAACAGTGTTTCTGGATACTTTTTATAAAAAAATAAAAGTTACGGAAATAAGGCGCAATGCGGCTGTAATTATAAACAATATAGAAAGTGAAAATATCAGCGAGATTATATCGAATATATCAGATAACAACAATATTACAGTTAATATTACTGATTTAAACGGAAAGAATCTTCATGGGACGCAGATTTTTCCGCCGGATAACAGGCGATGGTTAGAAGAAAATGCAACATTAATAACAAAGGCGCAAAACAACGGCGGCGAGATTTATGAGTATATAACACCTTTGATAGAAGACCGTTCCAGAAACAACAGAGATTATGAACCTCAACCGAGACCGCAGGGCGAAGGTTCCCCTCTTGAACCTCAACCGAGACCGCAGGGCGAAGGTTCCCCTCTTGAACCTCAACCGAGACCGCAGGGCGAAGGTTCCCCTCTTGAACCTCAACCGAGACCGCAGGGCGAAGGTTCCCCTCTTGATAGAACAACAGACGACAGACAAGTAAACAGAAGACGGCTGCCGATTCAATCTCTGATATATGTAAAAATGGCGAATAACAAACAGGCTGAACAATATGCCGTCATTATTCGAGCTGTTATCTCACCTGTAAACGCCACTGTAACTACACTGCGTTATCAGTTATATTATATATCCTGTATTATTTTATTTCTTTCAGTAATCTTGGCATTCATTATCGCAAAAAGAGTATCCAAACCCATTGAGGAAATCAGCCGAAGCGCGGCGACGCTTGCTAACGGAAATTATAATACACGTTTTACGGGCAAAGGGTTTTATGAAATTGCTGCCTTATCCGACACATTGAACACGGCGGCTGTCGAATTAAGCCGTGTTGAAAGCCTGCGGCGTGAATTGTTGGCTAATGTATCGCACGATTTACGGACGCCGCTTGCCCTGATTTACAGCTATGCGGAGATGATGCGTGATTTTCCCAATGAAATTAAACCGGAGCAGACTCAAACTATAATGGACGAGACAAAACGGCTGACCACTCTTGTCAACGATATACTGGATATATCAAAACTGGAAAATGAAATGGAACAGCTTAATATTTCACGCTATAATCTTACTCAAAATATTTCAGAAACGATAGAAACAACGGAAAAATTATTAAAAAAAGAAGGATTTGAAATTAAATTTTCCCATAACGGTGATGTATATATTGACGCTGATAAAATAAAAATTGACAGGGCGTTTTATAATCTGCTTATTAACGCTATAAATTATTCAGACAAGGACAAGAGTATATTGGTTGAGCAAACGATTACCGATAATCGTGTGCGAATAAGCATTACAGACCACGGCGAAGGAATTGCCGAGTCTGACTTGCCTTTTATTTGGGACAGATATTTCAAAAGCGGAAAATCACATAAACGAGCGGTTACAGGCTCAGGCTTGGGACTGTCAATTGTAAAGAAAATTATCGATATACACGGCGCTCAATACGGCGTTATCTCCGAAATAGGAAAAGGCAGTACATTTTGGTTTGATATTGAACTTTCGGAAAAAAGTATAAATTAACATTTTTGTAAACGCAGTGGCGTCAGGTATTCTTGCGTTTGCCTACAATAATATTATTCTTCTTTTGTATACGTTAATCCATGAGGACGATTTTATATGCCTAAAACTTTTAATATCCCTTCTTGCGCTTTATTAATTTCATCAGATGTTATTTCACCGATTTTTTCCAAAAGGCGATTTTGGGATACCGATCTAATTTGAAAGCAATCAAGTGAAGATATTTTATTAAGTCCGTTGCTTGTATTTGGTTCAATTTTTATCATCCAAGGGGCTATACTGTAATGTTCTTTCCAGCCGGTAATTGGAATGATGACTTTTAACGGTAATTTGCCTAGCCTATTATCACTTATAATTAGCGCAGGACGGGTTTTATTCATTTCAGCACCACTAGTGGGGTCTAAATCAACAAGCCAGATTTCACCCCGGTTCATAAAAATCCTCGCCGTCAAGTTGTGTAAATATTGTCAATTCTTTATCATTTTTATAGTCATCATATAAGCGTTCCGCCGCTATTTCAAGCGTCCTGTCTTGTTCTGCATTGCGAATTGAGCGAATTATGTGTTCAACAATAATCATGCGCTGATATATTGGCAATTTACCTGTTTCCTTTATTATTTGAGATGTTTCCATATACTATCCTCTTTAAATAAATTGTAATGGCATTTTACCTTTTAGTCAATCTCTGTTAACTATTTAACGCCGTTAAGAGATTGGGGTACTGTAAAACTTTTACTAAATCCAAAAGTCTATGTCTGATAATTGATAATAAAAAATTCAGTTAAAATTCAGAAAGAAATCACTTCATTTTCACCACGCTCGAATAATAAATTGTTCTAATTATATCAATAAAGCAAGTTTTATTAAAACAAGTTTTATTGACAAGCCGTTGGTTTGAGAAGAATTTATTTTAAGGAGGGTACTATGAAAAAAATAGAAAAAATAATTTTAGCCTGTCTTGTTTTGACAGTAATTTCATTTACTGCCTGTTCAGGCAAAAAAGTTAATGCGGCTTCCTACGAGTTTACCAATGTGCGACGAGGCACGCTGGAACGCACTATTTCAGCCTCAGGTACAATCAATCCTGTTTCAACGGTTAAAGTTTTACCCCAGATGAGCGGTAAAGTTGAAAAAATTTATGTTGACTATAATGATTCTGTTCGCAAGGGAACTATTCTTGCGGAACTGAATACAGATACGCTTAAACTAAAGCGAGAACAGCAGTATGCGGCGGTCGTAAAAGCGAAGGCAAATTATGAATTGCAGTTGCTCAATTACCAAAGTCAGGAAGCTCTTGCGAAGAAAGAACTTATTTCCGAGTATGAACTTAAAGTCAGCAAGACCGCATTGGATAATAATGCGGCTGATCTTACAAGCGCCCAAGCAAACTTAAAAAGTATTGATACCGAGATTAATCAATTTGCTTATATTAAATCCCCCATTAACGGCATCGTACTTGATCGCAAGATCAATATAGGCGACACAGTTGTAGACAGTTCCAATAACAATTCATCGGCTATTTTTACTTTGGCGGAAAATCTTAGAGAAATGCAGATTGAAGCTCTTGTTGGGGAATTGGACATTGTATCCATACAAAAAGGACAGAATGCCCGCTTTTCACTGGAAAGTTTACCGGGACGGACTTTCAACGGAACGGTAGAAATGATACGCATGGTTCCTGTTACATCGAATAATGTGGTTTCTTACACCGTAATTGTCAAGGTTGATAATGTTCGAGGCTCTCTGCTTGCCGGAATGACTTGTGCGGTTGACTTCATCGTAGAAAACAGCGAGGACGTTCTTATGGTTCCCAATGCCGCTTTGCGTTATCAGCCTTCCAATATAAACGCAGAAGTTATTGCCGATATGGTATTTAACGCTAGTCTGGAAAATATGAATGATGAACAACGCCAAACAGCGCTGACGTCAAGAGAACAATCAAAGGCGCAGAATGTGAGCCAAACGAACGCAGGATTGACTGATTTGATGACAGGCGGACAAAGTACAAACATGATGGCAGGCAGACAATTTTCAGGAGCAAGGCAGGGAGGACAGGGGCAGGGACAAAGCAGAAGCGCCGCAGTTGTTATGCGCAACCTATGGTATATCAACGATGACGGTAAACTTGACGTGATGCAGGTACGCATCGGCATCTCATCAGGCGTTTTTACAGAAATCCGTCCTGCCGCTGATGATCTTGAAGGTAAACAAGTGATCCTGAAGGAGAAAGTATAATGGCTGTTATTGAAATGCGTGAAATAAAACGTGAATACCGTATGGAAAGCAAGCAAGGCGAAGAGTCAATAACGGTACGCGCCTTGCGAGGAGTAAATTTTTCCGCCGAAGCAGGCGAATTTATTTCCGTTATGGGTCCTTCAGGCTCGGGTAAATCAACACTGATGAATATTCTGGGCTGTCTTGACAAACCAAACGCCGGAACTTATTCTTTGGACGGCATTGAAACTTCCAAATCCAATTCGGATACTTTCGCATACATAAGAAATCAAAAAATCGGTTTTGTATTTCAGTCTTTTAATTTACTGGCGCGGACAACCGCATTGGAAAATGTGGAACTTCCCCTATTTTACCGCCGTTTGGGAAAAACAGAAAAAAAGATGAATACCCAAATACGCAAAGAACTGGCAATGATGGCGCTGAAAGAAGTCGGGTTGGAAAAGCGTATGGATCATTTTCCTTCTCAACTTTCAGGCGGACAGCAGCAAAGGGTCGCCATTGCGCGGGCAATGGTAAATGATCCTGCGTTCATTCTTGCCGATGAACCAACAGGCAATCTTGATACCGGAATGACTCTTGAAATCATGGGGCTTTTTCAGGAACTCAATCGGCAGGGGAAAACGATCATCATGGTAACGCATGAACCTGAACTTGCGGCTTACACACGGCGAATTATCACATTGCGAGACGGCGAACTTGTCGCCGACAAAAAAGTAACAGACAGGCGCAATGCGTTGGACGATCTTGAACAATGGAAGAAAGATCATGTTCTATTAGCGGAGGCAGCATGAATATCGCTCAATTATTACAGACTTGTTTACGGTCAATTCTGCGCAACCGCATGAGAAGTCTTTTAACATCATTAGGTGTCATTATCGGCGTTGGTTCTGTGATTATTATGGTTGCTATAGGCGAAGGTTCGCAGCGGGCGATTGAATTAAGGATTGCCGCAATGGGAACAA
>Ga0268262_10001909_pt1 | contig 24756 bp, 17 predicted proteins | sample TergutNc150P3_FD_190354 | JGI IMG/M metagenome (GOLD analysis project Ga0268262, IMG submission 190354) | Nasutitermes corniger P3 segment gut microbial community from laboratory colony in Florida, USA - Nc150 P3 (SPAdes) (version 2) | ecosystem: Host-associated > Arthropoda: Insects >...
AAAGCAGGGTATTGTCCCCGATTTCGCTTTCTACCATAAACTCTTCCGAGCCGCTTCCGCCCATTGCACCTGAATCGGCTTTAACCGAGATCACCGAAAGGCCGCAGCGCTTGAAAACCCGGCGGTAGGCGCGGCCCATGTCCTGGTAACTCTTTTCAAGGCTCGCCTCGTCCGCGTCATAGGAATAGGCGTCTTTCATTACGAATTCCCTGCCGCGCATTACCCCGTAGCGCGGACGAACTTCGTCGCGGTACTTGGTGTTTATCTGGTAAAGCGAAATGGGAAGCTGACGGTAGCTGGCAAGCTCATCTCGCACAAGGGCGGTAAAGGCTTCTTCCGCGGTGGGGGACACGACAAAATCAGCGCCCAGGCGGTTCTTAACCCTGAGCAGGGCCTCGCCCATGCTGTCCCAGCGCCCGGATTCTTTCCAAAGCTCTCCGGGAATAACTACGGTGGGTTTTATTTCAAGTGAACCGATAGCGTTCATTTCTTCGCGGATAATCTGCTCCACCTTTCTGAAAGAACGCAATCCAAGTGGCAGATAGGTAAAAAGGCCGTTGCCCAAACGACGGATCATTCCCGCGCGGAACATAAGGCGGTGGCTTACAATTATTGCGTCCGTGGGAACTTCCCGCAGTGTCGGAATAAAAGATTGCGAATACTTCATGCCTTATAATACCGGGAAGCATTAAAAACTTCAATTTGCCTTCAGTCTACAATTTAGCTATTTCTTCAGGCGACAAACCGGTTGATTTAACAATTATGTCTGTTGGAATACCTAACGCTTTTAAGTTGTGAGCGGTCTTAATTATACCTTTTTCGATACCTTCCTCAATGCCTTTTTTGAAATAGCCGTCAAATTGCGACTGCCTGTCCATCCAGGCCTTTTGACGCGCGGCATACTCCGCCCTTACTTTCTCGTCCGCGCTTATTTCGTACAGGATGTCTACCGCTTCCTGTATTTCGGGATTTGTTGTCGCTATCATGTCAAATTCTCCTTTCTGCTTTGCACGCAGAAATTGCAGCCAGTTCCATATCTTGCTCCCGTCGCTGTCCGCCGGGACTTTGGGAAGCTCCAATGTGAAGATCTCCTCTGGTATGTCCTTAAATCGCAATCCGGTTTCAGGGTTGCTAAAACAAAAATAATTTAAATACCGCTTGTCTTCTTTATGTATTATATGATCTGTTATACATACGCAGATTACCCGCTGTATTCTATCGTAATGCTCGCCTTTGCCTATCTGATCTACTATTAACCTTGACTTGTAAAACGAAATCCGCTCCCCAATATACAATAAGGGATTTACCTGTATTTCAATGTCGATAATCTTACCTGTTTTAGTGCTGACTTTTATGTCCAGAATACCCATCTTGTCTTCTTCATGTTCCGGTTTAAGGTAAGTGTCCAGAAAAACAAGTTCAAAATCTTCGTCAGGCAAATTCACAAAGCTCTTGAGCATGGCTATAAGAATACGCTTATGGCGATTATCGCCAAAGAGAAGCTTGAACACAAAATCGTTTGTTGGGGGCAGTATGTCGAAGTCCACAATTGTAGTATATTAAAGGACATGGCTTTGCGCAAGTTTTCGTAAAAAGCACGGCAAACGCATGAACATATGGATATGGTTTTGAAATGAATAACCACGAACCAGAGGTTCGTGGTAAAATTCAACCCCACTCCCTAAATTTGTATTTCTTTCCTTATCTTTGTAGAATCCAAGGTTTCTCATAAACTGACGTTTTAAAAAAAGCCGCAGTCTCACTTATATTCTAGCTAGGAAGAGCATTTATAAAACTTCAATTTAAAAATGGATAAGGAGGCATAACTATGGCGGATTCCCTGACTGCTTTTATAAGCGAAGAGTTGGACAGGATGAAAAGGGAGGGCCTTTACGGAAATATCCGCACCCTGGAAAGCCCCCAGGGCGCGACAGTTAAAATTAACGGCAAAGAATACCTTAATTTGTGTTCAAACAATTACCTCGGTTTCGCTAATGACCCACGGCTGCGCGAGAAAGTAAAAACAATGATCGACAAATACGGGGTGGGGCCGGGAGCGGTTCGTACCATAGCAGGTACCATGGATATTCACCTTGAGCTTGAGAGGAAACTTGCGGCTTTCAAGGGCGTCGAGGCGGCTATTGTTTTTCAGTCAGGCTTTTGCGCGAACCTCGCGGTAATACCCACATTAGCCGGCGAAGGGGATTTAATTTTCAGCGACGCCCTGAACCACGCTTCTATTATAGACGCCTGCCGCCTTTCAAGGGCCAAAGTTATTCGTTACGAGCACTCGGACATGAAGGATTTACGTACGAAATTGGCCGAGAACGTGGGCAATGGCGGGAAAAAATTGCTCATTACTGACGGCGTGTTTTCGATGGACGGCGACATTGCGCGCCTGCCTGAGATCGTTGAGCTCGCGAAGGAGTTTGGGGTCATAACGGCAGTGGATGATGCCCACGGGGAAGGAGTCCTTGGCAAAGGCGGCAGAGGCATCGTCGATCATTTTAACCTTCACGGAAAAGTTGATGTCGAGATAGGCACCATGTCCAAGGCCTTCGGAGTTATGGGAGGGATGGTTGCGGGAAGCGCGGTTCTTGTTGATTTTTTGCGCCAGAAGGCCAGGACTAACCTTTTCTCCAGCGCCCTTACAGTCCCCGACGTGGCAGCCAATCTGGCCGCTGTGGAGATAATGGAAGCGGGAGACGAAGAGGTGAAAAAGCTGTGGGAGAACGGCGATTATCTAAAAACAGCTTTAAAAGCCGCGGGTTTTTATGTGGGTAAAAGCCAGACGCCGATAACGCCGGTGATAGTCTACGAGGCCCAGACGGCAAAAGCTTTTAGCGCCGCTCTTTTTGAAAACGGCGTTTTTGCCACCGCCATTGTTTTTCCGACAGTGCCAAAGGGAACGGCGCGGATAAGGGCAATGGTCAGCGCGGCACATACAAAAACGGATCTTGAAAGGGGCATTGCCGCGTTTGTAAAAGTCGGCAAAGAAATGGGAATTATTAAGTGAAAAAAATACTGGTAACAGGATCCAAAGGCCAGATAGGGGTGGAGCTGGTTCAGTACCTTAGAAATATTTATGGCTGTGATAACGTTACCGCGACAGATATAAAGAAAATCCCTGGGCCGGCGAGTGAGGGAGGGCCCTTCGAGCTTCTTGATGTGACGGACGGAAACGCTGTTGCGGCTATTCTTGACAGCAAAAAGATCGACTCCATCATTCATCTGGCGGGAATACTTTCCGCCCGTGCTGAAAGCGATCCGCAGCTTGCCTGGGAAACAAACATGAACGGCCTTTACACGGTTTTGGAGGCGGCCCGTCCGCGAAACTGCGCGCTTTTGTTTCCAAGTTCCATCGCTGCGTTTGGCCCCGGAACGCCGTTAGAGGACACACCTCAAGATACAATTCAGCGGCCCAACACAATTTACGGCGTTACAAAAGTTGCCGGCGAACTGCTCTGCGATTACTACCACAAAAAATTCGCAATGGATACCAGGGGCCTTCGGTTCCCCGGCCTTATTTCCTACGAAGCTCTGCCCGGCGGCGGTACCACAGACTACGCTGTACATATTTATTACGAGGCAGTAGCGAAAGGGAAGTACGCCAGTTATATAGCAAAAGGCAGTTTTATGGACATGATGTACATGCCCGACGCGCTTGAATCCATCGTAAAGCTAATGGAAGCGGATCCATCGAAACTAAAGCACCGCTGCGCTTTTAACATTTCCGCCATGAGCGTCGATCCTGAGGCAATCGCCGCTTCCATAAGAAAGCAAATTCCCGGTTTTGAGCTCTTTTACAACGTGGATCCTTTGCGTCAGGCAATAGCGGACTCCTGGCCTGACTCGCTTGACTGTTCCGCGGCCAGGGAAGAATGGGGCTTTGCGCCCAAATATGACCTGGACGCAATGACAGTGGACATGCTTAACCGCTTACGAATAAAATAAAAGAAATTCAAAATATTAGGCTGCGGTTAGTTCATCAAAGTCAGGAGGACTTTTTATATGGGAAAAAATATTTTTCGGATGTCTCTTGCGGTTCTGTCAGCGCTGATAGTATGCGCCTTGACAGCCTGCGGCGGATCTTCAAGCAGTGGCGGAGCGGCAGGCCGGAGCGGACCTCAAAATGGGCCTATTGTTGATAAGGTTATCTTCAGTGTCCGAATGGACGAATCGCTTGCGGTCAGGGATGTTATAGCCGGTACTGCCGATGTCTATTGGCAGGCGGTTGCGCCATCCATTCTGCGGACCCTTAGCGACGCGGATAGAGCAAAGCTTAATTTTTATTCGGTTCCATCCGGATCATGGTCGCTTATGGTCAACCCGATACCGAACAAAGCGCCGTATACTCATACTGTGAACGGAACTACGGAATTTAATCCGTTTGCCATTCGCGAGGTGCGTTTTGCGCTCAATTTCCTGATTGACAGGAAAAAACTAATTGATGAGATCCTGTACGGAGCCGGCGAGGCTACTTTCACCGCAATGACGCCGGGACAACCCGGTACTTACCGCTATAACCTGCTTGCATCAAAATTCGGCTTTACGGCTACCGGCAACGAGCGCAAGGCCATTTCAGATATAGACGCGGCGATGATTGCCGCTTCCAACCTTCCCGAGAACAGAGGAAAACTGGTCAAGAGAGGACAGTTCTGGCAATACAACGGGAAAGATGTGAGCATAAAATTCATAATCCGTGTTGACGATCCCAATGGAAGACTACCCGCCGGGCGCTATGTTGCCGATCAGATTGAAAAAGCCGGCATTAAAGTCGAACGCCTTGAATATGACCGTTCAAAAGCGGCAAATTTGGCGTATTACTCGGATCCGGCGGATTACGAATGGCACATGTATACAGAGGGATGGGGCGCAGGCGCGACCCGCGCGTGGTGGGATGTTTCTGTCAGCCAGATGTACGCTCCGTGGTTCGGTTATATGGCAGGCGGCGCGGAAGAAGGTTACTGGAACTATACTAACGACCGCATCGACGAACTTTCCAAGAAAGGCTATTACGGCCAGTACTTGACCGAGGATGAATACTGGAAGGGAAATATCGAAGCCACGGAACTCGGTCTTTACGATGCCTGTAGAATATTCCTTGTAACACAATTTGATAATTTTATCGCGAACAAGGATCGTTTCAATAATCGTTTTGCCTATGGATTGGGCGATGGGCCGAATCACTGGTCAGTGCGTACAGCCGATGTAAAACCCGACGCGGAAGGCCAGTTCAAAGGGCAGAAAGTACTGCGAGTCGTGCAGTACTCCGCGCGCGGTTCGCTCTTTATGAACGCCTGGGATCCCGTCGGAACCCAGGGCTTTAACGACGTATACGCCTCCGGCATCATGGCGGCTTGTTGCGACCCTTCGACCTTTCAAGCTCCTAACAACGCCATCGATACTCCGTTAAGTTCAAAGTTCGACGCGTCGAGCCTAAAGACCGCGCCGCAGATCCAGAGCGATGGCAGTATGGGCGGCACACTACCGGTTCCCGCAACCGCGGTAATATGGTCGCCTGAAACCAATACATGGAAATCTGTGGGGAACGGCGTTACTGCCGCCGCGACAGGAACCGGCTCAATTGTTCCCGCCAAATGGCAGCATGGGGAAGACGTTAGCCTTGTTGACGTGCGCTACGCGGGGGCATTTGTGCGAAAATTGGCGACCAAGCTAAGCGATGACGATAAATTCTACGATTCCGCCTATGCCTCATACTATGAGGAAAGCCTTAAAATGGATAAAGGCTCTGTGTTCAACAGCGATGGATCGGTAACGAATTATTTAGATTTTTTCTTTGCTCCCGATTCCAAAGTGACTCTTGCATCGGTAGCCGCAGTCGGTTACAAGGCCGGAAATCCCGGACGTGAAAGCGTGGTTCCATGGGAAATTTACGAAGCTTTGTTATACCTGGTAGGCGAGGGTTCTGCGAGCGGTACCGTCTACAGCTTCAGCCAATCCGATGTAACAACCGAAGTCGATGTTATAGCCCCGGCCTGCGTCACGGACATCAAGGCCAAGCTGCAGGAGTTTGTATCCAAAAGCCATGTTCCGGCCAGCATCAAGGATTTTATAACTCCGGTGGACGCCATTAAGCGCTACAATGCGGCGATAGCCTTTATCAACAAATACGGCCACGCGTTAATCGGCAACGGGCCGTTTATCGTTTCCGAAGTCAATACAACGGCGAATTCCATCACAATGGACGCCAACCGCAATTACTACCAAAAAAGCGACTATTGGCCGAATTACTTCAAGCAGGAAATCACAAGGATCGAAAACGTCAGGGCTCCGGCGAATCCTTCGCGCTCCAGTGACGCGATCTTTGAAATCAGCGTTTCCAGCTTCGTGTATCCCGAAGCTGACACAACCCCATTGACCAACAAAGGCAAGGTGGAGTTAAGGCTCCAGCTTCCGAACGGAGGCGAAAAGGTGTATAACGCGCAATTCGCCAGGAACGGTCAGTTTACCGGGACTATTCCCGCAAACGACATGGCAACCCTGACTGCCGGGCAGTCATACACAGTTGTAATCATGTCGTCTCTGGCCGATGAAGCCCCGTCTGTCGCGGTAGCGGATTTGGTTCTGTTTTAGGGAATCTCAAAAAACCCAAACAGGGGTTTTTTGAGATTCCTCGGAGAAAACCGCAAATTTGTTGTAATATAGTGAATTACAGCAATTGCGGTTTTCTCCACGTAATAAGGTAACTTCTAAAAACTGAAGTTTTTAGAAGTTCGATATGTTATTATTTCCTTTCTGTAATTTATAAAAGTATTTTTTCATTGTTAGAAGGTAGAAAATATGTACAAGTGGTATGCGCTTAAGCGTATTCTCCGCGGAGTGGTCATGTACGCCCTTCTGATCCTCCTTTTTTCCGTGTTGTTTAATTCAGTCAATGAGCAAACTCAGAGAACTCAGATAAGCGAACAGGTGAAAATGGAATCCATGCGTTTAAGCAATATGCGGCCCGAACAACTAATGGCATGGAGAAACGAAAGAGAGGCGCAGTTGATAAGCCTTTACAAACTCGAAAGACCGTTTGGCGAACGTATTATCTTTAGAACGGTAAATGTACTGACTTTCAATTTCGGAAAATCTACGCACATAAAATCATCAAAAGGCGAGCAGGATGTTCTGGCCATCATTCTGGAAGCCCTGCCCAAAACAATGCTGCTGTTTACCACAGCCACTGTATTTGAACTTTTCATAGGAATAACGCTGGGCCTTTTAAAAGCCAGAAAACCAGGCGGCAAGCTGGATAGATCGACCAGTTTTATAACCATGGTAGTATACGGCATGCCGACATGGTGGCTGGGCATGATGCTCATACTTTTGTTCGTATACATTTTCAAAATATTCCCATCAGGCGGACTTGTATCAACCCCAACGCCCTCAGGTTTCGCCGGGTTTCTTGACAGGATTTGGCACATGATCCTGCCTGTAACAACACTTACCCTTATCTCCTTCTGGAGCCTGTCGTTCGTTATACGAAATATCGTGCTTGGGGTGCTGCAAGAAGATTACATAATGAGCGCGAGGGCGCGCGGCATAGGGGAAAAATCCATCCTGTTCGGCCACACGCTTCGCACCGCCGCCCCTCCCATTGTAACGATGGCCCTGTTGTCGCTTTTGGTTTCCTTTTCAGGAGCGATAATATTTGAGGGCATTTTTTCATGGCCGGGTATCGGCAACCTGTACTGGATTGCCATTCAGCAGAACGATATCCCCGTATTAATGGGCGATCTTGCCATCTCAACCGGGGTATACCTTACGGGGCTTATATTCCTTGATTTGATATACGGCTTCCTTGATCCGCGCATTAAGGTCGGAGGCAAAGCATGAAAAGATATTTCATGTTCGATTTTAGTGTGCGGTCGAACCTTAGGTTCGCATACAGCCGCACTAAATAGAGGTTAGCATGAACGTAAAAGACAGCGCCCAACGGTTCATGGAATTTTGGAACGATTTCAGAAAAGAGAAATCGGGACTGGTAGGCCTTGGCATTCTTGCTTTCGCGGTTCTGATAGTCATTTTTGAACCTGTTTTCCTGCCGTTTAAGGACGTAAACAGCAACTGGCGGAATATTACTTACTGGGAAGACAATCCGGCTGCCGCGCCTCCGGTTTGGACTAACCTGTTCTCGCGCCAAAAATCGGCTACGTCAAAGCGCGTCTTTGATCCCGAAATCAGCGAAGCTGACGATCCCGATTATGGCCGGGTTTTGGTTTATACATTCGATTACGATTACAACTTCGACAAGCCGCCGCTTGATCTGATTCTGAGGGCGACCGCAAACGGCAGAGTGCTCCTGAACGTATACGTTGAAAGGCCTGACGGAGAAACCGTTTCCCTTGGGCGTGTCTATAAAGAAGGGTTAGAGAACGATCCCCTGCGCTTTTCTGCTGATGGTGACGCGCGCGCTATGGTCTATGATTTTGCCAGCTGGTTTGCCAGCTCTTCATCAATTTCGCGATCAGGCGGTCGCAGCGCCATACACCCGACAAACGTGATTTTTTCTGAAACCGGCCTTGCTATGCTGGAAGAGCGGCTTCCGCTTAAAGGCAGTTACAAATACATCGTTAAGATACCGATGCAGCTTCTTGCGGACACTAACAACTATATCGTCGATCCTCAGCTTTTTATAATAGGAAGAGTATCGGGGGCGCTTGGAACAGATACCCTTAAGCGGGATATTTTTTCTGGCGTTATTGCTGGGCTTAAATGGGCACTGTTCATCGGGTTTGTAACGAGCGTGATTGCGGTTTTTATCGGGGTTATTTACGGCATAGTCGGCGCGTATTTCTCAGGTTTCACCGATACGGCCATGTCGTTTGTCTTTGAGTTGTTCGTGTCCATTCCGATACTTCCCATACTAATAGTCATGTCGGCTATCTTCAGGCCGAATATCTGGATCATCATTGCCACACTGATAGTTTTTTCCTGGGTAGGGCCTGTAAAAACCGTGCGCTCCATGGCCCTGCAAATAAAAGAAGAAACCTATATTGAGGCGGCAAAGGCCCTTGGCTCCGGCAAATGGAGGGTCATCTTTAAGCACATGGCACCTCTTTTGCTTCCGTATTCGTTTGCCAACATGGCCTTGAGCGTTCCGGGCTTCATCGTTTTTGAAGCTTCACTTTCGCTGTTGGGACTTGGAGACCCGACAATAGTAACTTGGGGGCAGATACTGCACGAAGCGCAATCTTCAGGGGCTACGCTTAACGGGCTTTGGTGGTGGATAGTCCCCCCTGGCCTGTTCATCGCCGTTATGGGAATGACCTTCGCGTTTTTGGGATTCGCGATGGACAAGATCCTTCATCCCAAGCTCAGGACGAGGTGATTATGGACAAGCCACTGGAAAAGCTGATTGAAGTAAAAAATCTAAGGCTGTACTACCATACGTCTAACGGCGTAGTCAGGGCACTGGATGATGTCAGTTTTGACGTGTATAAGGGAGAGACCCTGGGCCTGGTGGGAGAATCCGGCTGCGGAAAGACAACCACGGGGGCCGGTCTCCTCAAGATGCCCTCGCCTCCCGGACGCATAGAAGAAGGCTCGTCAATTCTTATAAATGGCCGCGATATAATCCCGCTTTCGGACAGGGAAATCCGCAAGACCGTCCGCTGGACGGAAGTTGCCATGGTATTTCAGGGCGCGATGAACTGCCTGACGCCGGTGTATACCATAGGCAGTCAGATGATGGAAACCCTCAAAGCGCACACCGAAATTGAAAAAGAGGATGCGCAGGCCTTAATCAAGGAATACCTGGGCTACGTCGGTCTTCCTCCCGAAGTAATGGAGCGCTATCCCCATGAGCTTTCCGGAGGGATGAAACAGCGCGTTGTAATAGCGACGGCCCTGTTCCTAAAGCCGAAACTGATTATACTTGACGAGCCGACAACGGCGCTCGATGTCATCGTCCAGGCGCAAATTATCAATCTGCTAAAAACCCTGAAGAAATCTTTCGACCTGTCGTTCATCTTTATTACCCACGATCTCGCGCTTGAAGCCGAGGTAAGCGACAGGATCTGCGTGATGTACGCGGGAAAAATCGCGGAGCTTGGCACAAACGAGCAGATTTACGGGAAAAAGGGGCTCTTGCATCCTTATACCGATAAGCTGCTTAGCGCGACTCCCCTGCTCCGCAAAAAAGTCGATTCGCTTTCGTACATTCCCGGAGCGCCGCCCGATCTCATAGATCCGCCTAAAGGCTGCCGCTTTCACCCGCGCTGTCACATGGCGGAAGAGCGGTGCAAACAGGAAGAGCCGCCGCTTGTCGAAACGGAAGACGGGCACTGGATTTCATGCTGGAGGTGCGGAAAATGAGTGACGCCAGTCGTACCCCAATGAATAATACAGATGTAATTCTAAAGCTGTCGGACTTACGAAAACATTTTTCCCCGCACACAAGTTTATTGGAGATGCTCGGCAATAAGGCTAAGAACCCTATCAAAGCCATTGACGGCGTAAGTTTTGAAATAAGGCGCGGCGAGATATTCGGCTTGATAGGCGAATCGGGCTCGGGAAAAACCACGATAGGCAAGCTTGTGATGAAGCTGCTTGATCCCACAAGCGGGACGATTCATTTTAACAGCGAAGACGTTACAAAAACCGGCGCGGTGCGGACGCAAAGCTACCGCCGCCAGGTTCAAATGATCTTTCAGGATCCCTACGCTTCCATGAATCCGCGTTTTAAGGTGCGCGACGTGCTTGAGGAACCGCTTATCATCCATAAAATCCCCGGCTCAATGGCAGATCACGAGCAAATGATCATCAAAGCGCTTAACGAAGTCAAACTTAACCCGCCTGAAGATTTTATCGGGCGTTACCCTCACATGCTTTCCGGCGGGCAGAGACAGCGGGTCGCCACAGCGCGCACGCTTATCCTCAATCCCATGCTGCTGGTGGCGGACGAGCCCGTGTCGATGATCGATCTTTCAACCCGTGCCGAAATTCTCCACATGATGAAGGATGTGCAGCGGGATTTAGGCCTGAGTTACCTGTACATCACGCACGATCTTTCTACGGCGAGGTATTTCACTGACAGAATCGCCGTTATGTACCTGGGCCGCATCATGGAGCTTGGAAACGCCGACGATCTCATCGACAGGCCGATGCACCCTTATACGCGCGCGCTTATCGAAGCGGTTCCTGAACCGGAAACGGGCAAGGTCGGCATCATAAAAAATCTGCCCATACACGGCGAAATACCGTCGCCGGCCAACATCCCGCAGGGCTGCCGTTTCCACACACGGTGTCCTCTCGCAAAGCCTGAGTGTTCCAGCGGAGATGAGCCTGAGCTTCACGATCTGGGCAACGGGCATTTTCACGCGTGCAGGCTGACAGATTAGAGACCCGCTGACAAATTTAAGGAAAACCATACGTATTGACGCTTCTATAAGTTCATATCACTATATATAATATTATTACTAAAATCAGGTGTGTTTATGGCGCAAATGCATTTTTTTCTTTTTTCAGGAATTATCAGAAAGATGCAGCCTCTGTACGCGCAGATATTGTTTGTGATAATCGCGTTTGTTGTAATGGTTACTGCAAGTTGTCTATATGTGAACAATCTATTAAGAAAAAACCTGCAAACCAGGGCGGAGGAAACATTTACCCATCTGGAAACTCTGATAATTGCGGAACTTACGGAACCGCGAACGGCGATGAGGGCTATTTCATACAATATACGGAGCATGATTATAGATGGCAACAGCGACGAAGAAGTATATAACTATATGAGGATCATCGCAAATGATTTGAAAACCAAAACGGACGGATTTGTACTTGACGGTCTTTACGGGCATTTTAATGTTTTTGGCAATGTCTATTTTACCACTTCAACCGATTGGGTTGTGACGCCCGATTATGACGCCACAACTCGTCCGTGGTATATTGCGGGCGTCAAAGCAAACGGCGAAGTAGCTTTTTCACCGGTGTACTTTAATGTACGTTTTCAGGATTTTGTTGTTACAGTAGCGCGTCAGATTTTTGATGACGATGGAAATCAACTGGCAGTAATAGCTTTGAATGTTCCATTGTATAATATCACCAATGTAGTTGTTAAAGCGCAGCTTTCCCAGGGCGGCTATGGTTTTTTGATGGACGAGAATTTTGTATTGATCACCCACAAGGACAAAGATGTTATAGGTAAATCCTTACAGGAAGTTAATCCTGATTTTGCGGCTATTTCGGAAAATTTAAGGCAAGGCTTGTATATACCCGCAATTGAAACGAAAAATGATCAAGGTGATGTCTTAATCGTCTATTGTGAGAAGCTTGAAAACGGCTGGTATGTGGGACTTACGACATTTAAAAAGGAGTATTACGCGCAGTTAAGAGAAATGGCGCTGATCATAATCATACTCGGAACGGCTTTATCAGCCGCTCTTATTCTGATACTGATACGCATTGACGCGGCAAAAAAAAAGTCGGACACGGAGAGCAGGTACAAAAGCGCGTTCCTCGCCAATATGAGCCACGAGATACGCACACCGATGAACGCCATAATCGGCATGACCACAATAGGAAAGAAAGCTTCCGATTCCAGCCGCAAGGATTACTGCTTTACGAAAATAGAGGACGCTTCAAACCATTTGCTTGGCGTAATTAATGATATTCTTGATATGTCAAAAATCGAAGCCAATAAATTTGAAATTATTCCTGTAGAATTTGAACTTGAGAATATGTTTCGGCGGGTAATAAATGTAGTCAATTTCAGCATAGACAAAAAGCGTCAGAAATTATCAGTACATATTGACCGTTCCATTCCACAGACATTGACAGGAGACGATCAGCGGATAGCGCAGGTCATCACCAACCTGCTTGGTAATGCTGTTAAATTCGCGCCAGAAGAAGGTACCATTACTCTTGCAGTAAGTCTTGTGGAAAAAACAAACAACCTCTGTACTTTGCAAATTTCGGTAAGCGATACCGGAATCGGCATAAGCGTCGAACAACAGGCAAAACTTTTTAAATCTTTTGAACAGGCCGAATCCAGTACAACCCGCAAATACGGCGGTACGGGACTGGGACTTGCGATTTCCAAAAATATTGTAGAAATGATGGGCGGATCAATATGGGTTGAATCTGAACCCGGAAAAGGCTCTGTTTTTTCCTTTACGATACAGGTACAGTGCGGTACAGAAGAAAAGCGTATCAACGTTGACGAACGACAGGTGGAAGAAGCGAAGTCCGCGGAAATTGCGGGCGTCTTTGCAGGGCGGCGCATACTGCTTGTTGAAGACGTAGAAATCAACCGCGAAATTGTACAGACCCTGCTTGAACCGACAAAACTGGAAATAGACTGCGCTGAAAACGGCGCGGAAGCAGTACGTATGTTTGCAGAGTCCCCTGCTCAGTACGATATAATTTTCATGGACATTCAAATGCCCGTAATGGATGGCTACGATGCGACACAGCGTATCAGGGCATTAGAAACTGAAAAAGTTACAGCTTCCGGAAGCAACACTATCCGCAGAGTGCCGATTGTAGCAATGACAGCCAACGTGTTCAAAGACGATATTGAAAAATGCCTGGAAGCCGGCATGGACAGCCACGTTGGTAAGCCGCTGGATTTAGATGAAGTAATGACCCGTCTTCATTCATATCTGGGCTGACAAGGGCAGCTCTTTTTATCAAAGTGATTGATTTCGGTATTCTCTTGGCGTTAAGCCAATTTCTTTTTGAAAAATAGATGTAAAATAACTGGGGCTTTGAAATCCACATGCCATTGACACTTCCAATACGGACATATTGCTTTCCCTTAGCATCTCACAGCTTTTTCCAATGCGATAGCCGGTTAAATAAGCGTTAGGAGTCTGTCCTACATATTCGCCAAAAAGCTGGCAGCATTTGCTTCTGCACACAGAACCAGCCGCCGCAATATTATCAAGCGTAATCTTGTTTCCATAATTTCGGAATATAAAACCTGTCATATTTCTGATTGCCACCCAAGAATTGGCATTCAGATTATTATCCCGCTGTTCCAAAGATGAATGTAAATTCTCCGCTGTACAAGCACAAAGTGAAGTAACCAGCGATAACATATACAAAGGATTTTCTTCGCTTCTATGTATTTCGTCAAAAATCTGTTTTATTAATGTTAGGATTTTTGCTTGCCATTGAGTTTCGGCTTTCAATAAAAAATAATCATCCGTATAAAAGCCAAATTTCAATTCACAAAATGCTTTACCAACAGGTGTATTCTCCCCAAGCACAATGGGGTGAACAACAAGAACGATATACGAACAATCGGTTTTGTCGTCCGAGAAACCGTAATGCAATCGCTTGCTGTTAACGAAAATCCCCTCACCTTTGTTCATGCGCAGGGTTTGTCCGTTTACAAAATAATCCATCGCACCACTAAGAATCAAAATGAACTCTAAATCCGGATGCCAATGGCAGGCAGCGGCATACCTGTCGAAGTGGCGCAAGTCCCCTTTGCGGGCATAGATGGGAAAACCAGGCAAATTATAATTCAACCGCTCGGACATATCCGAAAAAACCTCAAGCGCCATTTCTATACCCTCTCAAAAAATACGATATTGATATTATTTTATACGAAAATTACGGATTTATTGAATATTCATACAATAATGATATAATCATTAGAAGGCACAAATTGCAAAATTCCGGCGATTCTACGACATCCTTTAATCACAGCTTCCGCCGCGCGCTTATTGCGCTTGTTATTCCAATTGCCCTGCAAAATTTGATTTCGGCGACTGTCCACTCTGCGGATATTGTCATGCTGGGTAAAATAAACCAATCCGCAATGTCCAGTGTATCGCTTGCCGGCCAGATAACCTTCGTCCTGACGCTGTTTTATTTTGGGCTGGCAAACGGAGCGGGTATTCTCGCCGCCCAGTATTGGGGCAAAAAAGACACAATTACTATCAGGCGGATATTAAGTATTGCCTGTGTATTTTCGGTCTCGGTATCTTTAGTGTTCTTTGCAGCCTCAATCAGTTTCCCGGCTGCTCTTATGCGAATTTTCACTAAGGACACCGAACTGATTATGTATGGCGCAAAATACCAGCGAATTGTATCGTTTACCTATCTCGCCATGAGCCTGTCACAAATGTATTTTTCCATAGCGAAAAGTACGGAAAAAGTGCGATTCTGCGCGGTTGTTAGTTCAACGAGCCTGATATTGAACATAGCCCTTAACGCCGTGAGTATTTTTATTCTGTTTCCCAACGATCCTGAAAAAGCCATTGCCGGTGTGGCTATTGCTACTGTCATCGCGCGAATTTTCGAACTTGTATGTTGTATACTACATTCTCTACGAAATAAAAATATTCGATTCTGCCTGCCAGTACGCGACGATACTCAAAAAGTGCTCTTGTCAGATTATATCCGCTACGCAAGTCCGGTATTGGCAAATTATGTTACATATGGCAGTGCGTTAGCGGCAACTGTGGTGATTATCGGGCATGTGAGTTCAGATATGGTAGCGGCTAACGCAATCGCCGGTGTAGTCAGGAATTTGGCTATTGTGGTGTGCGGCGGTATTGGAAACGGCGGAAGCGTCCTTGTAGGAAAGTATCTGGGCTCTGGCGATTTACAATCCGCAAAAAAAGCCGGAAACAGGATATACCTATACGCTCTGGTTTTTGGAATGCTGGCGGGAATCACAATCTTGCTGACAAGACCGCTGGTATTCAGCCTCGTCGATATAAACGCAACAGCGAAAGGTTACCTGAATACAATGCTCACCTTCTGCGCCATTTACTGTGTCGGTAAGTCGGTAAATTCAACGATAATTGGCGGAATATTCTGTGCAGGCGGCGATGCCAAGTTTGGTTTCTGCTGCGATGTCATAGTAATGTGGGGAATTATCATACCGTTAGGCTTTCTATGCGCCTTTGTATGGAAAGCGCCCCCTGGTTTATTGTACATGGCGTTATGCTCTGATGAATTTATCAAAGCGCCTGTTGCTTTAATCAGGTTTCTTAAATACCGATGGTTAAAGAATATCACAAGGAATTTAACATAAAAAAGGAGAGCAATTATGACAATTAAAGAAAGAATGGCTTGTTGCCAATTATTCACGGATCGCGATAACCATTATCCCAAAGAAGCGGAAGAGCTGGCGCGTGCGCGTCAGCGAGGCAAAACGCTCTGTTATGAGATTAACCGCCTGCACCCTGACGACATCAAGGGACGCTTTGCGCTAATGAAACAGCTTTTCGGCGCAATGGGCGATCATGTCTGGATGGAGCCTCCCATATATATGTCCTACGGCAGTAATACCTGTTTGGGCGATCACATCTATATTAACTTTGGTCTTACTGTAGTTGATGATTACAAAGTAACAATTGGGAATCATGTCATGTTCGGCCCCAATGTAACCATAGCTGTAACAAACCACCCTGTACACCCGGACAAGCGCCGCGAAGGCGGAATGTTCGCCCTGCCGGTGGCCATCGAGGATGATGTCTGGATCGGCGGTGGCGCGGTAATCGCGCCCGGCGTTACAATCGGCAAAGGCAGTGTAATCGGTACCGGCAGCGTGGTAACCAAAGATATTCCCGGCAATGTGATTGCCGTTGGAAACCCATGCAAAGTGTTACGCGAAATTACGGAGCGCGACAGGGAATACTATTACAAGGATATGCGGTTCGACCAGGTTGAATGGTGATGATACGTTAACAATAATATAATTTCATATGAGTACATAGAAAACTCCGTATTTGTCGCATATTTGTCGCACTTTATCTGGTAAAATATCAAACAGGCAAAGCGCCATAGGAGGAAAAATGAAAAAAAGTCTGTGCTTGTTTGTGTTTTTATGTATTATTACCTTATCGGTTTTATCATTTGGATGTTCAATGACACAGGAACAAAAAACAGCAACAATTGAACTTGAGGCAAATGCAACCACTGGTTATACCTGGGTCTATACCATATCACCAGAAGGTGTAATACGTTTAGTGTCAAACGAATACGTTCCTGACAAGAACAACGAAGGAATAACCGGCGCTGGCGGAAAGCAAGTCTTTACTTTTGAAGCTATTGCCGAAGGGGAAGCAGAACTTGTTTTTTCCTATCTTCGAGAATGGGAAACAGGCAAACCTCCGTTAAAAACTGAAACCTACAAAGCGATAGTGGATAATAAGAACAACCTGACGCTGATGAAAAAATAATGGGCATATTTTCAAGGTCTCATCTCAGGACTAAAATCATCAGCCTGGTTTTCGCAATTTGCATATTCGCGTTGTTGGGAATATCGATAGCAAGCTATATCACCATTAAGAAGATGTCGGAATACTCGGCAAAAACGAACACGGCTCTCGGCGATGCTGCGGCTGACAACGCAAGCGACGCATTAATAGAACAGGCGCATAATTTTTTAATGATCATAGCGCGGCAGCAGTCCGTTAATTGCAACGCCATGATGGACACATTCAAATTCGACGTAGAACTACTCGAAGGCGTGGTAACTGACATATTCAATAACCCGCAATATTACAGCTTTGGCCGCCCGGTTATCAGACCTTCCGAAACGGTAAAAGGCGTTTATTCAGGTACATATATCCTTCCGGAGTCCGTTTCAATGATTGGAAAAATAAGGCAGGAACTAAATCTGTTAAGCAACCTGGGTTTGTTGCTGCCCACGCTGACCAACAACCCTGACATTATCGAATTTTATGTGGGAATGGAAAGCGGCTTGTTTTATAACTATACCCCGCTTATCTACAATGACCCCAAATACGATCCCAGAACACGGCTCTGGTATACCCTTGCGGTCGAACAACCCGGCAAAGTGATATATACCGAAGTGTATGAAGACGCCCTCGGCTCGGGTTTAGTCGCAACCGTTTCAAAAGCAATTTTTGACGGGAAAGGAATCTTGTTGGGCGTAGTTGCCCTCGACATCATGCTGGAGAATTACCAAAAACTATTATTGGAAACGCGCATCCTCAAATCCGGCTATGCGTTTATCATAAACAACGATGGAAAGTATATATTTCACCCCGACATGAATACGCAAGGATTTCAGCCCAACATACCTCAAGCCCCGCCCGGTTCGGAAACAGCCGCAGGCTATCGAAGGATGATGAACGGCGAAACAGGCTTTTTCACGGTTCAAGAAAACGGCAAACAATATTTTGTCGCGTTCAGCCCCATATCCGTAACAGGCTGGTCGGTAGGCGTTACCGTTAATAGGGATGAGCTTCTATCTGCGCTTGGAATTCTTTCAACACGGATGGCCTCCCTGACAGGAGAAGCGAAAAAAAATATAGAAATAATGTCCAATCAGGCAATAATGACTTTTATCGCTATTTTTACTGCCGTTGCCGCTATGGTCGTCTTTTTGTCGGTCTTCCTTACATCTATCATATCCAAACCCATTCAAAAATTGACGGAAGAAGTAGTACAAATCGGCGCTGGCCATTTAAACACAAAGATAGAAGGCAATTACAATGTCGAGTTTGACAAAATCAAGGATGCCGTGAACTCTATGGCTTCGGACATAAAAGAATATATGGAAGGCAAGGTTCAGGCAGAACGCAAACTTGCCGAAAGCCGCATCTCCATCATGCTTTCCCAGATACAGCCGCATTTTTTATACAACGCCCTGGCAGTCATATCAAGGCTGTGCGATAAAGACCCCGCTAAAGCAAAAGAAGCGACATTAAGTTTTTCCGATTACCTGAGGGCAAACATGAATTTATTGGAGAGCGCGGAGCCGATCCCATTTGAAAATGAACTAAACCATACCATAGGCTTTTTGAATCTGGAAAAGGCCATGTACGGCGACGCGTTAAATGTAATATACGATATACAAGTGAAAGATTTTAAGCTTCCGGCCCTTACCGTGCAGCCCATTGTTGAAAACGCAATCAAGCACGGCATAGGGAAAAAAGAAGGCGGCGGCACTGTTAAAATTTCGGCGGTAGAAACAGAGGGATATTATTTTGTCATTATTGCGGATGACGGCGTGGGCTTTGATCATGATAAAATGACTAACGGGATTTATCCCGATGATGGGGAGCAGCACATCGGAATTAACAATGTCCGTCTGCGGCTTCTGGCGCAATGCGGCGGTTCGCTTGAAATTATGGGCACACCGGGGGCGGGGACAAGCGCCACGATAATTATTCCCAAAACCGGCAATCAGGAGACGTTTGCAAAATGAACATACTCGCCATAGACGATAACGTTCTGGCTCTGGAAGAGCTTGTTTCTTCAATAAAAGAAGCGTGCCCGAATGATGAGGCTCACAGTTTTTCCAAGCCGTCCGAACTGCTTGATTTTGCGAAAGACAACGTATGCGACATCGCGTTTTTAGACATTGAAATGTGGGGGATGAACGGCATTGAACTTGCGAAAAAGCTTAAGGAAATTCACAGCAAAATCAACATAGTGTTTGTAACCGGATATTCCAAATATGCCCTGGATTCCTATACGGTTAAGGCAAGCGACTATGTAATGAAGCCTGTTACCAAGGAAGCGGTTAAAGAGGCTCTGGAAAATCTTCGCTGCCCTGTCAAGACAGGAGCCGATAAAAGGGTGCGGGTACAGACCTTCGGCAATTTTGAGGTTTTTGTGGACGAAAACCCGGTTTTGTTTACCCGTTCCAAGACAAAGGAATTGTTTGCCTACCTTATAAGCCGCAAAGGGACCTTATGCAGCAATAATGAAATTATTGCCGTAATTTGGGAAGAAAAAGATGATTCGCCTTCTTTGCAAAGCCACTTCCGGCATTTAGTGGCGGATTTAATAAAAACGCTCCGATCTTTGAATGTCGAAGACATAATAATCAGAAAATGGAAACAATTAGCGGTAGTGCCGGATAAACTGTCATGTGATTTTTATGAAATGCTTGATGGCAATGTAAAAGCGGCTGATTCCTACGCGGGTGAATTCATGGCGCAGTACAGTTGGGCTGAAATTGAAGCGGCTTATCTACAAAGAAAAAGAAAATAATTTTGAATTTGTCGCATATTTGACGCGCCTTTTCTGTTAGAATACAAAAAGGAGTTATTATGTCCGTTGAATTTCAACCCGTTACCGTCCACATAAATAAAGACGCGTATATCTTTATGGAAGGAAAACAAAACGCCGATAAATTTTATATTATCAAGCAAGGCAAAGTACGGATTATCCGCGAAGCGTTAACCGATGAAACCGGCAGCGTGATAGGTACGGGAGAAATGTTTGGCCTGATTTCCACAATGGCGGCGCACGGCTATATTGAAACGGCGGTAGCCGCGACGGATGTCGCCCTGCTGGCGGTAGAACGGAAACAATACGGCAGCCTTATCCGTAAAACCAATACCATAGCCGTCAACAGCATAAAGTCATTTTCCCAAAGGCTGCGGGAACTGGATGTCGCTTTCTCACAACGGGCATTAAAAAACACGGCGTCGGCCGATCCTTCGCATATCGAACAAATAGCCGATTTTTATGAAAACTCGGGCAAACTAAAATCGGCGTTATACGCATACAGCCGATACGCCGATCTCTGCCCAGATGCGCATAATATGCCTATTATTAAGGCAAAAATCGCCGAATTGAAAAGTTGTGTCGCCGAAACAAGGCTGGAATACGCGCCTGACAAAATGATACAGAAATATCCGAAAGAACACCTGCTTTTTGCCGAGGGCGAAACCGGAAATACCATGTATATCATTCAGAACGGCTCGGTAAAAATAACAAAGATCGTTGACAATAAAGAAATTATCCTTGCTGTTCTAAGCAAAGGCGATATTTTCGGCGAAATGGCGCTGTTGGAAGACAAGCCCCGCGCCGCCACCGCCGAAGTTTACGAAGACTGCACATTACTGGCGGTTAACCGTGATAATTTTTCAAACCTCATAAAGGATCAGCCAGATATGGTAGTCCGCATGGCAACTTTAATGTCTGAACGCATTTGGTTTCTTTACCGCCAGCTTGACAACACATTAATAGAAAACCCGTTGGGGCGCGTTTATGACGCCCTGCTTATCCAGCTTGAAAAAAACCGCGTTGACATTAACAGCGGCGAACCGTATCAATGCAACTTCGGCATCAAGGAATTAATAGGTATGGCGGGTATGCCCGAATCCGAGAACAAACACCTTGACCGAAGAATCGCCGGCGACGGAAAACTGATCTTTAAGGACGATAAAATCCAGATTATCAAAATCTCGGACATACTGAAGGAATCCTCATTTTACCGCAAAGCGCAAAAAATAGCCGAGAACAGAAAAATTAACGTCTAATTCCCGCTTTTTTTTCATTTTTTTGATTATTTGTCACATGTTTGTCGCGTACCGTTTTGTATAATTTCCTTTTGGAAAACAAAAGATCCTTAAATAACAAAAAAGGAGTTTTTATGAAAAAGCAAAAGTGTTTGTCATTGCTGCTTGTTGCGGTAATGGCTTTAGCGCTGGCCGCCTGTAACGACGGCACGGTGGGAGACGCGGGAAAGACCGCTTTCATCACCATCAGCTTTGGCAGGGACGCAAGCCACAAGGCTGTACCGTGGAATAGCAGTGTTGACGACGGAGACATCCTGCACGATATATACATCGACGATAGCAAAGTTGGCGCGGGGGTCAAAATAGGCGACAGCGTTAAAACCTACGCGGTCAATCCCGGTACCCACATAGTCTCGGTATACGGGTATTACCCCGCCGATACTTTGTTCTCCTACGGGGAAACCACTGTAACGGTAATTTCGGGGCAGAAGGCCCAATGCAGCGTAACTATGGGCGTTCCCCGCAGTCTCAATGGAACCATCACCATCACCCCCGACACCGGCGTAATCGTCGGAACGGAACTGACCGCCGAATACAGCGGGAGCGAGACAGTCAGCTACCAGTGGAATAAAGACGGCTCCGCTATTACAGACGCGACAGAGGTAAAATACACGCCGACTCTGGCGGGCAGTTACACCGTTACCGTCAGCGCCGCGGGCTACACTCCCAAGACCAGCGCGGCGGTTGATGTAGTTATTGAATATACAATCACTATCGATATGCTCGACAATGTAAGCGGCGACGCGGTAACAGCCTCCCCCAACAAAGGCGTCGCGGACATTACGGTTACGCTTTCATACACGGTCGCGAATACGGCGTTTTACAATCAACTTGACTTCGGCGGCGTTGACGCGGCAATCGCTTCCGTAGAAAGCGCGGGATCGGGCACGAGAACCTACGCCATAAAAGCCGCCGACTCCTCGGACGGGGTTATCACCATTACGGCCGTATTCACCCATACCGATCTGGTAATTGACCACATCGCTTTTGGCGAGCATGACAAAGGGCATATAACCAAAACGTACGGCGACCCGCCGTTTACAAACGCCATTACCGGCGCGCATCGGGGAAATGGCGCGATAACTTATCACAGCAGTGATACAAATGTCGCCACGGTGAGCGGTTCGGGACAGGTAACAATTCTTAAACCGGGTTCTACCGTCATTTCCGCCGAGAAAGCGGCTGACGCAACATACGCCCACGCTCAAACAACTTACACGTTGACGGTTAATCCCAAGCCCGTTACCATAACCGGCTTATCCGCAAGCAGCAAAACTTACGACGGCACGACAACGGCAACAGTTACCGGAACCGCGGTAATCAACGGATTGGTGGGCGGTGATACGGTAACCGTCAAAGCCGGAACCGCGTCGTTTACGGACGCGTCTGTCGGGAACAACAAGACCGTTATATTCAGCGGCTGGTCGCTGACGGGAGCGGACGCGGCTCATTACACGCTTTCGGGACAACCCGCGAGTGTTACGGCGGATATTACGAATAACACGGAGATCGGTAACATAACCATTGATTTGACGGGAAACAGTGAGTGGACGTTAATCGAACAAACCGCGCATGCCGTGGCCAACGAAGAAAAAGTATTCACCGTAACCGGATCGTATACGACATACAAGTGGTATCTGGACGGTAAGTCTGTGGGAACTTCATCAAGTTATACCTTTAAGGGAACGGCGAACGTATACCAGCTTGTCGTGGTTGTAACAAACTCAAGCGGAGAAAGCCGCTCCGGACGCTGCCGGATTACGGTGAGTAATTAGAGTTGTTCAGAAACTGAAGTTTCTGAACAACTCTATTAAAAAAAAGGAGTAACATATATGAAAACCACAATATTTCGGCGGGCCTTAAGCATTTTAGGACTGTCATTTCTAACAGTTTTATTTTTAGCCTGCCATGACACGCTTCAGGATCAGGAACAGCAAAAGGCCAAAGTAACATTCACTGTAGCGGATAACGCGGCGCGAACCGTGCTGCCTGATGGTTCTCTTGCGCATGTTGCGTCGTATAAACTGACGGGCGGAAGAGACGGCGCGGCGGAAACAGTGTTGGTAGAGTCATTTACCGGTAAGAGTATTTCGGTAGCGCTGGAGCCGGGAACATGGAATTTTACCTTATACGCTTACAACGATTCTAATGTAAACATACTTCAGGGGAAAGTTCCAAACAAACAGATCAATCCGACGGGAACCAATCAGGTAAGTTTTTCGATGTCGGTTATTAAAAGCGGCAAGGGATCGATACAGATTACAATAAAATTTCCTGAAACTGCCGGAATTACAAAGATTGGCGTAGACGGGGATGTTGCCTCAGAAGACTTTAACTCCGTTGCCAGTGGTACTTTTGTGTATTCCAAAAATAACATTGACGCAAAGGATTATTTTATCAATTTCCATCTTTACGAGGGGGATAAGCTGCGGACGGTGGTTTCCGAACTGGTCATGGTGCGGAATGGCCTGACCAGTAGCGCAACCATCACTCTTGCGGGGGAAGATTTGAAGCGGATAGATCTGAGCGGAACCGTAACCATTACCCCGGCAAGCGCTGCCATAGGCGCTGAACTGACCGCAACATACAGCGGAAACGAAAGCATCAGCTACCAGTGGAAAAAAGACGGTGTCAATGTCGGCACGAACTCTAACAAGTACACGCCGACTCAGGCGGGCAATTACACCGTAACCGTCAGCGCTGTTGGCTACATCAGCAAAACCAGCGACGCGGTTACGGTTACGGCGTTAGGCTCGTCGCCGGACGCTCCCTTCCTCGTAACCAACGAAGCCGATCTCCGCAAGGTCGGCACAGGCACTGACGGCTGGACGCTTACTGCGTACTACAAACAAACTGCGAACATCGCCATGACAGGCGGCAACTTTACGCCGATTGGCACAAGCTCCACCCAATTCACCGGCGTGTATGATGGGGACGGAAAAACCATCACCGGCTTGACCATTACCTACACTTCTCTTTATGCAGGGTTATTCGGCGTTATCGGCACAGGCGGCACAGTAAAAAACATGAACGTTACCGGCACGGTAACAAATCCCGGAACTAATCCGAGGGAACGTACTGGCGGCATTGCCGGACAGAATAACGGCACGATTGACAACTGTTCCTTTGGCGGAACCATCACCGGCGGCACAAACAGCGATTATGTCGGCGGCATTGTCGGACAGAATAACGGCACGGTGATAAACAGCAGAAGCACCGCAACGGTAAGCGGCAGAAATCAGGTCGGAGGCATTACTGGACGGAATAACGGCAAGATTGAAAACAGTTACAATACGGGAGCCGTCAGCGGAAATCAGCAAGTCGGTGGTATCGTGGGGGTTAATTCCTCCAGCAACGCTAATATAAAGGACTGCTATAACACGGGCATTATTACCGCAACCGCCGCCGAAAACTCCTATGCCGGAGGCATTGCCGGAGCTAATCAAGCAAACGCGGTGGTAGAATACTGCTACAATACCGGCAATATTACCGGTCCGAT
>Ga0268262_10001910_pt1 | contig 24748 bp, 12 predicted proteins | sample TergutNc150P3_FD_190354 | JGI IMG/M metagenome (GOLD analysis project Ga0268262, IMG submission 190354) | Nasutitermes corniger P3 segment gut microbial community from laboratory colony in Florida, USA - Nc150 P3 (SPAdes) (version 2) | ecosystem: Host-associated > Arthropoda: Insects >...
AGTATGATGCAATCCGTCGCAAGGGCGGAAACTACCATATTTCAAGTCTACTGTGTTTGGCTTCCAAACGCGGTTGACGGAATGGACGCGCGTTTCGCCGGTCGTCCCGGTAATACCCCAACAGGACAGTATGCCTCCGCGTTCCGCATGGAAAACGGGGACGCGACTATCACGGTTACCACCGACGTAGCGGATGCCATGGCGTATTTGACAGGTCCCAACAATAAGAAAGACCGGTATGAACATCCTGTTCCAAGAAATATAGACGGGAAAGACACCTATTATTTCAGGGTGATGGTTCCCATCGTTAATCATCGTAACGGTCAAGTAGTGGGAGGCGTGGGTTGTCTTTGTGTTATAGACGCGATACAGCCGACGATAGAGAATACCATAAAAACCAGAGAAGATATTTCCGCGGTTTCAATTTACTCAAACAACGGGTTTATTATAGCAAGTTATGTACCGGATCGCATAGGAAAACAGCTTCTTGATGTAGATACTATCTATGGCGAGCATATTAAGAATGCCAATCAGGCTGTTATCGACGGTGTAGAATTTTCCTGTGAAAGTTACGCGCCGGTTTTGAAATCAGACGTAGAAATTACCATGGTGCCTTTCCCAATGGGTAATTCGGGCAGGTCATGGACCATAATGATCGCGACTGCGAAAACTTACATTTTAAGAGAAGTAAACCACATGACCGAGTTTACAATCATTATCGCGGCGATAGCCATTGCAATAACGGCGGTAATTGTATACTTTACCCTTAGCACTACTACAGCCCCCATCGTCAAGGTAGCGGAAACTCTCAAGGATATTTCCGAAGGCGAAGGCGACTTGACGCGGTCTATCCCCGTAACTTCCAAAGACGAGGTAGGCGACCTTGCCTTATACTTCAACAAAACAATTGCAAAAATCAAAGGCCTTGTGCTTCTTATTAAACAGCAGGCGCATGTGTTGTCGGATATCGGCAACGACCTTTCCGCCAATATGACCGAGACAGCGGCGGCGATAAACCAGATTACGTCCAATATCCAGAGCATAAAGGGACGTATCATAAACCAGAGCGCCAGCGTTACGGAAACAAACGCGACTATGGATCAGGTTATCACAAACATCAGCAAACTCAACGGTCACGTTGAAAATCAGGGAAAGAGCGTTTCCCAGGTTTCATCCGCCATTGAGGAGATGGTAGCCAACATAAGTTCTGTTACAAATACGCTGGTCAACAATGCAACCAATGTAAACACGTTAATAGAATCTTCCGAAATAGGAAAGAACGGATTGCAGGAAGTCGCTACGGATATTCAGGAAATCGCCCGCGAGTCCGAAGGCTTATTGGAAATTAACGCGGTAATGGAAAATATCGCGAGCCAGACAAACCTGCTTTCTATGAACGCGGCTATTGAAGCGGCGCACGCCGGAGAAGCGGGCAAGGGCTTTGCCGTAGTCGCCGATGAAATCCGCAAACTGGCGGAAAGTTCAAGCGAGCAGTCCAAGACCATCGGCACGGTACTGAAAAAAATATCGGAATCAATCACGAAAATAACCAAATCCGCGGAAAACGTATTAAAAAGATTCGAGGCGATTGATACGAGCGTAAAGACCGTGTCTCAGCAGGAAGAAAATATCCGCAACGCGATGGAAGAACAGGGCGAAGGAAGCAAGCAAGTCCTTCAAGGCGTAAGCTCCGTAAACGAAATTACCACTCAGGTAAGGGGCAGTTCCGAAGAAATGCTTAACGGCAGCCAGGAAGTTATGAGGGAAACCCAGAACCTTGAAAAAGCGACACAGGAAATCACGGGCGGTATGAACGAGATGGCGACCGGAGCGGATCAGATTAACATCGCGGTAAACAACGTCAACGAAATGACCACCAAGAACCGCGAAGCTATTGACGACCTGTTAATGGAAGTATCAAGATTCAAGGTAGAATAAAGATATAACGGCTTAAACAGGGCAAAAAAGGCATAAAACCAAACATATTGTTAAGATAATATCACTTATCTTAACAAACCACATGAAATCCGCGCGGTCGCGATGTAAAGTGGCTAGCGTGGTGGTTTTATGCCGGTATTACAATACATAGAGCAAAAAACAAAAAAATTAATTTCTCGTTATATGCAAATACTGTTTGTAGCGCTTGCGTTTACATTTATGGTTATTGCAAGTTATCTGTTTGTAAGCGATATCGAACACAAGAATTTACAGAAAAATGTAAAAAACGCGATTTTAAATACGGAAGCGAATATTATCGCCGATCTAAAAGAACCGGAGACAATCCTTGCCGGCTTTGCTGAAACTATCCGAGGTATGATTACGCGGGGAGATTCATGTCAAACGGTGTGTGAGTATATAAAATATATAAATAATTATATGCAGGATAACGAAAATAACCGTCTTATAGGGGTTATGGGTTTTTACGGTTATTTTAACGTTTTTGGAAACAGATATTTCACCGAAGGAGGGGAATGGATTCCCCCTGAAGGTTTTGATCTGCAAAGCCGTCCCTGGTATAAGGCGGCTATCGAGGCGGACGGCGATATAGGGGTAACAGAACCGTACAAAAATTTAAGAATAGGGGATGTTTCCGTTATTACATTTTCCCGCCGTATTTTTGACGAAGTCGGCACGCCGCTGGGCGTTATTTGCCTGGATATTAATCTTGACAGGGTAAGCCAGCATGCCGTTAATACGCAGCTTGCCGAAAAAGGTTATGGATTTCTGTTAAGTCAGAGCAGGGAATTAATCGCACATCCGGAACATTCTGTGATAGGAATGCAATTCCGTAATGTAAGAAGCAAAATCGCGTCTTATGAAGAAGAATTGATACAGAACGGCTATGTTGATGAAGTAATATCGACCGACTACCGCGGCATTGAATCCATTGTTTTTATGGAAAGGCTCCAAAACGACTGGTACATGGGGGTTGTAACGCCGAAAGATAAATATTACCAAAGCACAAGAATCATGGCTTTGGTTCTTTCGGTAATGGGCGCTGTATTGGCAACGGCGCTTATTTTGATATTGCTGGTAATATTCAATGAAATAAACAGGGAAAACGAAAAATCACAGTTAATGGCGCATTGGTATAACTCGATTCTTAACGCGATACCGCTTCCCATAACGGTTACAGACGCGGAAACAAGATGGACATTCATTAACACTGCGGTTGAAAAATTCCTTGGGATTTCGTTTGAAGAAGCCATGGGCAAATTGTGCGATAACTTCGGAGCCAACATCTGCAATACCGACGACTGCGGTATTGCCTGCGCGAAAAGAGGACTTAAACAAACTTATTTTTCGGAAGGAGACTCATCGTATCAAGTTGATGTCGCGATACTCAAGGATAAAAATGAAGAAACGATGGGATACATAGAAATTGTACAGGACATTACAAACCTGAAACTCATGACGAAAAAACAAGCCGACGCGGAAGCGGCTAATGCCGCCAAATCCGCTTTTCTCGCGAAGGTAAGCCACGAAATACGCACGCCTATGAACGCTATTTTGGGCATTACCGAAATTCAACTGCGGAACGAAACACTGCCAATAGACACGCGGAACGCTTTGGATAAAATTTACAATTCCGGTTATATGCTTTTGGGGATAATAAACGACATACTGGATTTGTCAAAAATGGAATCGGGCAAGCTGGAGTTATATCCGATTGAATATGATTTTCCGAGTTTAATTAACGATACTGTGGTTCTTAACATTGTCCGCTACGAAAGCAAGCCCATAACATTCAGCCTTAATGTTGATGAGAACATTCCGTTAATTTTATTCGGCGACGAGCTTCGCATAAAACAAATTCTTAATAATCTGCTTTCCAACGCGTTTAAATATACCGCCGCGGGCGAAGTTTCAATGTCGGTTTCCCTGGAACCGCCTAAGCAGAGGGGAACAAACGGCATAACTCTTGTTTTCCGCATAAGCGACACCGGGCAGGGAATGACGTCCGAACAGTTGGACAAGCTGTTTGACGAGTATATGCGCTTTAACATGGAAATGAATCGCGCTGTCGAGGGAGCGGGGCTTGGCATGAGTATTACAAAACACCTTGTTAAGTTAATGGACGGCGACATCGGCGTTAAAAGCACGCCGGGCAAAGGTTCGGTGTTTACAATAAAATTGCCGCAGAAAATTGCCGCAGGCTCCGGCGTAATAGGCAGGGAGCTGGCTGAAAAAATAGGGCAGATGAGCCCGGTTAAAACCGCGCATACCAAGAAAGCTCCGATTATTTTCGAATATATGCCTTACGGCAGAATACTTATTGTAGACGATGTTGAAACGAATCTGTATGTTACAAGAGGTTTAATTTCCCCTTATGGTTTGTCGGTTGAAACCGCATCAAGCGGCTATGAAGCGATTGAAAAAATAAAAAAAGGATTAACATGGGACATTATTTTTATGGATCATTTTATGCCGGGAATGGACGGCGTTGAGGCGGCTAAAATTATACGCAGTATGGGATACGTTAAACCTATTGTCGCGTTAACCGCCAATGTCATCTCCGGGCAGGCGGAAATGTTTTTTGCGAACGGTTTTGATGATTTTCTTTCCAAGCCGATAGACATACGCCAACTGGACATTGTGCTTAGCAAGCTGATACGCGATAAATATCCGGCAAAAACAATTGAAGCCGCGCGGCGGCTGAAAAGCACCATGAAAAAAATGTCCGGTCCGCCGCCGGACGTAAAGCCGGAACTTGCGAAGATTTTTACCCGGGACGCGGAAAAAGCCATTGGCATACTGGATTCAATCCATAAGAAAGACGGCGATTACGGGGACGGGGATATACAGTTGTATGTTATCAACGCCCATTCAATGAAAAGCGCCCTTGCCAATATCGGGGAAAAGGAACTTTCTTCCTTTGCGCAAAAACTGGAAGAAGCGGGGCGTAATAAGGATATCGCCGTAATAATAAAAGAGACTCCGGCGTTTCTGGACGCCCTGCGCAAAATGATTGATAAAATGAACCGGGAAGACGGCGATGAAGTTACAGGCGATTTAAGCGATGATGACCTTTTATATCTGCTGGGAAAATTAGCTGTAATAAAGGGCGCTTGTTCTGATAATGACAAAAAGAAAGCCAAAGAAGCGCTGGCGCAGATACGGGAAAGGAAATGGCGGCGTTCTGTTATAGATGTGATTGACAGCATTGCCGAAAATTTATTGCATAGTGAATTTACAGAAGCCGCAAAACTGGCGGAAGACAGTATTAATTCGTTGATTGCGGGCAGAAATTAAAACAAAAAGTTATAATTTAAAAATTGACAAAATCATATAATTATGCTAAATATCTTAATTAACTGTAAAACAGGTGTATTCTTGGAGATATTTGCATGGAAGATACCTCTTCGTACAATGACAGCCGTACTTCTGTTCTTTTTAACCGCCCGCGCCTGAATCAGCTTTTTTCGGAAGCGGTAAAATACCCTTTGGTCATAGTATGCGCGGGGGCGGGTTACGGCAAAACCAGCGCCGTTCATGATTTTGCGCAGGAATATCAGGCGACCACATTTTGGCTGCAGCTTTCCGAGCGCGATAATGTCGAGGCGCGTTTTTGGGAAAGTTATATCCATGTTTTATCTAAGATTAACGCGCCTCTTGCCAAAGCAATAACCAAACTGGGTTTTCCCGATACAAAAGAAAAACTGAATCATTATCTTTCCTTATTAAACGAGCTTGTAGAAAAAAAAAGGCGGATTATTGTAATGGACGATTTTCATTACATAGAAGAGCCTTCCGTAATCAGATTTGTGGAAGAGTGTATTCTTTTTAAGATGCCTCCGGGAACTTCGGTGTTTCTTGTTTCACGCACCATTCCCGACATTAAAACCGGCAGTGATTTTAAAAAAAAGACTTTCACTATCAGCGAAGATGATCTGCGTTTTACAGATAATGAGCTTGCCCAATATTTCCGCAGCAGGGGTATTTCCATGTCGCATGAGATTCTACGCGAAATAATGCAGGATACCGGGGGTTGGGCTTTCGCGATTAATTTTATCGCCCAGTCTTTTCATAAAGCGCCAGGATACTCAGGCTATGTGCGTAACGCTTTAAGGACAAATATATTCGGCATAATAGAGACAGATCTTTGGAACGGCATTTCAAACCGTCTTCAAAATTTATTACTGCGTCTTTCTCTTATTGATCATCTGTCTATCGATTTAATCACCCAGCTTGCGGGAGGAGACGCCGAGCTAATAGCCGAATTTGAAAAGTTAAACGCTTATCTACGCCGTGACAATTATATCAACGCGTATTTTATTCACCCCTTGTTTCTGGAATTTTTAAGCACAAAGCAGGACTTGCTTTCCGAGGATCAAAAAAAGGAAACCTACGCCGTATCGGGCGATTGGTGCGCGCAGAACGGTTTTAAGACGGACGCTATTTTTTACTATGAAAAAACGGAAAACTATCAGTCAATATTGTCTATTTTGGCGGGGTTGACCACGCAAATACCGCAGGATATCGCAAAATACGCGTCGCAAATTTTAGACCGCGCTCCGGCGGAAGCGTTCGACAAGGTGGAATTCCTCGCGGACATGCATTTGCGCACCTATATATGCCAGGGGTTTCTGCAAAAATCGCTCGAACTTGTAAAACACTACGAAGCGAAATTCCTTAAACTGCCTGACGAACCGGGCATTGATAATGACTCAATAAAAAACCACACATTAACAAGGCTCTATATTTGCTGGACGTACATTCGTTGTTTAATGAGCTTAACGGACGACATTTTTAATTTTGATGTTTACATTGAAAAAGCGTGTAAACGCGCGCAAGAGTCAGATTCGGGAAAGATTGATATTTATTATCCGGGAGCGTGGATCAACTTTGCCGGTTCTTTAAGAAAAGGCTGTCCGGAGGAATTTATTGCCGCGATAATCCGCAATCAAACGCATATACAAAAGAGTTATATGAAAGGATTCATGGCGGGAGAAGTTGAACTTGCGCGCGGCGAACTGGAATTCTACCGCGGCGATGTTTCTTCCGCGGAGCCGCATATTGCCCTGGCGATTAAACAGGCGCGCGCCGAAAAACAATTCGGGCTTATGCACAGGGCGTTGTTATACACCCTGCGTATTGCCGCCGCGCAGGGAAATTTTGTTCTTATGGAGCAGACGCTGAAAGAAACTAAAGCTCAACTGGACGAAGTTAATTACATTAACCGCTTTATGGATTACGATATTTCTCTTTCATGGTATTACTATTTTCTCGGTTTGCCGGAAAAAGCCGCCGACTGGCTAAAAGAAGATTTTTTACAGTACAGCCACGCCGCTTCTATTGACAATTTCGGAAATCAATTAATAGCGCGTATTTGTTATACGACAAGAAATTTTTCTCCTTTGCTGTCGTACATCGAAGAGATGAAAACGCGGGAATCATTTTTATTCGGACGCGTGGAAATGCTGGCGATGGAAGCGTGCGTACACTACAAATTAAAAGACAAGGAAAAAGCTTTTGCCGCGCTTGAGGAAGCGTACAAAAACGCGGAACCAAACGGCCTTATTATGCCCTTTATCGAAATGGGCAAAGATATGCGCACCCTCGCTTCCGCCATGCTTAAAAAATCAAAAAAAGCCATTCCCGCGTTCTGGCTGGAAGATATTAACCATAAATCCGCCACATACGCAAAACGCCGTTCCCATGTCATTGCGGAATATATGCAGACAAGCGGCATAACGGGCAGTGTTACCATGTCCCCCAGAGAGGCGGAAATCCTTGCCGATCTTTCGCACGGGCTTTCGCGCGCCAAAATCGCCAAAGCGCGCAATCTTTCGGTTAATACCGTAAAAATGGTCATTAACAATATCCGTTACAAACTTGGCGCGGAAAACCTTGCCGACATTATCCGCATCGCGGTAGAGCGCAAGTTAATTTAACCTGACCACTAAAACAGCATGATTTAATTTTCTTTCCAAAAAAAAGGGTGTATTTTGCGATTTATAAATTCTCCCGCCGGGTAATCCCGTTTATGTAGTTAATTACTATCTTTTGTAATATAAAGCCTTGCAGAAACATTTTATTGGCTTTGCCGGGAAAGAAAGGGGGAATATTATGAAGATAAAATCCAGGTTGAGTTTTTGGTTGATCTCCATAATGGCTGTCGTTGTAGCGGCGGTTACCATAGTGCTGGTTAAGCAGGCTTCGGGGATAAGTTATTATTTGAGCGTACGGAATCTTGGACATTTAATCAGCCAGCGCGTAGAATTCTGGAAAGGCCAGGAAGACGGATATATAAGGACGTTGCATGCGCTTGCAAACATAATGAGCGATTATGAGTCTGTTAAGGCGGAGGAAAGGCGGGATCGTTTTAATGATATGATGCGATCCACTCTTGAAGCCGAACCTCAAATTACCGCTATGTATACTGTCTGGAAACCATACGCAGTTGATGATATGGACAGTAATTATATAGGAAAGACGGGTTCAGGTCCGGACGGACAGTACGCAATGGCGTATTTCAAAGAGTCTGGAAAAATAACAGGAAAAACAAGCGGCGATATTGAAAACGCAATAAGGCATATTAGCGGACCTAACGCTGACAAAGACCGGGTGGATAATCCCGCGCTTTATAAAATTCAGGGGAAAAATGTATTTATAATCAGAATGGCGGTTCCTATTATCAATCGCCGTACCAATAAGGTGGTAGGGAGCTTAGGGTGTTTTATATCTGTTGATAAGGTACAGAGCATGATAGAAAATACCATGAAGGCAAACAACGAAATAGCCATGATGGCTCTTTACTCCGGCAACGGAACAATTCTGGCGCATTATATTCCTGAACGGATAGGCAAGAGAATGCTTGATGTCGATATGGAATTGGGCGACGCCAGAAATGAGATGTTCCGCGCTATGCAGACGGGAAAACCTTACATGGACACCGTGTATCAGCCGTCGCTTAATAAAAAAATAATATTTATTATGAAACCTTTTCAAATCGGCAATTCTAAGCATAACTGGTCTGTGCTGATAGGCGTTCCTGAATCCTATGTTTTGAAAGAAGTAAAAGGCATAACCAATTTTATCATTTCATTGATTATAATAACGTTTTTGGTAACGGCGTTAATTGTTTTTATGGTTATTGGAGTTATTACCAAACCAATTATTGGCGTAACAGAAAGGCTTAAAGATATTTCCGAAGGCGAAGGGGACTTGACGCAGCTTCTTCCCGAGAAAGGGAACGATGAAATAACAGATATGTCGCATTATTTTAACCTGACCTTAAAAAAGATCAAAAACTTCATCATAGTCATAAAACAACAAGCCGCGATATTGTCCGATACCGGCAATGAACTGTCCGGCAATATGATCCAGACTGCCTCGTTAATTTCCCAGATCAACTCCAGCCTGAAGATTATCAAAAGCAGGTTAATTGACCAGGATATATCAGCGGCTCAAACTGCCGAGATCATGGAACAGATTATTTGTAACATTGACGGGCTTAAAGAAAATGTGGAAAAACAGGTTTACAACGCTACCCAATCGCTTTTGGCTATTGAGGATAATATCAACAGCGCCGTGACAGAACAGGAGGACAGCAAAAATATTTTCACGGCTGTAAGCCGCTTTGATGAAATTAACCGTCATATTAATATCGAGTCTACCGGTATTCAGGAAGGCAGCAGGGAAGCGGCGATGGGAAGCAGGCGCGTTGGGTTGGTAAACGAGCAGATTGCCGCGGAAATTAACGAGGTAGCCGCCGGAGCGGATCAGATTAATTCAGCGGTAGAAAAGGCGAGCGAGATAAGCGAGAGAAACAAGACAAACATCAATCTTCTTGTAAGAGGGGCTTCCATGTTTAAGGTTGCGTAAAATATTTTTTTAATATTGCCATTACCGCGTTAAAGTCAAGAGGTTTCCCGATATGATCGTTCATGCCGGCTGAATAACAGTGTTCTATATCTTCGCGGAAAACATTGGCGGTCATTGCAATAATGGGGATAGGTTTGTGTGACTTATTCTTTTTACCAAGCTCCGCCTCATACGCGCGGATAAGTTTTGTAGATTCATAGCCGTCAACGCCCGGCATGTGAATATCCATAAAAACAAGGTCGAAGGAATCAGGATCGGCGCGGAACAAATCGTAAGCCTTTTTCCCGTCTTCCGCCTCGACAATTTTCAGCCCCAAAGGCCCCAATACTGTGACGACTATCTCGCGGTTTATATCAACATCTTCCGCAAGCAGTATCCGTTTGCCGCTGTAATCAGGTTCGTCGCCGGGCGCTTCTTTCGCGGAAGTGTCAGCGTTCGGCGCAGGCGTTTCCTGCGTTCCGATTTCCGCGCGGAAAGTAAAAATAAAGGACGCTCCTTTGCCTTTTTCGGATTCTATCCATATTTCACCATTCATTAATTCCACTATTTTTTTGGAAATCGCAAGCCCAAGCCCGGTGCCGCCGAATTTCCGCCCTATGCTGGAATCTACCTGGACAAAAGACGCAAAAAGCTTGCTCTGCTGTTCTTTTGATATTCCTATTCCGGTATCGGCGACGCCGATTTCCAAAGTACAGAAATCCGGCTCATTTTCATCTTCAAAATTCCGATGGACGGAAAGCGTAATCCTTCCCCCTTCAGGTGTAAATTTTACGGCGTTGCTCAGCAGATTGGTAATAACCTGGGCAAGCCTTTGATCGTCCGTTATGATTCTTTGCGGAAGGCCGGGATCCATATTCACAAGAAGCGTCTGCCTTTTTTCACCCAGACGAAATTCAAAAATATTAACCACCCTTTGTATCATGGCGGCGAGTTCAAACTCGGTATACGAAAGTTCAAATTTATCTTCTTCTATTTTTGACATGTCCAGAATGTCGTTTATAACTCCAAGCAAATGAGCGGAAGCGCTTTCAATTTTATCAAGACAATAATCTTTGCGCGATGACTCGTTTGTTTTTTTTGCGATGGCGGTCATGCCGATAATGGCGTTCATGGGCGTGCGGATTTCATGGCTCATGTTGGCGAGGAAACTCGACTTTGCCCTGCTGCCCTGTTCGGCGCGGGCTTTTGCGTCCAAGATGTCTGTCATATCATGGAAAAGAATAAAAGCGCCCTGAAATTCTTCTTTGACGTTATACATTGGAGTAAAATGAACTTCATAATGGCGGTTTTTCCCCTCGTTGCTGAAATCTAAAATATGTTCAAATGTAATGGGTTTCTTTTCTTCTATTGATTTATTAAAATAAGAAACAATTTCATTAAGCGTTTCAAAGTCCGTAAAAAGGTCGAAAATTTTATCATAACCCGCTTTGCGTATTTCATCAAAATCGGTTATTTTCGCCATTTGGAGGAAAACTTTGGCGCAATAGATAAGCCCCTGGTTTTTATCCAGAAGCATTATAATGTCGGGGCTGTTGTCAAAAACCAGATTCATGTAACTGTTCTGGCGGGCAAGCCATCGTTCCTTGATGGAGCGTACATATTCATATACGGCGGTAAGGATCAATACAAAAAGATAAACGCCGCACAGAAGAGCCGCTTCCTGCGCGGAATAATCAAATTTAGACAAATTGCCGAAGGTTCCGGCGGCGGCGGCCATTAAAACTAATATAGCGGGGATAAGCCCGACGGGAAGCCCGAGCGTAAAAATGGACATTAACGGGTAGGTAAATATCCATATACATGAAAGCCCGTGCATTTCATACTTAATAAAAATTGTCAGCCCGCAAAAGCCGCCGTAAATAGCGGTGATGATTAAGCCGCTTGCCGTAAACGGTATCTCCGTTCGCAGTAAAAAAAGATTTAAAAAAATCATAAAGCCCAGGATTATCTGGGCAAGGCCGTTGTTTATGTTTCCTGTTTGCATGTCTATAACGCCAAGGGCTATTATGAAGATAGATGCGATTGAATAGGTTATGTTAAGGACTATCAGGCGGAGTATGGCGTCCATGTTGGTTTCGTACTGCAGGCTTGAGTATTTACCGCTTGTTAGCCCTGAAATTATAATGTCATTAAACTTTTTCATAATTATTCCGGGTTGGTTATTTCCCTGTCTTCGCCTTTTTCAAGAATTTTTTTCGCGCAGGAAACAGCTACAAGAATGCCCAATATTAAAAGCAAAGAGGCTATGCATAATTGAACGCCGTCAACCGCGAGATTGAAATCCCCTGTTAAATAAATAATGATTTTATTTTTTATGCTTAAGGAAAGTGAAGTATATGTTACAGCCAGCATAATCATGGTCGGAATTAAAAGCATATAATAAGGCCTTCCGGTTTTTTTGAAAAACAGGGTGCAGGCAATTAATGTAAGCGCGGCAAGAAGCTGATTGGCGGCTCCGAATAAAACCCATATACTTTGATACCCCATTGTCGCCAAAAGATAGGCGGGCAGAAGGGTGAAAATCGAGGCGACCGCTTTGTTGTTAAGTATCCTAATCAGAAAATTGCTTTTTTTGCCTTGTTCGTTAAGAGAAAAAAGTTCCTGAAAAGAAAGCCGCCCCAGCCTTGCGACCGTATCCAGCGTGGTAAGCACAAACGATGAAACCGCAAGCGATACGATGATAAAGGACGCCTGATGGGGCAGTCCAAGCCGCGAAAGGAAACCTGACACGGCGGTTGCAAAGATAACAGGCGGAGTGCCTTCCGGCAGTTTCCCGTTCCACGCGAGGGAGCCGACCGCGATAAGGGCGAGGATCGCCACAAGCGTTTCAACCAGCATTGCGCCGTAAGAAATGGGGAGCATGTGCTTTTCATTGCTTATCTGTTTGGAAGCCGCCCCCGTGGCAACCAGGGAATGAAAGCCTGAAATCGCGCCGCAGGCAATGGTAACAAACAGGCCCGGAAACAGAAAATTGCCGTTTACATTAAAGCTCGTGAACGCGGGAATCGAAATCGGCGGCGCGGTAAAAATAACCCCGATAAAAGCCGCAAGCATCATCGCCATTAATAAGAAGGAATTAAGATAGTTGCGCGGCTGTCCCAAAGCCCACACGGGGACAATCGAAGCAATAAAGATATAGGCGTAAATCAGGTACAGCCAAAGAGATTTTTCCAAAAAAACAGGGAAATATATCCCTATGACAATGCAGATGATAAGAAGATCAACGGCGATAATGCCGCTTGCCAAACCCGAAGCCTTGCGTTTGCGGATAAACAGGCCAAGCAATACCGCGGCAAGTATAAAAAGGCATGAGCTTGAAGCTACGGAAGCGTTTATTGTATTGTATTTTCCTGAAATTTCAAAGCCGGAAAATGTACCTGCTACGATGTCGGCAAAAGCCGCCGAGATAAGTATCGAAAAAAGCCAGATAAAAATCAAAAAAAGGCTTTTACCCGCCTTGCCCACATAACATTCAATTACATAGCCGATGGATTTTCCCTTGTTTTTTACCGATGTGTAGAGCGCCGCAAAGTCATGCGCGGCGCCGAAAAAGACGCTTCCCAAAAGAAGCCACAGCAATGCTGGAAGCCAGCCGAACATGGCGGCGATAATAGGTCCGTTTATCGGCCCTGCCCCGGCAATGGAGGCAAATTCATGCCCAAAAAGCACCGCCGGAGACGTAGGCACATATTCCTGCCCGTCTTCCTGTTCAAACGCCGGGGTTTTTCGTAAAGTATCTATCCTCCATTTCCTTGCCAAAAACCTGCCGTAAAGCAAATAGGCTAGAAAGAGCGTTATTGCGGAGATAATTAAGATGATTAAGCCGTTCATTTGGCTAATTATAAACTAAAATACGAATTATTGTGAATAATATTATTCCAAATACCGCATTCGCCATAATACCGAAAATGTGATAAAATCCAGTTGATGTACACTAGGGAAATACTGTCTCCAATAGCCTCGCCCATTGAGGACGGAGTTCCTCTGTTTGGGACATGGAACAAGGCTTTTGAAAAAGTAGATTTACATGAAATACACATGCCTTTCAGGTATCCTTTGCCGCGCTGGATAAAGGACGCAAGGATTAAGGAATGGGAATCTTTTAGCGCCCATGACGGCAAATTCCTGCTGGAAGCGTTTTTTTGCAATGTAAAAATGTACCGTGTGGCGCAGGTTTTACTGTATGACAAGGAAAATGACAAAAAATTCCTCTTTACAAAGATAAAGCCGGGTACGGGCTGGCATCTTCCCCAAAGTCTCGCAAACGCTTCCGTAGACGGTTATTCTTCCAGTTTTTACTTCCGCATACACAGTTGGCTGGACGCGGACACCGTAAGACTGGATATCAACATTGAAGCCTCCCGCAAACGCCCTTCGTTAACGGTGCATCTCGCTTATAATGTAAGCGGTCAGGACGTGACGCCGATGGCAGTCTCTTTGGGTATAACCGCCCGTAAGAGCATGTACGCCTTTAAAGCGCTCGCTCCGGTACGGGGCGATATAGTTTTGGGGGGGCGGCATATCAGTCTGAAGCAGGACGCCTGTTCCGGTTTTTTTTGCGATTATAAGGGATATTTTCCGTACCGAATGAAAACTACAATCTGTTCCGCTATGGGTTTTGATGAAGAAAACAGGCGTTTTGGCTTTAATATTGCCGAAAATCAAACAAGGGAGCCAAACAAGAACAACGAGAACGCATTGTGGGTAAACGGACAGTTAACCCCCTTGCCGCCTGTGCTGATAACAATGCCGAACGGCCCCGAAGCCGGCTGGGTTATTCAAGACGTTGAAGGCATGGTGGATTTAACCTTTACGCCGAAGGAGCAGAATAAAAGCGCGATGAATTTGATTTTTACCAATGCCGAATTGAATTTTCCTTTAGGGTGCTACAACGGAATGCTGATGGATTCCGAAGGAAAAAAAATACAAATTAAGAATCTCTTTGGAATAGGAGAAAAACTTTTTTTACGGATGTGAATATGGCGAAGAATAATAATGCGATTTACGCGCCGGGCGAACTTAGCAATCTGCGGAATAAGCTTGGCGTTACGGATCAAGACGAAGCAAAACGCATGGCTCAGGTTCTCGGCGGCGAAGTAGGGGTAGAACGAAGCTTAGAGCCGGAAGATCCCAGAAAAAAAACAAAAAAAGACGACGTTGTTATAGGCGGCAGGCGCGGCAGAAGGGTAGATGTCGCGGGCGACGATCCGGACGAAAAAATCCTTAGAGCCAGAGCCAGAGTAGATGTGTTTCCCGGAGATGATCCCACAGTCCCCGTTAAAATTGGTTACAGGGAAAGGGTAAAAATGGATCAGCTTTCCGGCCAGTTGTTTTTTGAAATAAAGACTTCCTTTCAGGTTCTTGTTTCCTTTTTTTCATTTTTCAAAGAGCCGATTGATTATGTAAACTCCCGCTTTGTAACCAGAAGAATGAATGAATATTATTCCAAGCTTGAAAGTCTTGTAACCTCGGCGAGAAATCTCTTCCCGAAAAACAACACAAAACGCAATAATCAGTTAAAAAGGGCGAATCCGTTTGTTTATAAAATACTTGATACAATACGAAACTGGAATATAGAACAAATAGCGAAAAATATCTCCGAACTGCAGGCGCATCCGCGTTCCGTAAAGGTTTCTGATTTTACAGAAACCTTAAAACTTGTTTATAAACCCCTGTATGTTCTTTCTGATCTGAGCATTGAACATATTAAATCCGCTTTTAAGCTGGTTTATAAAATCCTTTACATAGAAAGCCCGATGGACGCGAAGGAAAGATATCAGGACGTTATCCGTAACATTATTGCGACAATGGTGGAAATACGCCGTGATGTCCAATGCGGAATGTATCCGTTATTAATGAAGTTGGTTTCCAGCAAGTTTATTCCTTATGAGCGGTTTTTCACGGAACGCAGGCGTTGTTTTATGGCTTTCTTGGGCGCAGCCGCGTCGGAACAGTTGTCCTCGGCGGAAATAAACACGCAGCAAATTGAAAATATAGACGTAGACACCTTGCAAAAAGAAGGAGCAACAGCCGAAGAAGCAGAAGCGGCGGAAGAAGGCGCGGAAAAACCGGCGGAAGAGCCTGTTCCGGAAGAAGATCCAACTGATCCAAAAGTAATAGAACGCAAGGCAAAACAAGAAGCCGAAAAAGCGGAACGAAGGGCGCTGGAACAGGGGCAGGCGGCGCTGGAAGCCCTTTTCCCGAAAGCCGGGTGGGACAAACTGGAAGAACATCAGGACATTTATCCGTATTTTGCCAATGTATACAACTTGAAACACGGTTTTGAATTAATTTCTCCCACAGATCCGTTACAGCAGGTAGCTATAATGATGCACATAGTGGACGATCTTTTTATCGGTATGCGTTATGTTAACTTCGGCGCGATAATGGGACCGGACGGCAAACTGATAAGGTTAAGCGAAGACATGTCTGAGGTTTCCAATAACTGGCGTATGTATATAGAAGACAGCTTCTTAAAAGAGTATCTTCCCCGTTTGGCGGAATACTGCCGCTTGCTTGAAAATTCGGAAGAGGGAAGAATGTCGCCTTACGCGAAAAAAACCATGAACGAACTCAACTGGATTAAACGGCTTTATTTCCTTCCGTATTATAAATTTGAATCTGTGGGCCCTCCGCCTTTTACAAAACAGGACGTTGTTCCCATTTATACCCAAATAAGAAAGGTACGGAAATATCTTACTTCGGTTGCGATGGGTATAGAACAGGGCATGCGCGCCGGCGGGGCCGCCGCCAAAGCCCCATGCGACGGAATTGTTAATCCGTGGGAACCCTACAATTTTCAGATTCCAAACCCGATATCAAGACGCCTGGACATGATGATTCCGGCGGAAAGAAAAATAAACGCGACCCTTATTTTCTTTTCTTTATCGGTAATTACGGTAATGGACTACCTTTTAAACAACGAGAATAGCTGGTTCTACGCCGGCCGTACAGGACCTCTTTTCAGAAGTATAAGGGACGAAGGAATTACCCCGATATTCGGCGTAGACGAAAAACTGGACGCCGAAAAGATATTCAGGGACTCACTGAAAAAAAAATAAGGAATAAAAACTCTTACACGGGCAGTAACTGCACTTCCGTTCCAAGCGCTTTTGCCGCCTGTTCCGCGGCTTTTGTTCCCGCGATAATTACAGCGCCTGTCTCCGCCCTTTTCCCAAGCGCCGAAAAAGCCGCCTGAATATCCTCGGTAGAAATTGAAACAAGCCTTTCTATTTTTCTCTTGCGGTAACTGTCCTCTATTCCGTACAGGAAGCGGTAGAAATCAATCAAGCCGTTTTCGGCGCTGGTCCTTGGGCGCGTCTCCTTTGCGTAGCACCCGATTATGTTTTTTACAAGGGAGTCCTCGTCGCATTTTCCGTACGCGCTGTTTTTCAGTATCGCGGAAAAAGCGTCCAGCGAGCGCAGGGGGTTGGGGTCGCGGTAGGTCGCAAGGGAAACGCAGTTTTCAATGCTGTCGCTGGTCGCGAACGCGCCGTAAGCGCCGCCCTTCATGCGTATGTCCTCCCAAAGCGCCCCCGTCGAAAGCTGGTGGGCCAGCACCATTTCCGCGATTTGCTCGTTAGTGTCAAAAGCCGCGGATTTCATCGCGCGCGCCGCAAAGCCGACTTGCAGGGAAGGAGAGGCAAAAACTTCGGCGGTGCGCGCGCGGGGCGCTGATGCGCGGGACGCCTCGGCGCGGGGGGCCGGGGCTCCGAACCTGCCGAACCTTTGCGAAACTTCCGCGCCTGCGGCTTTTAAAGCCTTGCCTGTCAGGTTGGCGATAACGCCGGAGCCTGAAATTTTTTCCTGCAAGTATTTTAATTTTGCGGCTACTGTTGCCGCGTCATACTCCGCAAGGCGGTGGACAAACTCTATCTGAGACAGCCCGTTCCATGTTTCCTCTGTTTTCTTGCATTGGGAATTGTCCCGTCCCGCCTTGGAGGAGGCGTACTGATGCCCCATCGGCGCAAGGCTGGAAGAAATTTCATTTTTCATTTCCAGAACAAGGTCGGTTATGCGGTCGTGATCTGACAAGTCCGCTTCGCAGATCAGGCGCAGGACAAGATCCAAAGAGGGCGCGGTTTTTTCGTCAAGGCACTTTAAACGGTAGACAAGCCAGTCGCGGCCGGACAAGTCAAGAAGACCCGACGCGGTTTTCAGAAGCTTGTCCGCACCGGCGGCTGATCCCGTGTGCAACACCGCGTTGAAGCCGCCTGCCGTGCGCGCCAGCAAACTTGACACTTCGCCGTAATCCATTCCGGGAAGCCCCACGGATACAATCGCCCTGGAAAAAAACGGCAGCCACAGATAATCTTCATCGGACAAATTGTCCACGGGGAACGCCAAGTCAGCATAAGTAATGCCGTTTGTGAAAAGATCGTGGCATAAAGCCGGTATCCCGCCCAAATCCTCGTGGCGGCGGTGAACGATGTCGTTTTCAACCGCAAGATCGCTCCGCGAAAGGTGCGGAATTGTCGCGAGCGCCTGCGGACTGTCGGCTTCGCTTTGAATTTTTTCCAACTCTTCGGATTTATCGATAATTTTTTGGCGTTCTTCCTTGCTCATGCTCTTTTCGATGCCGGCAAGCTGCTGTGAAAGTTTTTCGTCCTGCTTTTGTAAAAAATCTTCCTTTGGCTCAAGGGTAACAAGGGCGCGGTGCGGGTTATCCAGAAAGTATTTTTTTATCAGTTTTTCAAAATAGCGTTTGTCGGCGGCAAGGTTTTCTTTTATCTTTGCCATCGACGGCTGAAGAAGCAGGCTCTCCCACGGCTTACAGCCGTGCAGCCACGAGCGCAGGGAACGGCGCAGCCAAACAAGGGAAAACGGTCCGCCGGAGCGGCGGATTTCCCTCTGCGAGAATTCCATTGATAACAGGGCGGCTTCTGTTTCTTCCGGCGGTATGCCTTCTGTAACAAGCTTGTTCAACTCGTCCATGATAAGCTTCTCTATCTTTTGCCCCATTTCCCGTATATCGCCGCTTACGCCCTTTAAGCCCGCGACAAATAACAACTCCCTTATTTCGCCCTCAAGCCCTGAGACGGGCGTAATGTCCTCTCCGTAACCCGACTCAATTAATGTCCTCGTTAACGGGGAGCCGTCGTGTCCCAATAAAATTTCCGTAAGGGCGGCAAGCGCGATGCTTTCGTTAACATCGGTAACGTCGGAACAGAGCCACGATAAAAAAATTGTCGCTTTGGCTTCGCCGTCCGCCGGGCATTGTACTGTAAATTTTTGAGGTTCGTTCCAGCGCCCGGTTTTGTTGACAGGCTCGCATTCTTTTCCGCCTTCAATTTTTGAAAAAAACTGATCGTTTAAAAACGCAAGTTGTTTTTCCGTGGGGATATTTCCCGCGAGGAACACTTTGCAGTTTGCGGGGGAATAGCGGGTGCGGTGAAAATCTTTTAAGCCTTCCCATGTAAGCTGGGGAATTTCCTGCGGGTCGCCGCCCGAGTCAAAGGCATAGGGAGTGCCAGGCAGTATCGCCTTTACCGACCATGTCGATGCGTAGGAATCCAGCGAGGAGTAAGCGCCCTTCATTTCGTTGTAAACAACCCCTGTAACGGAGAGCTTCCCGTCCTGATATTCGTACCTGTGTCCTTCCTGCATAAATGTCCATTCGGGAAGCAAAGGATTGAAAACCGCGTCGCCGTATACCGAGAATAAATTAAAATAATCGTGCTCGTTGGTGGAGCTTGCGGGGTATATCGTTTTATCGGGAAAGGTCATCGCGTTCAAGAAGGTCTGAAGGCTTCCCTGCGCGAGAACCATAAACGCGTCTTTTAACGGATAACGCCGCGAGCCGCACAGAACCGAGTGTTCAAGAATGTGAGCGGCGCCCGTGTTGTCCTGCGGAAAAGTTTTAAAGGCAAACGAAAAAAGATTTTCGCTGTCGTCATTTAAAACATGAAAAACCTCTGCGCCGCTTTTTTCATGCTTTGCCCAAATGCCCGCAGCTTGCAGTTCCTCCATATCAATTATATCCAGAATGACAAACCCGCTGTCCAGCTTCTGCCCTTTTTTCAAGCTTGTCTTTGATAAATTGCTCATAAAAATACATCCTTATCGCTGTAAAGTATAATATCCCCGTTTTCACGGGCTTTCCTGAACCAAGAAAGAAATTCCCCGGCGGCGGCGTCGCAGTCGCGCTTTGGAACCGCGCCCAGAATTTCAAATTCCTCGCGGATTAGCTTTCTGCGGCCTGCCGAAACACAGGACAGCACTTTTTCGCAGAATTGCTTTCCCCTGCCCTTCATTAAAATCGCGATTTCCTGGTCCGACATTATCGAAAGTTTTTCCTGTATCGGCCTGTCAACTGTATATATAACATCGTCAAGAGTGTAGATTTTTTCTTTAAGGCTTTTTCCCAAATCGGGACTGCTTTGTTCAAGCTCGTTGATTATCTTGTCGCCGAAATCATAGTCCCCCTGTTTTAATATAGCCGCCAGTGTCTGCATTCCGTCGATTTCTATGTCTCCCGCGCCGCCCGCAATGTTGCGCGCCTTTTCCCTTAACCCCGCCGTTACCTGCTCCAGCACTTCGGGGGATATTTCTTTCTGATACGCTATGCGCTTAAGGATTTCCGGTTTTATTTCCGGGGGAAGTTTGGTAATGGTTTCCGCGGAAAGTTTTGAAGGCAGGCGCGAAAGGATCAGCGCTATTGTCTGCGGCGACTCGGGCTTTAAGAGCATGACAAGCTGGTCCGGGGAAAATTCTTCCAAAAAGCTGAAAAGGTTTTCTTTGGAAGCGGGAATCGCCCTGTTAATAATTTCCTCGCCTTTTTCAGGTCCCTTGGCGGCGTAGAGTATCCTGCGCGCGGCTTCAACCCCGCCCCTTGTTTTTCCCGAGAAAGTATAAGGCTTGGAAAAAATATCGTGAAACTCATCAAGTATTATTTTTCCTTCTTCCGGTTTGATTATTTTTATCAGCGCGATTTCTTTTGATATTTCCTCAACCTGATCCGGATCAAGCTCCGCAAGAATTTCCGACGCCTGTTCGCTGCCGATAAGAATGAGGAATTTAGCCACGCGGCGGTATTTGGATTCGGGGGCGCCGCCGCCGGTTTCGGCGCCGGAAATGCGAACAGAGACTCCGTCTGTTTTTGTTTTTCTTACAAAGACCGGCTGTGTTTCCTGCGCCGGACTTGGCGGGTTATTTTTCAGGTTGATTGTCTGTTTGTACAGATCAGCCCCATGCCGCATTATATTTCCCATATCCCGTATATTGTATTACAATAATCGTGTAATTGATAGATATAAAAAGGAGACGGGTTTTTGAAGTTTGCGACGTTTTGGGTTTTGTTTTCTATATTCGCTGTAAACGTCTTTTCTTTGGGGAGCATGCAGACGGCGGTTGAGCCTGTTCAGGATATAATACTGCAGCAAAGCGAACAAACGGTTGATAACAGGGCGGAACAGGTAATGAAAGCCCTGCTTGCCGCTTATCCTAAACAGATAGAACGCGTTGAAATAAAAAACGGCGACTGGGCTTTGCTTTTGCGCGGCACATGGTTTTATTACGCGGGCGGAAGGATACTGCCGGAGAACCTTTTGGGAGACACCGCCGGAATTACCCCCCAGCCTTTTTACAATTACCTGAAAGAACTGCCGCAGTGGAAAAAGCCGACCGCCGAAGAAGCCGCCAGATACAGAGAGATGGCAAATAACAGGAAACAGAATCCTTTCCGCCGTTCCCCTCATTTTTATGACGCTCTTTGGCGGGTAACCAACCGCGATGAAGCTTATCAAAGAGTAAAGACCATTCGTTTTCTGGGCAAATCCGTAAACGTTCATTTTTTAATTATGGAAAATCTGGCTCTTGTGGAAGAGCAAATTTATGCCGCCGCAAAAACAGACCCGCAGGTTCAGGCGTGGATAAACGGCATTAACACGCTGGAAGGCTGGACATGGCGGGATATCGCGCAGACCCAATCGCGGTCGTTTCACGCTTACGGGCTGGCTGTTGATATCCTTCCCAAATCGCTGGGCGGCAAAGAAACATACTGGTTATGGGTTCCGAAAAAGAAACCCGAGTGGTGGAATATTTCGTATAACGAGCGCTATCATCCGCCCGCCGCGGTAGTTAAGGCGTTTGAGACTTACGGGTTTATCTGGGGCGGCAAATGGCTTTTCTTTGACACAATGCATTTTGAGTACCGCCCGGAAATTCTTATACTAAGCGGGATGCCGCCGGAGACTCACCGGTAATTCTTCATTTTGCGACGCTTGACTAAATTCCGAATTTTCATCATTTTAAAAACATGAGTCGAGGTAATTCGTCCGCCGGTTTTGTTCTTCCCGGTGAATACCGTAAATCAGCAGAACGCCTGTTCCCGGAAAACGGGTATTCAAAAGGGCAGAGCCCGGATTTAAAGTCAGCCGCCGCGTTTGCCAAATCTCTTGGTATAGATGCGGATTACCAGCGCCTTCTGGCTCTTGATAAAAACAGCGAGGAATTGCTGATATTTATGGAACATTTTCAAAATAATCTTGACCTTTTAATTCAAAAAACATGGATGGAAAAATCCGAAGAACGGCGCAAAGAGCATCTTCAGGACAAGATACCTGTTTTTATGGAATTAATTAAAAACGGGGATTTATTCAGGGCAATTGATGAATTTGCCTTGATCCTTGAAGAACTGGCATTTCTCTTTTTCGGCGCACAAAGCAGCAAGAATGACTTTACAGAATATACATTCCGCATAGACGCGCAAATGGGGCTTTTTTGGTGGTACGGCTCAAGGCTTAACAAGCTTAAAGAATTAGACGGAAAAATCAGCCGGGACGATAAAATTCTGTGGATAATTTTACTGCTTGGACTGTGTTATCTGACAAATTTTTAGGAGCGCCGATGTCTGACAAAGAAAATAACAACGCTGTTCAAAGTGACTCGTCGCAGCAGGCAGCGTCGCAGCAGGCAGCGTCGCAGCAGGCAGCGTCGCAGCAGGCAGCGTCGCAGCAGACAGCGGGCGCCGACTTTATAAGCGAATTTATCAAAGAAGACCTTGCGTCCGGAAAATTCAGTTATGTGCATACGCGCTTCCCTCCCGAACCAAACGGTTGGCTGCATATCGGCCACTGCAAGGCGTTCTTTATCGACTTTAGCATGGCGGAGCGTTTTGGCGGCAAGTGCAACCTGCGCTTTGACGACACCAACCCCGAAAAAGAAGACATCTCCTACGTCGAGGCGATTAAGCGCGACATTAAATGGATGGGCTACGACTGGGAAGACCGCGAATATTACGCTTCCGATTATTATGATTACCTGTACGATCTGGCTGTGAAAATCATCAAAAAAGGAAAAGCTTATGTTGATGATTTAACCGATACGGAAATAAGCGAGTACCGGGGGACCGCGGTCGCGGACAAGAACAACATCACCGTTACTCCGCCCGGCAAGAACAGCCCGTATAGAGACCGTTCCATCGATGAAAATCTTGACCTCTTTGCGAGAATGCGCGCGGGCGAATTCGCCGACGGGGCGAAAACCCTGCGGGCAAAAATCGACATGACCCACCCTAACCTGCTCCTGCGCGATCCTGTCATGTACCGCATACGCCGCGAAACCCACTACCGAACCGGCAATTCGTGGTGCATATATCCCATGTACGATTTTCAACACCCGCTTTCCGACGCAAAAGAGGGAATCACCCATTCCTTGTGTTCGCTGGAGTACGAAATTCACCGCCCGTTGTACGAATGGTTTATTAAAGAGGCGGAAGTTTTTCCTTCGCGCCAGATAGAGTTTGCCCGCCTCAATTTAAGCCGTACCGTTATGAGCAAACGCTGGCTGTTAAAGCTTGTTCAGGACAAGCTTGTTTCAGGCTGGGACGATCCGCGAATGCCCACAATAGCCGGTCTTCGCAGGAGAGGTTACACACCCGAAGCGATACGCAGTTTTGTCTCGCAGATCGGCATCGCGAAAACGGACAGCATGGTAGACATCGCCTTTCTTGAATACTGCCTGCGCGAAGACCTTAACAAGAAAGCTCTGCGCGTAATGGCGGTCCTGCGCCCACTGAAACTTATCATTGAAAACTGGGACGCAGGCAAGACCGAAGATCTGGAAGCGGTAAACAACCCCGAAGACGAGGGCGCCGGAAAACGCCTTGTCCCGTTCTCCCGCGAATTGTGGATAGAGCGCGAGGATTTTGAAGAAGTGCCGCCCCCAAAATATTTCCGTCTTTTCCCCGGCAATTCCGTCCGCCTGCGGTATGCGTACATTATTACCTGCACGGGCTTTGACAAGGACGCTTCCGGCAATATTACGGCCGTGCGCTGTACCTACGATCCGCAGACAAAGGGCGGCAACGCTGGCAGCAGTGCAGCCTTTGATAATAAGAAAATCAAAGGCACAATCCACTGGGTTTCCGCCGCGAATTCAGTTCCCATACAGGCGCGTCTTTACGATTACCTGTTCAGCGTTGAAAAGCCGATGGAAGTCCCTCCCCGCCCGGACGGCTCTCCGGGCGAATTTACCGACAATCTTAGCCCAAATTCGCTGGAAATCGTTGAAAACGCCCGGGGCGAGCCGTCGCTCGCAAATGTCCCGCCCGGCAAGGTCTTCCAATTTGAACGGTTGGGCTATTTTGTCCGCGACCCGGATAAAACAGCAGACGGAAGGCCTGTTTTTAACAAAACCACCGGACTTCGCGACACCTGGGCAAAGATAGTTAACAGGAATTAGGCGCAAATTTTAGATATTTTATGTATATTTACATATATTTTGCATAATTATGTATTTACACATATTATTATTCCATGTATAATTTACCTGTCATATTTTGAGGTATAGAGGTGTAATTATGAAAATTAAAATAAAACTGAGCATTATGATGGTTGCCATCGTGTTGGTCGTGGCGGGCGGTATCGCGTTAATAGAACTGCAAAAGTCATCCAAAATAACCAGGGACCTTGCCGAGCAG
>Ga0268262_10001911_pt1 | contig 24745 bp, 25 predicted proteins | sample TergutNc150P3_FD_190354 | JGI IMG/M metagenome (GOLD analysis project Ga0268262, IMG submission 190354) | Nasutitermes corniger P3 segment gut microbial community from laboratory colony in Florida, USA - Nc150 P3 (SPAdes) (version 2) | ecosystem: Host-associated > Arthropoda: Insects >...
CCGCTATAAGCAGCCTTACCAGAGCAATCCGATTTTTTGATGACGCCTTCCTTGTGCTTAAAATTGTAGAGGATAAAACCAAATATCAATATGTTGAAAATTCCTACCCCCACGATAAAGAATACCGCGTAAAAGGTTTCCCTATGGATTCATTTCACATCGCTTGCAACGGACACAAAGGAAGATTGCAGAACATACTCAAAACCCCCGGATTAGACCCCATAGAAAAAGCCCTGCTCAAACAGCGGCTTGTCACCCTTTCCGCCGGGCAAGGCGGGTATGTGGAGAAGCAGAGGAAGGCATTAGCCTAGCGAGGAATGGATAGAAACGATGTCTAACAGCAACGATTCCGGAGGCGGATGCCTTTTATTTTTCATCGACTGGATTTCAAGCATTTTCAGGAACAAGCGGATAAAAAAATACAACCAGCAAGCCCGCGGAGTGGAGGAATATCAAAGCATCGCCGCAGGCGCTTTATTCCCTCCCCAAACATGCAAGGACAGCGTCATTGTCTCAGGCGGTAGCCAGGGCGAGCGCCTTAATATTTGCGAGGTTATGCTTCGCAACGCTTACAGCGCCAAGCATCCAGTTATCGTCCTGCATACGGCTAACGGCGCGATGGAAAACATTATCGCCCGAAACGGCTTCGGCACGGTGGCCAGCGCCAGAAATAAAATGTTCGACGCCTTTACTTCGTTTGAGTTCAACGAAATCTATCAGGCCGTTACCGACACCTGCAAATCAAAGTATGACATTAAGCCCGCCGGAAGGTACGTCCTGCAAGTAGTTTATGACTTAATTATCAATCGTGGGAAAAAGCCGTACTTTTCCGGCTTCGCGAACTGTCCGTATTTTAAGCTAAGCGATCAAATAACGACAAGGCTTAACAGCGGCGCGGTAACGCAGGACGAAGCGGACAAGCTGAATTCGCTTTTATTGACAGGCCAGGCCGAGTGCCCGAAGATTGACACTTTCTTCAACGACATGAAATCGCAGATTGACTACCTGTCGGCCCCCGATCCCGCCAGCGTCAAGGCCGTAAGCGTTTTGTCGGCCATTAAGAAAAACCAAATTCTCTGCATAGACATGAGGTCGTCGTCCAACGTTATGCTTATGGAGCTGATTGTAAACTCATTGATAATAGCGATGAACCGGGGCTACGATTTTTCGCTGGTTATCGACGACATTGCGTTTGTGAACAACGACATGCTGAAAAACACGCTATGCCAAAAATCGAACCACCACAACGTCATTTTGTCTAAAGACCTGTACGCGCTCACAGGGGGCAAGGAAGACATATTCGCCGCCATCATCGGCGAAGCTGAAAAGACTGTGCTGTTCTCCCACGGTTCCAGCATAAGCTGCGACAAGTGGTCCAAGTATGTGGGCGAATACGACAAGATTGACGTTTCGCAAAGCCACAATTCAGGCTGGCATCAAAGCAGCAAATGGGGGTTTAATACTAACGACGGCCAAACGGAAACGCTTAAGCGCGAGGCGAAGGTAAAGCCTGAGCAAATCAACCGCCTTTCGCAAAACGAGGCGTTTATTTACGACCATGCTTCAGGCAGCCTGATTCAAACTTTCATAGCATAGGGGCGCGGCATGGAGAAATGCAACGATTATTGGTGCGAGCATTACGACAAAAACAAGGGCAATTGCGATCGGTGCCTTAAAAACGAAGCGGGAAAGGACAAGCCTGATTTGCGTGTTATGCTAGAAAAAAATGCTGCTAAGCATATGGGACTTGGCAAGAAAGACAAATCTGCCTGGCAAAGCAGATAATAATAAAGGAGTAAAAATTATGTCGAATGAAAAACAGTCTTATGAAACATCTGCCCTAAAAAATATACTAAATGCAGGAGTAATAGGGGCAGTTTCCCCTTCGGAAGCGGCGCAAATTGTAGCATCCGCTTCAAGGCATACTCCTCCAGGCACTGAAAGCACCGCTGCCCAAGTTTTACAAGCGGGAGTGAACATGGCGGTCGTCGGATCAAAAGAATTCATGGAAGGGACGATCAGGCAGCATGGACGAAGCCCTTCGGCTGTGCTTCAGGACTTAAAAATTCAGCAAGCAATTGACAACAAAACGCCTTCAAACCAGCCTACCGCCAATAAGGGCATTGAAGCGGCGCGGCAAAAAGCGGCAGAAAAACAATCTGAAGCAAGTTCAAGCCAATCGACAAATAAAGGCATAGAGAGCTATCGCAATCATGCAAGCGGGCAGTCAACAGCAAGTTCTAATGGCAGTTCAAACAGCCAAGGCCAGTCAAGCGGTAGCGGCCAAGAAAGATAGAAAATGAACATAACCACCCGCTTACTCTACGGCAACAGCGTCTCCCAAAATACGCCTCCTGGACAATCTTCCGGATCGATGGTCAAGCTGACCGGAACGCACTCAGGCAAACCCTCCGCCTTTGCGCTTGATAGCGACGTGCTAAGCAAGCATACCATGCTGATCGGCGGGACTGGCTGCGGCAAAACAACCCTGTTCTATCACTTCGTGTCGCAGATAAAACGCGGCATGACCAAAGACGACGTTATGATTATATTTGACAGCAAAGGGGACTTTCATTCCAAATTTTACAATAAATCGAACGACCTCGTTATTGGCAATTCCAAACAGTATTCAGCCGATTCGGAGCACTGGAACATTTACAAAGAAATCCTTGCCGACGGCTGGGAAGACCGCGACTTTATAATCAACACTCAGGAAGTCTGCAAGTCGTTTTTCGAGGAGCGCACGAAAAACACGACAAACGCTTTCTTCCCAAACGCCGCGAGGGATTTGCTTGCAGCGGTAATCGCGGCTTTTATCCGTGAAGGGAAAAAGGATCCCGCGATAAAAAAAGAATTCTTCTACAACGTGAAATTAAAAGAGTTCCTGGATTTGTCCAACCCGCAGATGATCATGGATTTGCTCGCCGACAGCCCCGACGCCAATGCGGTCATGTCCTACATAAGCGGCGACAACGCGCAGTCCCAGGGCGTTTTGTCCGAGATGTATTCGATAATAAGGGAAATTTTTATCGGCGTTTTTGCCGAAAAGGGCGCTTTCTCCATGCGAGAATTCGTGCGCGGCAAGGGGAACAAGACGCTGTTTATTGAGTACGACCTGTCTATCGGCAGTATGCTGACCCCCGTGTACCGCCTGATGTTCGATCTCGCGCTAAAAGAGGCCCTTGGCAGAAACAAGCCGCAAGGCAACGTGTATTTGATATGCGACGAGTTCAAACTGCTCCCCCACCTTCGCCACATTGACGACGGCGTGAATTTCGGACGCAGCCTGGGGGTCAAGGTGTTTGCGGGCGTTCAAAGCATAGAGCAGTTGTACGAGATTTACGGTCAAAGCCGTGGCCGGAACATAGCGGCAGGGTTTTCATCCGTTTACGCTTTCCGTTCCAACGATGCCGCGACGCGGGATTTTATATCGGGGTTATTCGGGAAAAACATTGTATTGGAAAAATACCAAAGGCTCGACAACCAGATTGTGGAAGAAAAACGCAACGGCCAGACGGTTGAGGACTGGGATTTGAACAGCCTGAAAGTAGGTGAAGCGATTGTCGGGCTGCCGTTTTCGCAGCCGTTCAGGTTTTATTTTGATGCGTATTAGTCAATAAATAGAGTTGTTCAGAAACCTCAGTTTTGGAGCAAATATTAAACATGATTCCACCTAAAAATCCATCAATACACTAATAATAACGACTCAGTGTAACCTGTTGAAAACGTCTGAAGCTTTAATACAAATCAGCTACCAATCATCCAGCCCATTAAGCCAGCCAACACGCCGATAATAACGTTAATGGCAATAACAACTATAGAAGGGGTATTAACCAGCAACCCAAAACCATTATGAATTACTAAGAATATCAAAAGTATTAACCATCCGGTTGTCCCACCCCAAAATGCACCAAAAAAAGCATACTTAGATATTGTCCTAAGACCGTTTATGTTTCTATTTCTTACAGCCCCTATTAAACTACTTATTACACCAATCATTGCATTCCAAAACCATTGGGAGATATTAAATACATTATTAGGAAAGGATGCAATAGGAAAGAACGCAAAATACAATCCACCGATTATCCCGCCTAATACAGTGCAAAAAACAGGCCAGAAAAATCGTTTTTTATTTATAGTTTTTGTTGTGGCAGACATCGCCTTTGATGACGGAGTAGGTTGTACTGTTTTTTCGATCTCATTGAGTCCTTTAAGTGTACTTGATGGCTCGACAGCCACAGGAGTTTCAACCTTCTCATCCCGAAGTACTAGAATTAACATATCCAACATTTCCCCACTCTTTAAAGGGGAATCATTGTAATCATCCTCCAAACGCTTCACAATAGTCTGTTTACATTCCGCAAGATTTTCAGCCATGTTGATATATTTTATAGCGCCTGCATCAAGTATGTCTTTTAAAAGATCACTTTCTTTTTTATACTCGCCACGAGTGTAATCAGCCAGAAGCGCCTTGCATTTTGCGGTATTAAACAAGGTATCCTTGCCCTGTTCAGCAATGAGTTTCTGAAGAATAGCGACAAATTCGGGGTTCATGAATCTTCTCCTTTAGGTCTCTAAAGCGTAATAATACCCCAAAAGTCCCATAAAGTGAATCCTGAAATTTTGGCATGATCTTTACAAATACACAGAATTTGCATATATTTGTTAGGTGGGGAAAATATGCCGACAAAAGCGCCCGTGAAAAAAACAACTAAAGATACCCAACAAACCAAAGGTTTGAAACCTGTTAAAAAGACGGTTAAAAAAAGCACTAAAAAATTTACTTGGGATGATATAGAGGAAGGTTTCAAAAAACTTCAAAAATCCCAGGATGAGGCATGGGCCGCTATACGGGAAACCCAGCAAGCCCACAAAGAAACCGAAAAAGCCATAAAAGAAACACAACAAGCTGTTAAAGAGACCCAGAAAAATATCGGTGGCCTTAACAACGGTTTTAACATAGAAAGAGATGAAGCATGGAAAGCCATACGGGAAACCCAGCAAGCCCACAAGGAAGCCGAAAAAGCCCGGGATGAAGCATGGAAAGCTATACGAGAGACCCAGAAAAATATTGGCGGTCTTAACAATACATTGGGCTCTATCGTCGAACACCTTTTAACCCCCAGCCTGCCCAAAAAATTTAAAAAATTGGGCTATTCCTTTAACCGCATATCCACTTATAAATTTGCGGAAGGCGTCTATGCCCAAATTGATGGTATGCTTGAAAACGGAGAACAGGCAGTTGCGGTAGAAGTAAAAACAACATTGCGGCAAGCGGACATAGACGACCACCTTGTACGCATGGAAAAGATACGAAAATACGCCGACGAGCACGGCGACAAAAGGCTGTTCATGGGAGCAATGGCAGCCACGATAACAGACGAATCCACAAGAAACCATGCCCTAAATCAAGGGCTTTTTGTCATAGAACCTTCCGGCGATGATGTCAAAGTTACAAAGCCGGAAGGGGAAGTGAGGGTTTGGTAAACAAAGGCGAGCAATGTCGAGCGTATTCTCTGACACTGAGCCAGCATATTAACAGACATTTCGATCATACTTTGCTTACATCCTTTATCGGTTTATTGAAATGGAAAGATTGGATAAAAAAATAAATACAGTCCATACACCCACCCTTCAATACCATCTTCAGCACGGACTTTATACCAATAAGCATTCACATTTCCTATGCTTTGTCTAAAATCACTTCGTTCCAGTACTTGTAATTCTTCATATAAGCTAAATTGCCTAATAATATTGTTATCGACTATTATGTGGTCTTTTCTAAAAATTGTATTATTACTATTAATAATAGCAATAACTGAATTAATAGAAATATCGTGAATGAAATCATCTGAGAATTCCCAATACTCACTCAATAATTCCAAACTGTCTGTATTCTTTTCTCTTCGTTGACCGACTATATCAGGTTGTCTGAAAAGCCAATAGTAACAAAGAGTAGAATTTTTCCATAAATTTAAGTTTTTGAAACTAATAGCTAATTCTTCCATACCCGAATAAACATCGTAATCAGTGATAATATTAATTTCAGGGGAGAATGCCTTACGAAATATTTCGTTATATTCACAAATCTCCTTTTTTTTCTCAACTCGTAAAATTACCTCTTTTGCTTTATCAACATTATTCTGATGAAATGAAAGATTTTGGTCTTTTATAACACGATTTAAATACTTAATTGAATCATCATAATGTTCTTTAGCCCAAGGAAAACGAAAATTGGATAACTCTCGATCTCCCTGAGCCTCATATATATATCCATAACCAAAGTATACATCACATTCATAAGGATATTGATTCTCTAATGCTTTATCATAATTAGAAAACGCATTATCATAGTTCTTATCCCGTAAGTATGCTTCTGCATACAAAAAATAGGTTTCACCATCAGCTGGGTCTGCTTCGATTGATTTATCAAGAAGCTCAAAAACTGTATGAAGTAAATCCTAGTTTTGGTTGGTGTCCGATTCCGTTGTATTATCTATCGTCTTAAGAAAATCTGAAATTTCTGCATTTAATCTTTCGACTTCAGGATTTCGAAAGTGTGGCTGTGAAGGTGCTGGTGGCTCACTATTATTAATTTTAGCGACAGCTATTGAGAAAACCCCAGTAAGTATTGCTGATAATACCAGTCCTAAAAAACCGAGAATAGCAACGAGAACTGCAACTTGTTGAGGTTTAGTTAATTTGTTAAACCAAGTTTTTAGTTTTCCCATAATTTATCTCAATAATTACTCTGCCATCGAACTCACACATTATATAAAATTCGCCCAGATTTATTAAGTATTTATTAGTATACCCGTCTAATTCTTTTTATGTGACTTATGTTTCTACGCATAGTAACAGACTACACCTTCAGCCATAAAGCGGGACGAACAGCGGTACGGCCAACGACGAAACGGTCATCGTCTCTGTCTTCGACATCGCCACCAGTGACGCTGACACTACCGTTATAGAAGACATTCGCGGCGAAACAACTGATGTAGCCAGGCGACCGAAGCCACCACATGTCCGCACATCCGCTTCTATATCCCGCCACTCTGTCCTTGTCGTGATTATTGGAAAAATACTGGCCTTCATTGTCGGCGATTAACGTTCTATCGTTGTTGGGCTGTTCCATCCTTTTTCTCCTTTTGTTTAGATAATCCCCGCTGTTGCCAAAGTATTTGTCCACTTCCTCAAGGCTCAATAAAAATACCTTGTCGCGGGTATCCCTGCCGCCCTTAGTGCCATACCACAGGTTGTCTGGGTTGGGGATTTTTTTTTCGACAATCCGCCCTTGCTGTTCTTTTGTGAATTTTCGCAGAAACTCGTTGTTTAGATATTTACGCAGATCGCAGGTTCTCCATGTTACACCTTCATTTTCTTCGTTATATGGGCGTTCCTCAATTACATCCTCGGTTATTATCAACGCATTGCCATCCTGCACATCAAGCACCCGCCATTTGTAATTACCGAAGGGTATGATGCTACCGATTTTAGGCGGTTCTTCCTTCTTTGCAAGGCTTTTTCCGCAAAAAGGACAAGACGTAAGCAAAGATGCAATTTTCTCACCGGTTTTCAATTCGCTGTTGCAGTGGGTACATTTCATATACCTTGTTCCCTTTTTACACCTTCAGCCACAAAGCGGGACGAACACCACAGGTGCGTATGGAGAGATAGTTGCCATGAACACCGACATAACCGCCATAGCCGATGCCCGCGGCGTAGTTACTATTGCGACCAGGCGACCGAAGCCACCACGCGCACGCACCTTTGCTCCCATAATTTGCCACTCTGTCCTTGTCGTGATTATTGGAAAAATACTGGCCTTCATTGTCGGCGATTAACGTTCTATCGTTGTTGTGCTGTTCCATCCTTTTCCTTCTTTTGTTCAGATAATCTCCGCAGTCGCCAAAGTATCTGTCCGCTTCTTCAAGGCTCAACAAAAATATTTTGTCCATGGTATCTCTGCCGCCCGGCGTACCGTACCACAGATTTTTAGGATTATGATTCGTTGTTTCGGCAATCTGCCCTTGCTGTTCTTTTGTGAATTTTTGCAAAAACTCGCTGTTCAAATATTTACGCAGTTCGCAGGTCTCCCATGTTACATCTGAATATTTTTCATTATATGGGCGTTTCTCAATTACATCCTCAGTTATTATCAGCGCTTCATCTCCCTGCACGTCAAGCACACGCCATTTGTAGCTGCCGAAGGGTAGGATGCTGCCGATTTTAAGCGTTACATCGTTTTTTGACGCAGACTGTTGCGGTCGCACAGCGGTAGTTTGCAATGTTTTTTCCGTACTTTTCGGTTTTTGTTCTTCTTTCTGTGTGCTAATTTTGGCAGTTTTTTCTTTTGGTGGCTCGACAGCTACTGTAGTTTCAGCTTTCTCTCCCCGCAGTATCAAAATCAACAAGTCCAGCATTTCCCCACTCTTTGAAGTAGACAAACTGTAATCATCCTCCAAACGCTTTATAAGGGCTTGTTTACATTCCGCTAGATTTTTCGTTTCGTTGATGTATTTTACACAGCCAGCATTAATTACTTTTAGTAAAAGGTCCCTTTCCTTTTCAAATTCATTTTTGGTATAGTCTTTCAAAAGAGCCTTAAATTTAGATTCAGCGAAAATGGTTTTCCCCATCTCATTAGCCATTTTCTTGATTATGCTTTCAAATTCTGCGTCTATCATGGGACTGCCTAAATCAACTCCCCTTGGCAAATATAATTCATTAACAGCTTACCATGCTAACCAGCATCAATATTCGTTTTTGATGCCTACTTTGTTCTTAGGACACTGGGCGTGGCTAACTACACCTTCAGCCATAAAGCGGGACGAACACCGTAGAGATCGTTGTCGTTGACATGGTCGCCATTAACAAGGACATAGCCGACATAGCTAACGAACGCGGCGCCGCCAATAATGTCGCCAGGCGACCGAAGCCACCACCAGCACGCCTTGCCTTCATAATTCGCGATCCTGTCATCGTCATGACTGTTGGAAAAACCATAGCCATCGCTGTCTGCAATCCACTTTCCGTTGTCGTATTTTTTCCTCCTTTTGTTCAGATAATCCCCGCTGTCACCAAAGTATTTGTCCACATCCTCAAGGCTCAACAAAAATACCTTGTCTTGGGTATCGCTGCCGCCCTTAGTGCCGTACCACATATTGTTCGGGTTGGCGGTTCTTTTTTCGACAATCCGCCCTTGCTGTTCTTTTGTGAATTTTCGCAGAAACTCGCTGTTCAGATATTTACGCAGGTCGCAGGTTTCCCATGTTACATCTGTAAATTCTTCGTTATAAGGGCGTACCTCAATTACATCTTCGGTTATTATCAACGCTTCACTGCCTTGCACGTCAAGCACACGCCATTTGTAATTGCCGAAGGGTATGATGTCGCCGATTTTTGGCGTTGCATAGTTTCTGGGTACATGATACTGCGACTGTACATTGACAGTTCGTGGTTTTTCTTCCCGTATTCCAGTCTCGACAGCCGCCGGAGTTCCAACTTTCTCCCCCCGCAGTATCAAAAACAACATATCCAGCATTTCGGCGCTCTTCGAAGTGGACAAACTGTAATCATCCTCCAAACGCTTCATAAGGGCTTGCTTACATTCTGCGAGATTTTTCGCTTCGTTGATATATTTTACACAGCCAGCGTCAATCACAGTTAATAAAAGGGAGCTTTCTTTTTTGAATTCATTTCTGGTATAGTCTTTTATAAGAGCCTTAAATTTAGATTCAGCGAAAATGGTTTTCCCCATTTCATTAGCCATTTTTTTGATTATGCTTTCAAATTCTGCATCTATCATAGAATGTCCTTACCCTCTTCTTTTAGCAAATAAAAATCACTTGCTTTTATTCTCAGGCATGTTGACCGAGTGAAACCCACCGTAGCTTAAATCATCGCCCTTCACAACGCCCATATTTTTCTTATACGCTTCAATAGCTTCAAATGCCTTAGCTTCCAATACTTTGCGGGCATCGGCCTGTTTTGGCTTCTCAGCTTCCACTTGTGTTTCATTCTTTGCCGCATTTTCAACAGCCTCTTCTTCGGCAATCTGTTTTTGCCAAATCGGAACCGCCTTTTTCAAACCTTCCATATCAACAAAACCCGCAATACTGGTGTCGTCTCCCTTACCCTTAGTGGCGAATGAATTGGCCAAGTCTATCAACTGTTTATTGGTAGATTCAAAACCGTCCTCGGCAAATGTAATGGCAATAGTGCGGTATAGCTTAAATAAATGTTTTTCGTTTTCATCAACCGGGTAGTTGTCGTCAATACCGTCGCTGCACAAAAAAACCGCAATAGGTGGAGGTTTTTCTTCATGGAAAGTGAAATAACAACGGGCACGTTGATAAGCGTCATCATCACAGATAGAGGTTACAATATTAAGGAAACATCTATCATCCCATGGAACAGGTTGGTTAAAACTGCCATCAGCATAAAGGGCGGTAAAGCGACCGTCGCCGATGTGGATACCAAACCAATAATCTTTTGTAATAGCGGCGGCTATCAGGGTTGAGCCATAAGCCTTGTTGCGGCTGCCAGCATCCGTCTCAAATTTTTTCCGGTGTTTCACATCGGCTTTTCCAAGCTCTTCTGCCGTAAATGGATTGGCGGTGTAGTCTTCCTCAACTTTTACCTGCCATAAAGCGATTATGTGCTTAACAAGATCGCGAATCGCTTTATCAAATTCTTCCTGTGCAGGCAAAACTTTTTTCCTCGGAAAGCCCGCCGAGAATTTTGATTCGTAAATTTTCACAAATTCCTGTATGCCGTTAGCCGCGCAAGCTACCGCAAGCTGAGAACCTTTCGCACTACGGAAACAGTTATCATCGCCGTGACCATCGGCGACAACGGCGATAGAAAAGCCCTTATCCTCTTTATTATTGAAAGAAGCGTCCTGACATTCCTTGCCATGCTTTGAATGGCTGCCGCCGGTAACCGTAACCGCGAACGATTTATAGGCCATTACCAATCTTCTTGATCATTGTCCGGGGCGGCGACGATTTCCTGGGTGAATTCTTGCAGGTTGGCGTTTAGCTCCTGCTGTTTCTGCTCGTCGCCTAGATCGGCGGCGGTATCGTTGACATTGGAACTTTTGCTTGCAACCTGGGATGCGCGGACGCTGACAAATTTTATCATCTTCTTTAATGTTGCCGCATTGTGGGTTTCCAGAACCGCTTCCATGGATCCGGTAAATTCCTTTAGCACGTCCTTGTTCGCGTCATCGCCTATGGCAATTGCTACCTTGACCGCCGCTTTGAACCAGTTGTTCTGCTTTAGCTTTGCCAGCTCTACTGCCCAGTCGTCATCTGACGGCTCCCCGTCGGAAAGCAGAAATATCGCGGGCGCGAATGAGCCAGTCGCTTCCTTCATAAAAGCTTTTGTCGAAAGTTTTTCGTTCAGGGTTTTACAGGCGGCCCCAAAGTCGGTAACGCCAGCGGCGTCCAGATAGTTCCAGCGGAACTTATCGGCTTCAACAGGGCCGCTTGAAGTGATCCAGCGCGCGCCCGAAGAAAATTCCAGCGCCGCGATTTTTATCTCCGCGTCGGCGTTCTCGTCCGACACTTCCTTGATGGCAGGGATAACTTCCTCGATAGCGGTGTTCACCGCCCCTATCTTGCTTCCGTCCATGCTTCCCGATGTGTCAATGACAAAGAACAATACCATTTTCCTTCTGGGGGGTGCTATTTTGTCCGTTAATGACATCTTTAACTCCTTATTAAAGCGGCGGTAACGCCGCTTATGTATATCGAACGCCACCGCAACGCGGTGGCGATTACTCCTTATTAAAAATTATAATATTTCGGCTTTTGCAAGGCCGAAGCTTATTTCCATGCCTTTTTTGAGCACAAAAGAGGCGTTGGGAGCAATCGAAGATGAACTGTCCCCTTCCGTTACCGTCCAGTTTTTGCCTGACTTGTTTTTCAGTTCATAATCATTCCCTTTTACCGAAACCTCGCCGGTAAGGGTTTCAAAATCATCAGAGTCTTTTTCTGTGTGGCAGGCATATAGTTTTGTCCGCTGGTGTACCGGTAGATTATACCGGTAGGTTTTGATATACATAGGAAACGCGTTTTTCTTTTTACATTCAGGACAGGGGTTCGTTTTTATAGGATCGGCAAAATACACTTCTCCGCAGGGGCACTTAAAAATTTCAGAGCGCATACGGATAAAAATACGCAGCCATTCCTGTTCGATTATGCGATTTGCGGGATTTGTAAGAACATCCTTGCTGAAGGCTTTGGTAAATTCTTCCTGCAGATAAGCCGGTAAAAATGGCCACTTGGCAATTACCCCATTATTCAGTCCCTGTACCGGCCTGTTTGAGTTATCATCAGGATCAAAAATAAACACCGGATTCTTGCCGTAGATTTCCTTCTCGTGCTTAACATCCATGCACACCGGGAAAGCGTTTTTCCCTTCAAGGGGGTGGCTGTTTGTCCAGAGCATAAACAATATCAACGAAAGTGAAAAACTGTCTGTTTTCATATTCGGCTTGGCTCCCTTTGCCACGATTTCCGGGGCCATAAAACGGGGTTTCCCTCCAATACCGGAGTCCTTGCCGTATTCCGAAACATTGTCGTTGTCGCAGATAAGCACGTCGCCGTCTTTTGGATTGATAAAAAAGTTACCGTCATTCAAATCCTGATAACTGTATCCTTTCAGGTGCAGTGCGCGAAATGCGGCGGTAATGTGCAAGGCAGCGTTAGTCATCGCCGTTATGCTTGCGAAGCCTTCTTTGCCGATAATGAATTTGGAAAAATCCTTATATTCGCCGGGCCGCAGATCCATAATATAGCCGAATGCTTCCCCATCTTTTTCGGTAATATCTTCGGGCCAGAGAAATGCGTCGGTTGGCTTGCCTTTTTTGATGTTGTTTTCAAGGTTGGCGTAAAATTTAGCCGGGTTCTTGAATTTTTTCCCCGAATACCACTTGAGCGCCTTTGCCTGACCATCATAATCAACACGGTACACCGCGCCCTGTCCGCCCTCGCCCAGTATTTTGTCAACAACAACTTTCTTGAAGTTTTTAGTCTGAATTGTATACCCTTTTGGCAATTCCACTGTTTAGCCCTCCTTGCCGTTGATTATCTATAGGTTACCCATCTAAAGGTTAGGTAATTTTAGCATTTTTCCTCAAAAATGGTAAGTAGCAATAGAAAGCAGCCTTTTTTAACCAAAAATGGGTGTTTAGAATCTCCAAAATCTCTATTTATGTGGGTCTAACTATAGGGTAGCTGGGATTTATGTCTGTTTTGGCTTGATTTCATGGTCTTGAATGTATGTTTTTTAGTTTTGGCTTGTTTATTTCATATAAAATAGGGATGCAGACCCTGCACTACCTCCTACTTAGCACAGACGTTCAAAGTGTGCTATACTTAATGCGGTATATTGATATGTTGCTCTTAAAATGTTGGTCGCCTGGCTTCTTGGGGCGAGAAGTAATTATAACTTACTCAAAAGGCATGGAACTTCTTTGTCGGCTACCTCATATTGTAGTATCGAAGGCATCATAATGAATATAGATTCAAATTTTCTTGCGGTATTTGACAAAAACATTCGTCAAGTATTCCTTTATATAACGAATCGTTGTCAATTATGTTGCGAGCAATGCTTATATAAAACACATATTACTGCTGATAACTCTGACGATATGCCCTTCGAAACAGTCGCTAATTTATTAAAAGCTTTTAAGGAAATGGGGGCTTTTAAGGTTTCCTTTTTAGGCGGCGAACCAACTTTATATTCAAATAATTCTCATTCTTTCCCTAATCTGGTTTTTTTATCAAAAGAAATTGGTTATTCATATATACGGGTAGATACAAATGGGCAATTCAACGCAAATTATTTAGAGGATAAAAAATTAAAATTACTTGATGAGATAACATTTAGTTTGGACGGATATTCTGAATATTTAAATGATACAGTACGTGGAGAAGGTACATATCGGAATTGTGTAGATAATATTCAGAACGCAGTACGCTTAGGTTATAATGTACAAATTACTACATGTGTGCATAATAGTTTTTGTCCGAATTCTTCAGAAGGAATAAAAAATATAAAAGAGATGATACTGTTTGGTGATTCCCTTGGAGTTAAATCAATTAATTTCCATCCAATAGTAAAGGTCGGTATCCCTAGAGATAAATGGATAAATGATACTGATATTGAACCTGAAACATGGATAACCATTTACGATGATATTACTTCATGGATGCCAGAAAATATCAAAATCAATGTCCGTATTCCAATGCGGTTTATTTACCGCGATATATATAATAATGATAAAGATAAATATAATTATTGTCCTTTAAAATTAAAAGAACGGATTTTAGTGTTACCAAATGGTGAATTAAAAATATGTGCATTTAATATAGGAGCTTCTAAGAGCATCGGTACATATACATCGGATTCAATAAACTATCTGCCTGGCAAATATAATGAAATAGAATCTATATTATTTTCAAATGAAAAATGTTGTAGTAACCAGACAATAAAAAATTCAAATATTGTTCCATTATGTATGTCATACAAGCCAAATCAAATTGAACCTGTATGGAATGAATGTTTTTGTCACTAAACAATGTTAAAGGAGTAATTATGACGTATTTACAGCCTGAAGAGATAACATTTCTAATAATCCCCACTACTATTTCAATTATTATTGCTTTGCTAGCATCTTCTAGCCGTCAAAAATCATCTCAGAATAAAGCTAGATTGTTTATTTCATTGCTTCCACTAATAATAAATGTTGTTATATTGATAATCCTATTAATAATGGAATCTATTAAAAACAACGGTTTTCCCATTGATAAACTCGATCTCTTATTTATGCCAGTATTAATCATTATCATTTGTTCATTTGGAGCAGGCTTAATAATATTTTTTGTGATCAAAAAGGATGTATTTAGCCAAGGTGAAATAGACAAGTATTATACAAAGCTTACTGAGGATTTAGGTGATAATAAAACTACGGTTGTAGTTGGTGGAGACTTAGATTTTTTAGGCGGGATAGGCAAACCTATATGTATTAATAAAATTTGTAAGAATGAATTTGATTCTGGCAGAGATTGTCCTAAATGTAAAGATAAATGCTTTATTATAAGTAGACAGTTTAAGCAATTATTTAAAGCTATTACCGAACAAGGTTGCAAACTTCAAATCTTAAGTAATAAACCTAATTTTTTATCAGAATTAAAAGGCGACAAGGCTTTTAGGCTCATTCTTGGTAAGTTGCTGAAGGATTTTATTCTTAAATTGGAAATCCATTGTTTTGATGAAGGTAAGGAATTACCGATTCGAGGTAGGATGATAACTACCCATAATAGCACAAGGAAAATATGTTGGCATTGGAAAAAAAGTAGTGATTATTATAGCTGTCCTATATTGTACGATGATAGCGATCCAGATGGTCAAGCAATTCTGTCTCTTTTTGATTTTTTATGGGATAATACTAAAGAGTTGTCTTATGAGGAAAGGGCACATTTACAGAGAGAATATGAGAATTACATTGAATATTGTAATAAATAAAGGAGAAAAGGCATATGTCACACAAACAGGAAGTAGAAGTTAAAGTTTCCGTTGACGAGAAAGTATTTTTCAAGATAAAAGACAATATTAAAAAAGTAGCCGAATATACTGGGGAAAAGAGACAAAATGATGTTTATTATTCTCCCAAAAACAAAAACTTCATGGATGAAAAATATCCATATGAATGGTTAAGTATAAGGAAACGGGGAGATTCTTCAATATTAAACTATAAACACTTTTTTCCTGAAGGTGCTGAAAAACATTCCTATTGTGAAGAATACGAAGTTCATATTGATGATACTGACGCACTTAATAGTATATTTAGTTCTCTTGGTATAGATAATATTGTTACTATAAAAAAAACAAGAGAAACTTATATCCTGGAAAAAAGGTATGAAATCGCATTTGATGTTGTGGAAGGGTTAGGATATTTTATTGAGATTGAATTAATTGAAAGTTGTTCAAATGCTACTGATGGGAAAAAGACTATTTTAGAGCTTTTGAATAATTGGGGTGTATCTGAAGAAAATGTCGATTATAGGGGTTATCCATTTTTATTATATGAAAAGAAAAATGCATTATGAAAAAATATTTCAATATTCTCGCTTGACAGAGCTTCAAGCACTTCGCCGTCTATCTGTTGCCCGGACTATATAAGCGAATTCAGGCACAATCAAATTAGTTATTGCCAATCTCTCTAAAAAAGTATATACTAAAAAATCCTTGTGAGTAGCTAAATTTAACTAAAAACCAAGTATCCGTCAATTTAAGCAGTGAAAATGTTCCAAGGGAGGAGCTTTTCCCAGTCCTCAGGGGTTGAAGCGAGCGGGGCCTTTTCAAAGACAGCCGTCAGATATTTGAAGGGGACAATGCCGTTTTGCTTCGCCGTCTCTATAAGGGTAAACATGCCGCACGAACTTTTGGCTCCGTCCACGCTTTGGCAGAACAGCCAGTTTTTCCTGCCGACGACAAAAGGCCGTATCGCGTTTTCACAGGCGTTGTTGTCGGGAGTCAAATAGGGGCTTTCAATATACCTTGCCAATTTGTCCCATTGGTTCATGGTATAGCGTATCGCTTCTCCCAACAGTACTTTAGGCGGCACTTCATCCACCCGTTTTGAAAGCCATTGCCTAAATTCGGCCAATATGGGAGCAGCTTCTTTTTTCCGTTCTTCATGGAATTTTTCAAGGTCGTCTTTCCATTTGCTCCGCAGCGCATCCTCAAGCTGGTAGAGCCTGCGTATATATTTCATTCCCTCCTCGGCAGACTGGCCTTTAGAGCTTATTTTAGCAGCCTCAAAAAACTTCCGCCTGGCATGGGCGAAACATCCCACATGTATTATTCCGGGCATGTCTTTGACCGCGCTGTCATACCCTATGTACCCGTCCGTTTGCAGATACCCGCTATAGCCTTCCAAAAATTCCTTCGCATAATAACCGGCACGAGTCGGATGGTACTCATACCAGATTACTTTCTTGCCGGCAGGGCCGCCGAGGGCAAGCCACATATAGCTCTTCTGCGTGTCGCTTCGGCCTTCTTCCCCCATTACCTGCACCTCGGTCTCGTCCTCCTGCAGCACGGGGCCGCTTTTTACCGTTTCTTCCAGCATGTCGAATAACGGCTCCAGTTTTTCATAAGCCTGCTCCTGCCAGTTGCTCATGTCCTGCCGGCTTATTGCCGCCCCTATCTGCCCAAATTGTTTCTCCTGCCTGTAATAGGGAAGGTGCATTTCAAACTTTTGCGTGAAGACGGTTGCCAGCAGGCTGGGGCTCGCTATGCCTCGAGGAATGATCGCCGGCTCTACGGGCGCGATGCGGACTGCAGGCTTCCCTTCGTCTTCCGTCCCTTCGCATTGCCTGCAGGCGTATTTTGGCCTGACTGTTTGGTCCACATAAATCTGCGGGGGTATTATAACCAGTTTTTCGCTGGTTTCCTCGCCAATCCGGGTCAAATTCGCCCCGCAAGCGCAGGTTTTTTCACTTTCCGGTATGTCTATGACCCTCGGCCTTCTTTCAAGGTTCGCGCCAAGCGGCTTGCGCCCGCCGTTCTTCCTGGTAAACGATTTAACAGTTTGAAACCCTAAAGGCTTTTCTTCGTTTGTGCCGGGCTGCCCCGCTTCCTCGGCAAACAACGGCGGCTGCTTTTTATCGGCCAGCAATTGCTCGGCGCTCCGCGCAAACCGCTTGTATACCAACAGGTCATATTGTTCTTTTAGTATCAAATATTCATTCAATATTTGTTTATTGCTTGTTTCAATCTCAACGACTTTATTTTGCAATTCCTGATTTATGGTTTCCAATGCTTGATAGCGCTGTTTGTATGTTTCCAATTCGTTGATATAATCGCGGACTGTGGCATCGAGTGTTTCTGCCTGCATGCCACAGTCTAGCTCCTAACGATCTGTTTGTCAAACTTTTTTTGCTTTTTATGAAACGTTTTTGTAATAAAGACTTTTGTGCGCTTTGAAAAAATCTATCCCCTTTAACAGCATTGACAGTTCTTCGGCGCTTAATTCCCTCGCCTCTTCGTCCGTCTCGGGCCAAGGAAACTTGTCTTTCTCAAGCCGTTTCTGGCTCAGCCAAAACCCGTTCCCGTCCCACCACAGAGCTTTCAGCAGCTTCCGCCCCCGGTTGCAAAATAAATAAACGTTCCCGCTGAACGGCTCTCCTGCCATTTGTTGTTCTACCATTACTGAAAGCCCGTTTGCCGCTTTCCGTAAATCCGTGTAGCCAGGGCGGATAAAGATCCGCGCTTTACTGATGTCGATTGTCATGCCGCGCCTGCCAATGCGTCAATAATTGTCCGCAGTCCGCTGCTGCCAATCGTCAGGGGGATATGTATTTTTACTTCCCCTTTTTCAATGAGTATTTCCTCCCTGTGCTCAACAGAAATTGCTTTTGTTGCGACTTCCACAAAACAGGGTTCGTTTCCTGTTTTTGCTTTGGTCCATCCTACGAATGTCTGCGGGACAAGGCCGTTTTCTTTCGCATAGGTCCACGCCCCCTTTCCGCTCCTGCGCCAGTCTTCCAGCCACATGGCTTTTTCTTCTTCGCTAAATTTCATTTCTTTCCTCCGAAATTGTGTTTTCCGGAAGTTTATTTCATCCTGTTTCCCGGTGGTAGAAGCGGTTATTTTGACGGATACAAAACCAAAGGAGAAACCTCCAATGGATCCCGAATTTATCGTCATCCTACAGAAACTCATTGCCGAACAAGGCAGAGAAACCATGTTTAATCCCACAAAAAGCAAGGCCCTTCTGGCCGACTATACCCGCAATGAATACAAAAAAGAAAGCCGCTTTCTATTGCAGGCTATTGATGTTGGAGTCCAAAAAGCAATCGACACTACGGACAATATTACGATTTGCAAGCTACAGCAGATCAGGCTGTTACACGAAGATTACGGTTTGGATGAGAAAGTGGCTATTGAAGTTGTAGACACGCTGGCCTTGATATTGCGAGGAGATACCGCCAAAACTACAAAAAAGGTCGATGCGAGCAAACCCGCCAAGAAAACTCCACCTTCGACAGCAACTAAAGCAACCCCAGTTGCGCCGGGCGTTGAATCGCTGTTGAAGCGCGGAAAACTGTTTTTGGAAGATTCAGACTGGAAACAAGCAAATGATTATTTTGACCGAGTGTTGGATATAGACCCTGAATATGCGCCTGCTTATGTAGGCAAGCTGTGTGCGGAGTTGAAAGTGCGCCAGGAAGATTGGCTTGGAAATTTCGAAGAACCAATTTCAAAACTTAACAATTTTCAAAAAGCCATTCGCTTTGCCAATGCGAATTATCGTGCTAAATTGGAAGGACATAATAAGTCTATTATAGAACGTATCGAAGAAGAAAGAAGTAAAGCACAAGAACGCAAGCGTGTTGAACAAGAACGCATAGCGGAAGAAAAAAGGAAAGAACAAGAACGTGAACGCGAGCGCATTGCGGAACAAGAACGGCAAGAACAGGAACGTATAGCAGAAGACAAACGAAAAAGAGAAGAGCGCATTCCTGTTTTAGCTGAAATTCGCAAGAAAATCAGCAAGTTTCAAAATTGTATAGTAGTAGGTGCTAGTCATACAGTTGGCTTAAAAACGGACGGCACGGTGGTCGCGATTGGCTATAATGAACAAGGCCAGTGCAACACCAGAGGCTGGAGGGATATTGTAGCAATTGCCGCAAGGCTCCTTTATACAGTCGGTTTGAAAGCGGACGGCAAGGTAGTCGCAGTTGGTAATAATGAAGTTGGTCAGTGCAATACCGGTAGCTGGCGAGACATTGTCGCGGTTGCGGCTGGTTCCAAACATACAGTCGGCTTGAGATCAGACGGTACGGTAGTTGCGGTTGGGGATAATGAAGATGGCCGGTGTAATACCGAGACTTGGCGGTATATTGTCGCTGTTGCCGCTCCTCATCATACAGTCGGCTTGAGATCAGACGGTGCGGTGGTTGCGGTTGGGGATAATGAAGATGGTCAGTGCAATACCGGTAGCTGGCGGGATATTGCCGCGATTGCGGCTAGTTCCGCACATACAGTCGGCTTGAGATCAGGCGGTACGGTGGTTGCGGTTGGGGATAATAAGGATGGCCGATGCAACACCGAGAGTTGGCGGGACATTGTCGCGGTTGCGGCTGGTTCCAAACATACAGTCGGCTTGAGATCAGACGGTACGGTGGTTGCGGTTGGGGATAATAAGGATGGCCGGTGCAACACCGAGAGTTGGCGGGACATTGTCGCGATTGCCGCAGGTTATTCTCATACAGTCGGCTTGAAAGCGGACGGCACGGTGGTCGCGGTCGGGTCTAATCTTCATGGCCAGTGCAATACCGAAAATTGGTGGGATATCGTAGCGATTACTACTCATACTTCTAGTTGGGTAACATCTCATACAGTCGGCTTGAGATCAGACGGCACGGTGGTCGCGGTCGGGTCTTATAATCAAGGCGAATGCGATACCGAAACTTGGCAGGGCATTGGGCCGGTAAATAAAGAATTATGTCTACAACGAATGCAGATTGAACAGTCTAAAAAATGGGCATCACAAGGCTTATGCCGTTATTGCGGCGGTAAACTCGGCGGTTTATTCACAAAGAAATGCAAATCCTGCGGCAAAGCAAACTGATGTTTTCAAGGAGTTTGTCGTACTTTGCTCTTTTCAAAATCTTTCTTTGCTGCTCCTCTCATTGTCAATAATGATAACATTACTATTTTTGTCATAATAGATTAGGCTGGTTTCACTTATCCATTCACAGATACTTAGAAATAATAGAAGGTTTATGAGCTTCCATATTTTACCTTAGCATCGTGAAATTTAACGATTTTTAAGCTTTGCTGCTTTCTCTTTTGATAGGCTCGCTTGATGCTCTTAAGCGATTTCAAAGTAATTTAGAAAGTTATTGACAACAAAAAAAAAGAAGTAGTACAATTTATCATGGAGGAAGAATTTCAATGAAAAAGTATGTTCTGGATGTTAAATTGATAAAAGATATTGTTGGTTTTAGGTTTTGCAACGAAATATCGTCCCTAAAACTTAATTATTTCTCGTTTTTTTTACGATAATTGAATTCGTAATGGGTGTTTTTTTATCAATATGTATGAATCTCAATAGAAGACACCTTAAAATCAAGGGATTTTATCAATGAACGCTATTGCCCCACAAAGAATCCCCAACGAAGATTGGGAAAGTATATGGAGTCTATTGGAAGGGTTTTTGGAAAACTACAATGCCTTTCAAGCAGGAAAAATGCCCCCGGAGGACGAAGATAAGTACAGGCTCCTAAGTTCCCCAGGTCCTTCCCAGTATTGCGCCTTTACCCATTTTTTTAGTTTCTTCAAGAGAGAAGAACAGTTGGTTAAGGATAACCACAATATCCTCTACACCTACGATTCTGTCGATACAGAGGAATTGACGGCTCGTCCGATGCTGGATTTTTTGCAAAATTTATGTTCCTCCGCTTATGATGCTAAAGGCAAAAACATAGTAATGGCATCCGGTTCTTTCTGGGAACAGAACCTAAAAACCCGAACAAAAGTCATTTCCTATTTTAATGAACTACATGGAAAAGGTGCCAGGGTGAGCATTTCTGCCCGTGCAAAGGAAAATGAACCAGGTATGGACGAGATTATTGAGCCAATTCGAAAAGAGTCCCACTTTGGCCTTACGGAACGAATACCCATCCATTTTATCAAAGCCGATATGGACTTCATACAACCGGAATTTCCCCATACTGAAAGTTCTTTGTTTCGTCTTACCATGTTTCTGGATCTGAACGAGCTTGAGCCGGAGCTTAAAGAGGGAAAAACAAAAAAGGAACTGTCGGATTTTTTTGATGGCCTAATCAGTGGGGCACGGTAGGTGTATTACGCTCTTTTTGAAACCGGAGATAAACAGTTCTTTATAAAACTGATGAAAGCCTTTTGTTCGACCTATGTAAAGAATGTGGTTCAGCTTTATAACTCAACTAAACAAGAAGGGTCCCACTTAATAGATGCAGACATGTTTGAAAAACACATCGACGCAAATAAAAAATGCTATAATCCTTTTAATTGTTCCTCTCTTCATTTGACTAGTGATTGCCCAAATAAGGATTGCTTGGCTGAACATACTACTGTACTTTCCGAAGACCAGCAAGCTAAATTTGAAGACTTAATGAAGGCTGAAAAAAACTCGTATTGCAGAATACATTATTCTGGAGATAGAAAAAAGATGTGGCTGGAAATTCAAAAAATGTTTGATAGCTACAAGATAGTTGAACTCGAATCTTACATGTTAAAAGTACTTCCTTTCAAGGATCCAAATGATCCCGTAGAATATTTAGAGATGTATATAAAACATTTGGAGATTTACATAGACGAAACAAACAAGACAAGCCCTTTTATTGGTTATGTTTATGTCCGTAGCGCAAACAACAGCGATTTCTCAAAATTTCAGGCAAAACTGTCCAAATTAGCTGCTTGTGACATTCTTCAAAATGTATAGTTTCTTATATTTAGTTCGTTGATTTATTTTCAATCCCTCTTATGCTATACTCATATCCATAACCAAAGGAGAACCCCCAATGGATCCAGACTTTGTCGCCATCCTACAGAAACTCATTACCGAACAAGGCAAAGAAACCCTGCTTAACACCACAAAATGCAAGGCACTTTTGGCAGACTATACCCGCAATGACTATAAAAAAGAAAGCCGCTTTCTATTGCAGGCCATTGATGTTGGCGTTCAAAAGGCAATCGACACTACGGACAATATTACGATTTGCAAGTTACAGCAGATTAGGCTCTTACACGAGGATTACGGTTTAGATGAGAAGGTGGCGGTTGGTATTGTAGATACGCTGGCCTTAGTATTGCGAGGAGATACCGCCAAGACTGAAATACAAAAAGAAGAGCCAAAACAGGAAAAGGCAGAAGGAAAACCACGAACTGCCGTTGTTCAACCGCAGCAACCTGTACAAAAAAATAAAGAACGTATTGGACGGCAAGATCACGAGCGTTTACCTAAAGTAAAACAGGATTTATCTGAATATAGAGAAAGCATTGCTAAATATCAGAAGTGCATTTCTGTTGACGGGCATTTAGTTGGCTTGAGAACAGACGGTACGGTAGTCGCCGTTGGGAATAATAAAGATGGTCAGTGCAACACCGGGAGCTGGCGAGACATTATCGCAGTTGTTGCAGGTTCTCATGTAAGGTGGTTGAAAGACGATGCCGGGCCGTCCAGCGTTGGGTATACACTTGGCTTGAAAGCAGATGGCACTATAGTTGCCGTTGGGAATAATAGTCAATACAACACCGAAAGTTGGCGATACATTGTCGCGATTTCCTCCAATCGAGGTGTTTGCTGGCCTTGTACAGTCGGCTTGAAAGTAGACGGCACGGTAATTGTAGCTGGGAGACATAATTATGGTCAGTACAACACCGAAAGTTGGCGGGATATCATCGCGATTGCTGCAGGTAATGGTCATATAGTCGGTTTGAAAACAGACGGCACGGTGGTCGCAGATGGAGAAAATGATTTCGATCGGTGCAATACTGAAAACTGGCGGGACATTGTCGCGGTTGCCGTTGGCAGATCTAATACAGTTGGCTTGAAATCGGACGGCACTGTGGTTGCGGTTGGGTATAATAATTATGGTAAGTGCAACACCGAGAGCTGGCAGGACATTGTTGCGATTGGTACAAACGATAATACTACAGTCGGCTTGAAATCGGACGGCACTGTGGTTGCGACTGGAGAAAATGACAGAGGCCAGTGCAACACCGTGAGCTGGCGGGAAATTGTAGCGATTGCTGCGGGCTATGAACATACAGTCGGCTTGAAATCGGACGGCACTGTGGTTGCGACTGGAGAAAATGACAGAGGCCAGTGCAACACCGTGAGCTGGCGAGACATTATCGCGATAGCCGCTGGTAGTTCTCATACAGTCGGCTTGAAATCGGACGGTACTGTGGTTGCGGTTGGGTATAATGAAGATGGCCGGTGGAACACCGAGAGCTGGCAGGGCATTGGGCCGGTAAATAAAGAACTGTGTTTGCAACAAATGAAGGAAGAAAAACTAAAAGAGGACAAACGTATTGCGGAAGAGAAACTTCGAGAAATTGCGGAAAAAAAAGTTAGAGAAGAGCAAAAACGCATTGAACAGTCTAACAAATGGGCATCACAAGGTTTATGCCGTTATTGTGGCGGTAAACTCGGTGGTTTATTCACCAAGAAGTGTAAATCTTGCTACAAAGTGAATTAACAATGTCATTCACTTTTCAGGATAAGTAACAAATTGAGGGTCAAAATGTTTACCTTTTTTCGGTATAGCTTTGTTATTATCGGTAGGCAAATTTCTTGAAAAATTTCATGGTGCGCTTGCTCTAAAAAGAAAGGCTCAGCAATTTAAAGTTTACCCCGTATCAAGGTCAGAATACATGAAAACAACGAGTTCCTGCCAGCTCCCAAAGAGGTTGCGGCGCATGAGGACGCGCAGTTCGTTAAAGAATTCGTCCCTCCTTCGGACATACGCCCTTGCCTTCCGGTAACAGCAATTTAAAGTTTACCCCGTATCAAGGTCAGAATACATGAAAACAACGAGTTCCTGCGTATCCGTCAAAAGAACCGCTTCTACCGCCGGGAAACAAGATGAAATAAACTTCCGAAAACATCACATTTCGGAGGGAACAAATGAAATTTAGCGAAGAGGAAAAAGCCATGTGGCTGGAAGACTGG
>Ga0268262_10001912_pt1 | contig 24742 bp, 21 predicted proteins | sample TergutNc150P3_FD_190354 | JGI IMG/M metagenome (GOLD analysis project Ga0268262, IMG submission 190354) | Nasutitermes corniger P3 segment gut microbial community from laboratory colony in Florida, USA - Nc150 P3 (SPAdes) (version 2) | ecosystem: Host-associated > Arthropoda: Insects >...
CGCCCGGAACGGCAGTGAAAAACAACAAGATTTATCTTTATGTGCCAAATAGCGGTGCAAACATAGGTGCTGTTTCTGCCGATCGCCCAGAAGGTCCCTTTACCAATCCTAAAGGTAATTTCATCACTAAAAACGCCTCGCTGAACACCAACGTTGAATGGCTTTTTGACCCAGCTGGCTTTGTTGATACAGACGGACAGGGCTATGTCTATTTTGGTGGCGGTCCCGCCGATGGGAATCCTGGGCCGGGTTCAAACCTGCGAGTGGCAAAACTTAATGCAGATATGGTTTCCCTCAATGGAAGCGCAACTACCATTACAGGTTCAACTCGTTCATTTGAAGCCGCTTATATGCACAAAAACGGCAACACATACTACTTTTCTTATTCCCAAAACTTCACCAACGGTTCAGCCGACATCGCTTATATGACGGGCACAAGTCCTATGGGGCCTTTTACTTTCAAGGGCACAATGCTACCAAATAGTGCTTCTGGCGGTGGCAATAATCACGCGGGAGTTATGCAATACAAAAATAATTGGTACGTTTTTTACCACGACCGCAAACTTAGAAAAACAAACAACGTTAGCAGCGGCGAGTTTAGGAGCGTGAGCTTGGACAAATTGGAATACAACACAGATGGTACAATGAAACAGGTAGTGGCTACGGACGCTGGTCCAGCGCAGATAAAAAATTTTAATCCCTACGATACTGTTTTGGCAACGACTATGTTCAAGCAGTCCGGTGCCATAAAAACAGCAATATGCTCCGCAAAAACCCCCGGCACCATAAGCAACAGCGACAACGCAAGTGCTGGCACATCCGGCGATAGATGCGTGATGCTCGTCTCAATTACGGATGGAAGCTGGGTTAATCTCAAGGGCGTGGACTTTGCAAACGGTGCCACAAAATTTGTGGTTCGTGCGGCAAGTGCCTCCGCAGGTGGTTCAATTGAAATCAGAACTGGGAGCAATACTGGTACCTTGGCTGGAACCTGTGCTATCGGAGCGACTGGCGGCATAACCACATGGAAAGATATTGAATGTGATATTTCTATGAGTGCCGGAGTAAAAGACTATTTATATCTTGTGTTCAAAGGCTCTAGCAATTTCCGCGTGAGCAAGTATATATTCAAGAGCGGCTCAACGCCATCTAGCAGTTCAGCGGTGCCGTCTAGCAGTTCAACACGGTCTAGTAGTTCCTCCAGTGAAATGGTTTCGTCTTCTTCCAGCAAACCTAGCAGTTCTTCTGTTGCAGAGTCAAGTTCCAGCAGTGATGCAATTCCCAGCAGTTCTTCTATTGCAGAGTCTAGTTCCAGTTCTGATGACGACGCAACACCAATAATCAACCACTCGCCACTAGCCGTTAGCCATTCCCCAACATACTACTCCCTAAAAGGCGAACCTCTTGGGAATGCAAAACCGACCAAAGCAGGAATTTATATATTAAAAGTAGGGAGTTCAGTTCAAAAAATTGCAGTGAGGTAAATATGAAAGCACATCGTTTTGTCACAGGTTTTGTTTTGTGTTGCGCGTTTTTGGCAACAGCACGTGAGTATAGCGGCCTTGTTGTGAGCAAAACAAGTGGAAATCCTGTGAAAGGCGTTTTAGTTTCGGTGGAACATTCGGAATATTACGCCCGCACGGATGAAAACGGCAGGTTTTCTATTACAGACCCTACTGCAGAAGGTGAGTCTCCTACTGCAATATCCAAAGTTAAACTGCAAAATGCGCGGTGGAATTTTCAAGGACGCACACTTGATTTACGTGCTGTTCCCGGTGTAAATTCTGTGTCTATTTACACCACCAATGGCAAAAAGGTTTTTAATGGGTCGGTTCCGTCTTCAAGAATTGTTGCGCTACCGTCTATGGCAATGGGAATTTATATACTTGAGTTGCATGGGGAACATGGAGTGATAAACCGCAGTTCCACCAAGTTAGCAAAAGATGCGGTAGATTCCGAAAGGCTCATTTTTAGGCACGATGATTATCTTCCAAAAGATATTGACATGACAAATTCCAATACCGATATGCGCGTTGAACTCAAATCAGATGAGAGGAGTTTTGTTTTTGACCAGTCAAAAGTGCGCGAGTACCGTTTTACTATCAACACAGATACTTTGAACTATATGAATAAGTATGGATGGAGAGAAGAATTTAAACCAGCCGAATTAAATTTTAATGGTGAGAATATTGGAAAAATAGGGATTCGTTATAAAGGCTCTGATTACACTCTTCCAAGATGTTTTTTCCCTGCTCCTATGGGTGGTGGTAGTGTTGACACTACTGGAACTCCCAATAAAACTTGTGCCAAGATATCCTATAAGTTGAAATTCACGGAGTACAATAAAGACCTGCGGTTTTACGGCCTGAAGAAAATTAATTTACACGCCTTTGCCGCAGACGGATCAAAAATGCATGAAATTATATCTTATGAATTGTTTAGAGATATGGGAATTCACGCTCCGCGAGTATCTTATGCCAATGTGTATATCAACAACACCCTTATAGGTCTTTTTTTGGCAGTGGAAGAAATTGACGGTAGGTTTACAAAATCCAGATGGCCCGAATATGGAGACGGAAATCTTTACAAAGAAAAATGGCCTAAATCTGCCGATAAAAACTATTACTTAGACGGTCTCAAAACTAATGACGACCCTATAGAAAGTGCAAACGTACAAAAAATGATATCGTATTACAATGCTATTAACAGTTCAAGCGAGCAAAACTTTGAGAAAAATCTCTCTTCGTATATGGATTTTGACTATCTCCTGCGTTACTTGGTGGTGGACGTAGCCATTAAGAATTGGGATGGTATGCGGTCGTGGTATTGGGACAATAAAAAGCAGCAGGCCAATAATCACAATTATTACTATTACGAAGAAGAAAATGCAAACGGAAAAATATGGATTGTTCCATGGGATATGGATCAGGCATTGATGTCAAGAGACAACTACTTTGATGCAGGTGGTATGGGTGGTTGGGGCGGCGGTGGAAACCCGCTACCACAGTGGAATGTATCTACTACTAACTGTGGAAGCCCCCAATCTGTCTCTGGCAATTCTTTTATACCGCCAAATTGCGACAAACTTACTAAACTTATGGCTACTTTCTGGAGCCGTTATGTGCAACTGGGCAAACTATTTTTAAAAGACCTATTCGTAAGCCAGCGATTGAATGACAAAATAACAAAACATTCAAATTTGATTAATAACGCTGTGCAACAGGATCCTAATATCAATCAGGGTACATGGAATAGTGATGTCAATAGCCTTAAGAATTATTTGCCGAGTAATATTTCTTCGTTCGAAAGCTATTTAAATAAGTAGGGTTGGAAATTTATTACAATTCTGTTTTTATGGAAACTGCCATAAAAATAGAATTATTTTGTATTTTTTTTATTAGTTTCGCATTTTTCAAAAAATAAATATCGGTTTTTGAAAAAATCATATATTTTTATATGGTGATAGTGCCATAAATTGGAGGATGCTATGTTTGCTCAAAAATCCAAAAAAGGTCTCATAAGTTTCCTTTTTGTTTCGATGCTTTTGGTTTTAACGAGTTGCTCATCGGATTCACCAACTTCAGGAAGCGGAGGAGGCGTGAGTTCAAACGCTAACGGTAGCACATTGAGCAGCAGTTCTGTACCTCCTGTACCACCTTCAAGCTCTTCAAGTCCTTCAAATAGTTCCATAGCTGAAAGCTCAAGCAGTTCAGAGGCTGTTGAAGGCTCAAGCGATTCCGGTGAGGCAGGTTCAAGTAGTTCTGTAGTTGTAGGTTCAAGCGGTTCTGTTACGCTAAGTTGCACAGGTCTTCAAGCAAGTGTTGAAAAAGGCGGAACTATTGCTCAACCCACTTTAACATGCAGCGATGGCAGTCCTGCAACTAACCCAAGCTGGACTGGTCGTCCAGGCAACAACGGTTCTTGGGCAGTGAGCGCAACCACTAATACTGCTAGCTATACCATAGGTGCTAACGCTACTTGTGGCTCTGTTTCAAATTTAACGGCTGCCTGCGGTACGGTAACGGTTGGTGCTGGCACTTCTACATCAAGCAGTTCCGTGGCAAAAAGCTCAAGTAGTTCTGTAGCAACAGGAGGAGGCTCAAGCAGCTCCGTGGCAGCAGCAGCAAGCTCAAGCAGCCAGGCATCTCCATCTCCATCTCAGAGGTCTTGGACAAATGTAGATTACGCACCCACCGCTTCACGCAGGCACTCCCGTCAGAGATACGACATCAAATTGCCGTCTTCTGGCAATGGTCCTTTCCCATTATTAATATATGTACACGGCGGTGGATTTAGCGGCGGCGATTGGCAGTTAGCTCAGAACCAAAATGGGCTTGTTAAAAGGGCTAACAACAACAATTACGCTGTTGCCAGCGTAGGGTACCTCCTTATGGGCCAGAGCGGTTGGAGCGGAGGTCAAAGGGCTTTCCCCGAAAATGTTGAAGACGTTTTGGCGGCTATCCGCCATTTAAGAGCCAACGCCAGCACATACCATATTGACCCCGATAAATTCGCTGTATCAGGTTTCTCGGCAGGTGCTTACATGACCGCTATAGTCTGTGCACTTTCTAATGCAACAAATCACGGTTATGATATAACCAGCCTCGGCAATGCCGGAGTTTCACACGCGGTTCAGGCGGCGGCAAGCTCGGCGGCACTCACCGATTTCTCGCTCTTGGAAACGCATGAGGCTGAAAATAAAGTTACGGGATTAGACCACAATACCTCTCCTGAAGGGGCAATGTTGGGTGGTAAATTGACAGACAACAACGAAAATATGAAGAAAAATCTCACAATGCAGAATCCCTTGACTCACATCTCGGCGAAAACGCCTCCCATATATATGATGCATGGCGACAATGATAATTTAGTTCCTTGGCAGCAGTCAGACATAATGGTGAAAAAAATCAATAGTTTTGTTGCGGGCAAAGCGAAATTCAACAAAGTTAGTGGAAGAAGCCATGCGGACTTTGATGGCGAAAACGATTCAAAAACGATAGAGATACTTAATTTTTTGAATGACGCACTTGGGGTTACAAGGTAAAAAAATGTATATTGTAACAACGAGGTGAATATGAAAAACGTTGTTGCAATTTTGATTTTTGCATCTGTTGCACTATGGGCGCAAACTAACCCTCTTGATATGACCACTGCACAGGTGGTAAAAGATATGGGACTTGGAATAAATCTGGGGAATACATTTGAATCAAATGGCGACTGGATAAATGGCACTACCGTGAACGCTTACGAAACCGCTTGGGGCAGCCCAACAATCACCAAAGCCATGATAGATGGCTACGCAAACAATGGCTTTAAAACAGTTCGCATTCCAGTGGCATGGTCAAATTTAATGACTGGCAATAACGCTGGCGGTGCATATACCATAAGCACAGATCTGCTCAATCGCATAGAAGAGGTGGTAGATTGGGTACTAGCTGACAATATGTACGCAATTGTCAACATCCACCACGATGGCGGATGGTGGACAAAGTTTTCTACTGACTCTGCCGAATGTATGAAAAAATATATCCGCATTTGGGAGCAAATAACCGCTAAGTTTAAAGACAAAAGCGGTTATCTAGTTTTTGAATCTCTGAATGAAGAAGGCAAATGGCAGGATGTGTGGAATATGTACGATGGTAGCGGAGATAAAACAAGGGCTTATGGATTGTTGAACGCTATAAATCAGAAGTTTGTAGATATAGTTCGTGCCTCCGGTGGCAACAACGCTAATCGCCATCTCTTAATTGCTGGTTACGATACAAACATTGATCGCACAAGTGACCCGATGTTCAAAATGCCAACCGATTCAGAAAACCGCCAAGCGGTATCTGTACACTACTACGATCCATTCGGATTCACTCATTTGGAGCATGACGAAGATTGGGCTAAAATGCGCCTGACATGGGGGACTGATGCGGATTACAATGAACTGAAAAATTTTATGAATAAGATGAAAACGAATTTTGTGGACAAAGGCATTCCGGTTATTGTAGGCGAATATGGAATGGCAACACAAGGCAGAGCCCAAAGCGAAATTAGAAATTATACATTAGCCGTGGCAGAAGCTATCTATTCCCGCGATATGTGCCCCGTGCTGTGGGATATTCAGTTGAATCCTGATAAAGGCGAAGTGATTTATTATTATAACCGCAAGAGCAATCCTCCTGCCTTTACAGACCAACAACTAGTGGCAGGGATAAAGGAAATTGCAGGAAACAATGCAACTCCGATAGCTAAACACTTGCAACTAACTACCAACCACTCTCCAACCTACTACTCCCTAAAAGGCAAACCGCTTGGAAATGCAAAACCGCAAAAAGCAGGTGTTTATATAGTTAAGCAGGGAAATTCAGTTAGAAAAATCGCAGTCAAGTGATATAAAATTTATGCTTAAAAAATTACGAGTTATCATATCACTTATTATCTTCGGTTTACTGACATTTTATTTTCTGGATTTCGCAGGCATATTACCATTACAAGTTAGTATCTTGGGGCAAATTCAGTTTATTCCAGCTTGGCTTTCGCACAATGTTTTCGCTATGGTTTTTCTTTTGGTCTGTGCTTTGCTGTTTGGGCGGGTTTATTGCTCCTTTATTTGCCCAATGGGAATTTTTCAAAATATTGTATGCAAGAAAAAAGATTACAAGTATAGAAAAAATAATCCCATATTGCGCTGGTCTATATTAGCTATTTTCCTCCTTCTCTTCAATTTGGGTTTCACCATAGCAGTGGGATTACTAGACCCATACAGTGCCTACGGTAGGATAGCCACACATATATTCAAACCTATTTACCTAGCGATGAACAATGTGTTGGCATACATTTTTAACCATTTTGAGAGTTATACTTTTTACCGAATTGAAATATCAATGCTCAGCGTTTTTTCGTTTATAGTTGCATTATTGACTTTTGCGATTATAGGCATGTTGGCTTGGAAAAAAGGGCGGCTTTATTGCAACACAATTTGCCCCGTTGGTACTCTTTTTGGATTTTTCAATAAATTCTCGCTTTTCAAAATCCGAATAGATAGCGACAAATGCGCATCTTGCGGTATATGCGAAAAAAAATGCAAAGCCTCTTGCATAGATTCAAAAACAAGAACAGTGGATTACAACCAATGCCTTAATTGCTTTAGTTGTTTGAACAACTGCAACAAAAAAGCGATAACTTTTGCTATGGGTAAAAAAAAGCAAGTAGAGGTGGATAAAAGCAAAAGGAGATTTTTCTTGACCGGATTAACTATTGCCATAGCTGCTCCAGCGGTTTTTGCGCAAACAAACAAGAGAAACGCCATTAGCCCTCCCGGAGCGATTAGCACGGAGCGTTTGCAAAAACATTGCACCTCTTGCCATTTGTGCATATCCAAATGCCCCTCAAAGGTGTTGAAGCCCGCATTTATGGAATATGGCGCCCGCGGTGTGATGATGCCCGTGATGTATTTTGAAAAAGGATTTTGTAATTATGATTGCACTATATGCACAAATGTGTGCCCCAATAACGCATTGACTCCGCTAACCGTTGAGCAGAAACATAGGTTGCAAATGGGGAAGGTCGTTTTTGTTCCTGAGCTTTGCGTTGTGAATACAAAAGGAACGAGCTGCGGTGCGTGTTCTGAACATTGCCCAACTCAAGCTGTGAAAATGATTCCGTATAAAAATGGTTTAACCATTCCTTTTGTGGATGCGAGTATATGCGTGGGCTGCGGAGGCTGCGAATTTATTTGCCCTGTTCGCCCTAGCAGAGCTATATATGTGGAAGCTAACAAAATCCATCAACAGGCACGTGCTTTTGAGATTGAAAAGAAAGATGAAAAAGAGATAACGGATTTTGGGTTTTAGTTATTTCGCATTTATCTCGTCAATAAACTTTTTTACCGCTGTGCGCAACTGCGCCATAGTCTTAACGCTTTGACGTATAAGACCGGGTATGTGCTTTGAATCAACGAAGATAACTATTATAGCCAAAATCAAAAGTATTTCCGAAAAACCTATTCCGCTTGTCATTGTTTTTTCCTCGCGAAAAAAGAGATGAGTATGCTAAGGGCATATAGCAATAGCAAGGGGCAGGCGAGCAGCACTTGGGAAAAAACATCTGGCGGGGTGAGGACTGCGGCTACGATAAATATCAGCACTATCGCATAGCGAAAATTGCGCAGCAAAAATTTGTGGTCAATCAATCCTATTTTTGAAAATACAAAAGCGAGTACAGGCAGTTGGAAAGCAAGCCCAAACGAAAAGGATATTTTTATCAAGAAACCGAAATATTCATCAACTCTGAAAAAAGGTTCAAGCGTTCCGGTTGCAAATTCGGTTAAAAACTTTAGCACAAAGGGCAGGGTGTAATAGCTGAATGCTATACCTGCTAAAAAACAAATTGTAGAAGCAAAGGCGGTTGGAAGCAATAAAAGTTTTTCTTTTTTATAGAGAGCTGGCGACACAAAGCTCCAAGCCTGCTGAAATATGATAGGGGAGGCGAGCATCAGCCCGCATATAATGGCAATTTTTATGCTTAACATCACCGATTCCGCTGGAGCGGTGTAAATTATGCGCACCGACAAAGGCTTGCATAGTTCCAATGTACGTGATACAACTAAATCAAAAATCTGCTTCCAATAATACCCGCAGGGAATGGCACAAATGATAAGGGCGCAACCGGAGCGAATCAGTACAAGTCGCAATTCAGCAATATGGGCTATAAGCGGCATTTCTTTGCTGCCGCCATCATCATCCTTGTTTGCTGTTTCCGTCACTTACGAAAGAACTCTCTTTGGAATTATCGCCATCTATTTCTTTGGTAGCTTTTCTGAATTCCTTAAGCCCAATGCCTAAGCCCCTAGCCAATTCGGGAATTTTCTTTGCCCCAAACAACACCAGCACAATAAGCAGTATCACCAGCAGTTCTTGTACGCCTATAAATCCCATATTCTTTCCTCCGCTAAGGGTATATTAGGAATATAGTAAATAGCATTTTCTATAATTCATATATGCTTAATAATCCCTTTTCTCCGATAATCCTCCTCATTTTCAGCAACGTATTTATGACCTTTGCGTGGTACGGCCACCTAAAGTACAAAACTGTAGCTTTGCCTCTTGTGGTTTTGGTAAGTTGGGGCATTGCGTTTTTTGAATATTGCTTGCAAGTGCCAGCAAATAGAATAGGCTCTTATTTTTATAAACCTGCGGAGCTTAAAACCATTCAAGAGGTAATTTCTCTTTCTGTGTTTTTAGTCTTTTCGGTTTTCTATTTGGGCGCAGGTATAAAGTGGAATTATGTGGTTGGATTTGTGTTGATGTGCCTTGGTGCTTTTTTTGTGTTCAGAGAGTGGGGGTAGTCAAAACTTCCTAAGCCGCAAAGCGTTGGTCAAAACAGAAACCGAACTTAAACTCATGGCGGCGGCGGCAAAAATCGGATTCAACAATGGGCCGCCGAATAAATACAAAACTCCTGCTGCTATTGGAATGCCAATTACGTTGTAGCCAAAAGCCCAAAATAGATTTTGCTTTATATTGCGAATGGTTTGCTTGCTCAAATTTATTGCTACGGGAACATCTGTCAAATTGCTTTTCATCAGCACAATGTCTGCCGATTCCATAGCTACATCGGTGCCAGAACCTATGGCGATTCCAACATCAGATTGTGCCAAAGCTGGCGCATCGTTTATGCCGTCTCCTACCATTGCAACCTTGTAGCCTTTCTCCTGCAATTTTTTCACCTCGCTTGCTTTGTCTTGCGGCAATACTTCGGCAAGGACTTTGTCTATTTTCACCTGCTTTGCGATGTTTTCTGCGGTTTCTCTATTGTCGCCTGTGAGCATCATCACTTCAATACCCATACCTTTCAATTTTTCAACAGCTTCAAGGCTGCCTTGCTTTGGCTTATCAGAAACAACTAGCCGCCCAATGTATTCTCCATCCGCTAAAACTTTAATGCCACGAGCAATCTCAATTTTTTTGCCGCCAATTATGCCCTCAACGCCTTGCCCCACTATGCTCTTAAAATCGCTCACTTCTAAATATTCACCTTTGTAATAATCGCATATAGCTTTTGCAATGGGATGTTCGGAATATCTCTCAAGCGATGCTGCTAGTTGGAGCACTTCTCCTTCTACCGCCACTACTTCTGGTTTGCCTTCGGTTATGGTACCTGTTTTGTCTAAAATTATCGCATTGATTTTATGTGCCATTTCCAGCACTTCACCGCCTTTTATCAAAATGCCTTTTTCCGCACCCTTGCCTGTTCCAACCATTATAGCTGTGGGCGTGGCAAGCCCCAAAGCGCAGGGGCAGGCTATAACCAATACGGATATAAAAATTCTGAGTGCAAATTCAATATTGCCACCCGTTCCAAAAAACCAAGCAACTGCCGCGACCAAAGCTACTATGCAAACTATGGGAACAAAATAACCGGAAACTGTGTCTGCCATTTTCGCTATGGGTGCTTTGTCGCTTTGAGCATCTTCTACTAATTTTATGATATGCGCTAGTGCTGTGTCTGCTCCAACTTTTTCGGCTTTGAACCGCAGCATACCTGTGGTATTTATGGTTGCTGCATAAACCGAATCGCCTATGTTCTTGTGGGCAGGCATGCTCTCGCCTGTGAGCATGGATTCGTCTATATCGCTACGACCCTCTATCACTTTGCCATCCACAGGAATTTTTGTGCCAGGTTTCACTAAAATAATATCGCCTGGTTTCACTTCTTCTATGGGTATTTCTTTTTCTTCGCCGTTTTGCATTACTATGGCGGTTTTGGGTGCAAGCCCCATCAATTTTTTAATAGCCTCTCCGGTTTTTCCCTTAGACACAGCTTCCAAAGATTTGCCAAGTAAAATCAATGTTATGATGATGCCCGCAGTTTCGTAGTAGAGCGATTCCACAGCTATGAATTGACCTCTTGCAACGAGCCAGGTGTTGTAAAGGCTAAATAAAACCGCTGCACTTGTTCCAATAGCAATTAGCGAATCCATGTTTGGGCTTCGCTGCACCAATGCTTTGAAACCAACTGTGTAAAATTTGTATCCCATTCCAACAATGGGTATAACCAAAAATAGTTCAAGCAGTGCGTAAATCAAAGGGAAATTCATTGGATTGATTTGCGCTGGAAATGGCAAACCCAAAGCGGGGAGGGGGAGCCCTAAATCCATAGGTACCATAGCTATATATAGTAGCGGCAGGGAAAACGCAGCGGATATTATGAGTTTCACCCTGAGTGTTTTGATTTCGCTCTGTTTTCGTATTTTGTCTTCTTCGGCAATGTTTTTGTTTTCCAAAACCCTGTAGCCTATTTTTTCTATTGTTTTTCTTATGATTGGCAATTTAACTTTTTGTGAATTGTAAGAAACCACAGCTTTTTCTGTGGCAAAATTCACCGATGCAGTTTCCACTCCTTCCAATTTTAGAACGACTTTTTCAATCCGCTTGGCACAAGCCGCGCAGGTCATGCCACCAATGGGAATGGAGATGCTATTCATCAATCATCCACCACTGTTATTGTAGCGCGCATCATTCCCATCCAGCAGGTATATAGAAATTTCCCAGGTTTGGCAGGTGTGAATTCAATTATATTTTCGCCGTATTTAAAAGCGTGCTCAATTCCATATTCGCGGATTAATATGCGATTATTGCAACCATTTATGCTCCCAAGCGGTGCTTCAATTAACCATTTCACTGGAACGCCTGCTTTAACGGTAATGCTTGGATATTGATGAGGAGTAAGGGTGCTATTTATTATTTGCACATCTTTTTTTTCTCCTTTCCCCTCTTTTTCTTCTTTTGAGATTTCTTTATATTCAGTTTCAAAACCCGTTAAACTCCAGCCATCTGTGAACATAGACATTCCAAGCACAACCACAAGGGTTGCACCTGCCAATGTTGCTTTGCGAGTGAATTTTTGACCTAGCATAGAAGAAAAAGCTCCAAAACTAAAGGTGAGTGGTACCGTGCCCAAACTAAATAGTAACATAGATAATGCTCCGGTGAGCGGGCTTCCTGTGCTGAGGGCGTAAATTTGCATGGCTTGCAGAGGTCCGCAGGGCATAAAACCGTTTAGAAAACCCACCATAAGAGGGCTTTTGCTTTTGAATTTTTCTGCATTAACCCTTTTTGCAATGGCTTGCGGCATTTTTGGAGTTAGTTTGCGCATTAAGGGAAACACTCCAAGCAAATTTATTCCCATGATTATCATAATTAAGCCAGCGACCAATTTTAATGCTCCCTGCGCCGCCACAGAAAAATCAATTACGGAACCAAGCGCGCCAACCACAAAACCAACCGCTGTATAAGAAATAACTCTGCCGAGGCTATATAAAAAAGGAGAATGAAGCCCCCGCGACACGCATTGCGAAAGATTGATGCCACCGCACATAGCTAAACAATGTACCGAAGTCATTAAGCCTATGAGGAACAACATTCCATAAGCCATTTCGGATTTTGCGAGTTGGCTTGGAACCAACATATTGAGAATTCCAAAATGCTGCAACACAATATATAAAGCACAGACTATAATCAAGAATCCAGCGATACGAATTGTATCTTGCTTCAAATTTTTAGCTGAGGCTTTGTAACCGAGTTTATCTACTGCTTCAATTAATTCTGCAAGCGAAACAATTTTTGAATCATAAGTTACCACAGCCATTCCAGAATCATAGCTAACTTCTGCTTTTTGTACTCCAGATGTGTTGCGGAGTTTTTTTTCAATTCTGCTGCTGCAGTTTGTGCAAGTCATTCCGTTTATGTTTAATTTCACTGTTTCCATGTAAATAAAATATAAAATTTAAAATAAATTGAAGAGCCGGCTCAAGTAGCCTCGCAGCCGGCGATTTTATTGTAGCGGTAATAGACTAAAAATTCTTGTAATAAGAAATTTTGTCTATTAGCACCATCATAAAATCCTTATGGCTCATATCAAAACCGTCTGCGATATTGAGCACAAAATCCAGCATAGGCATTCTTCTTCCGCTCTCAATGAGCGAAATATACTGCCTGCTAACTTTGCATTTTCTCGCAAAGTCGCGTTGCGACATATTTTGACGGTTTCTGTAATTGATAAGCAAGTATTGACAAGCTTGCATTATCGCTTGGCGCAAGGATAGTTTATTTTTTCATACGAAAAATGTATAAAATTTTATTAAGCCGATACCGACATCTCGCTTATCGCAAGCGTAGGTACTTTTATGTTGGAAAAATAATCGTTATAGTCGTGGCCTATTTCAACTATGTTTTCTAGCAAGTCAAAAAAATTAGACGAAATTGTCACATTATCTGTGGCGTGCAACGGAAGCCCATTTACGCACCAAAAACCCTGAACGCCAATGCTTATTTGGCCGCTAACCGGATCGCAGCCAGAGCCTCCTTCCAAATGAGTTACCAGCAAACAGTGCGGAAACATTGCGAGCATTTCCCTTTCGGTTGTTTTGCCAAGCTCAACAACGGCATTCATAAAACTGGTTCCCGCTTTGCCCGCAAAACTCCTCGACCCATGCCCTGTGCTTTTGCGGTTTTCTTTTGAAGCAGATTCCATATTGTACAAAAAACTTTTGAACTCTCCGTTTTCAACAATGCCAAGCGGGGCAGTTGGAATTCCCTCTCCGTCCATAAGCGTTGAACCCGGCAAATCTGGCATTAGAGGTTCGCTAGAGAGAGTAAATTTTTTGCTCGCTATTTTTTCTCCCAAACGATTCGCAAGCCTAGACAAACCCTTTTGCGCATTTTCTGCAAAAAATGAAGGCAAATACATTGACAAAATATTAGAGCTTATTCTCTTTGTTAGAACTACGGGCATTTCGCCGCTTTTGATGTGACGCGGAGATAAAAGCTCTTTTGCTCTGGCTATAACTTTATCTGCAATTTGTTCCACAGACACTGTGCTAAAATCCCTGCCGCCTTTGCTGTACCAGCCCATTTTCACAACGCCGTTTCGCTCTGCAACAGCCCCTGCCCCAACTCCAAAGGCATTTCTCTTGTCTGTGAAATGAACTCCATTGCTGTTTGCAAAAATTGTTGTTGAAGAGGAAATTTCTGCGCCCAAATCGGGAACGTTCTTTATTTCTTTTTCTGCTAAAATTCTCTCTTCTATTTTTAAACAAGTGTTAAGCAAGTGATTTATATCTACGTTTTCAAGTTCTTGGTTGTAAGTTGGGAGTGCTTCTTTTTCTATTGCAATGGATGGCAATTCCACGTTCAAAATTTCGGTGAATTTGCTGTTTGAAAGGGAGTCTGCAAGTGTTTGTTCCAGAGATTCTTTTGAAAATTTTTCTGTTGAAGCATAGCCTGGTTTTTGGTCTTTGAAAATGCGAATGCCAATTCCGCACGAATTTGAAATTTCCGTGTTTTGCAAGGCTTTGTTGAAAACAGATATGCTTTTGCTATCACTTTTGCCAGCAAAAATATCAAACTGCTCCGCACCGCTTTTTTTAGCGATTTCATTTAAGTATTCAACTGCCTCTTGCATATTCATACATTTGCATTCCTAATTAAAATTGAATTTTGCCAGTTAACTAAAATAGAAACTCTGTATTTGGGATTTAGCATATCCCAATAAAAATCCAAATTTTCCTGAGCTGTGTTTTTTATAGGCATGGGGCGCGGAAGCCCTATAAACGATTGCAGAGGGTCGCCATCACATTCATAAGTGGTTAGCATTTCGCCAGTGTTTGGAGTGCCAGTCTCTTTTTCAATAATGATAGATTCACGTTTTGGGTTTTGCTTGTCGCTCGCTTTGATAATTGAAAGGGCATAAGAACCGTTGGGGTAAAAAATTCCCGAAATTCTTGGGGTGTAGTTTGGGGCATCTGGTTCGTAGGTTCTTGTTTTGAGAGCATCTTCAAAAGTTTTGCCTGCGTTTAAGAATTCCGCTATGGTATCTGTTTGGTCTCCATTGCTTATTATATGTGCTTCCTTTACCACTTTGAATGGATTGTAGATTATGAGGCTTGGGTCGGTTAATTTTTTTTCGTCAAAAGCTTTTGTGCTAACAGAGCCATCTTTGTTTTGAACAAAAATTCTATTCTTGCTATTTTCACTCCTGCCCATAATCCAATAAATTTGAACACGCTCGCTACCAGCACCAAGTCCAATAACAATTCCGCGCCCTGGGTAATCGTTTTCTTTTAACCACTGCACATTATTAAAAAAATCTGGCATATCATTGCCCTTCAGCTGCTACTTCTTCTTTTAGGTTTTCTGGTACAAATTCAAACGCACGTCCATAATTATTAATAGCTGCAAGGCAAGATTCCTTTGTTTTGTGTTTTTCTGGCACATATTTAAGCGAATAGCCAGCATTCTTAACCGCTTCAAGGCAGAGTTCGTAGGTCTTGAGTTCTTCTGGCACAAATTCAAGTGCCCAGCCAGCCTTCTTAACAGCTACAAGGCAGAGTTCCTCAGTTCTGTGTTTATTTGGCACATAATTAAGTGCATAATCGCTGTCATAGGCTTCTGCCGCTACTGCTTCAAGGCATAGCTCGTAAGTTCTGAATTCTTCTGGAACATAATTAAGCGCACCGCCATTTTTCTTAACCACGTCAAGGCAAATCGCTGGCTTTAAATTTTCAGGTACATATTCAAGTGTCCAGCCACAACCGTGACCATTTTCATCAGACATTATCGCTTCAAAGCATAGTTCGTGAGTCTTGAGTTCTTTTGGCACATATTTAAGTATATGGCTACCGTTCTTAATCGCTCTGGAGAAAAAACTTTCAGGAGTATCATCAACTTGCAGTTTAGTTCTTCCAAACAACTCTACTAGGTCATCTGGCACATATTCAGATACGTTGGCGAAATTACTATGCTTGCCAGCTTCAAAGCAGAGTTCCACAGTCTTGTATTCGTTTGGCACATATTGAAACGCATCGTCACTTTTTTTAACCGCGTTAAGGCATAGTTCGTAAGTTATGAGTATTGGCATATCTTTAAGCAGATGCAGAGAACCGTGTTGCTCAATTTTTTTAAACAAATACTCTACTGGTGTCCATGTAAACGCACGATCATTCTTACTAGTCGCTATATCGCAGAGTTCATCAGTCTTGAGCTCTTCTGGCACGTATTTGAGCGTATCGCTACGCCGTTCAATTGCTTCAAGGCAAATTTCCTTCGTCTTGTGATTTTCTGGCACATATTCAAGCGCATAGCAATCTTTCTTTACTGCTGCAAGGCATAGTTCGTAGGTCTTGAATTCATCTGGCACAAATTCAAGATTACAGCCACTACGCTGAACCATATCAAGACATATCTGCGACTTATTGGCTGGATCTTCATAGCGAGCCAAATTTTCTGCCACCAAAGTTTTCCTGTTAGACATAAATTTTTTCTACCTCATATCAATTTCGTCTACACCAGCTGGTGCTTTGAATTTGAATTCTTTATCCGAAAATTTTCCTTTGGTCAAATTTTCAATTGAATACCAAGTATCATTTCCAAAATTATCTATTGTGTGCAAACGAACAGGCGAACAATCTGTTGGCAAAAGCCACACTTCCATCGCTTTGAATTGGTCTTTGTATTTGCTTGGGTTTAGGTTCAAGGCATTGACATTTTTGTTTTTCCACAATTCATTTTTTGCGCTGATGGCTTTTGTGTTCAAATATCGAAAAAGTATTTCGCTTGGCTGGAGTTTATTTTCTAAATCTGATATCAGCTTTATCAGCACTTGTTTTTGCAAAGGGTTATATTGCCACAAATTCACCCCATCACTCATCACCTGTAAATCCGACATTGTTAGTGCGAACTTGTTTTCGCCAGATGTTATGAGCATTCCGCTTTTTTGGATTTCTTCTCCTGTGGTTGCCACCCTAGTTAGCATTTGAAAATTGAATTTGAGTTCCGCATTTTTGCCAAAATACTTTGCAGAACATTGAAGCAGGGAATCTGCTTGTGCTGCCATTGCTGGCAAGGAGAGCAAAAAAAGCATGGTAAAAAGTTTGGGCATATAAAGAAGATAGAAAATTATTGAAATTTCATTTCTTAACCAACTGTTCCAAGATTTTTATGTTGTAGGCTGCATAAGGAATTGCCAATTCATTTATAACAGCTGTGTTTTTGTCTATTAGTTTTTCTGATTGCGGGTAATAATCTTTTAAGAATTTTTGCCAAACTGCTAATGGCAAACCTTGATCTATCAAGTCAGTTAATCTAGCTTGGTAGGTTTTTACTGCGTTTTGCACTTCTGCTTCAAAGTTGTGAAGACACGTTACGAGCTCTTTTAGTTTTTCTATTTGCAGCTGATGATGTTGATTTCCTCGCATTTTGGCTCCTTTGGTTTGGTTATTGGTTAGAAATTAGAAAATCTATAGATGAAAATCCAGAGACTTCGCCTTGGTGGAGAGGTTTTATTCCCCTGAAATAATCAGTAGCGGCCATTCTCTTTTTGCCTTCTGCCTGAACTTCCAAAATAGTGAGAACCCCTTTTCCTGTGCCGGCGGAAACCGTATTTTTTTGAATGGAAATTTCACCTGGTTTCAAGGAGTGAGAATAGTCAATGGTGGTTTTTCTTATGAAAATTTTTTGCCCATTTAAATAAGTGTATGCACCGGGCCAGGGTGTAAAGGCACACAGCCTTTTGTGAATTTGGAGTGCGCTTTTGTTCCAGTCTATTATGCCATCTTCTTTTTTCAGTTTTGGTGCAGGGCTTGCTTGCTCGTGGTTTTGTTCAATGGGTGTAGAGTTCCCGTTTTGGAGTTTTGCAAGCGCGCAGTCCAATGCCTCACAACCCGGAGCTACCATTTTTTTCAACAAGCTCTCTGTTGTGTCGTCTTGTTCTATTTTTATTTCCCTTTGCTCCAAAATAGGTCCATTGTCCATTTTTTCGTCTAGCAAAAATATGGTTAAGCCCGTTGTTTCTTCGCAATTTGCTATTGCCCATTGCACAGGTGCGGCGCCTCTGTATTTTGGGAGCAAACTGCCGTGAATATTTACGGCTCCGAGTTTTGAAGCGGCTAAAACTTCTTTTGGCAAAATTGAAAATGCAACAACCACAAAAATATCCGCATTTAATTTTTTCAATTCCTCTGCAAATTCTGGATTTTTAACTGAGGTTGGTTGCAAAACTGGAATACCAGTTTCCAAAGCGGCAACTTTCACAGGAGGGGAGTGCAGTTCCATTCCGCGCCCAGACTGTTTATCCGGCTGGGTTGTAACGGCTATAACATCGTGTTCGCCTTTTAGCAGGTGTTTCAAAAATTCAGAAGCAAACTCCGGTGTTCCCATAAAAATTATGCGCATACAGCTAAGCAAGGTAGAAATTTCTACATTCCTCAATATGGCTGAATCCCCTCGTTTCGTATCTCTTGCGGTTATACTTTACATAGCACTGTTCTCCTCTTGCACTAATAACGATAATGGCAACGAAACATCTCAGACTTATGCGTACTGCGTTTATTCCGCCGATAAATTCTGTACGGAAGGTCCCTATACAACGTGCCAAGGAGACGGAATACCGAGCAATTCCTGCCCTTACGGTTCAAGCTCTTCCGCCCAGTCGCCGAGTTCATCTAGCAGATTACCTAGCAGTAGCTCTTCCACTGTTCAAAGTTCAAGTTCTGTAATTGTATTCTCGTCAAGTTCAGTGCCGAGTAGTAGTTCATCGCAACTTGGCAGTTTGTCTTCTTCTAGTGTTGCCAGTGTTGGTGGTTCTTGCAATATAAGTGGTTACAGAACAGTTAAAATTGGCACACAAACTTGGATGGCAGAGAATTTGAACTGCGATGTAAGTGGTAGCGTATGCTATGATAATGACCAAGCCAACTGTGACAAGTTCGGCAGGCTTTACAAATGGGAAACGGCAATGTCTGTTTGTCCTAGTGGTTGGCACTTGCCGAGCAATTACGAATGGAGTGTGCTCATAAATTTTGTTGGAGGCGAATCTACCGCAGGAACTAAATTAAAGGCTAACTCTAATTTGTGGGATACTAATACTGGTATGGACAATTACGGATTTGCAGCTCTGCCGGGTGGTTGGTGCGATAAAAATGGCAGTTTCAGCTATGTCAGCTACCGCGGCTTCTGGTGGGGTAGCTCGGAGAACGAGAACGATGCCACAGAAGCCTACCGCTTGGATATGTACCACAATGGCGAGTATGTCGCCGATGGCTACTTCAATAAGTCTCGCGAGTTCAGTGTTCGTTGTGTGCAAGACTAAGTGCATTGGTTTCGGCTACGCTCAACCAACGCTCATTGAGCGAAGCCGAAATGAGCGGGTGGGGCGAATTTTTTGTATATTTGAGGAGATATAGTTTTAACATAAGGAGAAAGGTTGGAAGAAAGAAAAGTTATTGCATATGGAGATTATTTTGCTGAGTTTATATCCTCTTTAAAAGAATATGAATCCAGAAAAATCTTTTATGTTCTTGATATGCTTAAAACTCAAGCTCGAGTTCTACTAAGTTTGTCAAACATATAAGAGATGGGCTTTATGAGCTTAGGATTGAGTATGCAGGTAATATTTATAGAATTTTCTTTTGTTTTGACAGCGGAAATTTAGTTGTTTTATTTCATGGTTTTCAGAAAAAAACTAAAAAAACTCCGTTAGGAGAAATGGAAAAAGCCCTTAACTTAATGAAGGAGTATTATGAAAGCAAATCGAAAAGTAGTAAGCGTTGATGAAATTATGGATGTTAGGTTTGGAAAAGTTGGCACTCCAGAAAGAAACCTTTTTAGAGAAGAAGCTAAATCTTTTTGTGAGGAATATGGTTTTCTAAATGACATTCCACTTGCAATGCAAAAACGAGCACAAGCAGTAGACAGTTTCCTTAATGTAGGTTATCAAAATGTTATGAAAACTGCAATTTTGCTTGGGCTTAAAGAACTGGAGATGAAAATTTCGGTTTAATCTGTGTATTAACCCCCCACCCACACCGCTTTTTTCCCAAAAATTGAATTCAATTTTTTCAGATTTTCCCTTGTCGGAGAAATTTTGTATTTATTTGTTTCCATTTTATATTGGTAGCCATTACCCCCAGATACATAAAAACACACGGAAGCACCCTTATCTTTGTTGTTTTCTTTGAAGAACTCCTTTATTTTGGAATTTTGAGTTTGGTCTAGAAAATCGGAGTGCAATTCAATGTAAAAAATTTTCGCCTGTTTTATTTTGTCTTCCAAAAATTCAATGGAATTCACCATTAATTGAGGTTTGTTGTTAAAAGAAGATATTGTAAGTTTGCCAGAGGCAATAACAAGAGAACTTTCAACGCTTTTTCCTTTTATGCTTTCCCATTTTTTTGCACCGCAAAAGGCTTCCAATTTATCGTGCTTGTCTTGCAGAGTTAAAATGGCTATTGTGTCGTTATTTCGGGTTGGCTTTTCGCTAACGTTGCTCACAAGTGCAGCAATTTTCACAAAGGAATCCATTTTGTCGTGCATTTTTGCTTTGTCAGAGAGGTCAATGTCTGCAAAACCTCTGACTTCTGCATAATATTCGTCCAAGGGGTGGGCGCTTATCTGCGCTCCAAGTGTTTTTTGCTCCTTCATAAGGCTATCCAAAAAAGACCACTCCACAGATTCTTCCAAATTTGGTTCCTCTTTGGTATCGTCTCCAAACAAAGCCATTTGAGAAGATAGTTTTTTAACCTTCCAAGAAGAAGCATCTGTCAAAGCGAGTTCAACGGATGCGAATTTTTGGGCACGTGTTCCGGGTAAGGAATCCAATGCTCCTGCTTTTGAGAGGCTTTCCAAGGCAATTTTATTTATGGTCACATTTTCGCATAAATGAAGCCTGCGAACAAATTCAAAAAGACTTTTGAATTCACCGTTCTTTTTTCTGTCTTGCTCAATATCACGTGCCACAACCTCTCCGCATCCCTTTATTTGCGATAAACCCCATCTAATGGAACGTCCTTCCACGCTGAACGCCTCTCTGGATTTGTTCACATCTGGCGGTAAAATTTCTATTCCCATTCTTTTGCATTCTTCAACGGTATTTATAAGGTTGTCGAATTTTTCAACGCTCATAACAGCTGCCATATATTCCTGCGGGAAATTGGCTTTGAGATATGCGGTTTGGTAGGCGACATAAGCATAGGTTGCGGAATGGCTTTTGTTGAATGCGTAGCCGCAAAAAGGTTTTAAATCGTTCCAAATTTTTTGCAGCAGAGGTTCGGGATAATTTCTCTCTTTTCCGTTTTCAAAAAATTCAGGCTGCATTTTTGCCATTTCCTTTTCGTTCTTTTTTCCCATTGCCCTGCGGAGAATATCTGCCTTGCCAAGCGAAAATCCCGATAACACCAGAGCTATTTGCATAACCTGTTCTTGAAAAACAATAACTCCATAAGTTTCCATTAAAATTGGTTTTAAACTTTCGTGATAGCAGTTTATCGTTGAAGGGTCGTTTTTCCCTTTTATATATCTCGGAATGTTCTCCATTGGGCCTGGGCGGTAAAGAGCATTCATAGCGATTAAGTCTTCAAGGCAGCTCGGTTTCAATTCCTGCAAATATCTTCGCATTCCAAAAGATTCAAACTGAAACACCCCAACCGTATTTCCCTGCCCGAACAGATCAAATGTTTTTGCATCGTTTAACGGAATTTGGCTTATATCAAGTTTTTGTTTTTTTGTCTCTTCAATGGTATTCACCGCTTCTTGAATTATGGACAAATTTCTAAGCCCCAAAATATCCATTTTTAATAAACCTATATCTTCGGTATAGTGTTTATCGTATTGCACAGCGGGAGCATCACCTAGTTTAAGGCGGTAAATGGGAACAAGCTCAGTCATATTGCAAGGCGCTATTATAAGCGCGGCGGCGTGCGTACCGGACTGGCTTATGAAATCTTCCAACTTAACAGATAAATTCCAAAAATCCTTATAGAGTTCCGAGCGTTCTATTAAAGCGTTCAAATCATCATCTTGTTTTCTAACATCTTGCAAAGTGAATTCATCAAGGTCAGGCAGCTTAAAAGGAATTCTTTTTGCAAAAGCCTCCACATCGCTTATGGAAAGATCCATCACACGCCCAACCGCCCACAGAACCGCTTTTGCCTTCATTCGCCCATAAGTTATGAGCTGAGTTACATTTTCCTCTCCATATTTGTTGGAAACATAAACTATAAGTTTTTCCCTATCTTTGTCGGAAACGTCTATATCTATATCGGGCATAGATACACGTTCTGGGTTTAAAAATCTCTCAAAAAGAAGATTGTAGGGGAGAGGGTCGAGTTCCGTTATGCCGAGTATATAGGCAACTATTGAACCCGCCGCCGAGCCACGCCCAGGACCCATAGGAATTCCATTGTCTTTTGCCCACTGAATAAAATCCTGTATTATCAAAAAATAACCCGGAACTTTTATTTGCTTTATGGTGGCAAGTTCCGTATTTACCCTATTCATTATTTTTTCATCATTAAGCCCGTTTGGATACCTAAGCGGAATTTTTTCTTTAACCAAATGTTCCAGATAATCGTATTCGTTTGCAAATTCTTTTGGACATTCAAAGCGGGGCCAGAAAGAGGAACCCACATTTGTTTTTATGCTCACCTCGCATCGCTCCGCTATTTTCACGGTATTTTCCAATGCCTCTATATCGCTGGGAAAAAGCTCGTACATCTCTTCTGCTGTTTTTAGGTAAAATTCCTCTGTTTTGAAATATTCATCCTTAAACTCAAACAATTTTTCTTTTTTAGCCATGCACAAAAGAGCGGTGTGGCTTTGAGCATCTTCTTTTGACAGGTAATGAACATTGTTTGTCACAACGAGCTGCCTGTTATTTTTGCTCGCATATTTTCTCAAAAATTCATTTACCGAAATTTCCTCTTCTATATTGTGATTTTGCAGCGAGAAATAGAGATGTTCGTAATCAAAAATTTTGCAAATATTATCTAAAAATTGCCTAGCCCTGTTTTCCATATTTCCGCAAACATCGCGCCCAAATCGGCTTGCCAAATCTCCGGCTATGGCTATTAAGCCTGTGCTGTGCTGCGATAAAAAATCAAATGGTATTGCCGGAATTTCTTTAAATTTTTCTTTGGTGATATAGGGTTCGCTTACAATTTTAATCAGATTTTTATATCCTTCTTGATTTTCTGCCAAAAGGGTGAGGCGGTTGTAAGAGGATTTGTCATTTGGGGTTGAGTTGTCGGTTTCTATGTATATATGGCTACCCAGAATTTTTTTTACGCTGGATTTTGCCATATAGAAGTCCAAAATGCCAAACATAAAGCCATTATCGGTGAGGGCTACCGCATTTTGTTTTAATTCCTCCGCTTTTTTGAGCAGAGTGGGTATTCTTACCGGTGCCTGCAAAAAAGAATACTCGGAATGTACCTGTAGATGAACGAAAGAGCTACTGCTTATGGTTCCCATTTTTTCCTCGCTTTTGAAGTTAGAAATTGTCTATACTCTATAATACGAGTTTGGCTTGTTCCCGAATTTCTTGCAAGGCTTTTTCGGGGTAGTCGCCGGAGTTGGACTCCGGTTTTAGCCGTACTGCTTCTTCCAAATCTGCAATAGCTTTGTCGTACTCTTTTTTATGTGCATAAGCCTTGCCACGCCAGTACAGATGCATAGAATCATTTGGCTCAATTTCAAGTGCGGTGGTATAGTCCGCAATGGCTTTGTCGTAGTCACTTATTTTACGATATATATCGGCGCGCTTGCTAAGGTATCCGTGGTCATTCGGTTTAATTCCAAGTGCGGTGGTCCAGTCCGCAATAGCCTTGTCATATTTTTTCATCATCTCATATATCATTGCACGCTCTTCCAGACATTCTAGGTTGTCTGGTTTAGCTTCAAGTATGGCGGATAAGTCTTCAACTTCCCAGTGAATATTGCCAATTCCGCCATCGTCTAACTTGCGTTTAATCATAGCAATGGCTTCGTCTGGATTTTCTTTTATGCTTTGTTGAAACTTAATTCTGTTTATGAGGCGGTGAGCTCTTATAGAGTTCGGCTTTATTTGCAAAGCCTTTTCCGCATCTACATTTGCCTTATCATATTCTTTCTTTTCAATATATGCGCTGCCACGATTACACAGGTATGATAGTTCATCTGGTTTAATCTCTAGTGCGGCGTTATAGTCTGCAATGGCCTTGTCATAGTCTTCTTTTTTGCTGTATGCAAGTCCTCGCTTGTGCAAGGCTTCATCGATACCCGGCTTAATCACAAGTGCAAAGGTAAAGTCTGCAATGGCATTATCATAGTCTTTCTTTTCATAATATGCAAGACCGCGACCGTACATGCTGTATGGGTCGTCTGGCACAAGTTCGTTTGCGGTGGTAAAGTCTGGAATCGCTTCGTCATAGTCTTTTTTGAAAACATTTACCCAGCCACGCCAGTACAAAGCTTCTGCGAAATCCGGCTTGATTTTAATGGCGGAGGTGAAGTCTGCAATCGCCCTGTCATAGTCTTCTTTGTATCCATAAGCACGACCACGCCAGTAATACATACCTTCATAGGCATCTGGCTCAATTCCAATTGCAGCGGTATAGTCTGTAATGGCGTTGTCGTAGTCGCCATTTTCGTAATGTTTGTACCCACGTTCAAATATGGTGCGAGCTTCTTCTAGTTTTTCATCCATCGTTAATCTCCTATAAATTAGAAAACGTATTTTTTGTGATATTCGTCACTAATTTTTGTGAAATTTTGCATATAACCTAAAAACCATATTCAAAAACCTTTGAAATACATGAACAAAAATATACAAATTCTATATTCTTAGTATGGCATTTGTAACCGCCGTGCTAGGTGTATCTATTTTTCTTCTGCTGACATTCATATTGTCGCTCCTCAGTCGTGTAAACTTACTGGAGAGGCAA
>Ga0268262_10001913_pt1 | contig 24730 bp, 25 predicted proteins | sample TergutNc150P3_FD_190354 | JGI IMG/M metagenome (GOLD analysis project Ga0268262, IMG submission 190354) | Nasutitermes corniger P3 segment gut microbial community from laboratory colony in Florida, USA - Nc150 P3 (SPAdes) (version 2) | ecosystem: Host-associated > Arthropoda: Insects >...
GAGACGCGCGCCAGCGCCCCGCACGCCAGAGAGTGGTTTATAAAGGTGGATTTCCCCACGTTCGACCGCCCCAAAACGGCGTACTCCTCGCCCGCCGGCGCGGGCAACTCTTTGAAGTGCGCCGCCGAGCACACGAACTTCACGGAATATTTTTTTTGCGCTTCCGCCATTTTTCATCCATACTTGGGTGTGTTATAATATAATTTATGTATCTATGGATATCCAAACCGCAATCAAACAGGTGACGTCCGGCAAGAACCTCTCCGTGGCCGACACGTCCGAGGTTTTCACCTCTATCATGGAGGGGCTGGCCACCGACGCTCAAATCGCCGCGCTGATCGTGGCGCTGCGGATGAAGGGCGAGACCCCGGACGAGATAACCGGCGCCGCCTACGTCATGCGCGACAAGGCCACGCACATCTACGCGAGTTCGCGCCAAAACCTCATAGACACGTGCGGCACGGGCGGCGACGGCTCCAACACCTTCAACATCTCCACCGTGGCGGCGTTTATAGCCGCCGGCGCCGGGGCCAAGGTGGCCAAGCACGGGAACCGCTCCTTCTCCAGCCGCAGCGGCAGCGCCGACGTCTTGGAGAGCCTGGGGGTCAACATCGGCCTGAGCGCGGCGCAGATCGGCGTCTGCCTTAAGGAGCTGGGGATAGGCTTCCTCTTCGCGCCGGCCCTGCATAGCGCGATGAAATACGCCGGCGCCGCCCGCAAGCAGATCGGCATCAGAACCATATTCAATATAATAGGCCCGCTGGCGAATCCGGCGCGCACCACAAGCCAGCTGCTCGGCGTCTTCTCCCCCGACCTCACGGAGACCATGGCCCAAGCCCTCAAAAACATGGGCAGCGACAAGGCTTTCGTCGTCCACGGGCTTGATCCCTTATTAGACGAGATATCCATCTGCGGCCCGACCAAAATCTCGGAGGTGCGCGGCGGCGGGATAGCCACCTACCGGATAACCCCGGAAGATTTCGGCTTCAAAAGGGCGTCGCTGGACGATATAAAAGGCGGCGACCCGGAGTACAACGCGACTATAATCAAGGGCATACTGGATGGAAATAAAGGCGTCCACAGAGACGTGGCCGTGCTGAACGCCGCCTTCGCGCTGTGCGCGGCCTCGGTGACGGAGACGCCCAAAGAGGGCATAGCCGCGGCGGAAAAGTCGATAGATTCCGGGGCGGCGCGGGAAAAATTGGAGTGCCTGAGGATGTTGTCCAATCAATTGACGAAATAAGGTGTTTGGGAGAATCTAAAATGAAAATCGCAGAAGCCCATAATCGTGATATAAAAAATAATATTACGGTTAAAACTAATAGTATATATAAACTTTATGGTTCTTTCATATCGGATAAATCCGCCGATGAAATAATTTCTGAAATCCGCTCAGATAGGTGTTTTTGCCGTGAAGCAGCAGGTTTCTAAAAAACGAACAGTGAAAGGCGTGTAAATTGAGCGTAGGCAACTTTTCATGGGTAGTCCCCGGCAAACTCGCGGGCTGTTCCTTGCCGCACTTCGTCCCCGGCGACTGCGACGACGCCGCTTGGCTCGCCGAACAAGGGGTGGGCATGCTGGTTTCGTTTGTGAGGCCTGAGGGCGACCCGGCGGGGGAGTGCTCGCGCAACGGCATCGAGTGGATCTATTACCCCGTCACCGACTACGGCGTCCCGTCCGACGAGGACGCTTTCGCCGAACTGATAGGCAAGGCGCTGACCGCCATAGGCGAGGGGCGCGGGGTCTGCTTTCATTGCTACGCCGGAGTAGGGCGCACCGGTCTGGCGCTCGCCTGCGCCTTGGGCAAGTACCTGTCGCTGAACGCGGAACAGGCCATAGCGGCGGTGCGCAAGAACAGGGCGTCCATAGAGTCGCTGTCGCAGGAAGAGTTCACAAGGCGGTTCTTAGATGGCGGGTGAGATAGAGGCCGATATCCACAAAATACTCTTGGGCGACGAGGAGCGGTTCAGCCCCTTCGCCAAGAAGAGCAGCGAGTCTTTGGGGAGACGCCGCCCGATAGACAGCGACCCCTTCCGCCTTGAGTTCGCCCGCGACGAGACGCGCATACTGCACTCGCGCCCCTTCAGACGGCTCAAACACAAGACGCAGGTCTTCCTCTCCCCCGACAACGACCACATCTGCACGCGGATGGAACACGTCCTCCACGTGTCAAGCATTGCGGCGGTCATAGGCCGATGCCTCAACCTCAATACCGACCTTATCAACGCCATAGCCAAGGGGCACGATCTTGGGCACCCGCCGTTCGGGCACTCCGGGGAGCGCGTTCTGAACGACATCATCGTCAATGATAAAGAGAAAGGCAAAACGTCGGGCGGGTTCAAACACGAGATACACGGCCTGCGGGTTGTTGACAAACTGACCAACTACGGCGCCGGACTCAACCTCACCTACGAGGTGCGCGACGGCATAGCCACGCACTGCGGTGAGAGTTTTCAGCGGATAGTATGCCCTGACCGCGGCCGGGATCTGCATAAGCTCGATCTGTTGGACGACCGCAACTGTATGCCCGCGACGCTTGAGGGATGCTTGGTGAGGTTGGTCGACCGCATAGCATATTTGGGGCGCGATTTGGAAGACGCCATAAAAGCGCGTTTGGTGAATAAGGATGAAATCCCGCCTGATGTGGCGCGGGGATTGGGTACCGACAACGGGCATATCATCGGAGTCTTCGCAAACGACACAATAGCGAACAGCGTCGGCAAGGATCAAATAGAGATGAGCAAAGAGATATTTGAGCTTATGGAAGTGCTGAGGAAGTTCAACTATGAGTACATCTATAGGCACAAAGATGTGGAGCGAGTCTCCGACAAGGCGGACAAGATGTTACGGATGCTGTTCTACGAGGTGGAGAGGACATACGAGAAATCGGAGCGCGGCAACAACGCATCGTACGTGGCCACAGTGGTAAAAGCGTCGCCGGTATTGGAGACATTTTTCAAATTCACGAAGAACACAAATTACAACGACAATGTGGAACCGTGGCGCGTGGTGGCGGACTACGTTGCGGGAATGACCGACCACTTCGCGGAAAAGACGTTCACCCAACTCTTCATGCCGTCGCCGTTTGTGTGAGAGCGCGTTAAAGATTCGCGAGGAAGAAGAGAAGTTGGATATTTTGGAACCGGAAACTTGCGGGACGTGGTAGATATTATATATGGGGCCGACCCACACGACAACACAGTGGACCGGCCCGCCACACTATACCTGCCTACGACACACGCTCACTCTTGCCGGATTTCGCCTTCACAACGCCACTCGCCAAATACGTACCCTCAGAGACCAGACGGCCTTTCGCGTCTCGCAAATTTTACGAACCTACCCGGCCAACTCCGTAAAAACAGACTCGACCTTCTTGGCAAAATCAAAATAACAGCGGGCTTCTTCTATGGTTGGCAGACGTCCGTCGGGTTTAATACCAATATTTCCCGGATAACGTGTTACCGTATATATGTCGCTAATGTCTCTAAGTATGTTTTTGTCCAAATTCCAATCTTTGATATTCTTTACTTCCGAGTATAACTTCAACAGGTCATGGATTCTTGGAGGGTCATTGCCGTATTCAACCAAATAACCCTTAAAGTATTTCTCAATAGCCTGTTGGCAGTGAAACGCGACTTCCCCGGTCAATTCAGCATGGTCAATTATTAATTCCACCGTAAACATATCGTTTTTGGCGAAAAACACCCAACCCGACGTATCACTTTTCATATAGAACCTTTCCTGTACTCTCTATTTCCTTAATGAAACTATTTCCTTCCGCCTTCAGGTAGTCTATTTCGGCTTTGGAATACACAAGAACATCCATAGCGATTTTGTAACGAATTTCCATGACCGCGCCTGACACAGGGCGCTGCCGTTCCATCCATTCACCGAAATCTTTCGCGATTTTGTCGGAATCCAAAATGACGGCGACATCAAGGTCGCTGTCTTCCGTCGGGTTGCCGTTGGCGTAGGAGCCGAATAAAATGACCTTGTACGGCTTCAACGCCTTGAGCCGCTCGGTCATCTCTTCTACTAAGTGCCAGTTCTTCTCTACATACGGCGTCATAATAGCCTCGCTATTGAGGGGTTACGCTACGCTAACTTATTTAAGATAATATTTGGGGACAACAGAAGTCAAATTTATTTGAGGCGAAACGGGGCCGACCCACACGACAACCCAGTGGACCAGCCCCGACAATACTGACGCCTATCGAACCCCGCTTCAGTTCTGCAAGCAACGAACAGAGTAAATAAGATTTTGTCCCGTATTAACAACGCCCATACTTACATTGTATCTAGAACTGTAGTCACTTGAACTGTAGCTGCTCATAGCCAATACGTAAACCCTGTCGCTACCGGACTGCGTAGTAGTCCACCATGTGCCGTAGGTGCCGATATCCCCGCGATAGGAAATGCCATCGGAGGAGGAGTAACCACTGCCGCCAGGCAGGGCAGAAAATCCAAAATCATCAGTCCCATTACCGGTATTATTACCTGCATAATCGAACCAACCACTTGTCGATCTCAGTACCTTACCCGCCCCGTAGTATCTTTCAAAAGTAGTATACCCTCCGGCGGAATCAATCAACGTTTCCCACTCATCACTCGTGGGCAAGTGCCAACCTATGGGGCACGCAGTCTTCGCCGTCTCCCAAGTATACAGATAGCCGTATTTAACGCAATTATCTTGTATCGCCGCAGATGACAACGGCGGCTGCTGAACAGCATTTTTGTATATATTTCCGCCTTCCCCATAACACCAAGAATCCCTCGTCGAATAATTCAGATTCTCCGCCATCCACGTCTGACCGACTACCGTAATAGTCTTGTACACTTTACCGTTTCTGACATCGATGAAAGTACCTTTAACCGACTCTGGAAGCGGTGGAGGCTTTCTATACAACCCTATATTTTTCTGCGGATTAGTCCATTTTATCGGCTGAATCGCAAACACACTATCAAAGCACCCCTCCGCTGATACGGTAACTATCCACGTCATAGGCTCGTCCGCCGCTTTCTTCGATATCTTGTGCGCGTCGAAAATGCTTCCGCTCGCGTCCGCAAACGCTACGTTAATATTCAACCCGCCGCCGCCGTGCGTAAGGCGCGCCGTAACCGCCTTTCCGTCAGTTCCTTTCACAGACAACAAGTAAACGCCCGTCGCCACATTCCCGCGCGATATGACGTTGGCCGCGTTTGAAGAGGAAACTTTGCCGCGCAGAACCCGCTTCCCGTTTACGCTGTGCAACGAGATTTCCGCATTCCTGTACGATTGCGCCTGTAAGTTGACCGTAATGTTCCCGCCCCTATTGGCGACGATTGCCGGAACATTCGCATTACGTTGCACACCGAAATATGCCACGCCTGTTGTCTTCAAGTACGGGAGGCGCAAAGTATCCACCACATCACCAGTTACCGCGAGTTCCACAGGCACAGCGCCACCAACGGTGTTTATCGGCACGGCTTTTACAGTAGCGTCAATGTTCACTATAATCGGTATAAACGACGAATCCTGCGCAAACGCCCCCGACGATAAAACCGACACAGCCACCGCTGCCGACAACAACAGCGTCCGTCCCGACCTGACAAAAGTAAGACGTTTCATGCAATACCTCCTCCAATCCATTGGATAGTTAGAAAAGTGTTAGTGAAATAACTAAAAAGTCAAAATCTTTAAAATCATTTTTAGACGGAAGGCTTCGCCTTCCATAGATAAATCGGGGACTAAACCCCCGATTTTCAGTCAACTGCAACGTCAAAACCGCCTTAAAATCGGGCGCGGAGGCGTTAAATTCGCCAAAAATCGCCTTAAAATCGATCGCGCAGGTGGTATTGTCGGTCAACGCCGACGTAAAATCGCATGTCGTAAGTCCTTGATTTTAGCGGAGATAGGTTAAAACATCTGTCAGCATATAGAGTCCCCCTATTTATAAGAGTGTAGCACAAAAACCTACGTTTTTATTATACACTTTTTGATAAGGCAAAACGCTGAAATTTGGGGTAAAAAGGGGGTTGGACGGAGATTTTAAGTGTAACAATTAAACGTACCTTTAATTGTTGCACCTACTAAATACCACCTACTAATAATACTAATATAATTCATGGGGATATCGTGAGCCAAATATTTTACAAGAAAATTTCCAAAACCCTGTCCGCTCGCGCCGTATTATCCCGCCCCGCCCGAGCCATCCCGCCACCCCCGCCCTGCCGCCCTGCCGCCTCGCGGAAAATCGGCCTCTAAAAAAAATATTTGCCTTATCAACCGGTATGAATTTATATTATATGTGGTTGATAGCCGAATAATCAAAATACGCGCTTTCCATGCGGAAAATTAGATTTTGGAGACTGTTATGGACAATACGGCCGGTAGCGGCGGTACCCCGGGCGAGACCGGCGTTGATCGCCGCGGGTTCATGAAGATGCTCGGCGTGGGCGTCGGCGCCGCCGCGTTGGCGGCCGCTGGCGGGTGCGGCGGGGGGGGCGGCGGTGCGGCCGTCGGCAAGGAGGTGCCCGTCGGCAAGATGACCTACCGGAGCAACCCGAAGAACGGCGACCTCCTCTCGCTCTTGGCCTACGGAATGATGAGGCTGCCCCGCGTGCCCCGCGCCCGCAAGGAGTCGCTGCCGGATGTGAACGACCTCGACCAAGAGGCGGTCAACGAGCTTGTGGACTACGCCATAGCGCACGGCGTCAACTATTTCGACACCTCGCCGGTCTACTGCAAGGGCTTTTCCGAGCGCGCCACAGGCCTCGCTCTAAGCCGCCACCCGCGCGACAAGTATTTTATCGCCACCAAGATGTCCAACCAGCGCGCGAGGGGCCGCGAGGAGTCGCTCGCCATTTACCGCAAGTCGTTTGAGGAACTTAAGGTAGATTACATAGATTATTACCTGCTGCACTCCGTCAGCAACCGCAATAATTTTCAGGAGCGCTACTTAGACAACGGCATGCTCGATTTCCTGCTGAAGGAGCGCGAGGCCGGGCGCATACGCAACCTCGGCTGGTCGTTTCACGGCGACGGGGCGCTCTTTGAGTATTTGATGTCGGAGTACAAGTGGGATTTCACCATGATACAGGTGAACTACTTCGATTGGCGCGTGGCGGCGGGGTTGAACCGCAGCGACATGAGCGCCAAGCGCCAATATGAGATATTGGCCGAAAAGGGCGTGCCCGCGGTGATCATGGAGCCGCTCTTGGGCGGCGGATTGGCCATGCCCCACCACAAGGCGCGCGCCAAAATGGTGCAAGCCGACCCCGACGCGAGCGCGGCGTCGTGGGCGTTCCGCTTCGCCGGAAGCCTCCCGAACGTCATCACCGTCTTGAGCGGCATGACCTTTATGGACCACCTGCAAGACAACATCCGCACATACTCGCCGCTCGTGCCGCTATCCGATAAAGACAACGCCATGCTCGACGAGATCACGAAAGTCATGCTGGAGTACCGCAACCTGACCTGTACGCAGTGCCAATATTGCATGCCCTGCCCGTACGGCTTGGATATACCGGAGATATTCGCGCACTTCAACCGCTGCCTGAACGAGGGCAATTTCCCGGACGACAAACTAGACCCGGATTACAAACGCGCGCGCCGCGCGTTCTTGGTAGGCTTAGACAGAAGCGTATCGCCCATACGCCAGGCGAACAGGTGCACGGGTTGCGGATTGTGCGTAAAAGATTGCCCGCAACGCATAGACATTCCGGCGCAGATGCAGCGCATAGATAAATTTATAGAAACGTTGAAGGTGTGAGGTATATATGCTAAGAAAAATCCGTATCATCGCCGCACTGTTTTTTATCGTCTCGCTTACGCTCCTGTTCCTTGATTACACGGGAACGCTGTCCCCGTATTTGGGTTGGAGCGCCAGAGTTCAGCTTATTCCCGCGCTTTTGGCGGGGAACATCGCCGTCGCCGTAGGGCTTATAGCGGCCACGGCGCTGTTGGGGCGCGTTTATTGCTCGGTAATATGCCCGCTCGGGATTTTTCAGGATATTGTTTCCCGTATCGCCGGAATCGGCAAGAAGTACAGGTTTTTCTACCGCCCGCCCAAAAAACATTGGGTCATTCTGCGCTACGGTTTGCTCGCCGCGGCGGTCGTCGTGTGCGTGATCATAGGCGTGGGTTCCACCGTTATCGACCCGTACGGTTTGTACGGGAAAATGGTGTCGCAAATATTGGGCCCGCTTTACAAGTGGGGAAATAACATCCTCGCGCATTTCGCGGAGCGCTCCGGCAGTTACGCCTTTTATCATACCGATATATGGTTTACCGGCGCTGTCGCGCTGGCTGTCGCGATATTGACGTTCTTGGTAGTCGGTGTTTTCGCGTTCAAGAGCGGGCGCGGCTACTGCAATACGCTGTGCCCCGTAGGGGCGTTTTTGAGCATATTCGTAAAATTCTCGCCGTACGCGCCGCCCATTGATAAAGAGAAGTGCACGAGTTGCGGCACGTGCGCCAAAAGCTGCAAAGCCGGTTGCATAGACCCCGTAAAAAAGGAGATGGACATATTGAGATGCGTCTCCTGCTGCAATTGCGTGGAGTTGTGCCCGAAAGGGGCGATAACGCTTTCGTTGCGCAATCCGTTTGGCGCGAGAAAATCAGTTTCGGTCGCAAAGCCCGAACCCGCCAAGATGGCGAGCGACGGCCTCGCCCGCCGCGGTTTCGTCTCCGGCGCGCTGTTGCTGGCGCTGGGCTTTTTAACACGCCCGTTAGCCCGCGCGTTCGACGGCGGCCTCACCCCGCTCAAAGATAAAAAGGCCCCGACCCGTACCAGCCCCATCATCCCGCCCGGCGCCGACAATATACGGAGTTTTAACAAGCGTTGCACCGGCTGTCAGCTCTGCGTGTCGGTCTGCCCGAACCAAGTGCTGCGCCCGTCGAATAAAATATCGGATTTCATGCACCCGTACCTCTCCTACGAACGCGGCTACTGCCGCCCGGAGTGCGTCAAGTGCTCCGAGGTCTGCCCGTCCGGCGCGATACGCCCCATAACCGCCGCGGAAAAATCCGCCACGCAGATCGGTTACGCGGATTGGCGCAAAGAGCTCTGCATAATCAATACGGATAAAGTGGCGTGCACCCTCTGCGTGCGCAAATGCCCGACCGGCGCTATAACCTTAATCCAGCAAGACTTAGGCGACGACAAATCGCCGAAGGTCCCGATGGTCAACAACGCCCGCTGTATCGGCTGCGGCGCCTGCGAAAGCCTATGCCCGGCGCGGCCGTACAGTGCGATAACAATTAGTGGGTTGGACACGCATAGAACGGTTTGAACTGGGGTTGGTAGGTTTCGTTAAATATAAATCAAAATCAAAATCTTTAAAATCAAATTCATTTTAAGACGAAGCCTTCGGCTTCATAGATAAATGCGGGGCTATGCCCCGCATTTTCAGTCAAAGTCAAAAGACTTACAACCTAAGGTTTTTGACTTTGACTTTGCCGTTGACTTTGCCGTTGACTGAAAATCGGGGGGTTTAGCCCCCCGATTTATCTATGAAAGGCGCGTAGCGCCTTTCGTCTAAAAATGAATTTGATTTTTTTGATTTTAAAGAACATGGAGTAAAATCTTGCTCTACGAATACCATCTCTCCGCGCAACGCGCGGATTTCTACAACGTGACGCATAAGGTGCGCGAAGCCGTAACCCAAAGCGGTGTCGCGGAGGGAATCGCTGTAGTTTACTGTCCGCATACCACGGCTGGGATCACCATAAACGAGAACGCCGACCCCGATGTTGTTCGCGACCTGCTCCTCGGCTTAGACAAAGCTTTTCCCGACCGCCCGGAGTTCAGGCACGCCGAGGGCAACAGCTCGGCGCACCTCAAAGCGAGCGCGGTGGGGTCGAGCGCCACGGTAATCATAAAGGGCGGCAAACCGCTTCTCGGGACGTGGCAGGGAATTTTCTTTTGCGAGTTCGACCCGCCGAGGGATCGGAGCTACTTCGTTAAGGTGATCGGGGAATAGGATAGCCGCGCATACCATTCCCCGCCGCGAAATCCGACGTAATAAATTATTCCGACTGCTTGTATGTTGAGAAGAACCGCTTGATCCTGTTCATCGCCTCCGTGAGGTCTTTCGGGCACGGCAGGTAGACCACCCTGAAGTGGTCGGGCTGCGGCCAGTTGAAACCTCCGCCGTGGATCATTAATATACGCTCGCTGCGCAGCAGGTCGTAGACCATCTTCTCGTCGTCGGTGATGTTGAACTTCTTTACGTCCACCTTCGGGAAGGTGTAGAAGGCCGCCTGCGGTTTGGTGCAGGAGATGCCGGGGATGTCCGAGAGTATGTTGTAGCAGATGTCGCGCTGTTCGCGCAGGCGCCCGCCCTCGCGGGTCAGGTCGTAGATGCTTTGGTAGCCGCCCAGCGCCGTTTGGATGATGGACTGGCCGGGGACGTTGCTGCACAAACGCATGGAGGATAGCATGGTCAGCCCCTCGCAGTAGTCTTTGGCGTGGTCTTTCTTGCCGCTGATCACCATCCAGCCCACCCTGAAGCCCGCTATGCGGTAGGTTTTCGAGAGTCCGTTGAATGTGACGAAGAGGAGGTCGTCGGCGAGCGAGGCCAGCGCGGTGTGCTCCCCGTCGTCGTAGAGGATTTTGTCGTAGATCTCGTCCGCGAAGACGATCAGGTCGTGCTCGCGGGCGATCTCGACTATCTGCTTGAGAATATCCAAAGGGTAGAGCGCCCCCGTCGGGTTGTTGGGGTTTATGACAACGATGCCGCGTGTTCGGGGCGTGATCTTGGCCTTGATGTCGTTTATGTCCGGGTACCAGTTGGAGCTCTCGTCGCAGAGGTAGTGCACGGCCTTGCCGCCGGATAGGTTCGTGGCGGCCGTCCAAAGGGGGTAGTCGGGCGCCGGGATGAGCAGCTCGTCGCCGCTGTTCAAGAGCGCCAGCGTGGCCACCTGGATCACCTCGCTCACGCCGTTGCCTATGTAGATGTCCTCTATATCGACGCCTCGGATATTCTTCTGTATGCAGTACTGCTCTATGGCCTTGCGCGCCGTGAAGAGCCCCTTCGAGTCGCAGTAGCCCTCGGATTTGGGCAGGTTGAGGATCATGTCGTGGATGATCTCGTCGGGCGCGAGGAGCCCGAACGGCGCCGGGTTGCCCGTGTTCAGCTTGAGGATCTGGTACCCCTCCTCCTCAAGCCGCTTGGCTTCGTCCACGACGGGGCCGCGGATGTCGTAGAGGACGTTGTCTAACTTCGTAGATTTCTTGATTATGGACATTCTACGCTCCTTATTGTTGTTCGGTTTAGACAAAAATATAAAATATATTGTCGCCGGGGGGGCGGGTGGAAATTTTTTTTAGGTATCCGCGCCATAATTTATATTATACGTATTGCCGTGACGTAAATTGCCCGTGACGCGAATGTGTAACGAACAGCCGAGCGGAAGAGAGGGCGTATATATATGCATAAGTTAAACAGACGTCTTTTCAACGTTTTTCAAAAAACATTTGACTTCCCCGCGTCCAACAAAGTATATTAACATGATAGGCGGATAGACGCTAAACACGCCGTAGCGTGTATTTTACGGCATGTCGCGCGTTCGCTGTTTCTTAACGTATATATACTTATCCGCAACGCCATCGTTTCACAAGGGAGGCCGCATAGTAACATGAGAAAGCACACCGCAACCGTATTGCCGTCGCTCATCCTATTCGCGGCGCTGTTTGCCGCTACGCCCGCCGCTTACGCGCAGGTTAAGTACGTCGCCGTCGTGGAGGTGGAGATAGACGCCCGCTCCGGCGCGTCGGCCGACCTGAGCGCGGCGGAGGCGCAGGAGATAACCGCGGAGCTTCGCAGGGCGGCCGTCAAAAACCTGCCGTCGGGCAAGTACAACATAATGACCTCCGAGACCGTGCAGGCGCAGGGCGGCGCGGTCTTAGAGGAGTGCGCCGAGGAGAACTGCGTCATCACTCTCGGCAGCAAAATAGGCGCCGACTACATAGTGCGCGGAATCATACGAAAGTTTAAAACGCTGCTCACGCTGTCGGTCGAAATTTACGAAACCGAAGACGGAAACTTGGTCGCCTCCTCCGACCCCGTCCGCTCCGAAAACGCCGCCGAACTCCTAATGAAAACAGGCGCCGCCTGCGCGGAGATGTACAAAACTTTCGCGGCCACGCAACGCTCCGTGCCGAAAGCGGCTGTAACATACACCGTTACCGCCGTCGCCAATCCCGCATACGGCGGCACGGTGTCGCGCAAACCCGATCAGACATACTACGCGCCCGGAACGATAGTGAGCGTAACCGCCGCGCCCGCGAACGGGTACGCGTTTATGGGGTGGTCCGGCGCGTCAACCTCCGCAAACGCGACGTTGACCGCTCCGATAGACCGCGATTTGACGCTGACGGCCAATTTCCAATACATCCAAAAGACATACACGCTCACGACAAACGTGTCCCCGCAGGAGGGCGGCTACGTCAGCCGCAATCCGAGCAAGAAAGCGTACACGCCCGGCGAGACGGTTACCTTAACGGCCTCGCCCGAAAGCGGCTACAAATTCACCGGCTGGACAGGCGTGGCGGCCGGCAGGAAAAACAGCGTGACGGTTGCTATGGACGGGGATAAGACGGTGACGGCGAATTTTTATCGGAAGAGCGTGGCGGCGGAGCCGCAATATGACGGGCAAACTGTTAAATGGGGAGGGGAGCGTGAGGATGACGAGGCGGCGGCGGAGCGCAAGCCGATGACCGGATTTTCTTTGGGATACAGCCTTTCCAAAAGCCATGATCTCCTCCAATTGGGCGTCGTTCATTCCCGCCCTATGACGGAAAATGTTCTATCGTTAAACGTGGAAAGCAACATCTTGCTGGGCAAAGCCTATTACGGCCATTACGCCGACGGCGGTTCGGTAGGCGTCTTCGGCTTTAATGTGCCGGTGACCGCTTTGATGCGGTGGAGCTTCTTTTCCCTTGAAGCCGGTTTGGACGCGGATTTGATTTTCGGCGACGACGAGACATTGTTCAACGCCGGATTTGTGGTCGGCGCTGGTATAGGGTTCGGCAAGAAGCACTCGCGGCGGTATTTCTACAGATATTGCGGCGGATATAACTTCGGGACGCATGTGGCTGGGATGTGGTGGCTGTTTTAGATTCTAATCTTTGACTTTTTAATATAGAATGTTACAAAGTGAAGTATGAACCCAAATAATGGCGGAGGCGTCGCCCAAAGGCTATATTATAGGAGAAAGGCAAAGCGTGAACCGTAAACTGATTATATGTTTCGATAACTGTTGCAATAGCCGGTTATTCGACGGCGACACGTCGCCAAAGGTGAAAGCGCAGGCCGCTAAAATCAGGCATATAATCAATAATCGGGCCAAAGGCGGCTACCTCATTGTCGGCAGTTTTGCCGGAGACGCGGAGATCGAGAAAATACCCGACGATGAAATGCGCAGGAAAGCAAAAGAGCGATATAAAAAAACGATTGACGGCAAAATCAAAAGGACTGGACAGATTATGGTAAGGGCGCGGAAGTTAGAAACAAGCGGATTGAGCAAAATGGACGCCGCCCACCTTGCGGCGGCTGAAGCCGCAGGCGCGACGTTTTTGCTGACTACGGACGAAAAGTTTATACGGAAATGTCAAAACAGAAACATAACGGCGGTAAAAGTTATAGACCCATTAGACTTTTGAAAGGCGGTAAATTATGGCGACGGTAAAGCGCGGTAACTGGACGGAAGAGCGGCACGAGGTGCTGAAAGATATTACATGGGAAGAAATCGACGCCATAGCCGCACGGTTAGAGGCCGAACACCCGGAAGAATATTCGACGCCGGAGGAGATACAGGCAATGGCCGAGGGACGGACAGAAGCGCCGCGGACAGCTGCGCGCCGCGCTGAAATGGTGGGCGCGTGACGGGTGGGGGAGTCAAAGTGAAGCATGAACCCAAATAATGGCGGAGGCGTCGCCCATAGGTTATATTATAGGGATGGAAAGGGGGGACCGGTATGTTTAGGGTATGTTTTGATAATAGACTTTGAAAGGCGGTAAACTATGACAACGGCAAAGCGCGTTAATTGGATTGAAGAATGGCGCGAGGCGCGGAAAAATACCACACTGGACGAAATCGAAGCCATGGCCGACAGGTTAGAGGCCGAACCGACGGAACGGCGGGGGCTGACGCCGGAGGAGTTAGACGAAAAATACGGGCGGGTAGAAGAACCGCAGACCGCCCCGCGCCGCGCTGAACTGGTGGGCGCGTGACGGGTATAATTTCGGGACGCACGTTGTTGGAATGTGGCGGCTGTTTTGACTTTTAAATATAGGAGGTTACAGTGTTTACGATTATAAGGCAAAGACGGACGTTTTTGGTTGCGATGGCCGCGGCGGCGGGGGTTGTTTTGTGCTGCGGGTGTTCTAGTAATGGGATTGGGGAGGCGCTGGAGGAGTTGAAGATTGCGAAATACGGCGATGATCATGATGATGGTTTCGTTGATCCTAGCACGGTTACTAGGGGTAAGTTTACCGACAGCAGAGATGGTACAGAATACAAGACTGTCAAGATAGGCAAACAAACATGGATGGCGGAGAATCTGAATAAAGATATGGCGAATTCTTGGTGTTATAAAGACAGCGCGGATAGTTGTGTGAAGTATGGCAAGCTGTATAATTGGTCGGCGGCGACGACGGCGTGTCCGAGCGGTTGGCATTTGCCGTCTAGTAAGGAGTGGGATAAGTTAATGACGGCGGTGGGCGGTTCTTCTACGGCAGGTAAGAAGTTGAAGTCTACATTCGGTTGGAATGACTATTATGGTGAAAGCGGCAATGGTACTGATGTGTACGGATTTTCGGCCTTGCCTGGCGGCGGCCGTTACTCCAGTGGCTTTTTCGGCACTGCCGGCGGCAACGGCTACTGGTGGACGGCTACGGATAACGGCGGGGGCGACGCCTACCGCCGGAACATGTACTACTACGGCGACTACGTGTACGAGGGCAACGACAACGACAAGGGCTACGGGTGTTCAGTGCGTTGCGTTAAGGACTGAAGCGGGGTGCGGTAGGCGAAGCCAACCGCATCCTGCCGTCGTTAGCCGCGTAGCGGCAAACGACGTGTATGCGTAGGGTTGCAAAGACGGTGCGGGGAAGGGAGATTATTTTAATATTACCCGCCGCGCGAGCGGCGGGTCGAAAATTTTTTGCGGAATTTGGGGATTGACATTTCATTCAGACCGCCGTCCGTTCAACATCCGCAGTCGGCGGCTCACAGTCTCTGGATGGTGTCGATAGGGAGATTGGTTACTTCGGCGATGAAGTTTATGTCTGCGCCCTTTTCTTTCATGGCGCGGGCTATTTTCTCCGCCGCGATCTCCATGCCCTTCTCCTCGCCCCTCTTCTCGCCCCTCTTCTCGCCCCTCTTCTCGGCTTCCTCCCCCCGAATCTTGAGCGCGTCTTCTAACTTCCATTCTGCCGTCAACATATTTCGAACCGCCTTTCTATGGGATGATAGGTAATCCACTAAAATACCCTCTTTTATACACTCTTCCGTAGCACGGTCAACCGCAAGGCCGAGGCTCATAGTTTTACGGTATTCGCGGACTTTCGCCGTAAATACCCCGTATCCGTTGAGCGTCTCGCTTCGACGCGCCATCTCAGCGTTGCGACCCTTGTTTATGTTGTACACCCGCACTATCAATTCTAAATTTAAAGGGTACTCCATATCATATTTGGCAAACAAATCCGATAACTTCAACACCTCCATCTCCGGCCTGTCCTCCTCGCCGTTGTACAAGACTATAAACTCCGGGCGCGGAATCTCCATCCGGTATACGCGGTACTTGTCTAAGTCGTTAGTCAGTTGCTCGTAACTCCTCGCGACGTAGAGCAACATCCTAAGAGGCATATTCTCGTTGATGGTCGATTGATGCTCCACAAGAACCACAAGTTTGTTGTCTATAGTAAACGACACGTCGTTCACCTGCAAGTCATAGAGTACGTCTTTCAACGTCACTATCGTCACTTCGGTCTCCGAACCGTAGTTTGTGCCATTAATGGCGTTGTAAAGCTCCAAAGCGACGCTTTTCACCCCGAACAAGTCCCTAAAGAGCGTATCTTTATGCTTTCTTTTGGCTTTTACGCCTTTTTTGGCGCCCTTCTTGACGCTTTTCGGGGCGCTCTTTTTGACTATCTTCTTGACTGCTTTCTTGGCACTGACTTTGCTGTTCATGTTTTAAGCCTCCGACAAATAATATACATTATTGGCGCGGCGGTTGCCAAAAAAGTTTGTTGAGGCCGGTTGGCCTGCTATCGATGGCAAGGTGCTATGGGTGGGCGGTGACCGGTTACGGAGGGGCTAAATAGGCCCCAAAAGGGGTGTAAGGCTTTTTGCGCCCACGCCGCCCTTGATGAGCGCGGCGTTCCGGACGGTATAGATGAGGATGGCGTCGCCCCGTCTACTATCAACGGCAGCACAGAGGCCGACAGCCATCCGAGCGAGCGGCTGAACGCCGGACGACTCTGCGGATCGGCACGCGGATGGACGGGGACGGCAAGGCGCTCCATCCGTGCGTCCGGCGGGTCGAAAATTTTTTGCGGAATTTGACATCTTCGTTGCCGGTATATTATATTAATTAGGGTTTCAGGAATTAGAGAGGGTGATGGTGCGGATTATGTTTGATGTGATTTTTTACGCGGATAAGCGTGGATGGGAACCGGTTGGCAGTTACATCAATGAGCTTGTTGTCCGTAACGATAAGGACAGTCGGATAAAGTTGCAAAAGATTCGTGATTATATCAAATATCTGCAAATGCAAGGTAAGCGAGCCGGAGAGCCGTATATAAAGCATGTTGACGGTGAAATATGGGAGTTGAGGCCGACCAATGACAGAATATTTTTTGCTGCGTGGGATAGAGGATGTTTTGTATTGCTTCACCATATAGTAAAGAAAACGCAAAAGACGCCGCGTAGAGAGATAGACAAGGCGAAACGTAATTTGTCCGACTTTAGGGAAAGGAAGAAGCTATGAACAAGAAATCGGTAAGTCCGATAGGGCGTCGTTGGGATGATGAGTTTGAGCGCAAAATTTTTACGTCTGAGGAGATAGCCGCCTCGGATTTGCGCGTGGCGATGATGATTGAGATATCCGAGGCGATGGCCAAAAAGGGTATATCCCATGAGAAGTTGGAGACATTGAGCGGCGTCAAACGGCATGTTATCGCGCGTATGGAACGCGGTAGCACGAGTCCGCAGTTAACCGCCGTACTGAATGTATTGGCGCCATTAGGCAAAACCCTATACATTGGAGACATAGAATCTCCGCCGCGCGTCAAGCGGACCGGAAAGTCTGCCACGGGGCGTACCGCGAAAGTAACGGCGGTAAACAAAGCTACCCGAACAAGAACACGCGCCAAATCACATATTGCGAAGTGAAGTCTATCGTAGCGACAGCGACTCGGCAACGGCGGGTCGAAGTTTTTTTAAAGAATGGATTCCGTGAACAAACGCGATCGTTGCTAAAAACTATGAAAACAGAAGATATACTATCCATAGAAGAGAGCGGTGAAAACCGCATAAACCTCGTTCGCGACCGTTTGTTTTGGCAAGCGTGGAACAAGAGCGCGTTTTTGTTCGTCAGCCATATAAAAAAATATCAGGTTCACAAGAGGTTCGTCCAAAAAGTATCTCAAGAGGTGGCGTGGCTCGGTTTCCCCAAGACCGCTATGGATACGATAGAGAAAGTAGCGATGGACAAGGGTTGGTCTTTCGAGCGTATAAGCGCCGACCACATAGCGATAGGCGGCGTTCCGCAGACTAGCGGCTATGAAAAGTGGTGGGCGGGCATAGTCAAGCCGCCGAAGGTAATTGCGGCGCCGGCCGAACCAAAGGCGAAATCGGACAGAGCGCAAGACGGCCGGCCGCAGTTATTGCCGGCTTACAAAACGGCCTACGACTTGTGTTTGCACGTTTACAGGGCGACGGCGAAGATGCCGAAGGAGTTTAGGTACGAATTGGGCGCGAGGGTGCGTAATTACGCTACCGATATCGCCGAGGAGTTGCATTTAATGAGCCGTTCCGCGGCGGCGGGTGCGCGCGTCTACGGAAGCGCGAATTCGCTTGCCGAGTGCGCCGACGTGATTCATCGGCTTAGGATAGACGTTAGGATTTTACATGATTTGCGTTTGATAGGCGTAAATCAATGGGGGTTTCTGAATTTGCAGATTGAGAAATTATTGGAATTACTCAGGGCGGAGTTCCGCAATACCAACACCAGGATTGCGGGAGAGGCCCATTATCAGTCCAGCGCGGCGCTCCCACCCGCCTTAGCTTTAAAGGGCGGGAGAGCATGAGTAACGGTCATGGGAATCCTCCCTCAGGGGAACCTTCTCATGTGCCAATGAAAGATCGCGCTAATGTTTCGGCCTTGCCTGGCGGCAACCGTAACTCCAATGGCAATTTCAACAATGCCGGCAACAACGGCAACTGGTGGACGGCTACGGATAACGACGGGAGCAACGCCTACAACCGGAACATGAACTACAACAACGACAACGTGAACGAGAACAACAACAACGACAAGAGCAACGGGTATTCTGTGCGTTGCGTTAAGGACTGTGCGGGGGGAGGCCGGCAATCGGCCTCCCCCTTATTTTTAGAGCTGCGCAAAGCCTACATGGACGCCCGCAGACACAAGCGGAGCACGATAAACCAGCTGAAATTCGAGCGCAACTTAGAGAGCGAGCTTTTATTGTTGGAGAGGGAGTTGTCGGAACGCGCATACGAGTTAAGGCCAAGCGTGTGCTTTATAAACGAGCTTCCCATAAAGCGCGAAATTATCGCCGCCGACTTCCGCGACAGGGTGGTTCATCATCTTCTCTATAATAGGATTTATCCGGTTTTCGACAAAAAATTTATCTACGACAGTTACAGCTGCAGGGTAGGCAAGGGTACGCTTTTCGGCATAAACAGGGCGCGGCGTTTTTTGAGGTCGTGCGGGTCGTCGGGCGGCGAGGTCTGGGTTTTGCGTTTGGATATTCGCGGCTATTTCATGGCCATTAACAGGGAACTTTTGTTCAAATTGATAATGGGCGGTTTGGGCAAGCGTGAATTTGACGATTCGGAAAATATGGATTTAACGGGCTTTCTGATTCGCAAAACCGTCTTTAACAACCCCCTCAAAAACGCCCGCTTCCGCAGCCCGTCAAGCGCGTGGGACGACTTGCCCAAGGACAAGTCTCTTATGAACTCCGCCGCAAACTGCGGGCTTCCCATAGGCAACCTGACCAGCCAGCTCTTCGCCAACATCTATCTAAGCCCGCTCGACCACTTTATTAAGAGGGAGATGAAGATCAAATACTACGGCCGGTACGTCGACGATATGCTTTTGATCCACCGCGATAAGTCGGTATTGTCGGGCGCGGTCTCGCGAATCAGGGAGTTTTTATCAAAGAAGCTGAATTTAACGCTGCATCCGCGTAAGATAAAATTACAATCGGCGGATAAGGGTTTCGCTTTCTTGGGCATGTACATTTATCCCGACAGAGTCGTCGCCGGGCGGCGTATAGCCGAAAATTTCAAAAACTGCCTTTTCAATCCGGAGCCCGATTATAGCAAGCAAAGCGTCAGGCTCCAAAGCTATTTGGGTCTGCTCTCGCACTTCGGCGGATAGCGCGGCGTCGTCAGCCCGTCACGCCGCACTGCCAAATCATTTTAAGACGGAAGGCTTAAAATCAAAGTCTTTAAATCATTTTAAGACGGAAGGCTTCGCCTTCCATAGATAAATCGGGGGCTAAACCCCCGATTTTCAGTCAACTGCAAAGTCAAAGTCAAAAACCTTAAGTTGTAAGTCTTTTGACTTTGATTTTGATTGAAAATGCGGGGTTTAGCCCCGCATTTATCTATGAAGCCGAAGGCTTCGTCTAAAAAAGATTTAAAAGATTTTAAAGCTTTTTGACTTCCTCACGTAAAAAATATTATATATTTGAGTTATGAGACGCATAAACCGAATAACCGCGTTGAATTTCCTGCCGGCGCTCTGCCTATTCTTCCTCACGTGTGGCGAGGAGTGTGCGTACAACATCAAATACGAGGTTACGGGAACGGCGCCGAAGAACGGGGTCGGCGTGTTGATAGTCAACGAGTACGGCGACGACGAGGCGTTCAACAGCATAAAGCTTCCGTGGGTTAAAGATTTCGCGGTGCAGTTTCGGGACGACACCTACTACGGCGGAAAGTTCGTCGGCGGCATCTTTCCGGCGTACGTCTCCGCGACTTTAAAAGAATACGGCAGCGTCACGGTGAGGATCTATTACCGCGGGGAGGCGGTAGCTTGCGACTCGGCGAAAGGCAGGAGCGGGGAGGCTACGGCGCGGTATGGGGTTAAGTTGAGGTAGGGGCGATATGTCGCAAAACGAACTCTCATATATCAAAGAGCGGATACAAGAGGCCGCGGGCGTTATCCGTCGCGGCGGGGTGGTCGCGTTTCCAACGGAGACTGTTTACGGGCTTGGGGCCGACGCCTTTGACGCCCGGGCGGTGGCGCGTGTTTTTGAGGTTAAGCGGCGGCCGTATTTTGACCCGTTGATTCTGCACATCGCCGAGCGGGAGCGGCTTGGCGGCTTGGCGGCGGATGTCCCGGAGGCCGCCCAAAGGTTGATCGACGCGTTTTGGCCGGGGCCGCTGACCGTCGTCCTTCCCAAGAAGCCTGTTGTTCCCGATATCGTGACCGCCGGACTGCCCGGCGCGGCGTTGCGGATGCCGTCAAACGAGATCGCTCGCGAGCTGATACTTGCCGCCGGCGTTCCGATAGCGGCGCCCAGCGCCAACCTCTTCGGTTCCGTGAGCCCCACCGCGGCGGAGCACGTGCGGTCGCAGCTTGGCGCCGCCGTGGATATGGTTATAGACGGAGGGGAGTGCGCGGTGGGGATAGAGTCGACCGTCGTCTCGTTCATGGGGGAGGAGCCGGCGCTTTTGCGGCCGGGCGGGTTGGCGCTTGAGGAGATAGAGGCTGTCGTAGGCCCGCTGGCCGTGCCCGGGAGCGCCGAGCTGGTCAACCAGTCGCCGGGGCGGAGCGGGACGCATTACGCCACGTCTACGCCGCTTATACGGGTAAGCGGGGCGGACGGGATCGAAAACCTTTGCCGTATTGATAATCCGTCAAAGCCGATTGCCAAAATCGGTCTGCTAGCGTTCTCTCCGGCGTCCGTCCCCGACCCTGCCGCCCTGCCGCCGGCCGTCGTGGAGATAGAGTATCTATCCGCTTCCGGCGACCTCCGCGAGGCCGCTTGCCGCCTCTTCGCCGCCATGCGCAGGCTCGACGGCGCGGGGTTGGACGCCATTGCCGCGCTGCCCGTGCCTACCGCCGGGTTAGGGCTGGCGATAAACGACAGGCTCGGCCGGGCGGCTGTGAAGGGCCTATTTTAAAGATTTTGACGGTCGTTCCGCATTCCATAATAATATTGTAACAAATACCGTCCCCCGAATATTATATTTATACCGGTGAAGTTACCCACATACATCAAATAGGAGGGCTTGAATTATGATGACGAGGAACTTTTTGTTGAAATCGATGTTTTTTCTGCTGGTGCCGATTGTCACCGTTATGCTCTGGGTGCTGATAAAGGGCGCCGGCGGCGGGCGGAAGAGCGAGTTGTCCGAGTATGAATAATCGTTGACGGCGGTTGAATGGTTTTTTTGACCGTTTATCGGCAGGTATCCACAAAAATAAGGAAAGATTGACTTGGAATCAAAGAAAGAACACGCAACAGATAACGGCAGCGCCGCGTCCGTCGAGCCGGGCGTGAACGAGCAGATGCAGGTGCGCATAGACAAGATCCCGCAGATACGCGAGGCCGGGTTCCACCCATACGCCGAGCGGTTCGAGCGCAGCCACGCCATAGCCGAGGCCGCGGCGCTTCCCGACGGGACCGGCGGCGTCCGCGTCGCGGGGCGCGTCGTCTCCCTGCGCTATTTCGGGAAGCTCGCGTTCGGCCACCTCTACGACATCGGCGCCAAACTGCAATTTTCCATACAGAAGAACGTGCTCGGCGACGCCTTCGACAAGTTTAAGAACTTGGTTGACATAGGCGATTTCGTAGGGTTGGATGGGGAGATGGTCACCACCAAGACGGGCGAGAAGACTGTCAGCGTAAAATCATTTACCTTTTTGTCTAAGACGCTGCGCCCGATGCCGGAGAAGCACCACGGGCTTACCGATCCCGAACTTAAGTTGCGCAGGCGGTATCTTGATTTGATAATGTCGCCGGAGTCGCGCGAGCGGTTTTTGTGCCGGACTAAGATCATCCGCACTATCAGGAATTTCTTGGACGGCAACGGATTCACCGAGATCGATACGCCGGTGCTCACAAACAAGGCGACCGGCGCCTTGGCGCGTCCTTTTTCCACGCATAATAACGCGTTGGGTATCGACGTCTATTTGCGCATAGCCCCCGAGACGTATTTGAAGCGGGCTATCGCCGGCGGCTTCGACCGCGTTTACGAGTTCGCCCGCTCGTTCCGCAACGAGGGCGTGGACGCCTCGCATCTGCCCGATTTCACGCTGCTTGAATACTATGCCGCGTACTGGAACTATGTTGACAATATGGCGTTTACCGAGAAGCTGATGAAGCATTTATTGACGGAGATCAAGGGCGGCCTTAAGTTGACGTATGAGAATACGGAGATCGACTTCGGCGGCGATTGGCCGAGGATATCGTTTAGGGATTTGATATTGAGGGACTGCGGCATAGATATAGACAAATTAGCCACGAAAGAGGAGTTGCAAAAAGAGCTTGACAATCGCGATATAAAATTTGAGACGGACGTGAACGTGGCTAAGGCGGGGCGCGGGACGCTTATAGATTTACTGTATAAGAAAGTTTCCCGCCCGGCGTTGATAAACCCGATTTTCATCACCCATCACCCGCTCGACCTCTCTCCGCTCGCCCGCAGCAACGACGATAACCCGCAGGTCGTGGATCGTTTCCAATTGGTGGTGAACGGCTGGGAAGTGGTCAACGCCTATTCTGAGCTTGTGGATCCCATAGACCAAGCCGCCCGTTTCCGCCAGCAAGCCGCCGCAAGGGCGCACGGCGACACGGAGACCATGGATATCGACAACGATTTCCTATTATGTATGGAGTACGGAATGCCCCCGATCTCCGGATGGGGTATGGGCATAGACAGAATCATAGCGCTGCTGACAAACGCGGCGACTCTGCGTGACGCCGTATTGTTCCCACTGTTAAGACCGGAGAACAATTGATGAACGGAAAGATGGAACTCTTTGTGGCGTTGCGCTACCTTCGCGGCAAGCGCAAGATAGGTTTTGTCTCGTGGATCACCTACATCTCCGCCGCCGGAGTGTGCCTCGGCTCGTTTGTGCTCGTCCTCGCTCTTTCCATCGCCAACGGTTTTGAGAAAGAGGTGCGCGACCGCATAGTCGGCACGCTCGCCCACGCCAAGGTGTCGCGGTACCACATTTACCAAATGAACGACTACGAGTCTTTGCGCGAAACGATATTGAAACACCCCGATGTCTTGGGCGCCTCGCCGTACATTACGGGAAAAGGCGGCATAGAGTACCAGAAGTTCCAAGAGGGGGTGGTGATCAACGGCATCGACCCCAAATATGAGCCGACTGTGACCGATATTCACAAGTCGATGATCTTGGGCGCCTTTGACATGAGCGACACCGTCAGGTCGAGCCGCGGCCGGCGGCTTCCCAGCGTCCTTATAGGCAAGGGGCTCTCCGACAAGATGACGATCCGCGAGGGGGCGGAGGTGGTTATCTACTGCCTTCCCGCCGACGACGGGCAGGAGGAGCTGTCGCCCAAGATGGGGCGCTTTGTGGTGGCGGGCGTCTTTGAAACGGGAATGTACGAGTACGATTTGAATTTCGTCTACATATCCATCGCGTCGGCGCAAAACCTGCTCAACATGGCCGGCGTGGAGGGGATACAGATACGCACGACCGATTTGTTTAAGGCCGACAAGATCAGCGAGTCGGTGAGGGAGTATCTCGGCGGCTACCCGTACAGGGTGTCGGACTGGCAGTCGCAGAACCGCTCGCTCTTCCAGTGGATGAGGCTGGAGCGCCTGATTATCTTCGTTGTGATATCGCTCATCATGGTGGTCGCCGCGTTCAACATAATCTCCTCGCTGATAATGATGATATTGGAGAAGCGCAGGGAGATAGGCATACTGATGAGCATGGGCGCGACCGCCGGCGCGGTGCTGCGGGTTTTTATGCTCAACGGCATTGTGGTGGGCTTCTTCGGGTCGACGATAGGCGTAACCTTAGGCGCGGCGCTCGGTTTGCTGCAGCAGAAGTGGCGCTTCATTCCCATACCCGGCGATTTATACTTTGTCAACACGCTGCCTATGGAGGTGAGCTTGTTTGACGTGGGTATTATCTATATAGCCGCGAATTTAATTTGCTGGGCCGCGACGATCTACCCCGCGAGAGCGGCGGCGGCGCTGTTGCCGGCGGAGTCTATAAGGTATGAGTGAGGCGAGGCTGAAAATTTTTTATTTTGGTATTGACTCGCCGAATCACCGTATATTATTATGATAGACGACCGTCGCCGCAGGGCGTATCCGCGCTCCTGCGCTTGTGAAAAATTAGTCTTGGAATGGGGATATTTATGGCGTTGGGTACTTTTGATTTGCTAACCGCTATGTGGGCAACTTTACCCGATACAAGCGCTATCGGCGCACTGTACGGGTACGGCTACGCCGTTGACGGCCTGATACCCCCCCCCCCCCCCCCCCCCCCCCCCCCCC
>Ga0268262_10001914_pt1 | contig 24717 bp, 21 predicted proteins | sample TergutNc150P3_FD_190354 | JGI IMG/M metagenome (GOLD analysis project Ga0268262, IMG submission 190354) | Nasutitermes corniger P3 segment gut microbial community from laboratory colony in Florida, USA - Nc150 P3 (SPAdes) (version 2) | ecosystem: Host-associated > Arthropoda: Insects >...
AGGAGGTAGTCATGGGAACGGCGCAAGTAACGACCGACGCGGTAACACGTGAGGGCTTTGTCAGGCGCGGAGATTTTACAAAGGAGCGGCACGAGAAGCCGGAGCGCACGATGGCGGAAGTCGCCGCGGATATTTTGCGTTTGCAAGCCGAACATCCGGAGCGGCTGACTATCAAGCCGATTAGATAGCCGCAACCGCACGGATGAAGACAAGAATTACGAGATGAACTCCGTTCGCTGTCTCCGCACCGCCGACTGACCGTCCCCCCGCGTCCCCCGTCGTTCTCGGTGGTGTGGGTCGGCGGGTCGGTGGTAAGTCCGAGTTACACCAACTCAATCCCCGTCCGTTTTATCTCCGGCAGAAAGTAGGCTGGGTCATAATCGGGGTCAACGATATGCGGTTCGATTCTTATGTCTACTTCATCACACATAGACCACATCGGAACAATGGTATCTTCATACCCACCTGTCCATTCGTGCACCACAAACGCGATGTCGATATCGCTGTCTTTGTGTGGGCATCCTTTGGCGAATGAGCCAAAAAGATACGCCGTTTCTATTTGCATAGGGAAATTGGCGGATTTCACCAATTCTAAATACTTTTTGGCGAGTAAGATTATATCTTCTGTCTTATCCATTGCACGAATTCCTTTGTTTGGTCAAAGATATTTTTTGTATCTTCGTCTGTTAAATTCTGCGCTATTTTATTCTGATAGTCCGGATAACGAGCCTCTATATTAAACGGACTCAACTTTATTATAAAAGATTTTTGAACTTCGTCCAATAAATCGTAAAGTCCAGTTTTTTGGGCCAAAAATTTCAATTCATGTCTAAACGGCGGGGTATCATTCTTGGTATTGGCGTAATACCCCTTAAACATTTTTTCAACTGCCTGCTGGCACATAAAACAAGCATAGATATTATGCCTATTTTTAACCAACGTTTCGGCTACGGCAAGGTCGTTATCGGACAAATCAATCCAATATTGCAGTATTTCTTCGGGTGTCATGAGTTTCTCCTCGTTAATATAATATATGACTGCGGCAAAAGTTCTACTCCGTACTTCCGATTCAATTCTTCAAGGGATATGTACGGCTGTAACGGCGCGATTTCGGTTTCGGCTTCTAATTCGTCCATAAATTCGTCAGGGTATACGACTTCCCCGACAATCGGAACAGGATAAGTTGTAGTCCGTTTTTCTGCGGTGATCATGGTTAAATCCTCATTTGATATAAAGATAATACATTTCAAATAAAGAGTCAAATTATTTTATATCTAATAATATACGTTATGGGCGACGTCGGCAGGTATTATCTTTTCGGATTTTTGACTTTTTTCAGACCCACGGTAACGCTGACCGCTACACCATTCGGGGCTACGGACAAATCCGTTCCGAGATCAATTTTTGCGTAAAAATCACTCAGATATGCGTCTACCACGGCGTCAAAAATCGAATACAAATAGGCGGCTAGGGACAGCCATAGGTATGTGTTGCGGCCGGAAAAGGATTTGTCGTAGCGGGACTTCCAGTAGCTCAGATGTTCCGCTCGGTAGGCGTATTGCGACGATGTCGAGTCCCGCATTTGGTTGTACTTATCCGAGGCTATGCTCATCAGGCGGTGCTGGTTGTAGGCCGTCAGCGCCAGGCCTATCTGCGCCATCGCAATCATTCCGGCTTTGGAGGGATGCTCGTTGTATAGCTGGCCAAGGCCCAAAAACGGCACGGCGGCTAGGAACCCGGCGGTCGTCGGATTCTTCTCTAAACCGCGCGCGGTGAAGCCGCCGTACTCAAGAGCGTCCAGGACGTTGTATAGGTGCAGGCCGACCATCCAGGCCAGAGCGTTGTAAGCCGTGTGCCTCGCCGCCCTCGCCTCAAAATCGGCCTCGTCGGCTACTACCGAGTATTGACCGGCTTGGTAAAGAAGTACGCTGTCATTTCCGGCGGACCAACCGAGATCGTAAAGAGTATCCGAGACGGCCCTAAGCCTAAGCGCTTCGGAACTCCGAACATCGGCCCTGTCCGACCAGTAAACGACAAAACCGGCGGCCGCGGCCTCAGCCGTTAAAAAAAGCCCGCCCATCACGTAGCGGGATTGGTAGATTTGGCCGGAACCGGGGACAAACGCGGAGAGCGCAACGCCTGTATAGTTGATATTATGGGCGGCGGGAGGCGTTGACACTGATTTTGTCGACGCAGTATCAATGGAAAGCGGTATCAATTCCGGCGTTATTGACGGCTGTATTGATGCCGTATCAACGGCAGCAGACGCTAATTCTTCCGCCTGTGTTGATACTGTTGATACAAATACGGCTAACCCAAATATGACCGCGAATTTAGCAATGGCCGCAGCGATAAAGTTTCTGTTTTTCACGTTACGCCACTACCCTATTCTCCACCGGCTCGTCGCTGATGATCTCTCCGTCCCTCATCTTTATCAACCGCTTGGCATACATTGCGATGTCCGGTTCGTGGGTGACCAGGACGATGGTCTTGCCGTTGTTGTTCAGGTCTACGAAGAGGCGCATGACCTCTATGGAGGTCTGGGTGTCGAGCGCGCCGGTGGGTTCGTCGGCCAAGACCAGCGGCGGGTCGTTGACTATCGCCCTCGCTATGGCCACGCGCTGCTGCTGACCGCCTGAGAGCTGGTTGGGCATATGGCCGACGCGCCCGCCAAGACCAACTTTCTCCAAGGCGCTGCGGGCGGCGGCGCGGTAGTTTTGCTTAGGGCCGTGGCGGTAGTGCATAGGCAATTCTACGTTTTCCAGCGCTGTAGTGCGGGCTAGGAGGCTGAAATTCTGGAAGACGAAACCCAGCTTGCGGTTGCGCAGATCGGCCAAATCGCGGCGGTTCATGCCCCGCACCTCCTCGCCGTCAAGCAGATAGGAGCCTTCGTCGGGCACGTCGAGGCAGCCGATCACGTTCATCATGGTGGACTTGCCGGATCCGGAGGCGCCCATCACGGCCACAAACTCGCCCTCGCGGACGGAGACGCTCACCCCGCGAAGCGCGTTTACCACCACGTCGCCCATGACGTAGGTCTTTACTATCGACGTTAGTTTTATTAGGGCATCCATTATATTATGACAAAAATTTTCTGGATTGCTTCGTCGCTTCGCTCCTCGTAATGACCGTCATTGCGAGCAAAGCAATCTATTCAATACCTGAATATTATAGCCCCCATCACTCTGTGGTTCGAATACGTCTGTCTCAATATACGCTCTTCGTTTTGGTGTTGCACGCCCCACGTCTGATAACCGTAGGATAGCTCGAACCCGGTCCCGGACGTGAAGATCGCCACACCCAACGACAGCGTATGCTTGCCCCCTATCGGGGAGAATTCCGTTCCGGACTCCCAGTCGATCGTCTCGGAATCGGCGAGTCTGTTGACTACCGGATAAAAGTCGCATTCGTCAATCGCGTATCCGGCGCGCAGCACTACGGGTGCGGAAATGGGCAGGGGGACCTCCGCGCCGACGCCCGCCCCGGCCTTGAAGTTACGCGCCTGCGAATCGTCCGGAATGTTCTCTCCTGGCAGGATGAACGTGTACGGCATGACCAAGCGGAGGTCGAACGCGGCGATCATCCACGGCAGCGTGAACCCAGCGCCCAACGCCCCGTAGGGCGCCCTATAGGCTTTACCGTCAATAGCGCGAAGCGTTCTCGGACGGCCGGCGGCGTCGCGCTCGTCTTCGCCTTCAGACCACCTTACCGTCCCCGTTTCTTTTACCCCCAGATTCATCATTACGTTGAGATTCAACCCAAGCTTCAAGTAGTCCGTAGGCAGGTAGAGAAAACCGCCGGTCATTGAGTAGCCCAAGTAACTGTATTTCAATTCGAGATCGTTGTACCGCTCGCCGGCCAGCCTTTGGTCAAAAACCGTCCTGTCCTCACCCGAAATTATCGACACGGAAAGCCCGGCCGCTATCTTGGGGGCGACCTGTATGCCGAAGGCCAAACTCCAGCGGTTGAGGTCGCCGTACCTGACGTCGTTGTCAGTGACGGCCACATCGTCGTACTTATAACCGTAAACGGAGAAATCGTCGAACGCGAATGGACTCTCATATGCCGCGGCCAGAGTCAACCCGCCCTGAATGGTGGGGATGGCGGTCATAGCGCCGATACCGCGAAGGCGCAGCCTGTCTCGGTAATCGTCCATCTTCACGCCCGGAAGCGCCGACGCGCCGCCGGAGATCTCCGACGTCCCAAAAGTGCGCGTGGCGTCAAACGACGCCTGAAACTCGCGGACGGGCAGGAACGCCAGCGCGGACGGATTCCAATACGTAGCCGATAGGTCGTTTACCACGGCAGTGTGGTTGCCGGCAAAGGCAAAGGCGCGGGCGCCGACCCCGATATCCCTCCCCGTACCGCCCTGCGCCAAAGCGGAGGCGCAGAAGACGGCAATCAAGAACACGGCGTAAATATAGATTTTTCTCATTTACATACCCCGCATAGATGGACGCGGCCTCTCGTTTCTGTCGGCCGGTTTCTGCTCCGCCGGCTTCTGCTCCGCCGGAGGGTTGGTCTGCTGACTCTCACCGCCGTGCGGCTTGGACATCCCGGCGTCGGAACCGGTTGACTGGGAAGGCGGCGGCGAAGCGGACGGCGTCGACGGCGTACCGACCGGGCTTAAGATTTTACCCGCGCCGCCTGAAAACATTGGCGCCAACCCGCTTTCCTCGGTCGCGGACGGCGGCGGAGGTTCAGTAGGAGAGGCGGTTCCGGACGTAACCCCACGCATCTGCGGCCGGGGTCTGTCGGAATCGACTATCGCGCCGCCTCCGCCGCCCGTCCCCGGATTCGGCCTCGGATACGACGACCCGCCGTAGTAACGGCACGTCCCGGAAAACCTATCGTAGTAATAGAACGGCGGACACCCGCGCGTATCGCGCCACCCAAAACTGCTCCTATACCACCAAGGCGTATTGTGGAAATACAGCCAACTGCTCGCATAGCTCGTGTTATAGCACCTAAGCTCCGGATACCCGAAGAAATCACGCTCCCAAACGCAAACCTGCCGGCTGCCGACAAACGGAACCTCATCCCGGCAATCCACGCAACCGCCGCCCCTGCTCCCGGCCTCGGTCACCTCGCCCTGATACGACGCCAAGCGGGTGTAGCAACCGCCAAAAGAGAGGAGAGAGACGGCGGCGGTCAGCAATATCAACGTTTTTTTTGAATAGTTCATAATACAATACCCCCAATCACTACCATTACGGACGAACAACCGCCATCCGGCGTATACAACAACGCGACGCGGGACCATACAAGACATATAAAGTAATATAATACAATATACTATAATCACGCAATAAAAACAACTTCTTTGACCGTCAATTAATTATATTTAGTATATTAATCTATAAGCCTGTCACCCAAACAGAAAAAACATAAGGAGGCGTTTATGGCTTTCACCTGGAGTCCTTCGCTTGATACCGGCAACCAAATCATCGATTCGCAGCACAAGGAGCTCATCAAGGCGATGAACGACCTCCTCAACGCGTGCCAGCAAGGCCAAGCCGCCGACAAGGTCGGCCCCACGCTCGACTTCTTAGTATCGTACACCAAGAGGCACTTCGCCGACGAGGAGGCGCTGCAGAAGAAGGCGGGTTACCCTGATTTTCCGAACCACCGCAAACTCCATGAGGCGCTGTTGAAAGTGGCCGCTGATCTAGCGGCTGAGGTGAAGAAGAACGGGCCTACGCCGGTATTGGTGAATAAGCTGATTCGCAATGTAGGCGATTGGTTGATGAACCACATAAAGGTGGAGGACGTTAAGGTGGCGGCTTATCTTAAAAATCATTCTTGATAACCGTAGGCTATGAAACAGCCTCGTCACAAAACAAATCAACCCATACAAAATGAACCAAGGCACCTTGATTATGCAGATAAACACCACAATTAACGCCACCACCCCCTCACCACACCCGTCGCTCTCATATAGTTCCTCCTTATTTATGTTCCCTAACATCTTAAATCCCCCACCTTACAAATATACATCGCGCCCAGCCCCAAATTTAATTTATTCGTTTATTTTATTTTGGGTATTGACATTTTTAAAAATTTTAACTATATTAATAGCAACGTCTATATCCGATTTTGATAGCGAAAGTTTGGGTTTTGAACCTCCTTGTTGCGCCTGTCGTTCCGTCCCATTTTTCGGGGCATAGATTGAGGCAGGTAAGCCGAAAGCCACGTCAGCGGAATTCATCCGCTGTTGGTTAAGGAGGTTCAAGACCTCTTTTTTGTTAAAATACAGCCCCTTGTTCTGATTAATCCAATTTATCCACTCAATCGTATCTTTGGGAAACACGTTGCGAACACTGTGTATTTCAAGTTTTTTGCCCTTAACCGTAGGGTTAAGCGATATACCCACCAAGAAATTCTTTCCATTGCGCTTTATTTTGGTGATGATATTGATCATTTTCGTCGAATCTCCGTATGAAAATACTGCGAGAGGGTCATTAATTGCTCGCGACAAATCCAACACATCCCCCACATGGAAAGGATGGCGCTGACCGTTTGCCTTTTGGCTTAGTATGGAGACCCTTAACTCTATTGGATAATCTGATATACCTATAGAACGCAAGATGGCCCCAGGATGGCCAAGTTGGTAGATGTGCTTAGTCGGTAAAGTTCCGGCTATCTGACACTGTAACTCTTTATTGAATTGTTCATTTATCGTATTCATAATAACAACGATACCTACTTTCCGAGCTGATTCAGCCCATCCATAATCTCGGAAGAGTCTCTTTTTAATCCTATAATCCTTTAAATCCTAATTCAGACATCCTTTAATTCAGCTTAATCTTCCCGCCTTTAACCTTAACCTCCTTCTTCCCACCGACAGACGTTTCATCTTTAGCGTTGACGAAGATGTTCTTTTTGGCTCCAAGAACCGTTTTCCCTTTACCGCTGATGGTTATATTTCCTCCAGCGTGGATGTTTATGTCTCCCGGGGAGTCCATTGTTATGCTTTTCTTTTTTCCGTCTAAGACAATCTTATTCTTCCCGCCGGCATTGCAAAGCGTGATGGTATCCTTATCGTTGTCCATCTCTATCGTGCCGTCGTTACCGCTTGTTTTTAGGACGATTTTGCCGCCGTCGGATTCTAGGATAATGCTGTTTATCGTCTCTTGGATGTCGGTTTTTGCCTTTTTCAGCAAATCCTTTATCTCTTTCAGCGTCTTCTCGCGCTTATCTTTTTTGAGCACTTTCCAGTCTCCTTTTTTGACTGAATCCAATACATCCGTGGCTTTTTCTTTCAGCTTGCGCAGGACTGTTCTTACTTTGGGCGCGTTACCGATTACGATGTTGTTTTTCAGACCGCTTAGTTCTATCGAATTCCCCCTTGGCGTCTTTATTGTAATCCCGCGTTCAATATCGTTCATCGTGATTTCGAGCATAGTTGCCGTGGTGATATTTATTCCGCACTCAGATTTATTGACATTCTCTTTTAGGGAGATCTCCTGTCCGTAAGCTTTAAGTACGGCGGAAAACTCCTTATTATCCAACGCAAGTTCGCTTTTTTCAATGTTCGTATTAACAAAGGCGCCGCTCTCCGGAAGTCCGATTTTTGCCAGCGATATGCGTTTCACCACATCCATCGCAGTGCTTGCCGCGGTTAAAAGCGGTTTTATTTTGCTTAGCACGCTAGGTTTACCATCAACTTTCGGCGTTGACAATGTGACAGTCTCTCCTTCCGGATCGTCGTCCATGAGAAGTTCGTTGCCGCCTACGGTATGCAGAGTGACCATCTCTTTTTTATCCTCGTCTTTCATAATAAGCCCATGACCCGCGGCGGTGCGCATGGCGATCTGCGCCAATCCTTTCAAATCGTCCATAACGAGCTTATGGCCGTCCGTGGTGCTCATGGCGATCTTCGATTTTTCCTTCTCGTCGTCCATGACAAGTTCGTTGCCGCCCCATGTGCGTATGACGTTTTCCGTCCTGTTTCCGCTGTTTGAGACCGACTTCGCGTTGGCGTCTGGCAGCAGACCCAGGCCTATGGGCTTGTCGGGATTTCCGTCCACGTAGCCAAGTATCATCTCCGAGTTCTTCTTTGACGGGAAGTGGACGCCGTAACCCTCCCCGCCGGATATTTGTGACAGGCGTATATCCTTGGTCGCGCCGTACTCCGGCGTTTCGGAGATGTCAAATGGGAGTTTGACTCGGTATCTCCCCATATCGTCGATATTGGGCAGATCTTCACCTAACGCGTCTATGGGCGCGGTGATGAGTCCGGTGGCTATCGGCGGCTTGGCGCGCAGCGGCGGGGCGTATGATTTCTTGGTTGAATCAATACAGTGAAAGTTGTTATTGTAGGTATATTCCGTATTGCCGCTCCCCTCCCCCTGCCCGCCCTTATGCTCCACGGAGAGCAACAGCAACTCGCCGACGCCGTCAATGGAAATTATCCGACCGGCACGAAACGCCGCGCATCTGCTACTCCCTACGGTTTGCGAATTCTCCGTCTTCAGACGCGTTAGGTAGAGCGACGCCAAGCGTTTGCCTTCTTCGTCATTCTTGAACGTACCGCCGTACTCATACACGCTCCCCCACGCGCCGCCGACATCCGCGCCCTCCGAGACACCCTCCGGGGGCGTTTCAGGGGTGCGGTAATTTTGATTACGCAGTCTCACGCTTTTGGGGATAACGGCGGACAGCGAGGTTAGCGAATAGACCGATTCTCCGAATTCGCCGCCGTAGAGATATTCCTGCCGCGACGTTTCGGATTCATCCGTAGCAGTATTATCGTCCATGTTACGATTTTTATTATTATCAACATTATCAACATTATTGACAGACGGCTCCCTTACAGTACCACCCCAAACGCCGATTATTTTCGCGGAATCCCGCGTTTCCCCGCTATCGTTGTCGCGCAAACGCTTTGAGGTCTCAGCAAAACCGATATTCTCCACAAACGGGATGCAACCGGCCATCTTGGGAAAATCGGCGAATGTATCGGTAACTACCACGCCACCGTCGTCGGCAAAGTAGTACCATATCCCGTTTTGCTCCATTAACCGCGATATAAAATTGAGGTCGCTCTCACGGTACTGCACGCAAAAGTCTATTTTCGGATTCGCGGACTCGCCGCATTTGTACTTAAAAGCGCAACGCGCCTCCATCCCGGCGTCTTTGATAACCTTTTTGACGATATCGATTACTTTCAGTTTCTGGAAAACCTTGTTATTGACATTGAGCGACAGCAGTTCCATCCACGGATCCAAGCGAATCGAGTAGACAGGCTTCGATCTGATCATCTTCTTAAATTCCGAAACGACGCCGTCGTACCGTGTAATCTCGCCGTTCAAGTCGCGGATCAGCTCAAAGCGGCAGTGTTTGCCTAAAACGCGTTCCGCCGTGGGTTCCGGCGTATTCCCACCCGGCTCCTCCGACGCCGATTTGGACGGTTGAAACTCTATGTCAAACGAATACGGCGTACTGATCGCGTCATTGCCGCTGAACTTGGTCACGGTAAACGCGGACGACGGGTAGTCGGCAATGGAAACGAGGAATTTCGCGTAATTCGCCTTGGGCGTGGATGTCATATTCCCTCCGTATTGTTTTTTGGCGGTTGATAGTTACAACGGTACTACGAGAGTAATTCGGATACGACGAGAGAGACATCCGTACAACGAGAGTAAATTCTATACCACGAGAAACATCAACATCTAAAACCCGACAAGCAACGACACTATGATCCCCGGACTTGATACGTCCGAATAGAACTGCATCGCCGCGTCTAACTTGAGATCTACATTATCTAACGCCGTCGCGACCCCGATACCAAGCGACAGCGTATTCACCGTACTCTTTTGGTAGGTATCGTCACGTTTGCCGCGAAATACATCCAACATCTTTTCGACGTCCATAATGCTAAACGCGTACCCGCCCCTCACCCAGAACGTTTTGGCGACTACCGTGTACTCGAAGGCCGGTTCAAAGTTTGTGTAATCCCCGTTGAACCTATTCACATCGAACGCTATGCGGAGATTGGGGATATGTCTGGGAACGAGGGCGACTCCGGCCTCAATGCCGTAGGGCATCTCGTACTCGTTCCACTCGCCCCAATAGCCGGAGCGCATATAGCCGAAATTTCGCAAGGCCACGCCATAGGCGATACGGTCGTTTTTTTGCCGGTACTGCACGCCTAGGTCAAACGCAAACCCGTCCGCCGAGTAGCTCTCCGTAGCGGCGCCTATGTAGTGGTATGCGCCCTTGAGCGCCGCGCCGACCGCAATATCGGCGCCGAACGTTCTTGCCCATCCGACCCCAAGCGCGGTATAGCTGCTCCTCGCTCTGTCACCGGTAAGTATGCCGTCCTCGTTTATCACATTGAAATCGCCGGTGGTCATCGATATCAAATAGGGCGCAAAGGCACCGTGTTTGGTCGGCATGGCGATCCCTATCGGATAGCCCCAAACATCCATCATAACCTGACGATACCCGCCCATTATCTGCGTATTATTGGCGTAACCGATAGCGGCGGGATTTGAGAGAACACCGTAAAGCCCATTCTGAACGGCGCAGGCCGCGCCGCCCATGGCCATAGAGCGGGCGTCGTACCCCATGACAAGAAACGGAAAAGCGACGGTGCCGGCGTTGACATTTTGGGGCGACGCCGGCGACGCCGAAATGGCGATTATTGTAAGCGAAACGGACAACACGGACACACCAAGCGACGCCGTCCGCCGCCTGCCGTCTCTACCGATAATGCGCGAAATCAGTTTCAGCATATTGTAATTACCTACCGCCCAATGATTGATTCGTACTTTATATTAATATAATTCTTGCTGCCCTGCTTGAACGTAATTTCTCGCGCAGCCCCATTTTTGAAGTTTGCGAACATTATCGAAAACTTGCTCCCGCCGACATTGTACCTAAAGGTTACCGACTCCAACCTCGGCGGTATCCCGTTTTTGCCCTTGATCTGCGCACGCACCGACAGCGTGTCGGAATTCCAAACCGCCGTCGCGTTGCCTGGCGATTTCTTGCGCTGCTTCAGAGAGTCGGGAACGGCCGGCAACTCCCTGAATACATCCGGCAACGCGCCGGTAACGGCGTTTATGAACTGCCCGTATGTGAAATTCTCTGCGCAGGGGAAAGAGACGCCCTCCATCTTGTCGTCGTAGGCAAACTCTTTCATCTCTTTATCGACCTTCACGCTCCCATTAAAATCCTCCGCCGTTATGGAAGCCGCCACCGTGCCGAACGGCGTGTAAACCTGCGCCTTAATAAAACCGTTGCTTCTGCGGTGCGCCTCAATCTTGCCGTAGGCTTTCGCCCCGCCGCCCGACATATTGATATCGCCGTACCCCTTAAACTCAGCCAACTCCGGTCTACGCAGTATAGATTCCATTACCGCCTCGTCAATGGCGAGGGCCGCCTGACCCTTGTCTCCGGCGGCGCCCTTGACCGTCCCGGCGCAACCCACCGCCGTCACGGCAAACGCCGCGGCTAACAGCGTGAGCAGATATTTATAATTAATGGCCTTTTTCAACTATTGCCCCTTTTTACCGCGCATCAAATTCTTTATCTCGACCAACCGCTCCTTTACCCTCTTGGCGTTCTCCGTTTTCAACTCCAGACTGCGCTTGTACGCGTCCTCAGCGGCTTTATAGTCGTTGAGCTTGAAATAGATGTCTCCGATATGCTCGTACGGCACCGGATCGTTGTGCACGCTCTCCTGATCCAGCGCCTTCTTCATGTAGTGCAAAGCCTTTTCATAATCGCCCATCTGATAAAAGACCCAAGCGTAAGAATCCAAGTACGCTCCGTTTTCGGGATCCTTTTCGAGCGCCGTCTCTATGAGGGTTTTGGCGCTGTCCAACCTAACCCCCGCCTCCGCCCACATGTAGCCAAGGTAGTTTGCCGCCTGCGGATCGCCAGGATGTATGCGCAACACGTGCCTGAAAGCCACGGCCGCCTCGTCTATGCGCTTCCGCTTCTCCATGATACCGCCGATCTCAAACCACGAGAAGTAGTCGGTCGGGTCGATCTCCGTCGCTTTTTTAAGCGCGGCGACAGCCTCATCGTACTTTTCGCGCATATTCAGAACATACCCGCGAAACCTCCACCCCGTGGCGGAATTCGGGTACGCCGCAATGTACTCCTCCACCGCGCGGCTAGCCTTCTCCTTGTCCTTCGACATTATATACATATAGCAAAGCTCTTTCCACGCCTCCTCGTAATGCGGGTCCAAGGCGAGCGCCGCCCTGAATTCCGAAGCCGCCTTGTCCGGCCTCTTTGTCTGCGCGTAGATAAGCCCCCGGTAGAGATGCAGTTCCGGCTTTCCTATGACGACCTCCTTGCCGTCGTCATCCTCGCGAATCAGCGTGTCAAAAATCTTTTCCGCCGCCGCGTACTCTTTCGCGTGAAAGAGCAAAAACGCCAAGCCGCGCCTGTAAATGGGGGCGACCGGCCCCAGAGCGTTCAGCCGCTCGTAGATGGCAATAGCTTCCGGGTACTGCTCCCTCACAATGTGGATATGCGCCAACGTTCGCAAAGCCTCCTCGTTCAGCGAATCCAACTTAAGCGCCTCGTTGAAGAGCGCTATGGCCGAAGAGGTGTCGCGCCCCAAATACTTAACCGTCCCCAAAAGCGCCGCCGCCTCCGCGTCGTTTGGGTACACGCTCCGCAGGATAATCGCCAAACTCTCGGCATCGGCAAGACGCCTCTCCCCAACGCTGAACTGCACCATCTTTACGCCAAGCCCCGCCGAACGCGGATTAGCGGCAAAGAAATCGCGGAAACTCTTGAGCGCCTTTCCCCTCCGCCCCATAGACTCGTAGAGGACGGCAAGCGAGTACATATCCTCGTCACTACGCTCGCTTCCAAGCGCCTCTATCGCCTCCGCCGCCTTCCTCGTGTTACCGAGGCGCTGGTAGATCATGCTGAGCGTCCGCAACTCGTCGGGCGTCAACGCGGAAAGTCCGGCATCGGAGAAGAGGGCGATAGCCCTATCGTATTCGTTGCGCTGCATATACTCGTCGGCCACTATTTTGCGTAAAAAACTCGAATGCGGCCAAAAGCCGTAGGCGGTCTCGTAAAGCTCAAAGGCCGCCTCGTTCATGCCGCGCCGCTCATAGTCGCGGGCGATTATAAAGTGATCCTGAGCGAGACGGTAACGGTCGGCGGAGTCGGAATAGGCGCCGGAGCTGTCGTACAGAAGCCCTATGGCGCGCAACAACTCCTCGTCGTTGCTCTCTAAAGCCTGACGATTCCTACCGGCCGTACAACCCGCGGTGAGCAACGCGGCGGCGATGAGGGCGGCGAGAGCGACGGTAACATATTTTTTCGCAGTTTTGATCATAAAGTCAACACCTACTACTTAATGGCTGAAATAACCAAATCGACGGAACTCTCCAACGGTATTTTAGATCCAGGCGACGTCGATTGCGACATTACCGTCCCCGGAACCAGCGTCGCGTTGTTTTGGTAGGTTACCGCGCCCACCTTCAAGCCAGCGTCGACCACTTTCTTCTTTGCCTCCGACAGGATGTCGCCTATGACGTTAGGCACAACAGCGTGGGTCGGCTTGGGGCCGCGGGATATTATCAGGTCCACGTCCATCGCCCGCGACGTGACCGTGCCCGCCGGCGGGAAGGTCTCTATTACCGCGTCTATCGGCAGAGTCTCGTGGAAAGCCTTACGGACGTTGGCGCCCACGGTGAACCCTCCCTTTCTAAGGTCGAGACGCGCCTGACGCTCGTTTATACCGCGCAACGTCGGTATCCTCGCCGCCTCCGGACCGCGGCTCACCGTCACGGCGATCTTGCGCCCCTTCTTAACCTCCTCGCCCGGATCGGGGAACTGGCTCAGCACGTTGCCCTCGGGAACGCTGTCGTCAAACTCCCTGGCGCGCACCTCGGTCAAAAGCCCAACACCGTAAAACTTGTTGCGCGCCGCCTCATACTCCATCCCGCGCACGTCCGGCGCCGGCAGCACGTCGCGGTGGACGCCGACGATCTTGGGCATAACCTTGCGATCCACTATAAAAAAACCGACAAGCGAGCCGACGGCAAACAAAAAGAAGCAGAGCGGCAAGAATACGAGCCAAAAAGTCTTTACGGGCATGCTTATAGTGTAGCACTTTGTCTGTTGTTTCATAACGCGTCTACCGTTTCGTTTTTATCTGTGTTCAATTACCGAATTTCCGCCATTTGCGGCGACCCATCCCAATTGCCCGCGACGGCGACGATTTTCCAAAACCCTTCGCGACGACGAAAAGCACGGCATGGCATAATCGCTATGACGCAACGCAATAGTATAATATAGTATAATGGCATGGGGAAAACAAAATAAATAACGCGCAATCTACTTCGTCGGTCTATTGGGCAAATCATCCCATGTAAGGACGTTACTTACGACATTATCTTTCCTGGGTATCAGAAAGTACGTTAAGACGGCGGCGCCGATCCCCCCGAGCACCCCGCCGGAGACCCAAAAGACCGTCGGAAATTTGTCCTTGTAGAGGTACTGCGGGATCTTTTCGGAATCCGTCGTCCATTTATAGCTGAAAGATATGATATTCTGCTCGTTTGAGACCAAAACCACCGGCAGGTAATCTAACTCAAAAGTGATACGAATGACGTCGTGCCACTCGGGGGTAAGCCCTTTTATATCCTTGTTGGCATCAATCTGGTCTTCCTCGATCACGATCTCCCTGATGGGCGCCTGCTCCAGCGCCGCGATGGGCGACGACCCGGTGCGGGCGTCCACAAACTCGAAAATCAACTTGTTTTCTTTCCGGTCTACATTGTAGAAATACCTGGAAAACTTGTCGCGGAAGATGAAGTAGCAGTTCACGATAATCTCGTCCGGAACGGTACCGTTGTTCACGGAGACCTGCAACCCCTCTATGACGGCGTCTTGGAAATCGCTCATTTCTTTACGTTTGTGCCTGATTACCCTTATGAACCCCGCCGCCGAGGCGTCCACCTCGGCGCTCTGCGTGACTTTTCTTTCCAACTCTTCGAGCGACTCTTCCACGGCGGAGGCTTGAGGGTCGGGCGCGTATTCGGGCTGACCGTAATAGGGCTGACCATAATCGGGCTGTTGGTTGTAATCCGGCTGGCCATAAGAGGGTTGGTTATAATCCGGCTGGCCATAAGAGGGCTGGCTGTAATCTGGCTGGCCGTAGGGCGTGCCGTAAGACGGCGTCGCCGGCGCCGGCGCCGTGGCGTCAAAACCCTCCCACACGTCGTCTTGAGCTAAAACGACAGTACAGGAACCCAAAGCCAGATGAAGAATAAGACTGGCCGCGATACACTTCGTAACTACCTCTTTCACTCCCATAAGACCGGTCCCTCCGTCGCGCACGATACCCAGCGACGCGGTTACGTTGATACCATTAGCATATAATATATATTACAACAAATAAAAATGCAATGCAAGAAAAAAATATTTTTACAGCCTATTTTAATTTTTCTATTTTATCTACCGAAATATATATTTAATATTAATACCGGCGCGCAATGGATGCCATAAAGACCGCAAAACAATACGGCTCGGAGCCGAAAATGCCCAAAAGGAACAATGACCCGTGAACGTGCTGGAAAAGATAGACTCCCCCGCCGACCTGCGCGCCCTCCCAATCGACAGGCTTCCCGTCGTAGCGCGGCAATTGCGGGATTTCCTCATAGAAAACATAAGCCGCACCGGCGGGCACTTGGCTTCCAGCCTAGGCACGGTGGAACTGACCCTCGCGCTTCACTACTGTTACGACACGCCGACCGACAAAATCGTCTGGGACGTGGGGCACCAGGCATACCCGCACAAGATCATTACGGGGCGGCGGGAGCGTTTCCCCACCATACGCCAGCACGGTGGGATCAGCGGCTTCCCCAGGACGTCCGAAAGCCCTTACGACTGCTTCTCGGTAGGCCACGCCTCCACCTCCATAAGCGCCGCGCTCGGCTTAGCCATAGGGCGCGACATATTGGGCGAGAAGCACTCGGTGGTCGCGGTGATCGGGGACGGGTCAATGAGCGGCGGTCTCGCCTTCGAAGGGCTTAACAACCTCGGATCCTCCTCCACCGACATGACGGTGGTGCTAAACGACAACGAGATGTCGATCTCGCAAAACGTAGGGGCGATGTCGCGCTACTTCAACCGCGTGATCACCGACAAGCGCTACAACAGGCTGAAAGACTACGTTTGGGACTTCCTCGGCGACCGAAGCGTCATCGGCAAAAGCCTCAGAACCCTCATAAAAACGGTGGACGACGGCCTGAAGCACGTCGTCATCCCCGGCAAACTCTTTGAGGACATGGGCCTGCGCTACTTCGGCCCGATAGACGGGCACAACATAGCGGACATGATAGATGTGTTCAAATCAATACGCGAGAACTCCAAAGGGCCGGTGCTCGTGCACGTCGTTACCAAGAAGGGCAAGGGGTATCAGCACGCGGAGGACAACTCCACTAAGTTCCACGGGGTGAGCAAATTCACGCCGGAGACCGGCATGGTGATAAAGCCGGCCACGCCCGCCGCGCCATCCTACAGCAGCGTGTTCGGCAAGGCGATGGTGGAACTCGGGCGGACGAATGAAAAGATAGTCGCCGTAACCGCCGCGATGCCGGACGGCACGGGACTCAACGGCTTCAGGGACGCATATCCGGAGAGGTTCTTCGACGTGGGGATAGCGGAGGGTCACGCGGTGACCTTTGCCGCGGGGCTGGCGCTGAAAGGGCTGCGGCCGGTCGTGGCCATATACTCAAGTTTCCTGCAGAGGGCCTACGACCAAATCATACAAGACATCGCGCTAGACGGTCTAAACGCGGTATTCTGCATAGACAGGGCGGGGCTTGTGGGCGACGACGGCCCCACGCACCACGGCAACTTCGATATATCATATCTCAACACCGTGCCGGGCGCGGTCATTATGGCGCCAATGGATGAGAAAACGCTGCGGGATATGCTCTTCACCGCCGTTAACTACAACGGCGGACCGGTATTCATACGTTACCCGCGCGGAAACGCGCCGGTCTGCCACGGCAACCTAGAATTCGAAGAGGTGGAAATCGCGTCGCCCAAACTGATTAAAAAAGGGACGCAGGCCGCGCTGCTGCCTTTGGGCGATATGTACGAAGACGCCGCGCGGGTACGCGAACTGCTCTCGGCGCAAGGCATAAGCGCGGCTCTGGCAGACGCGCGCTTCGCCAAGCCTCTGGATGCCGATTTCTATAAAAAACTCTTTCTTAAGTACCCGCTCGTAGCAACCTTTGAAAACAACACCTTATCCGGCGGCTTCGGATCGTCTGTCCAATTCTTGGCGGCGCAACTTGACTGCGGTAATACCAAGATCATAAACTTCGGCCTGCCGGATAGATTCGTACCGCACGGGGACGTCGCGACGCTCAAAGGCGAGATCGGGCTTGGAGTAGAGGATATGGCAAAAAAAATCGCGGCGGCGCTCGGCAACAATTAATTTTCAGTAGTTCGGTATATTAACTCACCGGTCAATATGGAGGGATGGGACATGAAAGAAATACATAATTTTTCACTTAAAAGCATTGCGGCGGCGGCCTTTACATTGGCCGCGATCCTGTTACTGAGCCAATGCGAAGTCCCGCCCACGGGGGGCGGCGGCGACAACGACAGTACCGCGCATTATCAACCGGACACCGCCTGGTACACGGACAACCCAGACGCGGCGGCATTCGAGATATCCACGGCGGACGAACTGGCCGGGCTGGCGCTGTTGGTCACCAAGGAGGAATCGCCCGTTGACTTCGCCGGCAAGACGGTTAGACTTACCGCCGATATAGACCTGCCGGAGCACTACGGGAAGAGTTACAACGACAAATTCGGGTGGATTCCCATCGGGAACAAAGACAGGCCGTTTCGAGGCACTTTTGACGGCGGCGGGAAGGCGGTAAAGGGATTGTACATCAAAGGTACAAATTTTTATCACATCGCAGGTTTCTTCGGCCGCATTGACAACGGCGCCGTTGTGAAAAATGTCGGGCTTAAAGACATAAATATCACCGGAGGCAACTGCCTGGGCGGTATAGTGGGAAGCGCTACGGGCGGCGGCAAAGTGATCAACTGCCACGCGATAGGGGTTGTCAACGGCAATCAAGCCGTCGGCGGCGTGGCGGGAGATATTGTTGACGGCGAAATAAAGGATTGCTACTTCGTGGGCACGGTCAAAGCAAAAAGGGATGTCGGCGGCGTAGTCGGAAACATTGACAACGTAAATGTGGCGAACTGCTACGCGCTCGGCGATATGGTAAGCGGCGAACTGCAGATCGGCGGCGTAGTCGGAAGCGCCGACGCTACGAGTTCAACCACCGTTACTAACTGCTATTCCACCGTCGGCGTCAGCAGTTCATCGATCAGCGCCGGCGGCATAGTCGGATTCATTTGGAACAACGTTAAGGTGACCGATTGCGCCGCCCTCAACAAAAGCGTCTACGTCAAGGAGACTGAGGATCGCTACTTTGGGCGCGTAGTCGGATACCGCCCCGACAATTCGACCCTATCCGGCAACATAGCTTTCAGCGGCATGGAGGGCGGCGCCGCGTGGGACAGTATAGGCGCCTCTAATATTGACGGCGCCGACATCACCAAAGACGCGGTCAACTCCGACGGAACGCTTGGCGGACGCTTCAAAACAACGGACGGATGGACGACGGCTAACGGGAAGCTTCCGGGACTCGGCGGGTCGGCTGTTGATATGCCGGAGCATTTGAAATGAACACAAAACCGTCCGCCGCCGGCAAGAGGCCGGCCGCCATCAACGCAATTTGGCTTTATCTTATCGTCGTCAGCATAGTGACCGCCGCTTACACCGGTACTATGGATGGGGTCGGCAAGGCCTCTTTTGAGGCGGCGAAGAACGCCGTAACGCTTGCGCTCGGCCTGATAGGCGCAATGGCGTTTTGGCTCGGCGTTATGAAAGTCGCCGAGGTCGCCGGGCTTATGAAGGCGATCACCAAGGCGGTAAAACCGGTTATGCACTGGCTCTTTCCGGAAGTGCCGCCCGACCACCCGGCCATGAGCGCCATGATAATGAATATCTCCGCCAACATGCTCGGCCTAGGCAGCGCGGCCACGCCGATGGGGCTTAAGGCTATGGCGGAACTCGATAAGCTCAACCCAGAAAAAGGGACGGCGACCGATGCCATGTGCCTCTTCCTCGCCATCAACACGTCGAGCGTTACTTTGCTACCGCTCGGCGTGATAACCATCCGCGCCGCAAGCGGGGCCACAAGTCCTGGCAGCATAATAATTCCGGGACTCTGCGCCTCGATTTGCTCCACCGCCGCCGCGATATTCATGGCCAAACTCTTGGCAAACAGAAGCAAGGCCAAGACCCCCGCGACATCGCAAACCGCCGCCGCCGAATCCGCGCCGCCGCCCGAAACGGCTAACGAGGTAAAAACGGAGGAACCGGAACTCTCCCCGCCCGGCGTCGCCGGAAAGATCGTCGCGTGGCTCTCGATAATCGCCGTCATTGCAGCCATCCCCTACTCCATATACAATAGCCATAATAACGGCGAATTGCCCGGCGGGATCCTCGGCTACGTAACGGCTGGATCAACGTGGCTGATCCCTATATTGATAGGCGGCCTGCTCATAGGCGGATACCTCTGCGGGGTTAAAGTATACGAAACAGCCACCGACGGCGCGAAAGAGGGGTTCAACGTCGCCGTGAGGATCATCCCTTTTGTGACGGTGATATTCGTCGCCATAGGTATGCTGAGGGCAAGCGGAGCGCTCGAACTCTTCACAAGTTTCGTCGGAAAATACACGCAATTTACGTTGAAGGACGGTACAATAGTAGGCATGCCGCCCGAATGTCTGCCGCACGCGTTACTAAGACCGCTCTCCGGCGTGGGCGCTTTCGGATACATGGCGGAATTGGTAAACAAAGCCCCGGATTCACTCGGAGCGTTCGTATCGTCGGTACTGCACGGGTCGACGGATACGACGTTCTACGTCTTAGCCGTATATTTCGGCTCCGTAGGCATTCAAAGAATCCGCCACGCGCTTGTGGCCGGGCTGACGGCGGACTTCGTGGGAATGCTCGCGGCGGTAGTGTTCGCGAATTTGTTTTACGGAAGATGATTGAGGATAATCACTATGTCAAATGACACCATTAGCGCTAAGGCATCCTCCGTATCGCCAATATCATACATATACTTTACCCTATTCTTCATATCAGGCATATCAGGCCTGATATATGAATCGATATGGTCGCAGTATTTAAAACAATTTCTCGGACACGCGGCGTATTCGCAAACATTGGTGCTTGTCATATATATGGGCGGGATGGCTCTGGGGTCTTGGTTGGCGGCTATCTGGGCCAATAGGGTTAAGAATTTGCTCTTTTGGTACGCTATAGCGGAGATCGCGCTTGGGGCGCTGGCGCTTGTATTTCATGATTTTTTCATCCGGTATATCGATACCTCATTCTCAACGATACTTCCGTTTCTCGGCAAACCGGTATTAATATCCATCTATAAATGGGGTTCCTCGGCGCTCATCATCCTGCCGCAATCTATGCTTTTAGGCGCTACGTTTCCGCTGATGGCCGGCGGAATACTGCGGCGATTTAAGGGGCTTAGCGGTTACAAAACCTCTTTTATCTACTTTGTCAACACATTGGGAGCCTCGATTGGGGTGTTGATAAGCGGATTCTATTTGGTGAGAGAGTGGGGGCTAAAAGGGGCGATTATCTCCGGCGGGATAATTGACTTGTTTGTGGGGATATCGATACTGGCGCTTTGTTTAAATGATCGGGCGGCGAGCACCGTCGGCAGTGCCGTTACTAATAGTGATAATAGTATCAATACCGGTATAAATAATGATAACGCCGTCGAAAATATCAATACCGACCCTATCAATCCAAATAACGAACTAACAGACGACGAGCTAAACGACATCTCCGCGATAAACGCCAAAAGCAATGTCATTTTCGCCATCCCCGACAAACGCGAAGACTACTATCCCCTGCTATTCGTGGCCTGCGGCACAGCCGTGGCCTCCTTCATGTACGAGATCGGGTGGATACGGATGCTCAGCCTCGTTCTAGGAAGTTCCACGCACTCTTTTGAATTGATGCTTAGCGCTTTCATCCTCGGCCTCGCGCTCGGCAGTTTCTTTGTCCGCAACAAATTGGACACCGTGAAAAACGCGCCGCGTTTCCTCGGCATCGCGCAGGTGGTAATGGGCGCCGCCGCCATCGCCACGCTCTTTACCTACAGCAGCCTATTCAAAATAATGGTATTTACCATCGACGCGCTCGACCGGAACGCCTCCGGTTACGTGCTCTTCAACATTATAAGCCACCTGATCTGCATGATCACCATGCTCCCGTCCACTATATGCGCCGGGATGGTCGTGCCGCTCATCATTCACATGCTCTACCGACGCGGGTACGGCGAGGCGGCCATCGGCAAGGTTTACGCTGTGAACACCGCAGGCGGGATACTCGGAGTTATCTTGGCCGTGTGGGGGCTTATGGAACTCGCCGGACTCAAATATCTTATCACAATAGGGGGCGCGATTGACATGGCGCTCGGGCTTTACGTGTTCTACAAATTCGCCGAGACACGCCAGAGCCTGACGCGCACCATAGCTCAACCGGCCTGCCTCATCGCGCTTGTCGCGGCGGTCGCTTTCTCAAAGCTCGATCCGGTGCTAGCCTCTTCGGGGGTCTTCCGTTACGGGACGATATCCAACGCCAAGCGCGTGGTGGAGCACATAGACGGGAAGACGGCGTCTATCACCCTCTTCAAATCCGGCGACAACCTGGTGCTCTCCACAAACGGCAAACCCGACGCCAGCGTCGGGTTCAAGGATGAGTACAGCAGCGACGAGTACACCATGTCATTACTCGGCTTGCTGCCCATGAGCGCTCGCACCGAGATACGGACGGCGGCGGTTATCGGCATGGGCGCGGGGATGACGGCGCACTACTTGCTCTACGACCCGACATTAGAGAGCCTGGATGTGGTTGAAATCGAACCTGCGATGGCCAAACTAGCCAAAAAGATCGGGCCGAAAGTGGAGAACACTTTCAAAGACCCGCGTTGCCACATCCGCTTCGACGACGCCAAGACCTTCTTCTCGGCGCAGAACCGTTCTTACGACGTGATCGTCTCCGAACCCTCCAACCCCTGGGTGAGCGGCGTGTCCGGCCTATTCTCGAGGGAATTCTTCAGCCATATACGCAGACACATAAACGACGGCGGGATACTCGTGCAGTGGTTCCACAAATACGAGGCCGACGTCACCATATTGGTATCCATACTCAAGGCGCTGGGCGAGTCGTTCCCGCAATACGAGCTATATATGGCCGGTTCCGATTTGATAGTGATAGCCGCCAAAGACGAAGGCACCGACATAAGCCTGAAGCGCGACGTATTCATCTACGAGCCGGTATCTGAGAACATGAAGAAGATGGGTTTCTCCGGCATAGAGGACTTTCATCTGATCCGTTACGCCGACAAGACGTTTTTTGACCCGCTGATCAATACCTACAAAACGACGCCGCCGAACAGCGACTACCACTCCTACGTCGACCTCTACGCCGCAAAGCACCGCTTCATGGGCAGCACCGCGAAAGAGATAGACGACATACGGGAGTTCGTCGTCCCGGTCAAGAAGATATTGCTCGCCGACACGGCATACCTGAGCCTGATCACCTCGCGGACCTATCCGGACATATACAACTTGTACGACATCCACAAGGCTAAGTCTTTGGCCCAAGAGATCGTGTTCAGCGCAAAGGCGGTGAACGACGACACGACGCACGGGTCGCTCTCGGCCTCTATCTTCGTGCTCGACTACGCCGAGGCGCGGCCGCAGATGATCACCTTTTCCCAAATACAGAGCGCCATAGTGCAAATTCTGCAGAAGACGCTGCCGTACCTATCCGCCGAAGAGACTCGCGAGTTGTGGGGCGTCATTGAGGGAAAGGTGGCCAAGCGGGAGCTATCGGAAACGGACAAAGAGTGGATGGCCTACTTCAGGGCGCTATGCAACTACGACATCCACGAAACGCGGCGGCTATCGCTAAGTCTGCTTCCGGTAGAGGCTGACACCTTGGCGGATCACTTCAGCAACCAAATGCTCATAGCGTCTCTGCTTACGGCATCGACAATAACGAACGACACTATGGATGTTGGACGGGTGTGGGACAAGTACGAAACTAAGAAAAGGCCCCCGGCGGCGATACGTGCGGCGCGGGCGGTTTATGTTAATAGGGCGCGATAAATCGCGCCCTATTTTTTAACAAAATCCAACTTATTCCTTAAGCAATGACCTCGTGATTCTGAACGACACACTGGCCAAATCGTCCATGTTCCGCAACGGGCTGTCGTCTTCGCCCATGGCTACCACTACCGCGGTCTCCACGTTGATTATTCTTGCCGAGACCTGGTGGCCGCCGAAAGCCTCTATAATGTTGGCCACGCAAACGTAGTGCACGCCGAACTGCCTGCCCAATTTGCTTATCTGGCTCTCGTCCACCGAGCCTTCGCGCTGCTTCCTCTGCTCGTTGTCGATTTCGTCCAAGAACTCTTTTGAGCGCTCAATGGCTACAAACTTACCGCTGTTGACTAACGCGGTCAACAACTTGTCGCCCAGCGCCTTCTTTTCGCCCGCGGTTTTGTCGCCGGTTACATAGACGGCGATGTGCGGCTTTTTTCCGTCGGGGGTAACAAACTTAGGCCCCGCCGGGACGGTCGGCGCGTTGCCCTGCGCCGGAGCCGAAGCCGCGCGCGGCGCTACGGTCGCCTGCGCCGGGGCGGGAGCAGGCGCGGGAGCGGGGGCAGAGGCGGCGGCCGGGGCCACCCTGTCTAAGCGGTCAAACATAGCCGCCTTGTCTTTACCGAGCGATGTCTCGGCAAGCGGGGGCGGTTCGTTGCCGCCGTTCGCCACCGCCACTCCGGGCGCGGGGCTTCCCGCGGGAACTGCGAGTTCGTAGACACTCTCCCTAGACAGAGATATCGAACCGATGGCGGGGCTGGTCACTTTAAAGACAAATCTCTTGCCCTTGGTGTAGAACTGAAAATCCCTGGAAGTGCCGCTGCCCTTGGAGATCCCGATGACCTTCAGGTAGTGGTTGCCGTCCGCCACCACAAAGCGCGCCTTACTGTTTTTCTTAACTTCGCCCTCATGCTTGCCGTCTACCAGAACGGCAATCCCCGTCTGAAGCGTGTTCTCAATCACCACCTCAGACTGCCCAACCTTGGCTATAACATCGCCGTAGACGGACAAATCATCCTTCTTGTTGGCAATTACCGCACAGACGCCAAACAAAACAACCGACGCAAACTGCGCCGCCCGAATCCAAAACCTGTTACCCTTCATAGCAGATGGTCTCCCCTACTGTTATTTGTTTAATGATGGTTTGCGGAAAAACGGCATACCCAAAGAATATAGTTAATGCCGTATACCAATATGTTAGATTTTTTTTAAACCTAAATTGTTACAAGGTAAGCGCATTTTTTGGGCGGATTTAATGTATATTGATATTATTATGGAAGAAATTATCAAACAATGGCGCACGGAGCGCCCCGCCGACTACTACCGGGCCTTGACGCCGGAAGAGATCGCTCGGCTCGAAAGGCAGGGCAACACGGCCGTTTGGGGTTGGGGCAGCGTCAGCGTCGCCGCTGAGGGGTTTGACGTCGGCAAGGTGCATGGATGCTCTTTCGACGGGTCGATGTTTCTTATAGGCGCGTTCAAAAAACACTA
>Ga0268262_10001915_pt1 | contig 24713 bp, 26 predicted proteins | sample TergutNc150P3_FD_190354 | JGI IMG/M metagenome (GOLD analysis project Ga0268262, IMG submission 190354) | Nasutitermes corniger P3 segment gut microbial community from laboratory colony in Florida, USA - Nc150 P3 (SPAdes) (version 2) | ecosystem: Host-associated > Arthropoda: Insects >...
TGATGCCTGATGCCTGATGCCTGATGCCTGATGCCTGATGCCTGATGCCTGATGCCTGATGCCTGATGCCTGATGCCTGATGCCTGATGCCTGATGCCTCGGCCTAAAAACTTTTTCTATAATTGGGGCTTTTGTTGGGCCTCTCACCTTGCCGCTTTTTTCGGTTAACGCCCTCACCGGTTCGGGCGCGTTTGTTGGGGTGTGCCTTCTGCCTGTTGCCTGACGCAGATCACTGTCTAAAAACGCCGTGGGTATCTTTAAGCTTGGAGAATCCGATCTTTCGCCGAAATGGGCGACTCTTTTTATCATCACCACTAATATATCGCTGTACGCCGGATTTTTCAACCTCATAGTAAAAAAAATACAACTTTTACGCGAAAGATTCAAGGGGGGGAAGAGAAAATTAGGAGTGAGGAATTAGGAATTAGGAATAAACGCGTCTACTTGAAAAACAGCCGAAAAGCCGCTATCATGTAAATAAACATGAACGTAAATGCCAAGTATAAAAACAGCGTTTTCTCGCTTCTTTTCAACAGTCCCGATGCCGTCAGGGAACTGTATAGTGCCATAGAGGGCGTTGTTCTGCCGCCGGACACCTCCGTCGATATTAACACCCTCTCCGGAGTCCTTTACATGGAACAGATCAACGACTTGTCTTTCATCATAGGCAACGTCCTGGTCGTTATAATGGAGCACCAGTCCTCGATTAACCCTAACATGCCATTGCGCTTGCTGATATACATAGCGCACATATACGAGAAGATAATCGACCGCAGTTTGCTTTATAGGACGAAGCTTGAAAAGATACCGACACCCGAGTTTATCGTTCTGTATAACGGCAAGGAACCGTACCCCGACCGCAGTACGCTCAGGCTTTCCGACGCTTTCAAGAAAGTTTGCGGTCTGCTGGGGGTGGAAAACCCTGCCCCGTCGCTGGAACTGGTTGTACAGGTGTACAACATTAACAACGGACACAATGCGGAGATACTGGAAAAGAGTCGGACATTGGGCGGTTACAGCGTCTTCGTGGGCAAAGTGCGCGAATATGCACAAACTCTGACGCTGGAAGAGGCGATGAAGGAAGCGGTGAAGTATTGCATGGATAACGACATCCTTAAAACGTTTTTGGAAACACACAGTTCGGAGGTATTCAATATGCTGTTAACGGAATGGGACACGGAAGAGGCAAAATTAGTTTGGCGCGAGGAAGGGCGCGAGGAAGGGCGCGAGGAAAGGGACATGGAAATTATCCGTAACGCTTTGGCTAAAGGGTTCCCCATTGAAACTGTTCAGGAACTCACCGGCATTGACATCAAGTTTATTCAAAACATTCAAGATTCTCACTTTGAAAAATAATAGTCGGCATGACCGCAAGAACTGCCAAAATATGAAAAACGTAATAAAAACAGTCGCGCTTGTAGCGGCAGCGCTATTCGCCGTAATAGCGTGTAACAAAAACAAGACCGCCGTAGGCGCAGACCAGGCGGCACAAAACGCCGCGCAGTTACAGGAAACCACGGAGGATTCCGTTGTTGCCGCATCCGGGCAATTGCAAGGTAGCGGAACGGCAGAGGAGCCTTTCTTAATCTACACCGAGACCGATCTCAGGGAGATCGGTAAAACATATTCTATTAAATCGTGCTACCGCCTCATGGCGGACATTATGTTGACAGGCGACAATGACGATGATCCGGATAACGGCAACTGGATGCCGGTCGGCGGGAACGGCGGATTCTCCGGCACTTTTGACGGCAACGGGCATACTATCACCGGCTTAAAAATCAATATCCTCGAAAATTTTCCGCCCCTTATGTGCGGAGGATTGTTTGGCGAAATTGATGCGGATGCCATGGTGGAAAACCTGGGCTTGATAGACGTAAGCATTACTATCGGCGCGCAAGGTATCGGCGGAATCGCTGGGGCAAATTACGGAACCATACAGAATTGTTATGTTACGGGCAATATCGGCGATATGTACGTAAAAGGCGGAATCGTGGGGAGCAACACGCTGTTCGCTACGATACGGAACTGTTTCTTTGCGGGCACGGTCTTTCACAGACGGGAAGCTATGTCTACGATATCCGGCGGAATCGCGGGGGTATCAACCGGCGCTATCTCAAACTGTATATCGCTGGCAGAAAGCATTACGGAAGAACCCGAAAATTCCTCCACAACCGCCCGCGTGGTTGGGAAGGATCGAATCACCGAATGGATCGGCAAACATGTCAACAACTATGGGTGGAACGGAACTACGACAGGGCCGTCTTACTTGTACTACGTAACAGTTCCAAATTCCGACAATCCGGCAAGCGCGGATGGCGCGGACTTGACTTCGGAGGAACTGAAAACCAGGGCGGCGTGGGAGAACGCCGGTTTTTCCTTCGGCGCGGACAGTATGTGGGTGTGGAACGGAGAAAACGGTATGCCCGGTTTGAGGAACCAGAAGACCGTAGTGCCCTGGCCTGCGTATTTGGAAAACCCCGCAGTAGCCATAGCGTCTCCCTATAATATGGAAGAAACCTTGCATGATTAACGCCCTATATTAACGTTTCCTGGACTTTTCCAATGTCTATCATTCCGCTGAGCAGGGCGTATACCGTTATCTGGGTTCTGTTATGCAGTCCGGTTTTTTTCTTTACGTTATTAACACAATTCCGTAACGCGCCAATGGTCATATTCAGATCATCCGCGATTTCCTTGTCCGATTGTCCCTGAACAATACCGTTAAAAATATTGTGTTCCGTTACAGATAACAAATGACGGTGAATCCGGGGGACTGGATTGATTGCGCCGAGCCTTGAGGATAATATGCCTTTGGCAGCTTCGCTGATGTACAAACCTCCGTAAAAAACGCTTCGTATTGCCGATGTAAGTTTATCCAAATCTTTCTTCCATAATAAAAAGCCGGATACTCCCGCTTTGAGGGCTTTATCAACAATGCTACATTCCTTATCGGGACATAGGGCGATAAGGGCGGTTGACGGAGAATACCGTTTGATTACAGGAGCTATATCCGGACCATTAACAGCTTCCATATCATAATCCATGATTATAATATCAGGTTTAAGCGTCATGGAGGATCTGATCGCATGAAAACCGTCCGCGCCCACGCTTGCCAGTTTGAAATCACCCTGCCCGGCAAGCAGCGAGTTTATTGTTTTACGGTCATCTTTGTGTTTACTGGCGATTGTAATACTGATCATTTTATGATACCTTGTAAATGCGCCCGATTATAAAATACTGGTATAAAATTACGGTGGCAATGAATATTTACAAATGGGGAAAAATTGTCGCTGTTGGTATGATTCTTATTCGCTGTGAGGAGAGTAATGGCAAAAAAAGGCAAGATTGAGATTGACAGGGAACTGTGCAAAGGTTGTCATTTGTGCATCCGCGCCTGTCCTACAAAAGTGCTGGAAGCTGATACCGAATTCAACTCGTCCGGTTCTTATCCTGCAAAATCGGTGAATCCCGACAAATGCATCGCTTGCGGGAACTGTTACGAAGTCTGCCCTGATGTCTGTATCAGGGTTTTTGAGCTGGGAGAACAAGAAGCATGAGCGAAAAAGTATTAATGAGCGGGAACGAGGCGATTGCCGAAGCCGCCATCCGCGCCGGATGCGGGGCGTATTTTGGCTACCCCATAACCCCGCAGAACGAATTGATCGCCTACATGGCACTGCATATGCTGGAAAGGGGCAGGGTGTTTATCCAGGCGGAAAGCGAAGTCGCGGCGATTAACATGGTTTACGGGGCTTCCTGCGCGGGCGCGAGGGCAATGACCAGTTCTTCAAGCCCCGGAATAAGCTTAAAACAGGAAGGAATCTCCTACGGAGCCGGAGCCGATGTCCCGATGGTTATTGCGAATATCGTGCGCGGCGGTCCGGGGCTAGGCAATATCGCCCCCGCCCAAAGCGACTATATTCAAGCTACCAGGGGGGGAGGCCACGGTGACTACCGGTGTATAGCGCTTGCCCCAAAAAACGTGCAGGAATGTGCCGACCTTACCAGTCTTGCCTTTGACCTTTCGGACAAGTACCGTATGCCGGCGATTATCCTTGCCGACGGTATGCTCGGGCAGATGATGGAAGGCGTTGAGTTCCAGCCGGAGAAATCCCTGAAGGAGCTTCCCTCCCGCGACTGGACTGCCGGGAAAATGACTGAAAGAGCGGCGGCAAACGGCAGAAGAACAGCCCGCCATATCACTTCCATCCACTTGAATCCCGCTGAACTGGAAACTATTACCAAAGCCCGCTTTGTCCGCTATGAGACCGTAAAAGCCAACGAAACCCGATATGAGGACATTGGCTGCGAGGACGCAGATTTAGTACTCGTCGCCTACGGCACTTCGGCGCGTGTCTGCCTTGGTGCGCGTATGCTTGCCGAAAAGGAAGGCATTAAGCTTGGCATTTTCAGGCCCATCACCGTCTGGCCTTTCCCGTTTAAGGCTCTGTCAGGATTGGCGGCGAAGAAAAAGAATTTTCTTACGGTGGAGATGAGCGAGGGGCAGTTGGTCGAGGATGTGAAGCTTTCTGTTTATGAAGCTGTCTCGACAGCAGGTTTGACCGCCCCCGGTAAGGTGCATTTTCTGGGGCGTTCCGGCGGGGTAATTCCCACGGAAGAAGAAGTTTTCGCCGAGGCAAAAAGGATTTTAGGTAAGTAATATGAAGCAAATATACGGTTATCCTGACAGTTTGTACAAAATCCCCACAAAGTACTGCGGGGGCTGCGGGCACGGTGTGATCCACCGGATCATCGCCGGTATCATCGACGAGCTTGGCCTGCGGGAAAAAGCGGTTATCACAAACCCGGTGGGCTGCGCGATTTGGGCGGATCTGTACTTTGATTTTGATTCGGTGCAGCCCGCCCACGGAAGGACTCCTGCCGCGGCTACCGGCGTTAAGCGCATGTTGCCCGATCACCTGGTTATATGCTACCAGGGCGACGGCGACATGGCTGCCATTGGCACTGCGGAAATGATCCATGCGGCGAATCGGGGTGAAAAATTCACCACGATTTTTGTCAACAACGCGATCTACGGCATGACCGGCGGGCAGATGGCCCCCACAACGCTGATCGGGCAGAAAGCCAAAACCGCCCCCTTTGGACGCGACCCGGATGCCGCCGGTATGGGCTATCCCATCCGCGTTTGTGAGTTGCTTGCCACCCTTGACGGAACCCGCTACATTGCGCGGGGGGCCGTGAACAACGCGGCTAACATCCGCAAAACGCGGCAGTATATAAAGAAAGCTTTTGAGGCCCAGCGTGCGGGACAGGGCTTTACAATGGTGGAAGTGCTTTCCCCCTGCCCTACCAACTGGGACTTGAATCCGCTTGAGGCTGTGGAATGGCTGGAAAAAAACATGATTCCGGTGTTTCCGCTGGGGGAGATTAAGAATACGCTTCAATAGTTCAAAAGGGGCTGTTCCCGCTACGCACAGGGCTTGCTAAACAAGCCCCAGCATTACAGCCTCGGATCTACCGGCTCGCTTTCCAGAGCAAGCACCCCGAACACGCACTCGTGGACACGGTAAAGCGGTTCTTTTCTGGTGAATCGCTCCAGCGATTCCATCCCAAGGGCGAATTCGCCAAGCGCCAGATCGCGCTTTTTCCTGAGCGAACGTTTTTTAAGCCTTTCAAGATTAGAGCCTAAAGCGTATTCAGGCCCGTAGATGATACGCAGATATTCGCGGCCTCTGCATTTGACCGCCGGCTGCAAGAGTTTCTTTCCTTCCATTGCTATGAATTCAAAGGGCTTGACTACCATTCCCTCGCCGCCCGATTCGGTCAATTCTTCCCACCATGCGACACCTGCCGCTACGCTGCTTTCGTCCAGCAGATCAACCAAAAGATGATTCGTCGCCATAAAGACAGGATCGGAGCCGCACATGTATTTCGCGATGGGTTCTATATGCGATAGATGGTTTTCAGTGTTCCAGGTTTTACCTTCTGTGGCGAGAATGTGGAACGGGGCGATACGGTAGTCGTCAAGGCTTTTCACGTCCCAGCAGTAACGGCGGTAAGCGTCAGTATAACGCATAACAGAGTCATGGCGTTCCGTATATTTCTCAAGAAGTTTTTCCAAATCAACACTTTGATTGGATGACAGTCCGGCATCAAGGTTCCCCTTGAATGTATCGGCGGCCTTTTTGATTGCGTCCGTCGCCGCCGCAAGCCCGTTGCGTCCGGCACAGCCGACCGGGGCATACTGAGTCTCAAGGAGTTCCTGCGCTTTCGCAGACCACGGCATAAGCTCGGCATCAACACAGACCCAGCCTGTATCGAAATCATCCCAAAAACGCGATTCGGAAAGCGACTTTTGAAACCGCGCCAAAAGGGCTTTCTCTGTTTCGGCATCATCGAAGAAGTGCCTCCCCGTGCGGGTGTAGATAATGCCGAAACTGTTATCCGCCACGCCAAAACGCTTTACCGCTGTTTCGGCGTCTTTGCAAAGAACGATTACCGCCCGCGAACCCATGTGCTTTTGCTCGCAGACCACCTTGCCAATTCCGCGCGTTTTGTAATAATCAAACGCCTCGGACGGATATTCCAGATAACCGGGGAGCTTGCTTGTTTCACAAGGCGACATTGTGGGCGGCAGATATATGAGCCAGTGAGGATCGGCGGCGAAGCGGCTCATAAGCTCCAGCGCGGCAATCGAATTTTCAGCGTTTATTTTAATGGAACGGCGCAGCCTGGTATTCAAATATTTCTGTCCCAGAACATCTTCGATATTTAGCATATCGTCGTTATTGCCGGTTTGTTCCAGAAACGGTTTAACCGGAGGGTAATATTCCCGCTTCGCGTTTACCTGTACGATCTCTCTTTCGGGGTAACGGTACGCGGTCAGTTTGCCGCCGAAAACACAGCCAGTGTCAATGCACACGGTATTATTAAGAATCTGCGCTTCAGGAACGGGGGTGTGACCGTATACAACCAAGGCCTTGCCCCGGTACTCGTTTGCCCAGGGCAGGCGTACAGGTAAACCGTATTCATCTACTTCTCCGGTGGTATCGCCATAAAGACAAAATTCCCGCACGCGGCCCGATCCCCGCCCGTGATACTTTTCTTTGAGTCCCGCATGGGCGACAACCAGTTTGCCGTTGTCGAAAACATAATGACTGATAAGCCCGTCAATAAAGTTTTTTACTTCGATAATAAATTCTTCATTCTGCATTTCAAGCTGGCTTACCGTCCTGTCAAGCCCGTGCGTAAGCTGAACATTCGAGCCTTTCAATTTTCTTAGCAGCTTAACGTCATGGTTTCCTGCCACGCACCATGCAGCGCCCGAGCGTACCATGCCCGTCACAAGACGGATAACCTCAATGTTTTTCGGCCCCCTGTCACAAAGGTCGCCAAGGAACACCGCTTTACGGCCCTGCGGGTTGTCGGCGGTACTGTTTTCAACATCTACTTCATAGCCGAGTTTTGTCAGCATTTCGCATAACTCGTCGTAACAGCCGTGAATATCGCCGATAATATCAAATGGCCCGGTTTCATGCTTTTTGTTGTTCCATAACGGGGTGCGGATTATTTCGGCGTTTGCCGCTTCTTCTTCGCTCGATATGACGAAGACATGCCGGAACCCCTCTTTTTGCAGAAATTTGACGGAGCGTTTTAACTGCTCGGTCTGGTGCGTAACAACATGGCTGCCCATATCCTTCCTGTCAGGACGCTTTTCATTGCGTTCTCTGCATACTCTTTCAGGAATGTCCAGAACAACGGCGACAGCAAGACAGTTTTGCTCTTTGGCAAGACGAAGTACGGAGGCGCGGGCTTCCTTTTGTACGTTTGTGGCGTCAATGACCGTCAAGAGTCCCAATTCCAGACGCTTGTTGGCAACGTAATAGAGAGCGTCAAAGGCCTGCGGTGTTACTTGCTGGTTATTCTCATCATCCGAGACAAGGGCGCGGAAGTAGTCGGAAGAAAGCACTTCGGTAGGCTTGAAGTGGGTTTTCGCAAAAGTTGATTTGCCGCTGCCCGATACGCCTACCAGCGCGACCACGGCCATTTCGGGGATTTCTATCCGCATATCGTAAACACCCCCATCTGAGTCGGCGCGCCGAGAGCTTCGTCAGAATCCCCGATTTCGGAGAATCGAACCGCATAACCGTACCGAGCGGCAGTCTTCGCCGCCCATTCGCGGAACTGATCCCGCGTCCATTCAAAACGATGGTCGCTGTGCCGCAGATCGGTTCCGTCAAGTTTTCCGTATTTTACATTGTACTCGCGATTCGGCGTGGTCAGAACCACGACAACAGGTTTGGCGTATTCAAACAACACCCGTTCAAAAGCGGCAAGGCGGGGCAAGTCCAAATGCTCAATGACTTCTATGACGCAGGCTGCATCGTAACCTTTAAACCGGGAGTCTTTATACATGAGCGAACTTTGAAACAGCGTTAGGCGTTCCCGCATACTGTCGCTACCCCGATCAAGTTTCAATTTTTCGCTTGCCCGTTCAAGCGCTACATGGGAGACATCCATACCCGCGATCCGTACAAACTGCCCCTCTTTGACGAGTAGCGATAAAAGATTTCCCTCTCCGCATCCTATGTCAATCACGCTTCTTGCGCCGCAGCTTTTAAGCGCCGCGATTACGCTGCCGATCCGCTGTGCGTTAAGGTTTAATTTTCTTTCGGGCGTTTCTTTCGGCGCTTCATCGTCGGGAATAGAATCCACAGCCGCATCGCCGGAAACGAGCCGGGCAAAGGCCATGTTGACAAGGGGCCGCAGATGTTTCAGATACCGGCTGGTAATATATTCTTTTTCAGGATGATTAGGCAGCCAGTCTTCCCCGTGCTGCAACAGTTTGTCCACTTCATCCTCGCCGACCCAATAATGCTTTTGCCTGTCGAATACGGGGACAAGGACATAGATATGTTTTAACAGATCGCGCAGGCGTACTTTACCTGTAATGGTCAGGTTCACATATTTAATCTTTGCCCAGGCGGGAAAATGATCGTCATTGACAAAGGCGTCATAGCTTACCTCGTATCCCAGGGGTTCAAAGACCCTGTTCAGCATACCAGCACCGCCCCTGCACGGCAGCATGGCGATTGTTGCCGTCAAAGCCAAGGGAGAATCTGACAGCGCTTGACGTTCGTCCGCCCTGCCCGTCATCGCTGTTCCAAAGACATTGGAAATCGCCGTACTCAAAAAAGATGATGAAACATAGGGTCGGTCATTTACATAGTCGAACATCCCGCCTCTGTTTGCGTCCGCTTTGCCCCGCGCCAAATTTATAGGGTCAATATCCAAAAGAAGCGCCGCAGTCGTCCGCTCGTTGGATACTTCAGGATAAAAAACATACGCATTGCCGTGGTTAAGTTCAAACTTTTGCGGTCGGTACGGATTTTTATAAAGCAGATACCCGAGTTCGGTCGTGTTCTGTCCGGTATAGGTTATGGTCAAGAGCATTACTGTATAAAGGCATCTAACTTTTTTTCGCCCATGCCGAGCGAGCGCCCACGGGCGCGGCTGTCGTGTATGTGCCGACACCCCCGCCAAGGTACTTGTCGCGCAAGTCACCCAGGCCGTCAAACGCAGTCTCGTCAAGCCCCTCCGGAGCAATCGCGCCGAGCAAGGCTACGCTGGCAAGACTGGCGCACTTGTAAAAAGACTTCTTCCCAATGTGGGCAACGCTCTTCCCTATGCTTACGCTGGCAAGACCGCTACATTCGGCAAAAACCTCCGTCTCGATGCTTTCAACGCCATCCGGAATGGCGGCGCTTTGTAGGCTGGTGCAACCGGCAAAAGCTTCCACCCCGATGCTTTTTACGCTAGCCGGAATGGAAACGCTTTTAAGGCTGGTGCAGTACATAAAAGCGTAATCCCCTATGCTTTTTACGCTGTCCGGCAGGACTATGCTTTCAAGGTTCTTGCAACCGTAAAAAGCGCCGTCTCCAATGCTGTCCGCTCTGTCCGGTATGACTATGCTTTTAAGGCCGGTGCAGCGCATAAAAGCCTCCACCCCGATGCCTTTAACGCTACCCGGCAGGGCCGCGCTTTTAAGGCCGGTGCAACCGTAAAAAGCGCACTTCCCGATGCTTTCAACACCGTCAGGCAGGGTTATGCTTTCAAGGCCGGATTTGCAGAAAGCCCACCTCCCGACGCTTTTAACGCCGCCCGGCAGGGTTATGCCGACAAGAAAAACGTTCCCTTCATCCGTGCCGTCATCATAAAAAGCATCGTCCGGAATGGCTTTCAGGGTGCTGCCTGAAAGGTCCAGGCTTGTGTATTTTTTGGCTGTCTTGAGCGCAACGTCAAGCCCGTTAATATCGTCAACGTCCAGCTTTACCGCATAGGGCGTGCCGGGCGTGTTTGCCAGATTGTCGGATAAATAGCGGGCCAGGCCCTCGATACTGTCAAAGCTTGTCTTGTCGTTTGTTAGTGACATTGTTTCCTCCATATTATATTGTTATAATTGAGTTCATGTTACATTTATATTGCCATAACAAAGAGCAAAGAGCAAGGAGAAGTATACCCGATCCCTTTCTTGACAAAATCGCAATTTTATTTTACCGTCATATATGAATTTTACACCAGAACGGATTATAGCCTACTTCCAGCCTATCCTGTCCGCAGATACAAAAGAGGTGTACGCTTATGAAGTTTTAGGGCGTTATACAGCCGATAACGGAACCGTAGAATCCCTAGGCCCCTTTTTTGGCGACCCTGGCGTATCCCATGAAGAAGCCCTCAAGATAGACAGGATTGTCAGAAGGGATGCTATTAAAAAATATGCCGAGGAAAAGCGCGACGAATACCTGTTTATCAATATCAGACTGGCCTGGCTCCCGCCCTTTGCGAAACGTCCCGAAGAAATGATAACGCTGCAGTTGGCAAAGGAATTCGGCGTATCTCCCGAAAAGCTTGTTATAGAAATTACGGAAGAAGAATATAACGCAAACGAAGAGTATTTCCGCTCCATAATCCACTACAAAAGAGCCGGCTGCCGCATTGCGCTTGACGATTACGGAAAAAACGCCAGTAATATTGATCGATTGGCAAAGCTACAGCCCGATATTATTAAAATCAATATGGATTACATCCATAAAAGCGAAAACTCTTTCCATTATAGTAAGTATTTGCGCTCTCTTGCCTTCTTTGCCGATTCAGTGGGTATCGAAGTGTTGTACGAAGGCATAGAAACACCGGGGCAATTTGAATTTTGCGAGTCCTTAAAGGGGAATTATTATCAGGGGTTCTTTTTCGCGCTTCCCCAACCTTCAATGAACGACGCTGTTATAAACAAAGGGACGGAGGAAATATGAGTGAAATGGTATTGGTGCTGGATTTTGGCGGCCAGTATAAGGAGCTTATCGCGGGCGCGGTAAGGAACTTGTCCGTATACTCGCAGATAATGCCGGGCAATATTTCGGTTGATGAAATCAAAAGGCTGAACCCCATCGGCATTATCCTGACAGGCGGACCGAACAGCGCATACCTGCCCGACTCGCCTAAATGCGACCCCGAAGTTTTTTCGTTGGGTATCCCCATCCTCGGCATCTGCTACGGAATGCATTTAATGTGTTATACGCTAGGCGGCAAAGTCGCGTCAGGCGACATGGGTGAATACGGGCGCGTCAAGGTAACGCCCGCTAAAAGCTCATCAAAGTTATTCAAAAGTAAAAAAGATTCCTTTACCGCGCTGATGAGCCATAGAGATGCCGTAACAATCCTGCCGGAAGGATTTCGCGTAACGGCGAAAAGCGCGGTCTGTACGGCAGCCTGTGAGGACAAGGCGAAAAAACTCTACGCCGTACAGTTCCACCCGGAGACAAAACACACCAGGGGCGGGCGCGAAATTATCAAACGTTTTTTGTATGATATTTGCGGCGCGTCAGGCGATTATAAACTTGGCAATTATATAAATACGCAAATTAAACAGATACGGGAAAAAATCGGCGATAATCATGTCCTGCTTGCCCTGTCCGGCGGTGTTGATTCATCGGTATGCGCGGGGCTTTTGTCAAAGGCGATACCGGGGCAGCTTACATGTATCTTTGTCGATCACGGTTTTATGCGTTTAAACGAAGGCGACGAAATAGAACATGCGTTTTCAAAACGGAATCTCAATTTCATCCGCGTGAACGCGCAAAAACGCTTCCTTGACAAACTGGAGGGCGTAACCGATCCGGAAAAAAAGCGCAAGATAATCGGCGAGGAATTTATCCGTGTGTTTGAGGAAGAATCCGCGAAGTTAGGCGACATTCCGTTTCTGGCGCAGGGGACGATATACCCCGATGTCGTCGAATCTGGCGGCAAGCACGGCGCTGTTATCAAAAGCCATCATAACGTGGGCGGGCTTCCCGAAAACCTTAAATTTACAGAGATAGTGGAACCGTTGTCGCGGCTTTTCAAGGACGAGGTTCGCGTACTCGGCAAAAAACTTAAACTGCCGTTGTCGCTTGTAAACCGCCAGCCCTTTCCCGGGCCGGGGCTTGCCATCCGCGTCATGGGCGAAATAACGGAAGAAAAGCTGGATGTTTTACGCCGCGCCGACGCAATACTCCGCGAGGAACTGGACGCTTTGAAACGCAGGCCCAACCAGTACTTCTGTGTCATGACAGGCACGCGCTCCGTGGGCGTTAAAGGGGACGACAGGACTTATGATTTTGTAATCGCTATCAGGGCAGTGACGACAGACGATTTTATGACCTGCGAGTACACCCAGTTACCGCACAAATTGTTAAGCCGAATATCCTCACGGATCACAAGCGAAATACCGCAGGCGAGCAGAGTTGTTTACGATATTACATCAAAACCCCCGGCAACGGTGGAATGGGAGTAGGAGCATGACTAAATATGTTTTTGTTACAGGCGGAGTTGTATCGGGACTTGGCAAGGGGATTACAGCCGCATCATTGGGCAGGCTGCTCAAACAGCGGGGCTTAAAGGTCGCGGCGCAGAAACTCGATCCGTACATGAATGTCGATCCTGGAACAATGAGTCCGTTCCAGCACGGCGAAGTTTTTGTTACAGACGACGGCGCGGAAACCGATCTTGACCTGGGGCATTACGAGCGTTTTATAGATGAAAACCTGACAAAGCTAAGTAATCTGACATCCGGCCAGGTGTACCGGAATGTGCTTGAACGCGAGCGCGCGGGCGGTTATCTTGGCAGCACCGTTCAGGTCATTCCCCATGTTACCAGTGAAATAAAAAATTTTATTTATGCCGGAGCGGAAAAAAGCGGAGCCGAAGTTTTGATTACCGAGATCGGCGGTACTACGGGCGACATTGAAAGCCAGCCTTTTTTGGAAGCCATCCGGCAAATTTCCCTTGAAAAAGGCAGAGAGAACTGCCTTTTTATCCATGTAACATTGATCCCGTATTTGAAGGCTTCGGGCGAACACAAGTCGAAACCCACACAGCACTCGGTAAAGGAACTGCGCGCTATTGGTATTTCACCTAACATCATCGTTGCACGGGCAGACGAGCCAATAAGCGGCGGTATTACGGAAAAAATAGCGCTTTTTTGTAATGTGAAACCCGATTGCGTCATAGAGAACTATACGATTTCTTGCCTGTACGAAGCGCCGCTTCTGCTCCATAAAAACGGCTTGGACAAGGTTGTATGCCGTGAACTGGGAATCGACGCGCGGGAGCCTGATCTGAACGAGTGGAGCGCCATAGTTAAAAAAATCGGGGAGAAGAAACAGGAAGTCAATATTGCGATTGTCGGGAAATACGTTCAATTGCACGATGCATATCTTTCCATTATTGAAAGCCTGAACCATGCGGGCATTGAAGCCGGGGCCGGGGTAAACATCCAATGGATTGACAGCGAGGAGGTAACAAACGAAAGCGCGGGCAGTCTGTTACATGGAGCAGACGGCATGATCATTCCCGGCGGCTTCGGCGAAAGGGGTATTGAAGGAAAAATCTCTGCCTGCCGTTATGTGAGGGAAAACGATATACCGTATCTGGGAATTTGCCTTGGAATGCAGATTGCCGTGATTGAATTTGCGCGTAACGTCTGCGGGCTGAAGCACGCCCATTCAAGCGAATTTGACGAAGTTTCCCCCCACCGCGTCATTGATCTGATGCCCGATCAGGCCGGAATGGTCGGCTCCGGCGGAACCATGCGGCTGGGCGCGTATCCGTGTAAAGTCATGCAAGGCACGCTGCTGCACAGGCTGTACAATGCGGAAGAAATAAGCGAAAGACACCGCCACCGCTTTGAATTCAACAACGATTACCGCGAGACACTAACGAGCAAAGGGCTTGTTATCAGCGGAGTGTCGCCTAACGGCAGTCTTGTCGAGGCGGTTGAGCTGCCGGATCGTCGTTTTTTCACCGGGGTTCAGTTTCATCCCGAGTTCAAGAGCCGCCCAAATAAGCCGCACCCGCTGTTTTTGGGTCTGGTAAAGGCGGCGATTAAGTGACAAATGTCAACAAGATAGCTGTACACTGTGGCTTTTATTGTGCGCTGTAACATGTCACTTTTTTCGGTTAACGCCGCTTAATGCGGCGCTCTTATACGGATTTTTGTCTCGGTGGCAGGACATTTTATTAGCTTTTATATGCTTTCATTGCAATATTACTCAGTTCTTTTACAGACATCTCATTACATAAATTCCTTTGCCATTCAGTATAATTACCTTGTTGAATGAATAATTTTGCTTCAGTCTCAAGTTTAATTTTCAATTGATTTTGATCGTCAAATGGCCGATTAAAAGTACATATATCCAGATATATCCTCAATTTTTTCTCCAAAAATATACATAATCAATTATATCATTACAGGCCTTTGTGTCAAGACCACAGCCCTGATTTTGTCAAAGTTCAGTAGTTAAAATTCATTCATGTGTTTGTCGTGAATGAACAATGCAAAAAAGACCTCTCGCGGAGATCGCGGAGACGCAGAGGAAGAAATGAGCGGCTAAAAGGGGCATTATTCAGTATTGTTTTTAGGGCTGGTAAAGGCGGCGATTAAATGACAATGAGCAATGTTAAATAACTATAGCTTTTATACAGGGTTGTTTTTATCGTACTCCACTGCGTCTTTCAGAAATTGATCCGGATCATACTCGGCGAAGTACTCCCTGGACCATTCAGTATAGTCAAACGGCTCTTTCAGGAGTGTAGAAATAAATTGCTCGGTCTCAAGAACCCCCAGGTATTTTATCAGGACATTTGCCCCTTTTTCCATAATGGCGGCGGTAGACGAATTAAATATTCGTTCCATTTTGTTCCTCCTCATAATAATCCAGGAATTGAATCGGATCGGCACTTAAAGAATTATACAAAAAAAACATTTTGTCAAGTAATAATATGGGGTAAAAATTACACATTTTATTAAGTCATGAATGTATTTCTTCTACGGTCAATCCTGTACAGAGATTATCTTTTCTCCATGCGACATATTCCGTTTTTGTGATTTTTTCAGCCCCATGAGTCGTTTGCTGTTTTTGTACAAGACAATCCCGATCATATTCTAGCATTTCTTTATCATTAATTACTCCGATATTATGTAACCCAACAGCCGTTTCATGTAAAGACTCAAGAAAATCACTATCTAAATATTAAATCCATTAATCCTACTGTAAATTCAATTTCATTTGAATCTTTATCACTAAAATATATATTATATCTATATGCTATATTAAATTGTATAAAATATAATATTGATAATTTCGTCATTATATGAGGACCAATCCCCCAAATATTTTTACTTATATTATATGATATATTTGTACCTGTACCAAATGTTATTATAAATAGATTACCAATTAAAATCCAGTTTTTAAATTGTGGCATAATATAATAATGCATATTAATATTATTACCAATTTCACCAAAACTGTAATTAAGTCTAATGTCATTTGTGAAATAAAATGTTTCAAGTATTCTCTCATATCCTATAGAATACTTTTTATAATTATTTTCATTATATTCTTTTGAGAATGAAAATAGAAGAAATCCTCCCCCATCTTGTGCGTATATAAAAATATTACCTACAATAATAAATATTAATAAAAATATTATTTTTTTCATATTTGTTATTATTTTAACATATTATTTAAATTATGTCAACATATATTTTCTTCCAAAATTTGTACTTATATATTCCTTTAGCTCTTAAATTTTTATCCAATTCTTTAACGATTCTTGTAAATTGATAATATTCTACCGATCTTATAAATTCATTTATAATACAGTTTAATTCATCCTTCTTCGCCCAGATACGCCCGGCGTATGCTGTCGTCTTTCAAAAGCGCCGCCCCGGTGTTCTGCACGGTGATTACGCCGGTTTCAAGAACATAAGCGTAATCGGCGATTTCAAGAGCGGCGTGGGCGTTTTGCTCTATCAGAAGGATCGTGGTTCCGTTGCGGTTTATCTCGCGGATAATTTCAAAAATCATTTTTGATATGAGGGGGGCAAGCCCCAGACTCGGCTCGTCAAGCATGAGCATCTTTGGGCGGGACATAAGGCCGCGGGCAACGGCAAGCATCTGCTGTTCGCCGCCGGAGAGAGTCCCGCCGTGCTGACGGTGCCGTTCTTTGAGGCGGGGGAAAAGTTCAAAACAACGCTGGCGGTCCTGTTTGATCCCCTCCTTGTCGCTCCGGGAATACGCGCCCAGGGTAAGATTCTCGTCAACGGTGAGATTGGGAAAAATGCGGCGGCCTTCGGGGATCATCACCAGTCCGCTGGAAACAATGTCTTTGGGATCGCCGCGTGTTATGTCGTTACCGTTCCAGGTGATTTTTCCCGACTCGGGTTTCACAAGGCCGATAATCGAATTGAGCATGGTGCTTTTGCCCGCGCCGTTAGCCCCGATTAAGGTGATGATTTTACCGTCAGGAACTTCCATGTCTATACCGTGCAGGGCGTGAATACCGCCGTAAAATACCGAGAGGCCTTCAAGTTTTAACATAATAACACAGTCCTCCTGCCGTTTCCATATTAGCCCGCAATAGCATGATCATCCATATCTCCGATGTACTGGAGACTATTTAGTTGTTTCGCTATCACTGGCCCGATTGTTTCATTGGATACCATTTTTTGGGGTACGTAAAAAGTAAAGGAGCTTCCCTTGCCTACTTCGCTTTCCACTGTTAGCTTTCCTTTCATCATTTCCGCTGTTTTCCTGATGATATACAGTCCCAGCCCGGTTGTTCCCCCGCTACTAAGTTTTTGTGCAACATTAATTTGCCCGTAATCGGAAAGAAGAATGTCCAGTTCTTTTTTCGCGATCCCAATTCCCGCATCGCTGACCTTTATGATCAGCCACACAGATTCGTCTTTCTGCTTGAAGGATACCCTGAATGAGATTGTTCCTTTAGAGGTAAATCTAAAGGCGTTACTTAACAGCTTGGAACAGATCTGTTTAATATGATTGTCATCACCAAAAAGTTTTAGCGGCAGTTTCTCGTCAATACTTACCATAAAACGAATAGGTTTGTCTTCTTTCAAGAGTGTATAGTTTGAAATAACATCATTGATAAGCTTCGGAAGCTCGTATGTTGAGTGATGTACACCCATTGTTCCGGATTCCAGTTTGTTGATTTCCAGAATGTCGTTGATCGCGTTATACAATATCATTCCGGAATCATTTATAACATTCAGGCTTTTCCGCTGTTCTTCCGTAATTTGTTTATTCCTCATCATTAGAGAAGTAGAATTGATGATAGTCTGAACCGGGTTTGCCATCTCATCGCTTATACGGGCCATGAAAACGCTTTTTGAATTCATTGCGTCTTTAAGGTTTTTCATAAGATATTCTATCTTCCTGTTGCGCTCATTCGCCTCAGTTGCTATCCGTTTCTGTTCTTTTATGGGTATTAACACCGACTGAGAACCAAAAAAGGCGAGCAGGCCCGTAAGTACGGCAGAAGCGGCAAAAGAAAAAATCAGGAAGATTAATACGTGGCGCTGAAGGGCGTTCACATAAGATATTTCATAGTCTACGCCCAATAAGCCTACGGTTTCACCGTTTGTAACAATGGGCAAATATGCCGAAACCAAAGTACCCCATTCTTCGACAGACGGGCGGGGCGAAAATGTCATCATTTGGGTGTTGTAGGCTTCATCCACCCCCGGAGGAGTGTCGGTCTCGGTCCATACAGGGCCGCCGAGCCATTCAGGATGGTTAGTTCTGGATACGATAGACGACATGCAGAATACATATCCGGTTTTAACTTTTTCAATATAATAAATATATGCCACATCAAAAGACGTGGCAATGTTATTAAGGCTTTGAGAAGTTTCCCAAAACCAGTCCTCGTCTTTTTCAAACCCATGTTTTAATTTTTCAACATCATGCAGAATGGGGTATTCTTTTTCAATCATCGTAGCTACGCTTGCGAGAGTCCCCAAATAGAGTTCTTTGTTATGGTTGCGGAATTGCAGGTACATCAAAGAACAAACACCTAAAGAAATTAACAATCCCAGCCCGGTAAAAACAAGGTAGTAGTTCATTTTTAAATTCTTAAAAAAAATCATCCCTTCCTCCCTTTTGATTCCATTATTGTCAATGTTTCTAAAAAGGTTTTAACATCATTCAACCCCCAGATAAGCGTCAATAACTTTTTGGTTTTTACGGATCTCATGCGGGGTTCCCTCGGCGATGGTAATGCCGTAGTCAAGCACGTACAGCCGCGTACAGATACCCATCACCACTTGCATGTGATGTTCTATAAGCAATACGGAAATTTTGAATTTGTCCCGAACCGAGACGATGAAGTCCATGAGTTCAAAGGATTCCTGGGGGTTCATCCCTGCGGCAGGCTCGTCAAGCAGAAGGAGCTTCGGACCGGTCGCCAGAGCGCGAACAATCTCAAGGCGGCGCTGTTTGCCGTAGGGCAGTGACACGGCGTTGTCATCGGAATTTTCCAAAAGGCCAACTTCCCCGAGCATTTCGCGGGCAAATTCGCGGGAACGTTTTTCTTTGGCAAGATAGCCGGGCAGATGCAGTATCGATTCAAACAGGCCGGGCCTCTCGCGAAGCCAGCAGGCGGCGAGAATGTTTTCCAGCACCGTCATTCCGGGGAACAGCCTTATGTTCTGAAAAGTCCGGGCTATTCCGGCGGCGGTTATTACATGGGGCTGTTTGCCCGCAATGTTTTTTCCTTCCAGAAGAATCTCCCCCGATGTGGGCCTGTATATGCCTGTGATCATGTTAAAGGCCGTGGTTTTTCCCGCGCCGTTCGGCCCGATTAGCCCGATGATCTCTCCGTTTTCGATATGTATCGAAAAATCAGAAACTGCGGTAAGGCCGCCAAATTGCATGGTAACATTTCTGGTACTGAGCATCAGGCCGCCCCTTTCCTGCCGGGCAGTTTCAGGCGGCTAATTTTCAGCCAGAGATCGCTAGCCATGTCCCAGGAAAATTCTTTGTTGCCCATCAGCCCCTGCTGACGGAAGATTATCACCAGCATTAACAAAATACTGAATACCACCATCCTCAGTCCGGGCAGTCCCTGTGTATGGATGAAGATCAGATTCAAAGAACCGTCAAGGAAGCGCAGGGCTTCCATGGAAATCGTTACGACAATTGCCGCTATTATCGAACCGGTGACACTGCCGACCCCGCCAAGCACCACAATCAGCAGGATGTTATAGGTCAGGGCGAAGGTGAACATTCTGGGGTCTATGGTACTCATCAGGTGTCCGAGTATCGCCCCGCCTATACCCGCCATAAAACTGGCAATGGTAAAGCTGGTGATTTTTACCCTGGCGATATTGATACCCATTGCCTGCGCGGCAATTTCGTTGTCGCGCACGGCGCGGCAGGAGCGGCCAAAGGCGGAGTTTATCAGGGCGAGGATAAAAACAGTTGAAACGAAAGCGGCTCCCCATATCATGTATGTTGTCGAATAACGGGGCAGCCCTTTCAGGCCCAAAGCGCCGTTGGTGATAGGTTGAAGATTCGTTAAAACTACCCGGATTATTTCCGAAAAACCAAGAGTGGCTATGGCAAGATAATCGTCGCGGAGGCGCAGTACGGGAGCGCCGATGAGAAAACCCGCCAGCCCCGCCACAAGCCCGGCAATGATCATCGCCGGAATAAAGGGAAGTTGGATGGTGGCAAGCGGCGCGATAATCGGGGCAAGGAAAAAGTTCATTTCTTTTTGGGCGGGACTCATGGTCAAAAGAGCGCTGGTATAAGCGCCTAACGCCATAAAACCGGCGTGTCCGAGCGAAAACAGCCCGGTAAAGCCGTTTATCAAATTGAGCGAGAGCGCCAGGATGATGTAAATCCCGCAGAGGTTGAAAATACGCAGCGAAAAAGAACTGAAAGTGTTATGTGCAATAATTATAAATATCAAAATGAACAAAAGGGATACGGCGGAAAACAGGTTTTTTTGCTTCTTTAATAAAACCATCGCCTATACCTTCTCGATCTGGTTTTTGCCCAAAAGCCCGGACGGTTTAACCAGCAGGACGATAATGAGCAGTACGAATGCAAATGCGTCGCGGTAGCCTGTTAGTGTGGGCAGAGCGGCGATTACCATGATTTCAATGAAACCAAGAAGCAGACCGCCGAGAACCGCGCCCGCGATATTGCCTATGCCGCCTATAACTGCGGCGATAAAGCATTTAAGGCCGGGGATCATTCCCATAGTGGGATTAAGCTGGGGGTATCTCAGCGCCCACATTACCCCGCCTATTGCCGCCAGCGCCGAACCCGCCCCGAAGGTAAATGAAACCACCTTGTTAACGTCAATAGCCATGAGCCGCGCCGCCGCAATATCGGTGGAAACAGCCCTCATTGCCATGCCTGTTTTTGTCTTGTGTACAATTATTAGCAATATCGTTAACAATATTGCGGTTAATATCGGGATGATAAGGCTGACATTTAACACTGAAACTGCCTCACCCCCTGGTATTGCGATTTTGACAACTTTATTTAACAGTTCGGGCACCGGGAAACCTTTGGGCCTTCCACCGAAAATTACCGTGGCAAGGTTCTGCAGCAAAAACGACGCGCCTATCGCGCTGATCATTATTGAAATTTTCGGCGAATGGCGCAGGGGGCGGTAAGCGGCGCGTTCAAGACCTATGCCCAAAATCCCCGTAAGCCCCAGCGCCACGATAAATCCGACCCACCAGGGCATAAAGAAAATCGTGATCGTGTAGAAGGCGATATAGCCTCCAAGCATAAAAATGTCGCCGTGGGCAAAATTGATCAGCCTGAGGATACCGTACACCATGGTATAGCCGATGGCTATCAAGGCGTACAAGCTCCCCAGAGACATGGCGCTTGTAAGGTATTGTAAAAGTTGGTCGATTGACACGCCTAACACACCTGACACGCTACGGGTTTACAATGGTTTTGAAAACAAACTTGCCGCCTTGAACCGCTTTGATGTAGGCGCTCTTTGTAGCGTCGCCGTTATCGTCAAGGGTGGTAGTTCCGGTAGCGCCGATAAAACCTGATGTCTCGGCGATGGCGTCGCGTATCTTCCCGGGATCAGGGGAACCGGCCCGTTTAATGGCATCCAGCGCAAGCAGGTAGCCGTCATATCCCAAAGCAGTTACAGAGGCCGGTTCCTTGTTATACTTTTTCGCGTATTCATTAAGGAAAGTTTGCGCTTCGGGGGTTCCGGCATATTCAGCGGCAAAGAAGGAAGAGAATACCGCGCCTTCAACACGCTCGCGGCCAACATCGATAAATTCCGGGGTTTCCCAGGTATCGCCGCCGATAACCGGCGCTTTGATACCAAGCTCGCGGGCCTGCTTCATCACAAGCGCGGATTCCGTGTAATTGCCCGGCGCGAAGATTACGTCCGGGTTCAGGGCGCGGATGGTGGTAAGCTGGGCGCTGAAATCCTGATCGCCTGTATTGTAGTTTACAGTGGCAAGAATCGCCCCTGGGTTTCCGGTTAGCTTTACAAAAGTATCGACAAAGAATTTAGCAAGACCGACGGAGTAATCGTTTGACACTTCCTGCACGATAACGGCGGTTCTTGCATTAAGATCGTTGAAAGCGTAATTTGCCATTACCGTTCCCTGGAAGGGGTCAATAAAGCAGACCCTGAAATACCAGTCGTTACCGGCAGTTACCAGCGGGTTTGTGCAGGAAAGCCCGATGCTGGGGACTTTCCCTTTTGCGACTTCGCCTCCGGACATGGACAGCGAAGAACCCCATGAGCCAAGGATTACATTTACTTTGTCCTTGTCAATCAGCCGCTGTACCGCGTTGGCAGCTTCAACCTTGTCTGATTTGTTGTCAACGACGACCAATTCCACCTTGTAGGTTTTCCCGCCCACTTCAACGGTCGGGTTCAGTTCGTTGGCAAGCCTGATCCCCTCAAGTTCCATCGCGCCGCCAGCGGCGTTTGCCCCGGTCAAGGGTTCAAAAACCCCGATTTTGATCACATCACCGGCAGTTTTGCCTTTGCAACCGCCAAACGCAAAAACCAAGGCCAAAGCGAGGCAGATAATTCCAAGCGTCTTTTTCAATTTTTTTCTCCTTTGAAATTGAATATGTTATTTTAATATAGAATGGGGAAAAATGCAATATTCAAATTTTGGCGTGCAGTAATTCTAAATTTGAAGAAGCCGATGCCCTTGATGAACTGGTAACCAAGAATCCGCCAAAAGTTTCCGGCGACGGAAAAAGCGGTTTTTTATTGTCCATAACCTCAATTTGTTTTCTACTCCCCATTCCTTAAACTGTTGATTGACCCTTGTTCTCTATTCTTTTTATTGCTATATTTATCCTATGAGCGTTACGCAAACCGTAGAAATACCAGCCAGTAGATGTTTGACCATTGAAGTGCCTCGCGAAGTACCGGTGGGAAGGGCCGTTCTTGTTTTTACTCCAGTAACGGATGCCGCTGTTACCGATCCAAACTACGGAGGAGATCCTCGAACTATAGAAGAAGCTCTGATAATGGCGGAGAAACGAGCCGCCGACCCTAACCGCAAGCCGCTTTCCCGGCATTTTGGCGCGCTTAAAGGTTTGTGGGACGGCGACGAAGTAGCGTATCAAAGGGAACTCCGTGATGAATGGGACTAAGATTGTTTTTGATACCTGTGCCGTTATTTTGCTTCTAAAAGGTAAAGTAGAACTATCTTCATTAAATATTGATATAAATAATGCCCTTCAATACGTCAGCGTTATTACAAAAATAGAATTATTGGCAAAAAGTGATATGAAACCGGAAGAGGAACAGGCAATCAACCGTTTTATTGCTGATGTTACAGTTTCCCCGCTTGACGAAGTAATTGAGCGTAAAGCTATTGAAATTCGCCGTACAACCAAAATCAAACTCCCCGATTGTATCATCGCCGCTACCGCCATTGCCATGGAAGCAATTCTCATAACCAACGATCCTCATTTATTACGTTTGTCTCTGCAAGGTTATAAAGTAAAAACTTTTGAATAACAATCGATCTTTCCCTAAAAAGCCCGGACAGCCCGAACCGAAAGTGCCATACATCAACTTTATTTACTATTTCGACATATCATCCAAATTGAAGCCGTAAAAATTCAATGTGCCCCATATAGTATTAGATTCGGTATAATCAATATATCTGTAATAGTTTGTTATAATAGTTATCCTGTTTTCATAAGGGCTTTTATAATATCCGAGTATTTTACTTCCAATTATATGAGCAAACCATACATTAAAGTAAGAAATATAGTTATTTCCGACTATACCAATAACGCCCTTTCCAATTGCAATAGAGTCTTTTTCGATTGTTTCATTGGTAACTGTATTGATTATTACAAAAGTATACTGTGCGGGAAACTCTGATATATATTCTTCGGGCGGTATCTCAAAACTTGTAAAATTTCTGAATATATTTGCGTCAAAGCTTCTGTATCTGCAAGCGAATAGGCCGTCCTTTGACCAGCCTATAGCTTCAACAGGCGTACTATGGTTATTATCAAAATATTGTCTAAATGTTAACCTGTCGTATTTATGAAAAAATCCTAATTCATGAATATACTCCTGCCCGGTTATGTTCCCAGAAAAGTCAAAAGATAAGTTGAAATAATGAAAATAATAATTAAACCGATTACAATTCCTTTCATAAAAACCCCTTTGGTATCAGTCGCTTTTTTTCTCCCCGGAAGAAGAATAAGGTGTTACTTCGTAAATATAAGGATTACCAGGAGCATCCCATCTCCACCCTGGAGGGAGTATTATAGTTGTTATCCTTTTCGGATTGCTCTGTTATTTTATCAGCGTATACCAATAACGAAGATGAGGGAAACTTAATTTTCAGTTTGTTCATCCATTCAACGGCTTTTTCATAATTTCCATTGAGAAATTCGTCAGCGCCGGATTGATAATAATACTGATCTGTCTGCTTAAATGCCTCGTTTTCTTCCTGAAGCAAGGCGATTTGAGAGTTTAACGTCTCAATCGTGTTTTCGTATTCGGTTATTTTTCCTTTGTTGCAAGAGAAAAATAAGACCATTGATAAAGCCAGTGTTAAAGCGATAAATACCTTCTTCATTTTCGTTCTCCTTTCAAAAAGAATAAAAAAGTGACATGCACCATTTTCCCACAAAAATGTGTCCACCTTATAGACAGACACTAATTATTCAATTTAACCACAACAAAATCGTCATAGCCGTTTGGCCTTGCCGTTGTGGGGTTTTGCTGCCCGCCAGTTAAGGCGGGGATTTTTTCCCTTATGTACAATTCCAGCGCAGTCATGGTGATTTCCCCTTTTTTCATTAAGTCCGCCGCGCCTTTTAAGCCTTCTAAAAGCGTGTATGTGAATACGCCGTGTTTGTATCTGT
>Ga0268262_10001916_pt1 | contig 24706 bp, 14 predicted proteins | sample TergutNc150P3_FD_190354 | JGI IMG/M metagenome (GOLD analysis project Ga0268262, IMG submission 190354) | Nasutitermes corniger P3 segment gut microbial community from laboratory colony in Florida, USA - Nc150 P3 (SPAdes) (version 2) | ecosystem: Host-associated > Arthropoda: Insects >...
GGCAATTTGCCCGCGGGCGAAACCTTTGTCAGTCCGGAAAACGGAACCGCAAAAGGCCGCATCTGTTTTGACGGTTCCATCAGCGTTAATGAAGGCGATATTATCATCAATACCCCGATTGAATGTCTGGTAGAAGACGGCTATGTGACAAAAATTACCGGCGCGGAGGAAGCGGCCTGTTTGTTGAAGACCATAGAAGCCGCCGAGCGCAACGCGTTTGAATTTGAAAGAAACAAAAAACTGCCTCCCAGTTTCGGGGAAATTTACGCCCGCAACGCCCGCAACATCGGCGAGTTGGGCATCGGCCTGAACCCCGCGGCCCGCATCACCGGCAAAATGCTTGAAGACGAAAAAGCTTTCCGCACCTGTCATTTCGCCATCGGCCAAAATTACGACGAAGACGCCCCCAGCCTTATCCACCTTGACGGCCTGGTCAAAAATCCCACGATTACGGCGATTTTTGATGACGGAACCAAGCAGATAATTGAAAAAGACGGGGAATTGGATGAGGGGATATTGGCTTGAATTTTAAGGTCGAGACAGGTATCATAAAAAGCAAGCAAAAAGGTAAACGTGCATTATCAGCCTTGACAGCTTTTAATTGGAAGTAATGCTGCTTATCGCTGTGCTATCAGGTTCCCTACGGGAACCCATGCCACCTACGGTGGCAAGCCGTTGTTACAGCGGCACTGACGCCCACCTAAAGGTGGGCTTGCATTACCGGCCATGGTAACTATTATTGGTGCCTGGGCTGGTTGATTTTATTGGAAGTAACACCGCTTAAACGCGGTGCTATTATTTAGCCAAGATGGCTCAGTTGGCAGAGCGGCACACTCGTAATGTGCAGGTCCGGGGTTCGATTCCCCGTCTTGGCTGAAGATTTCCAGTTTCAAATAAAAACATGGTTCCTATGCCATTCCAAAAAGGGCAAATGCCTTTCATCTATCCAATGGAGTGATTTATATTTATCACCCCCAATTTCAATAATTTGGCTTTTGCTCAATTTGTTGGAATATATAATGTTACCTTTATCATCAAAGGTGATTAACCCTTTATCAAAAAGGGCATCATAATTGGCCGATAACAAAAAACCGTTATAGATATTCAACCTGTCGCTGTCATTATCACAATCAGCCCATGGCTTGATATGGCTTGCCCTTAACATCTCCGGTATATCAAGAGTAGTTATAGCACAGCAGTTTTTCCAATATTTGATAAGCGCCTCTCTGAATACATCTTGACCTATTCTCTGTTTTACCAACTGTTCACGTTCTGTACCTCGAAACATCGACTTTTCGGTTCCGTCGAAACTTGAACAATCTTCAGGATTTTTTTCTAAATAAGTATCAAGCCGCCCATTATAAAGACGTATCGGACCGTCCGGCAACGCAATACCAAGTTCGGCGGCTCTTTTCAATACAACGCCTAAAAGCTCTCTGTTCCATGCTTCTATTTTTCCGTTTATAAAAAGCTCGTTGTTTAAGCCTCTTTTCAGTTCGGGCAGGCTTAAAGTATCGGAAAATTGCAAAGTATAAGCACCTTCGTGATTTCCAACGGTAATATCCACTTTTACCGGATGAAGCGATGAACACAAACTGACAACAGAAGTATCGCTTTTTTGGACTATCTCAAAGCCATTATCGTAACCGGCTTTTTCTATCAGGGATCGGTCGAGAGAGTTCATTTTATTCATATGTCCTATATGGAAACTTTACCATTTTTCAAAAATTAAAAACAGAATATTTGAAAAAACATGAAATTTTCCCAATAATTATAGTTGACAAAGTTGAATAACCAGTTTACAATATGTAAACTAGAGGAAATTAAGGTGCAAAAAGTTTTGAAAAATGAAATCGAACGACTCTTGTATATTCTCAAGTTATCCGGATTATCGCAAACAGATTTTGGCGCGTCCTTGGGGCTGAGTAAATCTCAAATGAGTCATGTTACCAGCGGGCGCACAAAGCTGTCTCGTGAAGTATTAGTTAAAATAGCTTTAAAATATAAAATAAATCTCAACTGGTTAATTTCCGGAAAAGGTCATCCACAAGAGGAGTCGGAAACCACACTTATCGAACTTATCAATCAGGAAGCGGCTGCCGGTAGGGGTATCCTTATTGAAGACTATCCTGAAATAAGCGCTATTCCTGTTCCGCAAACACTTATTCATCCTCATAAACCATCCGGGCTAAAAGCAGTATATGTATCAGGTGATTCGATGATAGAAGAAAAAATCTATGATGGCGATATCGTTATTTTCTGCCCAAAACTTACATTCGGAGATGCTGTCTATGTTGTATCTGTAGGAGACAGCCTTCTTGTTAAACGAGTTCATTTTGATGGGATAAAGAACACCATCACTCTTATAAGCGCCAATTCGTGTTATCCACCGCGTATACTGCTGACGGATGACGAAGCTGAAAGTGTTAAAATCGAAGGAAAGGTTATCGCTTGCCTTCACAGGATGTAAAAGTAGTGATGATATAGGCTTAATTATTTTTTTGGAGGAAGAATGAGTAAGGATAGTTGGGGCGGAAGCTGGACAGAACAGAAACTTGATGCTTTCGAAAAATATGTAAACGCATACCTAACAATAATGAATAAACATAGAGATAAAAATGGATGGAAATTGATCTATTTTGACGCTTTTGCCGGAAGCGGGAAACGAGCCCTTTCAAATAAAAAAGAACAAACATCTATGCTTTTTGATATTACTCCTGAGGAAGAAAATATATATCAAGGTGCGGCTGAAAGAGTTATCAGAATAAAACAGCGTGGTTTTGATCACTATTATTTTATTGAAAATGACAATGCGTCAAGAAATGAACTGGAAAATCTCCTTTCTTCTGTAAAGGATGAAAAAAAACTTGATTTACATTTTCGTAACGGAGACGCAAATGAATATATACATATTCTTGCAGATACAATGAAGAAAAACAAAAAATTCTGTTCGTTAACATTACTTGATCCTTTTGGTATGCAGGTAAATTGGGATTCAATAATGCAGCTTAAAGATACCAGAACCGATTTATGGATTCTAATACCATCGGGTGTTATTATTAATCGTTTATTGGATAGAAACGGTAAACTTAAAAATATCGACAAGCTGGTGGCATTTTTTGGATTATCCGAACAGGAGATACGGGAATATTTTTATGAACAGGATAATAAACCTTGTGGCTTATTTGATATGGACAATGAAATACAAAAAACATCTATGCCATTTCAAAAAATTTCAGAATTATATATTCAACAATTAAAAACAATTTTTAATAAAGTAACACCAAAACCACTTGAAATGAAGAATAGCCGTAATGTCCCGCTGTTTCATTTTGCTTTTGCCTCAAATAACCCTACCGCATTAAAGATTGCAAATGATATAATAGGAAAGGAGATAAAATGAAAACTACAAAGATTGAATGGACAGATAAAACGTGGAACCCGATTACAGGCTGTTCAAAGCGTTCAATAGGATGCGCTAATTGCTACGCAGAAGTTATGTCCCGTCGTCTTTGCGCAATGGGTCAGAAGAAATATAAAAACGGTTTTAATTTGACCCTACATGAAGATGTTTTGAATGAACCTCTTGCATGGAAAAATCCGCATACTATTTTTGTCTGCTCAATGAGCGACCTTTTTCACGAAAAAGTAAGTTTTTGCTTTATCGACAAAGTGCTTGAAATTATCGAGGCAACTCCCCAACACCGATATCAATTATTAACCAAGCGTGATAAACGTATGGCTAAATACTTTGAAAATCGGAAAATCCCGAATAATGTCTGGCTTGGCGTTACCGTAGAAGCAAAAACCGCCAAGGATAGAATAGATTCACTTAGGGACATTCCCGCGACAATACGCTTTCTTTCCTGTGAACCGCTGCTCGAAGATTTAGGTGAAATTGATCTTTCAAATATCAACTGGGTAATTGTAGGCGGCGAAAGCGGAAAAAGAGCCCGCCCAATGAAAGAAGATTGGGTACTATCCATAGAGGAGCAGGCAGTTTCCAATGGATCGGCTTTTTTCTTTAAGCAATGGGGCGCCTGGGGCGCCGATGGCGTTAAACGGAGCAAGTATGCCAACGGGAAATTGCTGAAAGGGGAAGTGAGACAGATGCTGCCGGTTTGAGGTGTGTCAATATTGAGATTATATGGGGAAACTATCAAAAAATTTTATAATGATGATTGCCCAGTTTGCTGTAAAATTTCATTAATGTAAGGAATAGCACCATAATTCCCCTGTAAGTAGTTCTTATTATATGAAGCATCTTTCCTTACAGGGTCATTATATTTCATTAATGAATATAAATTTGTAGCACCGTACTCGTCTTTTTCGCAAAACCAGATTTGATCCCGGCGGAGAATATTTTTTGTCATTATATTAACAGCATGGCACGAAATAACAAGTTGAGCGTTTTTCTTATTATATTTAGATGAATTAAAAAGTTTTAGAATATTTTCAATTATTAGCGGGTGAAGCGAATTATCAAATTCATCGATAAAGATAGGTGTTCCATTCTCAAGCGCATTGAGAATAGGAATGGAATAAGAAAATAATTTTCGTGTTCCGTCTGACTCATATTTTTCAGAAAGAAATTTTTCTCCTATCACTTTTTCTCCATCATATAATGGATGCCCAAAGTAAAATGTTTCTTGTTCTTCTATATCTGGCATTTTTTTTCTCAAATAATTTAAAAACGCTTGTACTTCCGGTTCTTCATATTCTTTTGAATCCAAATGCATTATTTCTGTTTTTATTCCTGTAATTTGAATATCTGCATTCTGCAAAAATTTTATTATTTTATTTTTATTCTTTTGTTCTTTAAGCATTTTCCCTGTAATATAAGAATTATTATATAAACCTGAACTAACAACCATATTATTATAATACCTGATAATTTCTGTAGAAATCTCTCCATTATTCTGAGCACATACTGACAAATAGGAACAATTATTTCGAACAGACTGTTTACTTCTGTTACCTTCCTTAAAGTATGAAGTAATATTTATTTCTTGACCTTCTCTAGAAAAAAGATTTACTTCTCTTACATTATAAACGGCATAAAGATATTCCCTTAAAACTTCATTTTCTGTAAGTGAAAGACCGTAACGGTACCTAATTTTTTCTTCTGTATCCTCTGTTATATAAAAAGTAATTTCAAAAAATGATGGTTTATTCTCAGTTTGTTTAGAAAAGGTAAAAGTATCTGTTCCTGTGGGATCATCAATTTGCATATTTGGTCCGGATTTAACTGAGAAAAAGAGAAAAAAATAAAGAGCGCGGAAAAAATTGGATTTCCCGCTGGCATTAGCACCATAAATAACTGCAGATCTAAGAAAATGAAGGTTTTTATCGAATTTAAAGGTGTTTGATTCTGACAAATCCTTGTCTTTTGTCGAAATAAGCGAAAAAGTACATTTCTTTTTGAAAGAACGATAGTTTTCTACTGTGAATTCTGCAATCATGCGGACTCCTTATGATATAAATATATATAATATCGACAGATTTGGCAATGAGATAAAGTCGAATTTTGTGAATTTTTCACAAAATATACAAATAAGTATTGATTATTTTTTTATTTATGATATAATTTCTTATGTAGGATATATGCAAAACTCAATATACTTATCGATTGATAAGTAAAAAGTATTGATTTCAAAGGTGGGAGGGAAAAAATGAGTTTACAAAACCAATTTTCAAAATTTGAGGATAAAATTCGGTTAACTTGGTCTGACAGCCAGTTAAAAGAACTTCGTGAAAAAGACAACTCTATACAGGAGGATATTCGTTCAGCTTTTAAAAAAGAAGGTTATCCTGTTATAGAATTCTTTCAACAAGGTTCTTATGCTACACAAACATGTATTAAACCATTGAATGAAGAAGATGATTACGATATTGATGTGGGTGTAGTAATTGATGCGGATAAAGCCCCCGATAACCCTGTTGAAGTCAAGAAAACTTTAAAAGATGTTCTAATTGACAGAAACCTCAAAAATCCAAAAATAAAAATGCCATGTGTGACGGCGCAATATTATAAAGAAGGTGAGAAACGGTTTCATTTAGATTATCCTATTTATAAAAAAAGTCAGAGTAATTTTTATCTAGCTATTGGTAAGGAGTCTTCTGATGAAAAAATAAGAAAATGGGAATCTTGTGACCCTAAAGGCTTAATTGATTGGGTTAACGATAAAACATCTTTTCGTAGTGAAGAAAATTACTCTCAATATAAGAGATTAATCAGATATATGAAACGTTGGAGAGACTACTGTATTACTGGAACTGAACATAAACATATATACTCAATTGCTCTTACAGTTATGATACATGATAAATATAAGTCTGGTATTTCAACCGATGGTGATATTGATGATTTCGAGAGTTTAAGGAAAACCGTATCTTCTATTTTGGATTCCACTTATTTTAAGATAATTAAATATGATAATAACAACAATCCTCAATATGAGGTTACTGTTAATTTACCTGTTGAACCACGTCGTGATATATTCAACAAGCATGGACAAACATTAGGAACTTTTCTATATAATAAACTTTCAACAATGCAAAGAAATCTAGATAAAGTTAGACATGAAAGTGATTTAAAAAAGCAATGCGAAATTCTTGCAAACGATATTTTTGGGAAAGATTTTCCTGTTCCTGAAGGTTATCAGCAATCGCTTAATAGAAAATTCAAAGAAGCTGGTTTTATTGCATCTCCACAGGGAGCATAATGATCGATATTATTGTTGAGTATTTACGGGAAAATGGCTTTGATGCTTCGATCGAAAAAGGTAGAATTATAACACGGCATCATCATAAAGACATTGAATTTACATTAATTGGTTTTATTGAACCTGTTTTACAAAGAAGGCTTCCAAAATTTTATCTTCAAGAAAGAAGTAAGTATGGATCATTAGCACATGTTGACTGGGATAATAATTCTGGTAATGATGATGGAATTATTTGTGAAGGAGTAGATATAAATCGTCACATAGACTACGCAAATCCACATATAGTATATATAGAGGCATTAAGAAATGCTATAGATACCATTATCAAAGATTTAAAAGATAATGAATATAATAAACGAGAAATTTTAAGCGAGTTTTCAGCACATTATAGACATTCAACACCAGACATAAAACATAAAATAATAAGTTTTATTGAACCGGGTGATTCTGTAAAAGAAATTATATTATATAAGCCTATTTCATCTTCTCGTTTATATTTTCCATTTTTTATGAACGGGCAAACAAACCATATTAATGATGAATATTTAAATAAGTTAATACATAAATACCAATCAGAAGGAAAGTCAATTTATATTCCTTTTAATTTTTCTCCATTACCTCCAAATCCTACTACAATATTAATGGAATGGTGGTTGGAACTTGTCCATGAATTACCAGCAGAAGTACAAAACCAGCTAAAAGATATTTCCAGAAGGAATCATTCTCGAAATTTTTGGGTATTGGGTTCAGTAAAAATAAAAGAGACTTCTCATGGGTGGTTTTGTATACAATTCAATAATACCGACAAAAAAATTCCTCCATTGACTAATAATCCTGATGTAGCGACATGGGAAGCTGTAGCTTATGATGTTAAACCGCATTCCAAAGAATACATTATCCCCAGAGGAGGAGCTAAATTGTATTGTAAAGAAAACACCTTAGCTATTGTGGGTTGTGGTTCTGTTGGGGCAGAAATAGCAAGACAGCTTGCAAGTTCTGGTATAAATAATCTTTTATTAATCGATCATGATATATTATCAGTAGAAAACCTATATCGTCATTTTTTAGGTCCTGAGCATCTAGGAGGGAAAAAAAATATAGAATTAGCATTGGATTTGAAGAGTCGTTTCCCTTATGTAAATGCAACTGTTGTACCTCAGCAAGCATTAGAAGATTGCCTTGATAGTAATTTTTTATCAGAAACAGATGGACTCATTATTGCTACTGGATCGCCTACAGAGGAACGTTATTTTAATGAGGAATTATTTAAATTAGAACATCGTCCTTGGGTAATATATTGTTGGGTAGAAGGACATGGAGTTGGCGGTCATGCTATATATGTACATAATTCTGGTAAGGGGTGTCTTAATTGTTTATACAGAGATAGTGATGGTAATAAATCTTTAGAATCAATACAGAATTTTTTGAAATCTCAGCAAAATATTACTGTCGATATAGCTGGATGCGGTACTCATTTCATGCCATATTCTTTTACGGACGCAATACAAACAGCTATTTTAGCTACACGGTTGGCATTATTGGCGATAGAGAATAAGCTAACAGAATCATGTCGTATGTCTTGGAAAAATAATTATGCAAATGAAATGGAGTTAATAACTAGTTATAGATATAATACTTTTAATGATTCATTAGGTATTGAGCCATTATATTGGGAATATTGTGATGTTTGTAACAAATAATGATACACATAAAAATTATTTTTCTATCATTGTTTCAAAATCGGTTCAAGAAGTATTTAATAATTACCGTCAAACAAAGTTGAATCATCTTGAGGCATGTGGTGTATTAATAGGAAATCATAAAATTAATGGTAATATGATATATTTAAAATTTGCAACTATTCCACAAAAGAGAGATTTACGAAAAAGACATTCATTTAAACTTGATTCTGTTTCACATCAGATTATTCTAGATAAATATTTTGAAGAATCTGATTATGAAGATGTCTATATTGGTACTTGGCATACTCATCCTGAAGATAATCCTAAGCCTTCTAATACAGACATTAAAGATTGGAAAAAACAATATAAAGCAAACTATCAACTTTTTAGTAAAATGATTTTTGTAATTGTTGGCATAAAAAAAATAAATTATTGGATTATTGAAAATGATAATATATATTCATTTCCAGAGAGGAGAATAAAGAATGAGTAAATTATTTAGTATGATACTAACTTATAAAGAACAGGCTAGAGAAGCAAAAATGGAAAATCCTCATGTAAAAAATGGAATAATAATATTTAAATCCGGTATGGGCGTATTTGCCGGAGGATTAGTTATTGCGCTTTCAATAAAAATTCCACAAATAAAGATTAATTTTAATCTCGATACAAGCATAGGTATATTAATAACAATATTTGGTATGCTTGTTGCTATTATTGGGTTAGCTCTTGTTTTTTATGGATTATCATCCATAAAAAACACATGGAAAGGAAAATATTTTTATTACTTAAGGGGATTAGATAATCAACAAATAGACCCACCATTCCAAGCTTTACCTAAAATGGCTTCATGGTATAGACCTATACCAATAACACTCTCCATAAAAGATGAAAATTTAGAAACTATGTTTAATGATCTACAGTATTCTATGAAAATCATTGAAGAAAAAACAGAACAATATAATTCGAGAGACATTTTCTTTTCTGGTTTAGCTAGAGTTCCATGTTTATTTTTTATTGGTTACTCATTCAGAACAGGACACAGTAATTCAATATCATTAATTGAACACTGTCATAAAGATGATAGTTGGTTTAGATTCAACCAGACTGATGAACCTGATATTGACGTGATTATTCAACCGGGTATTTCTAATACGAAAGAGAATGTCTCTGATATTGCAATAACCATTGAATTTACATCTGATATTATGAAACAAGAACTGCCAATATTTCTTCAGAACAATATAGTAAAAATAAAAACGACAGTAGGCTATACACATAATTTAATCAGAAGTAAAAAGGCGCTTGAAAGAATTACTGAAAAAATTATTAACCAGATGATTTTATTAAATAAAAAATGTAACAGACTCCATATTTTTATTTCAGCTCAATCTTCTGTTGTATTTGAATTAGGTCGAAGATATCAAGATGGTATGATAGGAAACATCATTGTATATAATTATGATCCTATAAAAAAAGGATACTCATGGGCTATTTCCTTAGAAAACAAGGAAATTAAGCTAATAAAATTAGAATAGCATTTCATCACAAGATTACACCCTTTCCTCCCTATCCCAAGCCTCCAGTACCAGCCGCCGTGTCCGATATTCCCCGTATTCGTCGATTTCATTTTTCTTGAGCACTCGAAAAGTCTCCGAAGGATAATCCTCTCCCATTAAATCAGCGGGGTCGAGAATGTAGCGTAGATCGTCACGGGTAAGACCGTAAAGACGGGCGTAGCGGGCATCTAAGTCGGCTCGGAGCAATGCCCGTCTTTCGGGGTCAAAGACAAAGGGCGGGAGAAAGGCTGCCAATCCTGTCTGCTTGCCTTGACCTTCCGTCTTCTTCGGCAGATGGGCGGTGTCGTACTTGGTAAACTCTTCAAATGCGGCGGCTTGTGTCCCGTGGCGCTGTTCCAGAAAATAGCGCCTCATTTTTGAATCTGCACAATCCCAGAGGTCTTCCGCAAAGGGGATAAGGTCTACGGCGGTATAGGTAAGCTCAAGCACACGAGGAACGATGAAATCAATGTCGTCCTGAGAATAGGCGTTTGGGGGAAGGACGGGGAATTGCTTTAATAAGAAATAATTTATATGTGAACCGCCTGTTTTCTGTCTAGCAACAAAATCAAAAACTATTGTATTAAAATTAGAATACAGTGCTATTCTATACTCTGGTTTTATATTTTGATTAAAAATAAAAAGTGGCATATTATTACCAACGCCGCTTAATGGTATAACGCAAACAATCACTGTCCTTTCATTTGTCGCATTGGTAATATCCCGCCAACCCATCAACCACTTCGGAATTGGTCTTTTGTTATATTCATCTCCCTCAATTCTTTCCAGCACTTCGTTTTTGTCAATCCAATAACGAGGATTAACGGTAAAATTTACATCTTGCTTTTGATTTGCGGTTACATCTACAGTGTCGCCGGAATCGGTATAGGTAGCCCAACGGTGATCAAACTGGTGCATCATTTTTGCTTCATACAGTGGAAATCCGTTGGTAGTCGGTTCATTCTCGAACAAGTCGGAATCGTTTGACATATGAAACATGGTCATAAACTGTATGTCCCAAGGATTTGACGAATCCGAATTATCATGTTCTGTTGTGTTCACATCTTTTTCACGTATCAACACGGGAACATTCCTGTATATTTTCTTGGTAAGCTCAGCGTCTTTTTCACAGCGGAAAACAGGGCAGGTTTGGGTATTGGGGTTAAGCAGTATGAATTCATCTCGGGCTAGCCGAAAATGCCGTCGTATATCGGCAAGTTGATCCGTGTTAGTTAAAAAGAAACAAAGATCCGCAAATTCGCTTTTACCTAAACTTACCAAAGAAAATTTAAACATTCTATGCACCGAAGGGAAAATAGCTTCCTTGTTTTCAAAATCATACAAAGAGACAAGATTACTGGCTGAAATTTCCGCAAAAAAATATTTAGTGGAATCATCGGTGGCTATGCCTGTGGGGACAATAAAACCTGCTTTGCCTTTCTCGTGTTTAATATAGAGTATGGTTTCCGCAAAAAGGGCGTAGGTATTTACATCGCCGATTCCCGTCAGGGGAAAGCGACCTCTTTCATCTTTTTTTAGATGGGCATAAGCGCTGGCGGCTTCGGCGTCTCTGCGAGCCTTGATAAAATCTTCGTGAAGTTGTTTATCGTAATCGCTTCCCTGTTTCAAGGCTTCTATCATCTGTTCTCGAACAGATTTATTTGCCGCATCAGTGATTTCGCTGTTTCGTGGAGCGAAGAATTCTTCTTCCTGAAGTTTGATCCGTTCCCATGGAGGATTTCCCAATACACAATCAAAACCGCCATTGAAAAAAATTTCGGGAAATTCAAGATGCCAATGAAAAAAATGATTTTCCTTGGAGATATATTCTGCAAAATTATATAATCCCTGAGACATAACAGATTCACCGGCTCCGCCATAAGCTCGAATAACATCTGATGTCGTAGGAACAGGGAAATCAATTGGGTTACCGCTTTTTTTCTCAGCATAAAACGCGGCTATATACAGATCACAAGCTCTTTTAAGATTTTTATATTCCTGACTATGCTGTAAATTATCAAAAAGAATGCGTTTTTGTTCCACATCTTCAAGACTGTCATTTTTTATTTTCTCCAACTGCAATTTTATATCCACTAGAGAAGCCTCAGCGTTTCTGACAGGTTTTTCAAAAAGCGTATGTTCCATATCAATATCCGGCGATGTTATCTCTTTTCTATTGCGTTTTCTAAATGCGGCTACAATTTTTTGATCATCACCTGAAAGAACCTTATAAGCGTCATCGGGTATACCTTTGCTCAGTACGTTAAAATCCATAATGCCGATGAGCGAATTGCCGCAGCGGATATGATGATCCAGAAACGAAAGGGGTTTCCCCGGTTCATGGCTTTCCAGCCATAGAGCCATGCGGGCAAGTTCAACCGCCAGAGGGTTTAGATCAATTCCGTAAATACAGGAAGAAATCACATCTCTCAAACTGTTTCGGTACAAATCATCAGCAATGGGTTGAGCGCCATTTGCCCGCAGAAGAGCTAACTTGTCAGCCAGCCTTCGGGCGGCGGCAAGCAAAAAGTGCCCGCTTCCGCAAGCGGGATCAATTACGGTAATGGATAATATCTTTTGTTCGTCAGTTATTTTGCGATTCTCCGCTAATTTTTCTTCAATCAACGGATCAAGATTACTCTTGATAAGACACTCAACAAGACCGGCATTGGTGTAATAGGAGCCGGTTGTTTTGCGGGTATTACCGATAGAAGAACCTTCAACATCAATGCCGAGGAAACCAAAAGAACGGCGGGGCAGATCGACTTGTGGAATTAACTCAAGAAGGCTTTCGTAAACTGAACCAAGTTCTTCGCTTCCCATATTTTTGTAGTCGATGAGTGTTCGGGCATTGCCTTCCACTGTCCAACGCAGACGGAACATGGCTTCGAGCAGATTAGCATTGGAAAGACCGCATTGATCCAGATGAGGGCATTGATCCGCCTTAAACAGACCTCCTAAAACAGGCAAATCTAACAGATTAGTTTCTGAATTTCTTTCACCGCCTAAAAGTTTGAAAACTATTTTTATTCCTTCCCATAAATCTCCATAGTTATCGGCGGAAGTATAGCGAGCGCTGCGATCCCTTAGACGGCGCAGGCTGTAACCTTTCTCATATAGAGTATGCAAGGCAGAAAGTTTTTTATCCGTCTGACTTGTTTCGGGTAAATGATCAAAGATCAATTTTCGTTCTTCAATAGTGAAAATAAACAGAAAGCGGTACATGAGCCGCATTAGTTCCTGAAAATAATCATGAGTTGATAAATTCCCGGATTCCAGAGCGGAACGGAGCGCATCATTGCCCGGAGTATCGTAATTTAAAAAACCGCTCCCAAGAACGCTTAACGCTCTGGTTACGCCTTTTCGCAGTCCTTCCCGAACCCGCACTCCCAGTTTTTCACCTTCTTCCTTCCACGTGTCCCAAACGCATTTTCCGTTGCCTTCATTATCCAGTCCGACTGTGCGGCTTCCGTGCATAATGCGGTAGAGCATTTGGTAACCGGGGAAGCGGTTTTCTTTCAAAATGGTTTGCAGATCAAACTCAAGATACGAAGGTCGAGCCAAAGATGATTTTCGCAATAAACGCAAATAATGGCAGTCGCAGGTAATATACCAGGTATCACTGCGCTCAAGTGTATCTGTATTGAGTAGTTTTTCAAAAAGTGAAGGCGGATATGAAAGCGCATCAATAAAAAACTCATGAATAAAATGTTCCGCTTTGATTTTTCCTTCTTCGTAACTCTTCCACTGGGCCTGAGCAATCTGAAAACTGCGGCCTATTTCATCAAGCAGACGCAAACCTCTGGGGATTTGATAATCAGCGTCAGTTATTTTGCTTATATTTTTTCCAAAAGCGGCATTTTCAACAACCTGCGCCGTAAAACATGAGCCTTCAAGTTTTATGGTGTCAAAGCTTAAACTTTTAATGTTTGTTCGCCGCATGGATTAAGCTCCTACAATTCCGATGGTAACAGAACATAAAGACCGATTAAATCTACAGGAAGTCCCGGCTTTACATCATAGCTTCCCCGACCTTGCGCCGCTTGGCGTACTCTACGGTGATCCGCAAGAAGCGCCTCTGATCGATCTTTGGCGATCTTTTCAAATACCAAACTGTTTTCATTCCACCATGAAAGGCTTGCGTTAAGTTCACGTTCTATTACCGATTTATCAAGATTTCCGCTTGGCTGTTCTTTGAGCAGAATATCAAGTTTTTCTCTTGGAAGCTCTGTTGTTTGTTTTCTTCCCTCAAAACCCAAAAGAAGGGCTTCTTCGGCGAGGGTAGTTTTTGTTTTTCCTCCCTTCTGTGTCATCTCTATTTTATGCCGCAGTCTGATAAGAAATATTGTAGTTACAAGATTGACTGCGCTTGTTTCGTAAACTCCGCAACGGGAATGAGTGTTAATTCTTTCGTTATTGTTTCCGTCTAATGCGGTTTCAAGCATATAATCAGCCAGAACTGTAACAAGAGGATTACTCCTGTGAATAAACGAAGCGTTTTTTTCAGGCGGATAGTTAAAATTCATTCGTATAGGTTTTTCTATTCCTTCAATTTTTAAGCGATTTTTTAATGCGGGCATTAACAGTTCGGGATTAAATTTGAAATATGACAGACGTTCTCCCTTAAAAATATTATCAGGCGGAGCATTGAGTACAGAAAGGGTATCTATAACAAAACGTTCAACATCTTTTTCATCTCCAAGAATTTCATTTTGCTTTTGCCATTCGGGAAGAACATCGTTAGGTTTTAAGCTTCGTTGTGCGAATATCGTTCGATTTTTCTTTTCCTTGTCGGCGGCATCCTGCCATTGTTCCTCAATTTTACCAAGGTTAGTATCTTCGCCAAAATCCAATGTACCCTGTTGCGTTGATTTTGCCGCCGGCTTTAGTAATGCTGCTTTTACAATAGCGGTCTGCATTTTCTTTTCATCTTCCGGTATGGGAACAAGAATACCCAGATCATCCCGTATTCTTTTTGCCTTTTTAATAATTACATTGAAGATAAGACCGTCAACAGGATTATTTTCACCGTAAATCATAACGCAGCGCACCTTGTTAGATTTTTGCCCAAAGCGGTCAACCCTGCCTTCACGCTGTTCATGACGGGCAGGGTTCCACGCAAGATCATAATGAATCATAGCGTCAAAACCATGCTGCAAGTTGATCCCTTCGGAAAGACAATCGGTAGCGACCAGAACAGGAATTTTTGCTTCTTCTACAAGACTTTCTACTTGTTCTTCCCGTTCATCAGAGCCTATCTCCCCAGTTATACAGGCAATCTTTATATCGCCGTTATCTTTGTAATAATTTCTCAATTCATTGGCAACATAATGGGCAGTAGCGACATAGCGGCAGAAAATAACCGGCTTAAAACGAAGTTTGTCGTTTAAGAGGGAGTCAATTTCCTTTACCAGTAAAGCGAGTTTAGGATCATTTTTTATGCCTTTAAGGGTTTCTGTTTCTTTAATAAGACTTTCCAAAAGAGAATTTTTTTCTATAAGCGCGGCAGGCTCTTCATCATTTATTAAAAGGTCATCGCCAATTCCGTCTATGATGCGTTCATCATCAATGAAGGAAACTTCTTCTTTTCCATTTTCATGGTTTACCCCTCTAAGGCGTGTCTCTAATGCCCGTTTTGCGGCGTCAGGAGATGAAGACACACAGCGCAACAGAGCGATAACCGCATACCAGATAACCGCAAACTCTGTCCCGTGAGTTTTTTCCGCTTTCAATGCCAGATCGACACAGTAAGAACGTATTTTTTCAAAGAATGTTTCCCATTTGCCTGAGAGTTTATATACAGCTTCTTTTGTTTCACGAATCGGAAACAACGATTGATCATTCCATTCGTTTATGTCAATACGCCTTCGTTGAACAAAATAATCGCCTAACTCCTCTCGCAGTCCGCGATTTTGATTTGCAGCAAATGAATCGCCTAATGCGAGATTGGCAAAATCTTGCCGCAGTAAAGCGAGTAAATTGGCAAACCCCGCCTGATTACCCGAATGAGGAGTTGCGGTTAGCATGACAAGATGGCGTTCCGTATTTTCGCATAACTTTTTTAAGAGTTCATATCGCTGTTGTTTTCCCTGACCAAGGCTTGTACAGGTATGAGCCTCATCAACAATTATCATCATTGGAGCATTTTCAATAAAATAATCAAGGCGTTTTGGCATCTTTATATAATCAAGACTGATAACTGTAGCGGCATAATAATCAAAAACTGAAACGCCACGTGGAGTATCCCTTTCCAGCCTGTTGATAGTCGCTCCAGTAACAGCGACTGCGTCAATGTGAAAATGTTTTTTTAATTCCAGTACCCATTGTTCCACAAGATGAGGCGGACACAGGACAGAAAAACCGTCTATTTCGCCGCGATCGAAAAGTTCACGGGCAATAAGCCCCGCTTCAATTGTCTTGCCGATACCTACATCGTCCGCAATAAGCAAACGGACAGTATCCTGTTTAAGAGCCATAAGAAGTGGAACAAGTTGATAAGCCCGTGGTTCCACAGCAATGTTGCCAAACCCACGAAAAGGTCCAGCCCCGGCACGGCATTTCATTAATAGCGCATCACGCAGAAGTCTGGCGGAATAAAATGGTCCGGGCTTGTTAATATCAGGCGGTGGAAAAATTGCGCTTTCAATGGGCATTGTCTCAAGACTTGGAATGATGTATTGGATTTCATCATTACCGCCGCCTAAAGGACGGAGTTTCAAAAAATCATCATCTGGGGATGAAGGTTCTACCACCCATTCCCGTCCGCGGGCAAGTATCAGGGAACCGGCTTTATATGAGGGTTTTTGTACAGCGGCCGTATCACTCATTTTTATCCTTTACAACCAGTCTAAAACCATGATTTACAATATATTCTTCAGCCTCTTCCCCCGGATGGCTGTAAAACACAACGGTCTTTTCATTTCGATAGTATTCGTCGGCTGTCCATTTCCCATTTATTGTATAGTTATATTGTATACTTTCGCCAGCCGATTTACTATCACTCTTATTTTGTATTTCTGAATTCATAAGTGATACAAGAATTTCTTGTGTTTTAGGATTTCGGCGATCAATGTTTTTATGATCCATCTGGTTATAATATGATAACAAACAATTATAACATGCGGCCACACATTTCTCATTTGTACCATTGGCATCCTGCACATCTTTTAAATCAGCCACGGAATGAATTGGCTTTGAAACATCATAATGCATTATTTCCAGAGACTTTTTAGCGATTCGGGATATTTCACCGGGTTCAAGGGCAATCCTGCTTAAAACCCCGGCTCCGCCTTCTGACGCTTCGTAAAATAACAGATAATTACGATTATCATTATTTGGTAAAGGTTCCGCCGCTATTTCAACTTCTTCGATTTCGTAATGTTGCTCTATCCCTCTTTTTAAGGCGGCTTGTAAAGTTACCATGGCTTTTTCATCGGTTACCTGTTCAGCCGGTTTAAAAAGAAGAATGTTTTTATAATCTTCAACATAAGGGACAATCGGCTGTGCTGTGTTTTTATCGATGTCGCCGGAATCGTCATCATCATCTTCTTCTATATCTTCATTTTTTCCCCATCGTCCGGAAAGAGGATCTATTGGAAACCCTTTTCTGTTTTTGTCTTTACGTCGTCTCCAGCCGTAATTAAGCCGCCATAAGGTTGCGGTAGGATAATAAATTAAATATCCAAAACACTCACCATTATATATTATTTCACTCTCTATAGTTTCTTCTTTTTTTATCTTAAACATAGTTTGCAATTCGTACCCTATTCTTTGGCGCTCTTCGTCATTTACAGAGATACGCATTTTTGGTCTGGTTTCTACGGTTTCAATCTTGTAAATATTCGCTACCTGACATTTTGCGTCTAATGGAGCGCCGCAAAAAGTACACCTTTCGCTTAAAAAAGTTTCGTCATAGTGACCATGTCCGCATTCCTGACAAATTTTTGCGGTTTTTGTTGTCAATTTGGCTCCGGCGCTGACTTGCCCCGAAGAAGTATTTATTTTCACCCTATAAACTTGGTAAGTTCTGCCCTCGTGGTAAATAAGACTGTTTGGTCCAAATTCAGAAATCCCTAAAAATCTAGGACGTGCAATCATAGTTCCTTTTTCATCATTAGCAAGTGCAGCTCTGCCGGTGGAAGGTATCCATGCCATAAGAGGAAGCCGTGGAAAGTTATATCCGGGAAGGAAGCCTGCGCTTGCAAGATAACGATAAGTATTAAAATCAGAATTTGACCCGCTTGAAGATAAAAGCGTTTCACGTTGATGATTTGCGTCATTATAGCGGCGTAAAGCATCTTCCCGTTCTTTTTTTACAGGGCTTTGTTTTATAATTCTATCAGCGCTTTCCATCTGCAGGTTTGTAGCAAGATATAATTCACGCCAACGGTTAAAACTCTTATCGAAAACATCAAAAATATGCTTATACTCTGTTTCAATAAAATCATCATTAAGCCATGTAGGAACAATTTTTAACGCCTTGCGTAATTCATTAAAGATGTTTTTTGCATGGCTAATTGATTTTTCAAGAGCTTCGTTATTATTCAATTTTTCTATATATTCTGAATAAATTGGAAGACCATTTTTATCCAAATCAAGAATTTTTTTGATCTCCTGCGGCAGGTTAACACCCAGAGATTGAAGCCAGATTGAATGTAAATGACTTACAATAAGTTCCTTATTTGCGAGATCAAAAAGAGGCGTCTTTACTTTGCCGTATACCATATCACTCTTATTGGCAAAAAACCATTGATCATGCGGACTTAATGCCGTGCAATATGTAACAATCAATGCCGCCTGACCGGAACGGCCGGCACGCCCGCCCCTTTGAGCGTAATTTGCCGGTGTAGGGGGAACATTGCGCATATAAACAGTATTAAGAGTGGAAATATCAATGCCCAATTCCATAGTTGGAGAACAGTATAAAACAGGGAGTTGTTGTAATTTTTTACCGTTAGCCTCGGACTGAGTATTCCACCATTGTTTGTCTTTATCACCAAAACGGAAACGAGCCTCAAGTATTTCACGTTCACGCGATTCAACCTGAGCCGTATGTTCATGAGATTCATAATCAAAAAGTTTGTAATTACCATTTGTTAAAGATTCAGCGGTTTGGACATAAAGAATCCTAAAAAAATTATTTACATTCTTTTCGGGCTTTTTATCCGCTATTGAACGCCATACTAAAGTATTACTGTTAAGGCAGAACCCTGTCATGGAAGTCCCAAGAGGTTGTGTAATTACAAATCCGTATTGTGTTGCCCATCTAAGCATATTTTCTATAATGTTAGTATAATCATCTCCTTTCCATTTACTATAATCAAATCCGGTTTCGTTCCAAAAAAGCTCTCGTTTAATTAATTGCACTATTCTTGAACGAGGACCTGCGCTAATTATTTCACCTTGTCTTCCATGCCAATTGTCATCAATTTTTAATGTCAAATAGTTGGTTGTTGTCAGTATTTCATCAGGTAAAAACGCCCAAGGTTCTTTTAGTGCATTTTTGGATAATGACCTGTATTTCTCCTGCTCAATGCGGGATAAATAACGAGAGGAGATACAAAGATTTTTTTTCATTTCGTCAAAGACTAACATAAATAATTTTATTTTTTTTGATTGCGGAAGATTAGTTATTTCAGGTAATAGTCCGTCTTCATCTGTCTCAAGATATTTATTTAACCCTTCATATTCAATTTGTATCAATTCTAACGCTTCCAAAGACGGATTATTATAACGCCAGCCTTTTCGAATATCCCGCAAGAGGCGGTATCCAAGAATAAATCTCAATGTACTTTGCGCATCTGTTTTTTGATGTCCTCTAATGTCAGGGTTTTGCAGATATTCAGCATTAATTTCATATATGTCGTTATTAAAACCGATTGCGTTAAATACAACTTCACTTAAATCGGCTTCATGAAGAAAACCATTTGAATTTTTAAGAGCGGCAAGAAGACCGCCTCGAATGGTCAGAAGAAAAACAAAGTCGTTAAAGTGGCCCGATTGCAAAGCGGCGTCCTGCCGGTTATCGGTAAATCCTAGCAATTTTCTCTTGTCATGATCATCCTTAAATAAATTATCAAGGATATTTAAAGAAAGCATTGTGGTTGCGGAAGAACGTCCCTCGCCTGACAGTCCGGAAAGTCGGTTTATATCCTTTCCTTTGGCTTCATGGGTTGTAGAACAATGAGGACAAAAGCGAATTGCTCCCGGTATATAGTAAAAAGGACTGCCTTCTTCTTCGCTTGTTTCGTCACCATATATATTAATATATTTTAGTATAGGGACATATTTTCCATAAGTTCTTTTTGGACGTTGGTTCCCGTGAAAATCTTCAAGCCAAAAATCAGGAAGATCTTCTAATTCCCCGTGATATTTCAATGTGTCTTCAACCGGAACAAGAAATCCGATTTCGTCTTCCCTGTCTTTGGGAACAGGACTGTCAATCTCGCGAGGTTCCCATTTACCAATAATGTTTTCTACAGGAATAAATTCCTGTCCGCACTCACGGCAAAAATAAACCGGATAGAGTAAAGCTTTGGTATCTTTTGGTGCATAACGCTGAGCGTTCAAAGTAACATAACGGGTATTTACTGATTCAAGCGTACAAAGTACTTTTCCGGGTCCTGATATAAATTGGTGGAGTTTAAATGGGAAAAACTGCTTGCCATCAACATCTTTTATATTTTGTGATTCAAGCAAATAGTTCTTTAAAACTTCTTCTGCTTTTTCTTTTGGAACATTTGAGGCTTGCGCTAATTCTTCGGATGCTTTTTCTATTGACAATGGTTTGGCTCTTTCCGGTGCCTTGATTCCTGAATACTTTATTCCCATAGTCAATTCCAGCCAGACTGCTAATGGATCATCTTTTAACTCAGTTATATTATGTTTGAAATTTGCGGAATTAAGAATCCGATTATTCAAAGCCGGTAAAATATCATTTAATGATAGATTAACATTAGTCACACGTTCCAGTTTTTCTGAAATAACATTGGAAACAGGAATTTTTTCTTCAAAAAGACTTCCGGCAAAATCGGCTGCCGCTGTTTTTTCATCTTTCCCGCCATCGTCATTTGAAGATGCCATAGTAGCAGATGTACCAATACAAACAAGATTGTTTGTTTCAAATTGCAGTTTTATACGGCGGATCAATAAGGCTACATCCCCGCCTTGTCTGCCTCGGTAGGTATGAAGTTCATCAAGGACAAGGTATTCAAGCCCTTTACAATGTGATATAACAGCGCGATCTTCATCGTTATATCTTGTCAGAAGAAGTTCCATCATCATATAGTTAGTAAGTAAAATGTCAGGCGGATTTTGCGCTATGATTTTTCGTTCTTCGCTGCCTTCCTGTCCGGTATAACGCGCAAAAGAAAAAGGCTTCTCTTTTCCAGGATTACTCTCTTTAAAATTATCCAAATATTTTGTTAATTCGTCCATTTGACTATTTGCAAGGGCATTCATTGGATAGATAATAATAGCTCTTGTTCTTGGAGCGCTATCTTTTTCTTTTGCTCGTATTATTGAGTCAATTATCGGTAGAAAAAAAGCAAGGCTTTTACCTGAACCTGTTCCTGCAGTAACTACAAATGATTCCTTCCTCTGAGCGATTGCCAAAGCTTCCTGCTGGTGAGTATAAAGGTGAAAACCTCGAAACACCTTACCGCAAACCGGATGAAGAGTATTATCTTTAACTAAGTCTGTAATAGTAGACGCTTTTTCATAGTTAGGATTTATTTGGATAAGCGGAGCCGGCCAATACCGTTTATTGGCATATTCGGTGTCGACTACATCTCTTATATCTTTTGCTCTGATTGTGGTAAAACTGCGGGAAAATTGCTCAAAATTTCCAACTACATTTTCATGAAAATCAAAAATGTCAGACATTCAATCCTCCTAATATACTGCTTTACAGGCTTTCACTCTCCAGCAATTTCCTTGTTTCAATCTGTTTCCACGCTTCAATAAACAGCTTTATATTTTACCATTTTTTGAAATAAAAAACAGTACTCAATGGCTCTTGATTGGAAGACGGCGTTCTTTATTAACATAGGGAATTATCCCGATCTTGATTGAAAACATAGATAGAAATTTCTTTGCGTACTTCGGAAATTGAGAAAATATGCTATAATAAAATAACCAAAGAAAAACCATGAAAGTATTTATCACCGGAGGAACCGGAAACATAGGTCAGTATGTTACATTAGCGGTAACAGGAAACGGACATGAGGCGGTAGTACTGTCGCGCAATCCGGAGAAATACCCGTCACTGGCGCAAAAAGCTCGACTCGTTAAAGGTACGATAATTGATTACGGTCTTTTGGCGGATTATGTACAGGGCTGTGACGCGGTAATACATATAGCTCTGGGCTGGGGTAATGAGCCGGTTTCCATGCTTGCCAATGATACCACCGCAACGGTCAATCTGCTTGAGATTGCCGAGAAAGCGGGCGTCAAAAAATTTATCTACACCAGCAGTACCGCCGCCATGGGACATAACAGGCAGAACATGGATGAAACTGTGGCAAATCTTCCGCTTGACCTTTACGGCAGCACCAAATCGGCTTCGGAAGCGTTTGTATTAGGTTTTACCAAGTATTACGGGAATGGTGGCAAGGTTTCCATGAAGCGTAACATCATCCGTCCCGGTTACACTTATTCAAATCCGCCTTTCCTCGACGGTTCATCCCAGGCCGATATGCGGTTCCGCAATATTGCCGATGCCGTTGTAAACTCAAGGCCGGTAACGCTGACCAAATACGACGGCACGCAATTTATTTCTTCGCCCGAAATTGCGCAGTTGTACCTAAAATTGCTGGAAAGCGACAAAAACGAGGAAACGTATCTTGCCTTGGGAAATGTGTTCACCACATGGGAACGCATCGCCCAAATCACGCTGGAGTATTATCCCAAATCAACATCTGAAATTGTACTTAACGATCTTGGCTGGGGCGCCGAACCGATGATGTATAACGTCAAAAAAATGGAACGGGATTTTGGGCTTTCTTTTAACAGTCAAAATGATTTAAGGGAACATATTAGATGGAACGTCGATCAGGCTGTTAAGAGAAAAAGCAAGTAATCTGTAGTATCTTTAAAAAAACTGAACTAATTGCATCCTTAACAGCATCAGTCCCCCATTTCATATCCATAAAGAATGTGAATAATTTTCATTGCTTATTCTTTTATTATTATTTTATTTATTTTCGTCTTGATATACTGTACTGATAAAAATATATTAGTGATAAATAATTTATTTTAAGGAGTGACAGTATGAAGAAGCTATTATTTTTGTTGGGTATGACGGCTTGTATTTTTGCCGCTTACGCGCAGAATACAAATTGTGAATCGTTATTCATTATTTTTTCTCCGGATAGCGCGGAGTTACAGGCGGTAAGTCCGGAACAGGCAATAGAAAATTCCAAAACCTTTACGGGTGTGGCGCAATTATTGCTGGATAACCCGAAATACCGTATTTTAATAGACGGTCACGCAAATCCGGTTAGGGGAACTTCCTCAGAAGAAAACGAAGCGCTGAAACCTTTAAGCGAACGGCGCGCGGAAGCAGTCGCGGATTTTCTGGTAGAATATTTTAGAGTGGCCCGCCATCGCCTTATTATCACCGGCGCGGGCGGCAGGTATCCTTTTGAAACAGACGACCCGTCTTTAAACCGTCGGGTAGGTTTCCTTATTGTACCGCAATAAAAAAAACAGGTAACAAAGTTTCTACCTTTGTTACCTGTTATTTGTTATTTGTTAGCTGATACTAGAACGGTCTATCCGCCAGATACTTGTACTCTTTCCAAACCCTTTCCGCGTGAGCTTTCGCTTTGGCGAGCAATGCGTCGGCGCGGTTGGGGTCGGCCGCCTTGAGGCTCTTGAAGCGGACTTCGCTGTACATAAAATCTTCAATGCTGGTGGTGGGTTCCTTGGAGTCAAGCTGGAAGGGGTTCTTGCCCTGGTCTTTGAGCCGGGGGTCGTAGCGGAACAGGGGCCACAGGCCGCTGGTGACTACCGCCTTGCCGTGCTCAAGTCCCTTGCTCATGTCGATGCCGTGGTTGATACAATGCGAGTAGGCGATGATAAGCGAGGGGCCGTTGTAGGATTCAGCTTCGCGGAAGGCTTTGATCGTCTGGTTCATGTCCGCGCCCAGTGAAATCTTGGCGACGTATACATAACCGTAGCTCATCGCTATCGCGCCCAGGTCTTTCTTGGTAATTTCCTTTCCCGCGTTGGCGAACTTGGCGATAGCGCCTACCGGGGTCGCCTTTGACATCTGGCCGCCGGTGTTGGAATAAACTTCGGTGTCCAGACACAGAAGGTTAATGTTTTTGCCCGAGGCGAGTACATGGTCAAGACCGCCGAAGCCGATGTCGTACGCCCATCCGTCGCCGCCGAAGCCCCATACCGATCTTTTTACAAAGAAATCAGCAAGAGAGTAGAGCAATTTCGCCGTGGGCTTTGAGTCGTTTTTAATCGCCGCTTTGAGTTCGTCGATGCTTTTCCGCATTTCGTCGATCTTCGCGTCGTCGGCTTGATCATTGGAGAGTATCTTGTCGATGACACCCGCGGCAATGCCTTCGCCTTTTGCCTTTTCGGCAATTTCACGGGCGTGGACAGCCAGCTTGTCGCTGGTAAGCCTGAAGCCCATGGCGAATTCCGCCGCATCTTCAAAGAGGCTGTTTGACCACACCGGCCCGCGCCCGTCCGCTCTCTGCGCGTAGGGGGTGGTGGGGAGGTTTCC
>Ga0268262_10001917_pt1 | contig 24703 bp, 18 predicted proteins | sample TergutNc150P3_FD_190354 | JGI IMG/M metagenome (GOLD analysis project Ga0268262, IMG submission 190354) | Nasutitermes corniger P3 segment gut microbial community from laboratory colony in Florida, USA - Nc150 P3 (SPAdes) (version 2) | ecosystem: Host-associated > Arthropoda: Insects >...
TGCTGTTTGTTTGGCTGGCTTTTTTTCTTATGGCTTTCATAAGCTATTTGTTTGTGAGGGACATTGTGAATAGCTATTTAACGAGAGAGGCGAAAAATGCCTTGTCTTACACGCAATCAAAGGTAACAACCGATTTGCTGGGGATAGAAACATCCTTGCAAAATTTTTCGCATAGCATAAGCAGCATGATTGAGCACGGCGGTTCTGCGAAAACACTACTGGGATATATGGCTGATATCACAAATTATTTGACTTCAAGTGATGCGCATATATCCGGTTTTAACGGTATTTACGGAGTTTTTGAGGTATTCGAAGATATGTACCTTGACGGAACAGGTTGGGTACCGCCAAATGATTATAATCCAAAAGAACGCCCGTGGTACAGAGCAGCCATAGCTGCAAGCGGCGGCGTGGCTACTACAACTCCTTATGTAGATGCACATACGGGAGAAATTGTAGTCACCTATTCAAAACTCATTTTTGATAAGGATGGCAAGCAGCTTGGTGTTGTGTGCATAGATTTGTTGCTAGATAGAATAGCGAAATACGTTATTAGCACACGCCTTACCGAAGGTGGTTATGGAATATTATTGAACGAAAATCTGGAAATTATCGCAAGCCCTACAAAAAGGAACATAGGCAAATCTCTCTCTGAATTGCCACACAAAGATTTTTTAGATGTAGCGGATGGTTTAAAAAATGGTATAGATATTTCTGAGTATAAAATAGTAAATGACAAACATAATTTTATTCTGTTTACCAAACGATTTGAAAATGGCTGGCACATGGGAATTATAACTCCCACCGACCAATACTACCAAAAAATGACGAATATGAAAGTGTTCATTGCTGTTTTAGGCGTGTGTTTGGCATTGGTGCTAAGTTTTATATTGTTCCGCCTTGCTATGGCAAAACAGAAAGCCGATGAAAAAAATCAGTTGGCAGAAGCGGCATCAAAAGCCAAAAGCGATTTTCTCGCAAAGATGAGCCATGAGATAAGAACGCCTATGAACGCAATAATAGGAATGGCAGAGCTAGCCTTGCGCGAGAATAAACCGGACATTATCCGCGAACATATTATCACCATAAAGCAAGCCGGAGCCAATCTTTTATCCATAATCAATGACATTCTGGATTTTTCAAAAATTGAAAGCGGAAAGCTGGAAATAATCCCGGGCAATTACCAATTTTCCTCGCTGATAAATGATGTGGTGAGCATTATCAGAATGCGCGTTGTGGATTCAAATTTGAATTTTGTGGTGAATATAGACTGCAATGTACCGAATTCTCTTTTTGGAGATGAGTCTAGAATAAGGCAGGCTATGCTCAATTTATTGACCAACGCTGTGAAATACACAAAAAAAGGTTTTGTTTCATTTTCTGTTAGCGGAGAAATAACCGAAGACACGGTTTTCTTAACCATAGATGTAACAGACACAGGCAATGGCATAAAGCCAGAGGATATAAAGAAATTGTTTGGTGAATTTGTGCAGATTGATTCGGCATCTCACAAAGGCATTGAAGGCACGGGGCTTGGTCTTGTGATAACAAAAAAACTTGTGAATGCTATGGGTGGAGATATAAGCGTTCAATCGGAATACGGAAAGGGCAGTACATTCACAATTACGCTTTCGCAGAAAATATGCTCTCCTGAGCCTTTGGCATCAATAGAAAACCCAGAAGAGAAAAGCGTTCTTGTTTATGAGCCTAATGGAATATATGCCGATTCCATAATTTGTACCGTGGACAATCTTGGCGTGACTTGCCAGCGAGCCAAAAACGATTATGAGTTGCGTGAGAAGTTGCAAAACAAGGATTATACATTTTTGTTCCTTTCTCATTCCTTGCTGATAAATGCCAAAGCGATAATTAGGGAACTTAAATCCAAAACAAAAATAGTTGTGCTAACAGAGTTTGGAAACGCCACAGCAGATATGAATTTGGATGTATTGGCTATGCCTGTGCATTCCATATCCGTTGCGAATATATTGAACGGCGTATCTGGTCGTTTTTCTTATAGCGCAAATGAAGGAGCTTCCGTGGCACGGTTCTGTGCGCCGAAAGCTAGGATTCTCATTGTGGATGATATAAACACAAATTTAAAGGTAGCCGAGGGCTTGATGCTGCCATACAAAATGCAGATGGATTTATGCCTGAGCGGTGCTGCGGCTATTGAAGCTGTAAAGAAACACCATTACGACTTGGTACTTATGGATCACATGATGCCGCAGATGGATGGCATTGAAGCCACAAAGCTGATAAGGGAAATGGGGAGCGAAAATCCGCATTATGCAGAGCTGCCAATTATCGCGCTAACTGCCAATGCCATTTCCGGCACAAAAGAGATGTTTCTCTCAAACGGCTTCAACGATTTTTTGTCAAAGCCAATAGATACCATTAAGCTCAATGCGGTTTTGGCAAAATGGCTTCCAAAAGAAAAGCAAGAAAAGCAGGATGCAAAGGCAACTGATGATGACGGTTTGGAAGAGGCGGGAATAAAAATTGTAGGTGTTGATATAAAGCAAGGCATTTTGCTTACAGGCGGAACGCTTAAAGGCTATATGCAGATTCTCGCCATATTCCTAAAAGACGGTCTTCAAAAGATTGGTGAAATCAGAAAGTGCTTGGAAACTGGCAATTATCCTCTATATGTAACTTATGTCCATGCCTTGAAGAGTGCGCTCGCGAGCATAGGTGCCAGCGAGTTGTCTGAGAGCGCAAAAGCATTGGAGCTTGCCGGCAAGCAGAAAGACTTTGCTTTTATAGCCTCAAATAACTCTCAATTCCTGATAGATTTTGAAGTGATTTTAAGCGACATAGAAATGGTTTTGGCAAACGGGAAAGAAAAGGAAAAGACCGTTGATTTTAAACTATTGAGAAAAGAGCTAGAGAGTCTCAAGGAAGCGCTTGAATCTTTGGATTTTGCTGCAACAGACAAGATAGTGGATAGATTGCGTGAATTTTCCAAAGCTGATGGAGTAGGCGATAGCATTGAAAATATTCTGCAAAGCATTTTAGTTGGCGAATATGACGAAGCTGTAGTTATGATAGATGCTTTGATTGTATGTGAGACTGGGCTATGATAAATGCTTTATTGAAAAATTTCTAGATTTTTTAATAAATGAAAACAGCGGCAAAAATAAGTGAATTGCTTCTAGCAGCAACGTTTGCAACGCTGTTCGCAATAAGTTGCAGCTCAAACAAAAATGACGATAGCGAGCTTTCTAGCAGTTCCAGCAGCATAGCGCCAAGCAGTTCTAGCAGCATAGCGCCAAGCAGTTCCAGCAGCATAGCACTGAGCAGTTCTAGTAGCATAGCGTTAAGCAGTTCCAGCAGCATAACGCCAAGCAGTTCCAGCAGCATAGCACTGAGTAGTTCCAGCATGGTAGATTCTCCTGTGCCTGTGTTTGCTGATGTTACCGTGCATGACCCGTCTATATTCAGAGTCAATGATAATAGTGCTACTGACAAATATAGGATTATCGGTTCCTTTTTAGGGTCTGCAAAAACTGGTGATTTTATAAAGTGGACATTGGAACAGTCGGGAGGAGGTTCGTATCCCACAACATTGAAATATTATCCTAAGGATAATCCCGATGAGTCAATACAGAAAGTGGCAGACCAGAAAGCTTATGTGATAAATAGAATGAAAACATCTTCTGTTCCAAATCCGGGCTTTGAGTTTTTTGCAAGCGATATACATAGAATGCCAAGCGGCAAATTCTATCACTATTACAGTATGACCAGCGAATGGATGGGTTCTATTGGCGTAGCGATTGCCGATGCCGCAGATGGTGACTATATCACCCAGGGGTTGTTTGTCCATCACGGCGGAACAATAAACTCAGGCATACCACCCAACTGCATAGACCCACAGGCGTTTTTTGACAAAACAGGTACAAATTTTTACTTGGTGTACGGTTCATGGAGCGGTGGAATTTTTATCTATGAAATTGATATAGCGACAGGGCGACCCAAAACAGGCTCTGCAATGAATGCTGAATTCAGCGGCTATGGCAGAAAAATACTCCACAGCAATCACTTCCACATTGAAGCACCCTATATCATTTACAGCCCAGATGCGGATTATTATTATCTGTTTCTCTCGTATGGCGGGCTGAATGCTGCCGATGGTTACAATATGCGGATATTCCGTTCTCGCAACCCCTACGGTCCTTATGAAGGCGCGCAAGCCCCTACGGCGTTAAACCTTACAGCCAGTAACTATACGACCTCTGGTGTTAAAATTATGGGCGGTTATCAGTTTGCGCAAATATCGGGAGAAACCGCAGTGGCAAACAAGCTCGGCAAGGATGGTTTTTTAAGCCCCGGTCATAACAGCGCGTTATACGATGCGGCAACAGGAAAATATTTCCTTATTCATCACCAACGTTTTGTAGGCAGAGGAGAGGAACATGCGGTTCGCGTGAGGGAGATGTTTGTAAACGAAGATGGTTGGCTGGTAGCCGCTCCTTTCCGTTACGATGCTGGCACAATCCGTACATTTAACGCCAAGCAACTTGCAGGAACATGGAAGATAATCAATCACGGAAATGACATCAATACCACTGTCCACGCTTCAGAAGTGTATGCCTTTAACGAAAATGGCAATATCACCGGAGCGGGAACTGGAACATGGGAACTAGGTGCAGACGGCAAAACTGCTCATATCACCGTGGGCGGTAAGTTGTACAAGGGCGTATTCCTGCGAAGCTATGATGAATACCATTCCGCATGGGTTTACGCATTTACCGCGCTGTCATCGGATGGAATTGCTCTGTGGGGAGCTACCCCGTGAATTTTTCTATTTTTAAGTGCAACTGAGACAATGGAAACACGCTACAACCACAAAGAGATAGAAGAGAAGTGGCTCAAAAATTGGAATGAGCAAAAAAACTTCAAGCCTGCAAGCGATGCAAGTAGGGGCAGCTCTACGTGGCTGCCCCTACTTGAACATTTTTCCATTGTAATTCCGCCACCAAATGTAACAGGCGCATTGCACCTCGGTCATGCGCTCAACAACACCATTCAAGACATTCTCATTCGCTACAACAGAAAACTCGGCAAAAACACGCTCTGGATCCCCGGCACAGACCACGCCGGAATTGCAACGCAGGCGGTTGTGGAAAAGCGATTGCTCAAAGACGAAAAGAAAACCCGCCACGATTTGGGCAGGGAAGAATTGGTAAAGAGAATTTGGGATTGGAAAAATGAATACGAAGCTCGCATAACAAGCCAGCTTAAATTGCTCGGTTCTAGTTGCGACTGGGATAGGCAGAGATTTACGCTAGACCATATTTGCGCAAAAGCGGTTCGCTATGCCTTCTTTAACCTCTTTAAAAAGGGCTTGATTTTCCGCGGCAAAAGACTTGTGAACTGGGACACCCATTTGCACACCGCCGTTGCAGACGATGAAATTTACCACGAAACAGTAAAAGGTCATTTTTGGACTTTCAAATACCCCCTAGCAGACGGCAGCGGCTATATTCCAGTTGCAACAACCAGACCCGAAACAATCTTAGGCGACACAGCAGTTGCAGTTCATCCCGAAGATGAACGCTATAAAAAATTCATTGGCAAAACTTTGAAAGTTCCTTTTGTGAATAGGGAAATTCCAGTTATCGCAGATGCCATTTTGGTTGATAGAGAATTTGGAACAGGCTCAGTTAAAGTGACCCCAGCACACGACCCAAACGATTACGCAACAGGGCTTCGCCACAAACTCCCAATGCTCAACATATTGAACGAAGACGGTTCTCTCAACGAAAATGCAGGCGAGTTCAAAGGTTTGAAAGGGGAGAAAGCAAGAGCCGCCGTTGTGGAAGGTTTGGAAAAACAAGAGCTTTTGATAAAAGTAGAAGACCACGAAATGCAGGTTGGAAAAAGCGACCGCTCAAAAACAATAATTGAGCCGTATTTGAGCGACCAATGGTTTGTGAAAATGGATAAGTTAGCAGAGAGAGCAATGCAAGCCGTTGAAAGCGGAGAAGTGAAATTCACTCCTGCACGTTACGCAAAAAACTATCTAAACTGGCTAGGCGAAAAACGCGACTGGTGCATAAGCCGCCAACTCTGGTGGGGGCATCAAATTCCTATATGGTACGCAAGCTCCGAACCAACACATTTCGCAAACAGAAAAGACATTCATTATTTTAAATCAGAAAGCGGCGATTGGCTGGTTTGTTCATTGGAAGAAGATTTGCCAGAAAATGAAAAATTGACAAGAGATCCCGATGTCTTAGACACTTGGTTCAGCTCCGCTCTTTGGCCCCACAGCACAATGGGCTGGCCCAGCGAAACAGAAGATTTAAAAAACTTCTACCCAACGTCTGTTCTAGTAACCGCTCGCGACATAATTTCTCTTTGGGTTGCAAGAATGGTTATCTTTAGCCAAGAGAACATGGGAAAAATCCCCTTTAACAATGTCTATATAAACCCCACAATTTTAGACGGTCAAGGCAGAAGAATGAGCAAATCGCTGGGCAACGGCGTTGATCCTCTAGACATAATAGAAAAATACGGAGCCGACTCCCTACGCTTTGTGATGTGCTCAATATGCACAGAAAACCAAGAAGCAAGGCTCCCAGTAAAAAAAGAAAAACTAGAAGACGGCAGAGAAATAAACATAAGCGAAAAATTCGAAATAGGCAGAAACTTCGGCAACAAACTATGGAACGCCGCCAGATTTTTACAACCACACATATCGGGAGAATCGGTGAATCGGGAGAACCTAAGTTCAGACAATTTAGAAGATAAATGGATCCTCTCACGCCTAAACACCGTTATCAAAGAAACGCAAAACGCCATTGCAAACTACCGCTTTTCCGAATACGCCGCCACAATATACCATTTTGTTTGGGATGATTTGTGCAGTCGTTATTTGGAAATAAAAAAAGGCGAAATTTCAAAAGAATCCAGTTCTTTGCTTTCTTATTCGCTTTACACGGTTTTGGATTTACTGCACCCCATTATGCCATTCATCACAGAAGAATTAAACGCCATTCTCTTTCCAAATTCGCAAAGGGTTATTTTAAGGGAATTCCCAAAAGCAAACGAAAATTTAATAAACGCAGAAATAGAAAAACAATTTGAAGATATATTCACCATTGTAGAAGCGGTTCGCTCTGTGCGCGGTCGCTATTCCATAGCTCCCTCCCAAAAAATCACCGCCGTTGCAAAAACCACAGTGGATTTAAAATCCAGCAAATCCATGATAGAAGATTTAGGATTATGCAGTTTTGAGCTTGGCGAAAAACCCGCATTTAGCGCAAGCGTAGTTATACCCGGTGGCGAAGTTTTTGTTCCTTTAGAGGGAATTTTGAACAAAGAAACTGAAATTGCCCGCTTAAAAAAAGAAATTGAAAAAGCGGAGAGTTTTGCTGTGAGCATTGAGAAAAAACTTTCTAATGAGAATTTTGTGAAGAATGCGCCTGCTGCTGTGATAGATGGCGAGAAGCAGAAATTGGCTACGCAGAGGGATATTGTGGAGAAGTGCAGGGGGGCGTTGGGGGAGCTATCGTGATAAATTTCACCTCCATCTTAAATTTTTTGTACTTTTTTGATAAATTTAATATATATTTTAAATTATGATTCAAAGAACTGAGTATTTAAACAAGCTCATATCCTTTAAAGATTCAGAGCTTATAAAAGTTGTTACGGGCATAAGACGTTCTGGCAAATCAACTTTGCTAAAACTATATATTAACTATCTACGTTCCATAGGCGTTCCACAAAAAAGGATTATACTTCTAAATTTTGAGGATTTTGAAAATGCAGAACTTGCAGACCCCAAAATTTTGCACAAATACATTTTAGAAAAAACAACGTCTAATAGAAAATACTATGTTTTTTTGGATGAAATCCAGATTGTTCCAAATTTTGAAAAGGTCGTCAATAGCCTGAATTTGCGAAAGAATATTGATTTGTACATAACGGGTTCTAATGCTTATTTCCTATCGGGGGAACTCGCCACATTAATGGCAGGGCGTTATATTTCAATAGAAATGACCCCGCTTTCTTTTAAGGAATACTGTTCTGCGTTCAAAAATATTTCACGTGAAAAGCTTTTTGAGAATTACATAAATTTCAGTTCCTTTCCTTATGCTTTGGAACTCGGTTTGGATAGGGAAAAAATAAATGACTATCTGGCGGCTATATTAAATACCATCATTTTGAAGGATGTGGTTCAGAGAAAAAAAATAAGTGATGTTTCCGTTCTGGAAAGGTTGATAAAATTTATCTTTGGCAATATAGGTTTTTTAACATCAACAAAAAAAATATCCGATACCTTGAAAACTTTCGGCTTGAAAATATCCGTACAAACAGTTGAAAACTATTTATCCGCTTTGCAGGAGAGCTATATAATTTACAAGGTGAATCGCTTGGATGTAAATGGCAGGGAGTATTTAAAGGCAAATGATAAATATTTCGTTGCAGATTTGGGGATTAGGCGCTACCTTTTGGGAGACAAGAGAAAAGACTATGGCTCAATTTTGGAAAATGTCATTTATTTGGAGCTTGTAAGAAGAGGTTATGAAGTTTTCGTAGGTAGGCTTGGAAATTTGGAAATAGATTTTATCGCTTTCAAAAACGGAATTCCTTCATATTATCAGATTGCCTATACGGTTAGAGATAAAAGCACTTTTGAACGCGAACTTGCCCCACTTGAAAAGATAAAGAACAACTATGAAAAGTTTATCATAACTATGGATAGCGGTAGCAGCAACGATAATGGCATAAAAACCATAAACGCCTTGGATTTTTTGTTATCCTAAATCTCCGGCTGCCTGCCCGTCAACCTCACAAAAATCTCCACATACTTGTCCACCGTATTCTTAACCACATTTGGCGGCACTTCCGGTCCCGGATATTCCTTGTTCCAATCCAAAGTCTCCAGCCAATCGCGGATATACTGCTTGTCAAAACTCTCTTGGTTTTGCCCTTCCTGATATTTTTCGGCGGGCCAATACCTTGAAGAATCTGGGGTTAGAATTTCGTCTATCAAAACGGTTTTGCCGTCTATTTCGCCGAATTCAAATTTTGTGTCTGCCAAGATTATGCCTTTGCTTGCGGCATATTCTCTCGCTTTGCTATAAACTTCCAAAGTTAAATCCCTTAGCACTGCCGCTATTTTTTCTCCGACTATTGGGATTGTCTGTTCATAGGATATATTTTCATCGTGGCCCGATTCGGCTTTGGTGCTTGGGGTGTAGATTGCTGGGTCTATTTTTGCACAGAGCTTTAAACCTGTGGGCAAAACGTGCCCGCAAATTTTTCCGGTTTTTTGATAGTCTTTCCAGCCAGAGCCTACTATATAGCCTCTCGCTATGCACTCAACATCGTGCCGCTTCGCTTTTTTAACTAGCATTGAACGCCCACGCAAATAATCTGCGTGAGGTTTTAGCACGGCAGGGTAGTCTTCAACTTCTGCGGTTACTAAATGATTTGGCATTTCTAGTTGCTTAAACCAAAACAACGAAAGCTGGTTCAATATCTTACCCTTGCCCTGAATTGGCGTTGGAAGCACCACGTCAAAGGCAGAAATGCGGTCACTTGCTACCATTAGAAAATGCTCGCCGAGGTCGTACATATCGCGAACCTTGCCTTGGTGAAACAATGGAACTGATGTTATGGGAGTTTCAAATTTTAAAGACATGAGGAGAAAATAGTAAAAATTTGCCTAAACCCTTGAAATTCTGTGCGAAAATTACTATATTTTATATGTCTTTTAAAAGGAGTCTATTACAATGGCACAGAAAAAAGAAACAAAAGCAGTTAAGGCACCAGCAAAAACTGCAGTCAAAAAAGCTTCGGCACCCAAATCTGCCGCTCCCAAAGCAGCAGCAAAAAGCAAGACTCAAGAAGTTGAGTTCAAAGCATATTCCCCAGCCTCTGGCTCTGTTGCTGTTGCTGGCGATTTCAATGGCTGGAAACCTGTTCCTCTAAAAAAGGGCAAAAATGGAAATTGGAGCGGGAAAATCAAATTAGTTTCTGGCATTCATCAGTATAAGCTCGTTTTTGATGGGCAATACTGGCAAACCGATAATGCTAATCAAGAACGCATTTCCGATGGTCATGGCGGGGAAAACAGCGTTATAAGAGTTTAAATTCCCAAATATGCCGAGCGAAAACAAAGAATATAATGTTTCTTTTGGCGATGAGGAAATAGTTTTAGCGGCAGGGCAATTTGGCTCGCCACTTTGGCTATACGATTTGGGGACTATAGAAAAGCGTATATGGGATTTGCGTCATTTTGGCGTTATTCGTTATGCGCAGAAAGCGGCTCCAAATATAAATTTATTGTCCAAAATGAAATCTTTAGGGGTGGACGTAGATGCTGTTAGCGCAGGCGAAATAGCCCGAGCTTTGCGTGCAGGCTTTGAGCCTAAGCATATAAGATATACCGCAGACATTTTAGATAAAGATGCTCTTGCTTTAATAAAAGAACATTCAATTCCGGTTAATATAGGCAGTTCGGATATGCTTTTGCAGTTGCATGAGGCAGATATAAAAGTACCGCTTGCAATACGCATAAACCCAGGTTTTGGGCATGGGCATTCCAACAAAGTCAATACTGGCGGAGAATTTTCAAAGCACGGTATATGGCATAGCGATCTTCCAAGCGTTATTAAAGAAGCGAAAGAACTCGGTTTTGAAGTTGAGTGCTTGCATATTCACATTGGCTCCGGCTCGGATTACATTCACCTGTCCCAGGTTGTTTCTGCAATGGAACGTGCCATCATCTCCATAGGTGCTGATAGCGAATCTCTAAAAGTAATAAGCGCAGGCGGAGGGCTTCCCATATCTTATAAAAGAGATGAAAATTGGCACATAGATTTGGACAAATATTATAATATTTGGGACAACGCTCGCAAAAGAATTAGCGAAAGCATTGGGCATTATCTTCAGTTGGAAGTGGAGCCGGGACGTTATTTGGTAGCCGAGAGCTGTGTTTTGGTAGCGGAAATTCGGGCTGTGAAAAAAATGGGCAAAAATCTGTTTTATCTTGTTGATGCGGGTTTTGCAGATTTAATTAGACCAGCTTTTTACGGAGCCTATCATCATATTTCAATTATTCCAATGAATGGAAATAAAAATGCAGAAGAAGTGGATGTTATAATTGCCGGACCTTTGTGCGAAAGCTGCGATGTTTTTACCCAAGAAGAAGACGGCACTGTTGTTAGCCGCAAATTGCCGCTTGCAAGCGTTGGCGATTTGCTGGTTATTCACGAGGCAGGTGCTTATGGTTCCGCAATGAGCAGCAATTACAATTCCCGTTTGCTTGCGCCGGAAATTATATGGGAAAAAGGCAAATTTACACAGATAAGAAAGCGGCAAACTTATGAGCATTTGCTAGAGAATGAAATAATGGAGTAATTAGTGAAGGCGTTTGCTGCGATAATTATCATTGTGGTTTCCATTGCAAACGCACAGGATTCAGATGAATACCAAATAAATCCCACGCGGCTTGCTATTGTAGGCGGCACTGTGGGAGTATTGTACACTGCGGCTTTCATTGGCATTTTCAAAGATGGATGGTGGAAATATTACGAGCCTTTTCACTTTGAAAATTTCCACAACGATATGACCTATGCGGTGAATATGGATAAATTCGGGCATTTTTATATGGGCGTATTGTTTGGCCAGTCATTTACGTATGCTTATGATTGGGTGGGATTTTCGCCTTTTTATTCAACTTTTTGGGCTGCGGTCACCGTTGGCTTCACACAAATTGCGGTGGAGCTTAAAGATGGGTTTTCTCCTTACGGATACAGCGTGTGGGATGCCACCGCCGGGACTCTTGGCAGTTTATATGCAATGGGCAAGCGTTTTGTGCCGGCATTTGCATACATAGACTATAAATTTGCGTATTGGCCCAGCAGAAAAGAATATTGGGATAAAGAAAAAGAAGATGGAGAAAAAGGCGTTTTCACAGATGACTATCCAAATCAATCGCACTGGCTTTCTTTTAAGGTTGAAAAAATGCTTCCTAGCGCGGCAAAACCTTATTGGCCCGATTTTTTGGCTTTGGCTTTTGGCTGGGCAATGGATTGCAAGCAATATTATGGCAATAAAGGCGGCTATGAGTATTATCTATCGCTTGACTATGATTTGGAAGCCGTATTCAAGCCTAGCCAAACCTGGGGAAAAAATTTACTCACAGTTATAAACCACATAAAATTTCCTGCTCCGGCGATTCGTTTAGGCGAAAATGCTAAATTTTTCCCTTTGCATCCAGTGTATGGTTTTGCGGTAAATATATGAAGAAACTTGTTGTTTTGATTCTTATTTTTTTCTCTCTTGCAAATTCACAGGACCGAGATTCTGCCGTTGTTGATTATGAAATAAAACCCATGCGCCTTGTGGCTATAGGCTCTGGCGTTGCAGCTTCTTATGCGGTAATGTATTTTGCCCTTCTTAAAGACGGGTGGTGGGATGAAGTAGAGCCTTTTCGTTTTGAACCGCTTTATTCCGATATGCATTATGCCTCAAATCTAGATAAAATCGGGCATTTTTATACGGGCGTTCTTTTTAGCGATATATTTGCAATGAGTTATGACTGGGCTGGAATGACCCCTTTTGCTTCTGCGCTTTGGGCTGGCATATCTGTTGGTTTTACGCAGATTTTTATAGAGTTTAAAGATGGCTTTTCTCCTTATGGTTATAGCGTTTGGGATGCTACTGCTGGCACTTTAGGCGGTTTTTACGCTATGGGAAAAAGATATATCCCCGTGATGCAGTATGTTGATGTTAAATTTTCGTACTGGCCAAATTCAAAAGCGTATTGGAAAAGGAGCAGAGAAAAGGGAGAAACTGGAATTTTGTTTGATGATTATTACGGGGGAAACCACACTTACTGGCTTACCTTTAAGATTCCCCAAATGTCGCCGCTCGCTCTTGCCTTTGGCTTGGGATTGCATGATGAGTATGTTGATGGTGAGGGATGGGATAAAATTCGTCATGGATATTATGTTTCTCTCGATTATGATTTTGAGGCAATTTTTCACCCTCAAAAAACTTGGAGCAAGAATTTAGTTACAATTTTGAATCATATAAAGTTTCCAGCACCTGCCATTCGCTTGCATCCAGAGGCTAAATTTTTCCCCTTGCATCCTATGTATGGTTTTTCGGTGAATTTATGAAGAAACTTGTTGTTTTTATTCTAGTTATTTTCTCTCTTGCAAATTCGCAGGACCAAGATTCTCCCGTTGTTGATTATGAAATAAAACCAGAGCGTCTCGCTCTTATAGGTTCTGGCATTGCAGCTACATACACGGCAATTTTTTTTGTTTTTCTCAAAGAGGGATGGTGGCCCGGTGGCAAGAACGCCCAAGATTTCAGTTTTGAGAGTTTGGAAAATGATTTTGGGTATTCCTCCAATTTAGATAAATTCGGGCATTTTTACACAGGTGCGGTTTTTAGCGAGTTGTTTGCCATGAGCTACGATTGGGTTGGAATGAGCCCCTTTGCTTCTGCGCTTTGGGCGGGAATAACTCTCGGGGTCACTCAAATTGCCGTGGAATTCAAAGACGGTTTTGCTCCTTATGGTTTCAGCGTTTACGATGCTATGGCTGGCACTTTGGGCGGTTTTTATGCTATGGGTAAAAGATTTGTTCCTGCTATGCAATATGTTGATTACAAATGGACTTACTGTCCCAATTACAGCGGATATTGGGATGCAGTTCGAGAGCGTGGCGGCGAGATGATGGGCGGCAAATTAACAGGAGGAGATGGAGTTTTTGTGGATGACTACTATGGAGGAAACCAAACTCACTGGCTATCTTTCAAGGTGGCAAAAATGCTGCCGGAGAGCGCAATAACCAACTACCCTAGATGGCTCGCTTTTGCCTTTGGCTGGGGAATAGATGAGGGGTATTACATAGCGGAGCGCGGCAGAAGCAGCTATGAATACTACGCTTCGCTGGATTATGATTTGGAGGCGGTTTTCAATCCTCAAAAAACCTGGAGCAAAAATCTGGTAAAAATGCTCAATTTCGTGAAATTTCCCGCTCCTGCTGTGCGTTTTGGCGGTCGCAATGGCGCAAAATTCTTCCCTTTGCATCCCTGGCACGGCTTTTACGTGATTTTTTAATTTCCTACATTGTAAAAAATGCAAAACATAAAATACAACGAGCAAGGATTAGTCCCAGCTATTGTGCAGCACGCGCAAGACGGCACTGTGCTTATGATGGCTTGGATGAACGAAGAAGCATTGAAGCTAACATTGGAAAAGGGCGAGATGGTGTTTTGGAGCCGTAGCAGGGGGGAGCTTTGGCACAAGGGAGCAACCAGCGGGAATTTCTTAAAAGTGATAAGTTGGTCGCCAGATTGCGATTTTGATTGCCTTTTGTTTAAAGTTTTGCCACAGGGGAATGGGGTAGCCTGCCATACCGGAAAAAAAAGTTGCTTTTTTCTATTCCAGAATGTACTATTATTGTAAATATAATGTATATTATATGTAATAAGGTATTTTTTCCACCTGGGGGTGCTTATGAGCACTAAGGCAATGTTCAAAACGTCACTGGCGGCAATTGTTGCCTTATTTTCAAATTCAATGGCACAATCCGATTATACCGAGAGTTTAACAGGATTAACATCCAGTCAAAAAAACTTGGATATGGTGTACGTTAAAGGCGGAACTTACACAAGGGGATGCTCCGATGGGGACAATAGCTGCGTAGAGGGAGAAAAACCAACTCACAAAGTTACGCTCAGTGATTATTACATAGGCAAATACGAGTTAACAAATGCTCAGTGGAAAGCTGTGATGGGTGACGGTTCGGCAGATAACAAACCTAAAACTAGCATCACTTGGTATGATGCCATTGAGTTTACATGTAAACTGAGCAAGCAGACCAATAAGAAATATCGTTTGGCAACCGATGCAGAGTTTGAGTTCGCTGCTCGCGGAGGCACAAAGACTAAAAATTATCGTTATTCCGGTAGCAATACCGCTAGTGAAGTGGCGTGGACTTCGGAGAGTTCTGGCAATGGCTACGGAGCCAAAGATGTTGGTGGAAAGGCTGCCAATGAACTCGGAACATACGATATGAGCGGAAACGTGTATGAATGGACACTTGACAGTTGGCAGAGCAATTATAGTTCTGGCGACAAGACAAATCCCATATACAGACCCACCGCACACACGCAAAAAACACGTCGTGGCGGCAGCTACGACCAGCCAGCAACAGGAAGCCGCGTTTCCGCGCGCAAAATACGTTCAATTGAAGGCAAAGACGGCTCAATAGGGCTTCGCTTGGCTCGCTCCGTAAATGACTCTGACCCTGCTGCTCAAATAGACCCATGCGGCATAACGCAACCTTTTCCGTCAGGTGCAAAAATAGGCTTCCGTGATTTAAGAATAGCAACGGCAGATGATGAAGCGTGGATATATGATATGGGCGATTATAACTCTGGCATGGGCTACGTGCTTAGACTTTCGCCTAACGGTGCCGCGAGATATGCCATGATTATGAACGGAAATGTATTTTCATACGGAGATGCAAGTGTTTCTGGCGAGTGGTACACGGTCAACGGTCACTCCTTGTATATAGTACCTAGTTCCGGCGCTGAGAAAAAACTTATATATCTTCCGCTTTGCAGAGAATCGTGCGATAATCTGTCTATGATGCCCGAAGCTGGTATGCCCGGAAGGTACGAGCGCATAAAACTTTCTGATTTTGCGGGTGCAGAAAAAGTCACTCTTCCTTCCATTTCCAACCCTAAGACTCCCGAAAACTTAGCCAGTGGAAAAACAACCATAGATATGACCAATCCCCCTAAAACCGGACATGACCCGCGAGTGAAAGAGGGAGCCGGTTATGCGTGGATACAAGACAACGTTAAAATGGGGGCTGGCGGTACGCATAGGTACCGCAAAGATTTTGAATCTGATTCAGATATGAGATTCATAGTTTGGGACCCTCCTTCAACGACCTTGTTGGCTCATGGTCCTTGGTTTACAGTAGATGACACATTTTTGCGAGTTAATGATCCCAACGGACAAACATACGATTACCTATACACAGTTACAAAAAATAAAGATACATTATACCATATATCCTTCCAAGCCTATGAACCAGGCGATTTCAGGATGTTTATGAAAACGCCTAATAACGAAATTCCAGCGGGGTCAGAGCCTGCCGCTAATGCTACTACCTACAACCAAGGTGCCTCTAAATACATACCGCCCTCCACAAATGGTACTATGCCATCGGTTAGCTCTACTTCAAAATCATCCAGTTCGTCTGTGGCAAGCGGAGCATCTAGCTCATCATCTGTAGCGGGCGTGTCGTCTAGTTCGTCTTCAAAATCATCCAGTTCGTCTGTGGCAAGCGGAGCATCTAGCTCGTCATCTGCAACAGGCGTGTCGTCTAGTTCGTCTTCAGTAATATCAAGTTCATCAAGTTCATCGAGTTTATCGAGTTTATCGAGTTCGTCTTCAAGAGAATCAAGTTCGTCTAGTGGCGGAACTACATTCATTTTATCTCAAATTGTCACAAGCAATTTGGCAGTGCAAATAAGAAATGGCGTAAATTTGCAGGTTGCAAGCAGCGCAGCAGTTGAAATTTATGGCATCAAAGGGAATTTAATGAACAGGCAGAACTACGCAAACGGCATACACAACCTATCACTGGTTAATTTGCCAAAGGGAATATACCTAGTTAAAGTGCGGTTTGGCGAAAGCGATATGAAAATATTGCGTGTGCCTGTTATGTAAAGGATTTTCACACGGAGGTAACTTATGAGCATTAAAACAATGTTAACAGCAGCAGCGGCAATCGCCGCCTTGTTTTCAAATTCAATGGCACAATCAGGCAGCACCAATTACACGGTGAGTTTGAACAGTTTAGCCAGCAACAATAAGCCTTTGGATATGATATTTGTTGAAGGCGGAACCTATAAAAGAGGGTGTTCAGAAGGAGACACTAAGTGCGAATCCACAGAGAAGCCTGCGCACAATGTTACTCTCAGCAGCTACTACGTAGGCAAATACGAGATTACCAACGCCCAATGGAAAGCTGTGATGGGCGAAAGTACCTCCTCCCAACCATCGTTCCCTGGCTCTAACTCCGACAACAAACCTAAAACGAGCATAACATGGTACGAAGCCATTGCGTTTACGTGCAAATTGAGAGAGATGACAGGAAAAAAATATCGCTTGCTGACCGATGCCGAATTTGAATACGCGGCTCGCGGGGGCAAAAAGACAAAGGGAACTCTTTATTCTGGCAGCAACAATGCCGATGATGTGGCTTGGCATTTAAATAGCACATACCCACCCACATGCTATGGTTCTGGCACATACCAGCAGTGCTTTACTATGAGTGGTCCCCAAGATGTGGGCAGTCTGGGAGCAAATGAACTAGGCGCTTATGATATGAGCGGCAATGTTTATGAATGGACGCATGATAGCTGGGGTAATTTTAATTCAAACGCAGGCGATTTGACTAATCCCATAGACAGACCCACCGCTCACACCCAAAAAACACGCCGCGGCGGCAGCTACGACCAATTGCCATCGGATAGCCGCGTTTCTGCGCGCAAAATACGCTCAATAGAAGGCAAAGATGGTTCCATAGGATTTCGCTTGGCACTCTCCGTTAATGACTCTGACCCTGCCGCACAGATAGACCCGTGCGAAATTCACCAGCCTCCTCCTAGCGGCGGTAAACCAGGATTCCGCGATGAAAGGCTAATTACGGCAGATGACGAGGTGTGGGCACCGAGCGGCGGTTATGGCGCAATGCTCAAAATAAAGGAAAATGGAGCCGCTATAGCGGGTTCGATTTATAGCTATACATTCAATAATACTACTAATTATATGATAAGCGATTCGATAAGCGGCGAATGGTACACAGCAAACTGCATGGCACTGAATATTGTGCGCGCCAACGGCACAAGCAAAAAGTTCATATACTATTTGATTGACTTGGACAATATGTCTATGATGCCAGAATTCGGTATGCCTGGGAGATTTGAGCGCAAAAAGGTGTCAGACACATCTAGTGCGGCAAAACTCAAAGTCCCCACCATTGCAAGCCCCAAGCCTCTGGAGCAGTTGGTTCCCTCCACTGTCAAAAATATTGATATGAAAAATCCACCGACAACAGGGCGAGACTCGCGCTTGATAGAAGGACCGAACTTTGCGTGGATACAAGACAACGTAGCCACGGGTGCAGGCGGCACGCATAGATACCGCAAAGATTTTGACAATGAATCGGCAATGAGGTTCGTAGTTTGGGATAAAGGTCAATATACAGGTTTGGCGCAGGGACCGTGGTTCACGGTTGATAATATTTTCTTGCGAGTTAATGATAATACCAACAACCAAACCTACGATTACCTATACACCGTTGCAGAAGACGGCAAAACTCTCTATCACATATCTTTCCAGGCTTATGAACCAGGTGATTTCAGAATGTTTCAAAAGAAGAGTGCCAATGCAGACTCGGCTGCAAAATATGGATGGACAGAGCCATCAAAGCTCGCCGATACTTACAACCAGGGCGTTTCAACTTACTTCCCACCAGACGAGAGCAACTATACTCCTCCATCAACCGACCGCGAAGGTAGTGTATCTAGTAGCTCAAGGACGGCCTCCAGTTCCTCTTCAAGGGCGGAATCTAGCTCATCTGTGGTAGGTAGATCGAGTTCCTCTTCAGTTGGTGGAATCGCATTCCTTCCGCCTCAAATTGTCACGAGCAATTTGGCAATGCAAATAAGAAATGGCGTAAATTTGCATGTTGTGAACGGTGCAGCAGTTGAAATTTATGGCATCAAAGGGAATTTAATGAATAGGCAGAGCTACGCAAACGGCATACACAACCTTTCAATGGTTAATTTGCCAAAGGGAATGTATTTAGTTAAGGTACGGTTTGGCAGTAGTGATGTAAAGATATTGCGTGTGCCTGTGTTATGAGCATTAAGGCAATATTTAGAGCGTGGGCGGCAACCGCTGCCTCGTTTTCAATTGCAATGGCGCAATCTAACAAAACCGATTACACGGAAAATTTAACCGGCTTAGGTAGCAATAAACCTTTGGATATGATATTTGTTGAGGGCGGAAAGTACAAAAGGGGATGTTCCGCTCTCGACAGTTCCTGCGAAGAAACCGAAAAGCCTGCGCACGACGTGACGCTCAGCGATTTTTACATAGGCAAATACGAAGTGACGAATGCCCAATGGAGAGCGGTGATGGGCGACAACAATACCGCCGCAGACAACAAACCGAAAACGGGTATGATATGGTATGATGCTGTTGCATTTACATGTAAGTTAAGGGAAAAGACAGGCAAAAAATATCGCTTGATGACCGATGCCGAATTTGAGTATGCAGCTAGAGGTGGCAAAAAAACCAATGGGTATCTCTATTCCGGCAGCAACACCGCAAACGATGTAGCGTGGACTTCTGCTAACGCGGGTTCCGGCATCAAAGATGTTGGGGGAAAAGCCGCTAACGAACTCGGCATATACGATATGAGCGGCAATGCTTATGAATTGACGTATGACAGTTGGGGATATTACCGCAGCGATGGAGCGGCTCTTACAAATCCCGTAGATAGACCCGATCTTTATTCCACAAAGGTGCGGCGTGGCGGCAGCTATAGCCAGCCTGTGTCAAAGAGCCGTGTATCCGCACGTGAGAGACGTTCAATCAAAGGTAAAGATGGTTCCATAGGGTTTCGCTTGGCTCTTTCCGTTAATGACTCTGACCCCATTGCCCAATTAAATCCATGCGAAATCCTCGAGCCTCTCCCGTGGGGTGGCAAAATAGGTTTCCGAGACGAGAGGTTGATTACAGCAGGCGATGAAGTGTGGGCAGATGATTCTGTAGGCTATATGATGGTAATCAAAGACAACGGCGCGGCGGCAATAAGCGGACCAGGTGGCTCAATATCTGGTGAGTGGTACACGCAGAGCAGTTTCGCCTTGAAAATCGTCTCAACGACTTCTCCCAAAACCACAACCTCTTACCCATATTATATGATCACGCCAAACTTGATTACATTGATAGGCGATAAGGGCATTGGAGAAGGTCCCTTTGGGAGATTTATGCGCAAAAAGATTTCCGAGGTTTCCAATCCTCCCACTGCTCCAAATATTGCAAATCCAACGCCGCTCGCGGAACTAACCAAGGCAAGTGCTAACATAGATATGGCTAATCCACCTGTAGATGGGCGTGATTCTCGGCTAATAGAGGGTACTAACTTTGCGTGGGTACAAGACAACGTAGCTTTGAACTTCGGCGGTACGCATAGATACCGCAAAGATTTTGACTCGGAATCATCCATGAGATTCCTCGTTTGGGATAATCCAACTGGTAATGGTTCATCAACATTGCTCGCTACAGGTCCGTGGTTCACGGTAGATAACACATTTTTGCGAGTTAAAGATCCCAATAGAGCCACTTATGATTACCTATACGCTGTTTCCGCAGACGGCAATAACCTCTATCACATATCGTTCCAATCTTATGAACTCGGCGATTTCAGACTGTTCGCAAAGATAAGCGCAAGCAGCGTTCCGCAGTGGAAAGAGCCTACTTCCAACACAACCTACAACCAAGGTGCTTCTACTTATATCCCACCAGTGGCATCCACACCCGTTTTGTCTAAAATTGCCACGGGCAATCTGGCAATGCGAGCAAAAAATGCTGTAAATTTGCAGGTTGAGAAGAATGCAACAGTTGAAATCTATGGCATAAAAGGGAATTTAATAAGCAGGCAGAGCTACGCCGCTGGAGCACATACCCTTTCATTAGCCAATTTGCCAAAGGGAATATATCTGGTTAAGGCACGGTTTGGCGGTGGCTATATAAAGATATTGCGTGTGCCTGTTATGTAAGCTCAAAAAATGACAAACTTTTGACATTAATTTTGAGGTTTTGCCCCAAAATTTGCTTTTTTTCAGCGGAAAAATGTTTCTTTTTCTAAAAAAAATGTATATTTATAGAGAGTTTTTTTGAGGTATATATGGTAAAAAAAATAATTGCTCTTGGCTTTTGCGCTGTGGCGTTAATGGCTTGCGGCGAAAGTAAATTAGATCCAACAAGTCCGGAATCCATAAGAAAGTATTATGCCAAAATGGACCCGCCTGTCCAAATGAGCAACGATAAATTTGTCTCTTATGCGCTAAAAGAAGACATTAAAGACATGGATATGTTTTTGACTTGTAGCAAAGACTACCTGAACACTCCAAACGGCAGCGGAAACACAGCACTCTCTATGGCTGTGAATAAAAGGAAAACTGCTGTTGTGAAATATCTCCTAGATAAAGGCGCAGACATAAGCATAAAAAGCGCACAGCTTGGCTTAACCCCGCTTGAAGATGCCGCCACCCGTGAAGACTCCACAGTAAATGGAATTTTTGCCATGCTCATAGAAGCTCAAAAGAAAAAAGACCCAGAGCTGCACAATGTAGGTGCCGCTTTGCACATGGCTTCTCGTTATGGTGCTCTTAAAAATGTGCAGATTCTAGTTGAAAACGGCGCAAATCCAAGCCAAAAAAGCATGGAAGGTTTAACTCCGCTTCACGAGGCAGCAAAAGAGGGCAGAAAGGCTGTTGTTGAATATTTGCTCTCAAAAAAAGTAGAAGTTAACCCAAAAGATAGAGACGGTTACACTCCAATGGACTGGGCAGAAGCTATGGGCGTAGGCTCAACATTCCCCGAAGTTGCCAAGGTTCTTGCAAAAGCAGGCGGCAAGCACACTCCCGAATGGAAAGCTGCTCAATAATTTAATTGAAAGCAGCCCAATAATTTTCAGCATTTCTTTTTAATTTCTTTGTCCCCGCTCGCCAGAGTGGGGTTTCTTTTATAGTTCTTTTTTTCCATTCACGTTCTTCAACAGCAAAATAAGGTTCTGTTTCTGCCAAATGCTTTGCATTATAAGGGCAAACTCTCTGGCAAATATCGCAGCCAAAAATGCTGTGCTTTGCCCACTCTTTTTGTTCTTCGCTGAACTCGCCTTTATGCTCAATGGTTAAATAGCTTGCGCATTTGCGAGCATCCAAAAATCCATCTTCGGTTAGGGCTTTGTTAGGGCAAGCATCTATGCACTTTCTGCAGTTAGTGCATTTAGCGGATAGTTGAGCATTGTTTTGTGTTTTTATTTCTCCGTTGAATAATATTCCACCTATAAAAAAAGCACTGCCAAATTTTGGATTTATCAGCATTGTGTTTTTGCCTATAAAGCCAAGCCCTGCCATTGCCGCAAGTTCTCTTTCTGCGATGGGTAAAGCATCCACAAAGGGTTGTCCTTCAATTTGCGTAGCTAACTCTTTTAATATCTCAATGTGATAATCCCTGCCGTGGGCATAAGCCGCTATTGGTTCCTGTTTTTTTTGCAAGGGACGCGGATATTTCCAAAGAGCAATCCAGGCGGCATTGTAGGTTTTTCCGTTGAAAGTTGCAGGATGCTTTCTTGTTTCGGCTGTGTTTGCCATCCAAGCCATATTTGCATTGAAGCCATTGCTTAGCCATTGTTCCAAATGAGCTTTGTGCGGCAATGTTTCTGGCAGGGCAATGGTGGCATGAGCTAGGCACTCTATCATAGAGCTAGTTTGTCGGCGAGCAATAGGGCATCTTTTAGCGATGTGGGGTCTGCTTTGTTTTGCCAAGCTATGTCAAAGCCTGTTCCGTGGTCAACGCTTGTGCGCAAAACGCTTAGCCCAAGCGTGGTATTTACGCCCCCAACCAAGCCTTTGCCCAAGTCAAATGCTAGAGTTTTGGTAACAATATGCCCTTGGTCGTGATACATGGCAATAACCCCGTCATATATGCCGCTGTGCAACTGCGGAAAAACAACATCGGCTGGGAGAGGTCCAATTGCATTTATTTTCATTGAACGAAGTGTTTTCACGGCAGGCATAATACTCAGCATTTCTTCTTTGCCAAACAAACCATTTTCGCCAGCGTGAGGATTTATTCCGGCAACGCCTATTTTTGGATTTTTAATCCCTTTTGCTTTTTGCAAGAACTCATTTAACAAGCGACCAACTTTTACAATTCTCTCCGGCTTTGCTTTTTTTATGGCTTCTGCCAAAGAAACATGGGTGCTGACGTGAGCAACCACCCACTTCCCATGAACAAGCGCAAGCACAGGCTCTTTGTCGCCGCACATCTCGCCTATGAATTCCGTATGCCCCTGAAATTTCGGGATTGTTTTTTCCACAGCTTCTTTGCACAAGGGTGCAGTTACCAAAGCAGCCGCATTACCAGATTGCACCAATTTAACTGCCTGTCTAACCCAAGCAATGCTAGCGGCTCCCGCCTCCTTTGAAACCTTGCCCGGCTCTATTTTCCCGTCATACTCTTCGCTCGCCGAATAAAATGGAATTCCGCCTTTCATAGTTGTACTCGCAATGCCGAGTTTTTTCCTGCATCTTTCAAGAATTGCAGTATCGCCCACCAGGGTAACCGGATGTTTGGTTTTAGGCAAATTTGCCATAAGCTTCAAACAAATCTCCGGTCCTATGCCGTTTGGGTCGCCAATGGTTATGAGTATGGATTTTTTCATTAGGGTAAATGTAGAATTTTTTTTGTATATTTATACAAATAAGGATGATGGTAAGGTTATGGCGATAAAATTCAAATTGAATAAGCGAAAAGCTGTTGAGGCTGTCCTTTGGTTTATTAAAGAAAAGAAAACTAGCAATATGTATGCTATATGGAAAATGCTTTTCGCTGCTGAAAAATATCATTTGAATACGTATGGCAGGCCTATAACTGGCGAAACATACCTAGCAATGCAACATGGCACGGTTCCAAAATGGCTTTACAAAGATGCGTGTGAAATGCTGGGCGTAGGTTTTGCCAGGGCAGGAACAACGTTGATTGCCGAGCGCAATTGCATAAAAGATTTTTTCTCCGAGACGGATATTGAGGCTTTGGAGCACGGACACAAGGAATATGCGGGAATGGGTTTTGATGCCATAGAGCGTAAAAATCACAAAGAACCTGCTTGGGCAAAACGTTGGAAACGCAGAGGGGCAGCGAGAGAAGTTTCAATTCGTTTTGAAGATCTCATAGACGAGGATTGGCTAAAGGAAGAATTGGCGTGGAGTTCATCATCTCTTGTGATTTGATATGAGTAAAAACATAGTTCCTCAAATATCTGATGTTTACATCATAGATGTGTCAAAAATATTACCGCATTGCGAGACAAAATATTGCATCTGTATAACAACTGGAATTAATAAATACTTCTTAATCAACTCCGAGGATAGAAAAATATATGATACTTTTGAGATTAGTGCTTCTGATTATAGTTTTTTGAAACATAATAGTTATGTTGGCTGTTCAAAGGCTCACGCATTGGAAAGTAGTCTTATTGTAAAAAAGATAGGCAATCTTAACTTTAACGATATGTCAAAAATATTGGAAAAAATACGAAACTCCAAATATATAATAAAACCTGAGCGAGAGACTATGGCACTTGAATTAGAAGAATGGATGAGCAATTACCAAGAAAACAAATTGAAAGATAAATTCAATAAGAAATAGATTATTTAACGCTTTTATCTCCTTAGAATTTTGTTATAGTAAATGCCGATTAACCCATTGTTTTTTTGTTAGAAATAAATTATATTTGTAGATATGGAAAAAATACTTACCTTTTCGGATTTGGAAACCCAAAACAAGAAGAAGCGGACTCGCCGCGATGAATTTCTGAGCAAGATGGAATCCATCGTTCCCTGGTCA
>Ga0268262_10001918_pt1 | contig 24697 bp, 22 predicted proteins | sample TergutNc150P3_FD_190354 | JGI IMG/M metagenome (GOLD analysis project Ga0268262, IMG submission 190354) | Nasutitermes corniger P3 segment gut microbial community from laboratory colony in Florida, USA - Nc150 P3 (SPAdes) (version 2) | ecosystem: Host-associated > Arthropoda: Insects >...
TTTGGATTCATAGCTTTTAGCTGCTCCCAATTCTGTGTAAGCAGCATAATGTTTTTGATAGCAATTTTAACCGTCGCTGCCCTTCAGAAAGAAGGGCAGCTCCAATTATATAAATTCATTAACTAGAACATACACTCCACAACCAATAACGCCTTTTTTGTGAGTTACAATAATGCCATCAAGCCTAACCACTCCACCATCTTCAACAACAATTGTGTTTTTATCAGATGCACCAATTAGTTTGTAAAATCCAGTTACCTTATTACTCCTTAGAGTGACATCTTTATTAGCCGAGATTGTAAGTGGATCATTTGTTAGTGTGACATCATTATCAAGAGCGATAGTAACTTCTTTTGAGTATACTTTGTTTACGGCATTTTTGAGTTCATCTTCATTTTTAAAGTGTATAACATTTTCCAAAGAAGCCCCATTAGCTCCATTCATAAATACACCTACAAATAAAGAAGAAAACAACACTACAAATAACAAAGAAGTCACTAACAAAAACCAGTTGTGAGAAATACGAAAAACAACATCCATACACATACAACCACTATGAATACAACAAAAACGAACTACAAATAGCTATTTCCAGAACGACCCCAACAAATTCAACAACTACTCCCAGCAAAATTATGATAAACACGATAAGGCGATGACTACTGAAAACATTCAATCATATTTTTTGAGGAAAAACCGTTGTAAAGTAAAGCCTCAGTTCCCCAATAAAGTTATTCTTCACAATTCAGACGGCTCTTCATGCATCATTGGCTTCATAGTAAAAGGCAATAAACATACAAATAAACATGCCCACTAACAAACGACCTCTTTGATTGTAACATTTAGAAAAAATGCCTAAGGGATCGTTACAAAATAACTTTTATAGTTACGAAGTGGTCATTGAAAATAGTTGCAAATATTTGACAAAAATGACTCACATTAACACATATACACGGTTTTTCATAGAGAATAAACTACAATGGTACTCCAGCTAATGTCCAACTATAAAAGTTATTTAGTTACACTCCCTAAGACATATAAGAAAAACGTAAACCAGTTCAATCCTAACAAGCAAACACAATAGCAAAAGCAAAAGACATGTTAAAACATAAAAAATATAAAAAGATGTTTTATCAGTGCAGAATTATTTTACTCTGCTGATTTTTATTCTGCCCAAAATTTTCCAATATTCTATTTCTGCGCCGGCAACTAGTTTATCTTTTAGTTCATCTTCACTTGGAAACGGTGCATCAGCATACTCATATGTTTCCAAATCCATGATTTGTACACCACTAGGGTTAACTGCGAAAATTTGACCTGCACGTTTATCAATTATTGGAATCTCTGCGCTTCCATCAACTGGTTTTACGAATTGTCTTTTTTGGTTATCAAAAACACCTATGGCAACAATTCTTGCTTTTGCTGAACCGTGTTTGCCAGGTTTAGATTTTGCTATATCTACAATACGGCAGGGTTCGCCATCAATCATCATGTAACCGCCGACACGAAGTTCGCCTACATCAACTGGTTTGCTCATTCTCTCACCACAACTTCTTTCCTATAAACCAAAAGTTTGAACAACACCCATATATAGATTAAGGTACGGTATAACCTTTAAATGGTGTCATTGTGTTCAAAAACGTGGGGATAGTTGCTCGTTACGATAAAGAAAAAGCGCTACAATTAGCAGAAGAGCTATCAGAACACCTAAACAACAAAGGCATAAAAGTTTTCATAGAAAACACCTTAGCGGATAAGATAAAGGCTCAAGCAGAAGCGGTTCCACTTAAAGATATGAAAACAGACTTTATAATCACCATCGGCGGAGACGGCACAATTCTACGCACATGTCTAAACAGTCCAAAACCAGAACCATCCATTTTAGGAATAAACATGGGCGTTAGAGGATTCTTAACAGAAGTTGAACCTAAAGACGCATGTAACGCTGTTGATAGAGTCCTTAAAGGCGATTTTAGACTTGAAGAATGCACAAAACTCGCCGTAAAAATAGGCAATGAAACATTACCTGACGCATTAAATGATGTTGTAATTTCAGCAGGTGAGCCATCAAAAATTCTTTACATAGAAATCTGTAAAGACGGCAAACCAATTCTAAAATGTCAAGCTGACGGCATGATTGTCGCAACGCAAACAGGCTCCACAGGATACTCCCTATCTGCTGGAGGACCAGTACTTGATAAAGAAATGGATGCAATTCTAGTTACACCCATATGCGCATTAACAGTATTTAGATCACTAGTTTTCCCCACAAATACCGAAATCACATTAAACGTTACCAGACCAAAACAGATGCTCGTTATGATAGACGGAAACTATCATCACATGAAAAGCGAAACAGAACTCACCGTTAAAGTCACGAAAGCAAAAAACAGCTCAAACTTTATCAGATTTGAAAACGACTTCTACGATCGACTAAGTTGTAGATTACTATTCCAAGGCGCGAGATGATAAAAAATACAATCAGATAACAATGCTCAAAAAAGAATTATTGTTTTAGACACCTCAGCATTCTTAGCAGGATTTGACCCCTTCTCACTCAATAGAGAGCAAGTAACCGTACCAAAGGTACATGACGAAATAAAAAACACCTCAATGGCACAGGTACGCTTTAACACCGCAATCGAAAATGGCAAAATAAAAATCAAAATACCACAGGAAGAATATTTAAACAAAATAAAAACATCTGCAGATAAAATAGGAGACGCACACCTACTTTCTGAAGCTGACATACAACTCCTCGCATTAGCATTAGAACTCAAAACCCAAGGAGAACACCCAGAAATTATAACGGATGATTATTCAATCCAAAACGTTGCAAAACAAAACAACATTGAATTCTATGCACTTGCAACCTTTGGCATCCGACGACTTTTGGAATGGATGCGCTACTGCCCTGCTTGTCACAAAGAATACCCTATTAACAGCTCATTTAGCACCTGCCAAATATGCGGTACAAAACTTAAAAGAAAACCAAAAAGAACAACAAAAAAATAAAAGATGAAGAGGCTTAAAGCAGTATTAGAAGCAGAATCAGCAAGAGGCCTTCAGTAAAAAACACGGGAACAAGCAACCGTTTTGCCTTTTCAATACCTTTGTCTACAAGCAAAGAAAGAGAGGATATACGGGATCCGCCGATAACACGAACTTGTGGAACAATTAAGTGCTTGTATCCTGCCTTTGCTGGTTCCGAATTGGCGATAGCAGTTTTTGCAACATCAGTTATGTACTTAATTAACACATCTTGATTCATAACTTCGCCTACTGAATGATACCCTCGATGCCCGGTAACGAGTGCACTTACAGCATGAGTATCAGTTGTAAAAATTTCACTTGCATCAAACCCAGTAGCGTTTACTGCAGAGAGGATTTTTTCACGCAGACCAGATATCACATTATTTCCATCTATGACAATGTAGACGACTGTCTGATTTTCAACTTGGACAGTTATGGCTGTGATACCACCAGTGCCCATGCCTTCTTTGAGGGTGAATTCTTTAGGATAAATTGTTGAAGAACCAATTTTGAAAGGTTTCTTTGGCATTGAAGCAGCTTTTTGGAGGCATTTAGAAGCGGCAATTTCAAACTCGACTAAATGTTCAACAGTATCAATAACATCAGTGAGACTATTATGACAGTTAACAGTAAGGGCGCAGTTTAATCCATACTTCTGAGCTTCTTTTTGAACGGCTTGCCCAAGTTCCTGCGGGAGATCTTCAGTAGTTTTCGGTGAGAGGGTAAAGGAGAGAAATGCTGTATTTCCAAAGATTTGACAAGAAGCAGTAGCATACCCTTCAGAAACTTGAACAAGGGGAGAAGCTAAAGTTTCTGTTGCCTCAAAATTAGCATCTTCAATAATCTTTGTTATCACTTTAAAATTTTGTGCCTGAGAGGCTAAGTCAAGTTCATGACCTAAAATACCTAAAGGCGTGCAAGTTTGGCATCCATAAGCTTTCTCAAAGTGCTCCTTAAGCAAAGAGGGCAGAAGACTACTACCAATGTTTTTAAAAGGTCCGGGATGAACAGAGGGCACTATTAAAGCGGCTTTAGGCTTAGAAGCATCAAAACGTAGCATCATAACATCTATATCTTCAGTTTCACCCATCTTTTCTAAGGATTCTTCAAGCGGCGCATTTGCACCAACCACCCAGTTAAGTATGAAAGCCTTAAACAAAGGCAACGCGGGCACACCATTAAGACTGTTACCAATTTTATCCAAAGATCTCAGAAAGAGAAATGCTGAAACATAAGCAATTATGGGCGCAAGCATAAGATAGACTAAAGAAGAAGAGAATACATCACCAGATATCTTTACCCAACAGACTAAAAATGTACCAATACTAAGATAAGGCCATAGTAGCACAACCAAAAACTGCCGCACAGAGCTCGCTAAAGAAGTTGCAAGTAAAACAACAAAACGTAGAGTCAAAACTATACCAAACCCAAGCAAAGAAAGTTTAAACCACCAGAAAACATCAAACACTACTCCAAAAACTATGCCTATAACAATAAAGAGCGCCCAAAATGCCCAACAGACAAGTGATAGCGCCACAGTTCTACGCAGAGTATAAATGGGATCTTTTAAAACAAACTTGCTCAGTGCAACATCGACAATAAGGGTTATAACAAACAAAGCTATGCCAAGAGATAAGCCACTTATCAAGCCATTGTCCGTAGGAAATAAGATATAGAGGGATATCCCAAAGATGCAGGGACAAATAGTGGCCATAAACAGAATTAGACGTTTACATGAGGGTAAAAAGAACATAGATGAATAATGCTTCAACGCGCCATCCATGGAATCATTTAAGGAGTTATTAGAAGAGTTATCCGCCATGTTCAAACATCTCAGCTTATGTTCTTATTGAAGCTTGACAGAGTTATTAAAAGGTAACTTAATTTAATGGTAAATTATTTGACAATAAATACAAAATTACACACTTTCAAACAAGCAGATAACTCAATTTTAGACAGGAAAAGCTCAAAACTCACAGATCATTTGAACCTGAAAACTCAGAAATTACCATGCTAAGAACCAATTTAGCAGGGAGAACTGTTTTATTCCCAAAATGACAATTATATGAATTCTGCAAAGTCTATGCCAGCGCAAAATTTGCCACCATCCGTATTTCAAATGCTTGAGAGGAATGTTGGCAAAAAAGTTAGAGTAATAATGGATTCAACATACGGTTTTGAGGGAACATTAGAAGCAGTTACGCAGGATCCTGCGACAATTTCGCTATCAGAAGTAGATGCCATAGTTTTACGGTCAACACTTGCACAACCAACTCCACAAATAGCAAGTAGAGAAGAAACAAACGATTTATTATATCTAAACCTGAAAACAGTTCAAAGAATCGAAGTGCTACAACGACCCCAAAGCAAACAATAAAAAGGTAAAAACTGTTGATTTAAAAGAAAACTTTTGCCAGAATTGACACAACAATTAAAGTAATAGAGAGAGCCACCAACAGTTCAGGTCTAATCTTAACACCTTCGGTCTCCTCTTCAAAGAACCTAAGCAAACCTGCACTTGCAGCAGGCATTGGACCAGCATCTTTTCGTTTTTTACTCATTAACATCCCACATTATTAGTTAAGTGTATGCACTATAATTCCTTGTAGATTATTAACGTTACGTAAAAAAAGAGTGCGTTTTTAATGAGTAAAAACAGATAACAGAGCAAATACAGTGTCCAAATGTCAACAAGCACTATGTACATACAAAAGGATAAAAAAAATCAAGCCAGTCTGGTCTGTCCAACACCTGTAAGTAACCAGACATATTTTCTATCACCCTTATGCTCAACAATGCCTTCACGGTACATCAAACGTAGATGATGCATCACAACATTATATGAAAAACCGGTCTTGCTAGATAATTCGCTGGCGCTACAAAAGTTAACATCAAGTAGCAACAAAAGTTTTGTTCTTGCTTTAAGTCCACAACGCACATTACGAACCTTCTTTAGATAAGCATTAGGATGAAGTGTACTGACGGCCTTTTCCCCCTCTCATAGAGTAATATGTACAGTTTCATTTGTAAAGCTTTAGTTAACCAAAATCAAAAAGCATCGTCTGCTTAGCCTTCTTGTTATCAAATAATAAAGAAATTTCTTCCTTAACTAAAAGTAAACGCTGAGTGTAATATTTAGGCAACCCATATTTATCCACCAATTGTTGAGCAATCGCTAAATATTTCTCAATGTTACCTCTATAAACAGTAAGAGTTAAATTTCCACCACAGAAAGAACATTTCCCAGTCAAGGGCAACCGCCTAAATTTTTTGTTACATTTTTTACACCGAAAAGACTGAGTAGAGAAAGCACGAAGATTCCCAGCAATATCACGCATAAAATGAGTATTAATAACTTTAAGCGCAACCCTATTAGCATCAACAGCCTCTAACTGTTCACCAAGACTTAACTGTAGAGCAACTTTTTCTTTCATCGTTTTAAGGTCTTTATAAGAACTTTGAGCATTACCCAAATTAATATTCGATGTGGGAGTCGTAAACATGAAGCCCTCAAATTGAGCTTCAGTACCAATCCTATGACTAATAGTATCCATAATGTAACTTATCGCTCTGGCTTCAATTTTCTGACAAGATTTTTGATAAAACTCTAAAGGATAATTTGCACTCACATCAAAATCGTGAGCTTGCCGCTGAACCTCTTTAGTGTTAACGAAGGGAATCAATAACAGGGGTGCATCCATAATTCCGCCAATTTGATCAGGTAAATATTTCCGCGAAAAATTAATCAAAATATCAAGAGCTAACATTATAGCATCCTCATCACCATCACAATCCCGCCGCTTAGCAGAGTGCCAAATTGGATGAGCATAAATCAGATTACGATCAGTATAACCAATTATGCGCCCAAGAATACAAGCACAGGTATGAGGAGCTAAACCAAAAAGTAACTGTCCAACAAGATCCGCAGAAGTCTTAACGTTATAAAAACGGGGCATATTATAAACACGTTCAAGCAGATCATCAATAAAGTTTGCTATCTGAATAAAATATTTACCCGCTTTCCTGGGAATAACCACATCTTGAATTTTCAACTCCAAAATCTGATTAGAGTCCACTAAAACTTTGCCATAAATATCATACCCATACCCCAAAGCCCGTAATTTCTCAACGGAAACACCTATTTCCACAGGGGTTATATGCGTCAGAGGCGCATTGGTAGCATCAAAACGAATTGTACCGTCCTTATATGTAGACACCTCATATTTAGCTCGCAAAACACCCTTTGATAAAGCCTCAGGCATTTTATCCTCATTAGTCAAACCTTTAACGCCACGAAGCATTTTTGGAACAGGAACCCCTAAAGAAGAACAAGTAGACTCCAATAGATCCTTAAAATTAACAGGCTGCTTAGAGTACAAAACAGCTTTCGTTTTACAGGCATCACAATAACTACCCTTAAGAGCTTTACCACAGCGAGGGCACGAATTTACTACAACAGTATTACACTCACAGGTGGGACATTGAATTTTTAATGTATATGACTTACATTGAGGACATATACGTTTGACCATTTCAACAAACACGGGACCATTTTTGCTAGCCTCAACAAAATCTCTATGAACCCCACCGGCTAACCCTACAGGAAATAACACATGCACAGAAGGTCTCATTTCTCTATGCTTAGCCTTCTCAGGACGCCCCATACGTCCACCCACATAACTTGGAGCTTTATCACTAATCTGTACACCGCTAAGAATAGTCAACAAAGATAACACCGTATCAGCAGATATAGACTCCCTAAACCTAGTAGTACCATACCCAAGAGAAAAACAAAAAACAGCAGCAGCCTCACCTGTAATTATAATCTTATCCCCAACAAGTCGGTGAGGCAACAAAATTTTTCTAAGCAAAGAGGGAACCTCATCACTAACAGACCCATTTATACTACATATAGACCCATCGTCAGAGGTTACCTCACAATTAACTAGCCATTCTCTCAGACAGTTAACTTCTTGAATTGTAGATAAACTAGACCAAAAAAGAAGACAATTAGGCGCTAAAGGTATATTCAAATTCTGACAGAGGCTGTTTGCTTGCCTAACGGTAGGCTTATTTTTAAAGGGATCAACAAGGAAACCTTCAAATTGTTTAACTGAAAATCCACAAACCTCAGCAGCCTTTTTAATATCACCATCAAATTTTGCTACAATAGCATTTTGCAGATCTTTAACCCACCATTCCTCTACATACCCCGAAGGCAAAAGAGACTTATTACAGTACAAAAAGTCTCCAAAATCAATTAGTATATCACCAAGAAAAAGAATTTTCTGAATCCGCCCTTTAACTTCAGAAAAATTTTCAAGTGACACCCGCACAACAGAATTATCCTCAAGAAGAACAACTGGCTCTTCAAGACTATCCACAGGCATAGTAACACCACCCTTCCCAGGAAGCTCCAAACGCATCTGAGTACCCGCCGCCAAAAAACCTTCAACTACAAGCATAGTAGCTGGGTGAATACCAACAGCTGAAAGACCAGTATTACGAGAACGCCCATATCTAAGACGAAAACCCCCCCTAGTTGAGGGGAAAGCAAAGATAGGCCGCCCCGCGATAACATCATCCATGAAACCGCCAGACTTTTTCTCAGACTTTTTCTTGAAAGTCTTTAACCAATCCCAGCCATCAAAGCCCAATTTATCAATTATCACAAACACTTTCTGGGCACGACCAACAATACCGTCATTAATGACTCTTAATGCACCACCACGAACACGATTAGTTTCCACACGATCTAAATTACGATATGAAGAAACTTCAACAGGATCAGACTCAGTACCTGTACATTCCACGGGAACAAGCTTTAGCGCTTTATGCAATTCTTCATCAGGAATATGATACTGAAAACGCCCAACAGAACGCTCATACAACCGCAATTCCTCAACAAAACGAGAAATCTCTTCATCAGTAGGCTTATAGACATCCAAACCTAATTCACGCCGCACATAATCGCCTACAACTAACGTTAAAGCTTGATCAGTACCTCCTGCAGAACGAATAGGACCAGCAAAATAAATTGCTAAATAACGAGTTTGATCAGCATTCTTTTTTATTTTAACCTGCGAAATACCCTGAATTGGCGCAGCAGTTAAACCCTCAGTAAAAATCGCAAGCGCAGTCCTAATAGCCTGCTCAGCTAAACCATCAGGCGACTGCTTATCAGCAGATAAGACAAACTTTCCCTGAGCAATCTCTTGCGCAACCTTAAAAGCAACTTCCTCACGAGACAACTGACTACTTAACCTACGAATACTTAAAGCAACATTTTCCGGCCCAACAAGACCTTCAACCAAGTCAGCAATATCCTGAGCTTCACGACACTCAGTTTCCAAAGCAGAATCTAAACCCTTAGCCCGAGCACTATTACTAATCACATATAACTCTTTTAATTGCCGCCTCAACTCATCAGCATAAACTTGATAACTTTGACTTAGCTCGATACCCAACAGCCCCTTCTAAGAAATAAGAAAAAAGCAGTAAAGTATTTCTGGCTTTTCTAAAAAAGAAAAAAAACAAACAACAAAAAAGAAACCACTTAGCTTTTTTGCTTAATACCCTCGACAATCTCGGCAATCCGACGCTTACTATCAACAGCCTCTATGAGATTCCCTGTTACTATGATATCAGCACCTGCTTGGGCAGCGGCAACGGCCTGCTCACGGGTTCGAATACCACCACCAACAATCAAAGGAAGCCCAACATGTTTTTTTACGGCACTAATCATTTCTGGCGGAACAGGAGTTGCTACGCCAGAACCGCCTTCAAGATAAATAAATCGCATACCAAGATATTTCCCCGCTAAAGCGTGATCTACGGCTGTGTTGGGTTTATCGTAGGGTATTGTAATAGCTTTACCTACAACACCGGCAGTTCCCCCTTGACCTACAATAATGTAACCCATGGAAATGGGTTCAATATTGAATTGTTTAATTAATGGCGCACCTTGAATTTGAGCGCCAATCAAAAAGCGTTGGTCTGCAGAATTTAAAAGAGACATAAACCATATTGCATCAGAATGTTTGCTGATGCCACTGGCGTTATTTGGAAAGAGTATCGTAGGCAGATCAACTGCTTCCTTAATTGCCTTAACTATATGGTCTAAATGTTCTTGTGAAGCGAGAGTTGAACCCCCAATCATTATAGCTGCTGTCCCGCTACTTTTTGAGCTTTCGGCGACTATGGCAGCTTGCGCAGGAGTAATTTTCTCTGGATCAATAAGTGTCATATGTATTGTTTTTTCAGCAACAATTTTTTCAAGTATGTACTTTTCTACTCGCCCAAGCATTAGGTATTCTCTCAGATTATTCATCTTTTGTTTTAGCTATAGGCGCACGTTTTAATGTACTGTATATACGATCAGTTAACATGCAATAAACATCAACAGGATCTTGAGCCTGCTTTATTTGAAAGTCTTCTCTAAGGGTACAACTGCTACATTGTGCACTTGCTTGACTACCTTCTCTGTTTATTTCAACACTCACAGTTTCTTTCCCGCATACAGGGCACGAGAAGAATGTAGGTAAACGTTTTTTTGGAATATGAACAGATTTCTTCCTTCTTCGACCCATAAAACAACCTTCATTATAATGTTATGTCCTCTAATATTTACGCTTGTCCTTAAATACTTGCCTACCAATCATAAAAATAGAGATGTACACTAACTGTGAAGTTGACACCTTCCATATTAAATTTAGATTTCTTTGGAGTAGAAACAAAAATTACTCGTTTTATCAAAGAATACGTTTCCAACAGTCAAACTAAAGGAGTTATACTTGGACTTTCAGGCGGAATTGACAGCGCAACGGCAGCAGCATTGTGTAGTAAAGCATTAGGAAGCAAAAATGTTTTAGCATTACTATTACCTGAAGAAGAAACAAGACAACAAAAAGACATTGATGATGCAATAGCCATTGCAGAACAGTTTAACATTAAAACACAAACAATCGACATAACGCCGGTTCTTGAAAGCTTTTACACTACAATACCAGCGTATGAACAAAAAAATCAAATACACAGAGGAAATATTAAAGCAAGAACTCGAATGATCATTCTTTATTATTACGCAAACATACTTAACAAAATTGTCTGCGGAAGCTCAGATAAATCAGAAACTTTAATGGGATACTTTACAAAATGGGGAGACGGCGCAACAGACATATCACCTATAATGGACCTCTATAAAACACAAGTACGCAAACTCGCAATTACTATGGGAATACCAAAAACAATCGCGCTAAAACCATCTACACCAGCACTTTGGCCTAATCAAACAGCTGAAGAAGAACTGGGAATAAAATATGAAACATTAGACCTTATCCTTTACGGACTTGAAAGATTCATGCCAACAAATGAAATCTCAAACCAACTAAACATCAAACAAGACATTGTTGAAGCAATTAAAAATCGTTGGTTAAATAATGAACATAAAAGACAGATAACCATAGTCCCTAAACTTAGTTTTAGAACAGTAGGTAGCGATTTTAGACTCCCAAGACAATATTATTAAGATGAAAAACATGAAAAACAGCATAAAGATAGCTCTTGCACAAATCAGCAGCAAACGAGAAAACAAACAAGCAAATCTACAAAAATACGAAGAATTAACACTAAAAGCAAAAAAACAAAACACAGACTTGATAATTTTTCCTGAAATGTCACTAACAGGCTATGTTGTTAAAGACCAAATTTACGAGCTAGCCGAACAAATCCCTGGGCCATCTGTAGAAAAAATGGAAACCATCGCAAAAAAAACAGGAATGCACATTATTTTCGGAATGCCAGAAGTAAGCCAAAAAACAAAAGCTACCCTCTACAACACAGCAGTACTCATTGGCCCAAAAGGATACATCGGCAAATACCAAAAAATGTATTTACCCACACATAGCGTTTTTGAAGAGAAACGCTATTTCCGACCAGGATATCAACCAGCCGTATTCGATACAGACATAGGAAAAATTGGACTAACCATTTGCTATGACATCTTCTTCCCAGAAGTATTCCGACTTACCCGACTAAAGGGAGCACAAATAATCGTATGCATTTCAGCATCACCAGCAGTACGCAGAAACTATTTTGAAATACTAACATCCGCTAGAGCCATAGAAAACACAGCATATCTCGCTTATGTTAACCTCTCAGGAATTCAAGAAAATCTACAGTTCTGGGGCGGCAGTCGTCTCGTAAGCCCCACAGGAGATATTATAGCTAAAGCAAAGTATGACGAGGAAGATTTTATTTGCTGCGAAGCTGATTTTCATGATTTAAAGCCTGCAGAAGCATTTATTCCAACACTTAGAGATTTAAGACCAGAACTTTTCGATAAATTAAAACATTTATCAGAAGACATCTAACTATTGGTCTAAACCTAAATATTTGTATGTATGACAAAAAAAATCACACATCACAAGTACAATCACAGATACATCACAAGCCCATCACAATTTGTGATATCATATCATTTTCGTGATATCATATATCACTTTATGTAAAAAATCACGTGATTTTTACGTGACACACCCATGTCATATATGAATAAGTGACATCACAATGTCAATTTATGATTACTTATGCATAGAAGTATAGGAGAAAATGTAAGAACAACAAGAGAAAAAGCGTTTTAGACCTGAAAAAATAAACACCAAACAAGCAAAGATGCACTAAAGGGGGAACAGGTAATTAGCATGAAAGTTTAGAAAAGGCCAAAAAAAGAGTATAGTAAAGAAAAACAATACCAACAAAATAGACCTTAAACAATAATTCGCCACTAATTCTAGCATATAAACCATTAATAAACGTTATAATCAAACAATACAATATAAAAACGCTAATTCACAACGCTTTTAACAGCAAAATTAAGAGTTTTTATGGATAACAAGCTATAAAAGCGAGACAGTATACAAAGTTGTATCCATTTAACATAACGAAGGAGATGAAAGTTTTGAAGTTAAAAGACGGCATAACAGCCTGGTTAAACGGAGCCTTAAACGATCCCATAGCAAAAATACTACTCAAAAACTGCCAATTAACCAGAATACAACTAGAAACACTACTAATTGATATATTAGCCGAAAAAATATCAAATAAACAGTTAAAATACGATGAAAAGGCTAAATTACGGCTAACAAAGACCAAAATAAGCCGAGGATCATTTAATAGGACTTTAGCACAGTCTAAAGAAAATGTAATAAAATCCATATACACAGTCTTACTTTTAGGATATTTGGGTGTGTTTGAAAGCTCAACTCTTGACCCATATCTCGAAATAGCAAATAAACTGAGAGATTATGTGGAAGCTCACCAAGATATTCCAGAAAAACAAGAAGAGCTAGAAAACCACGTAAAATTGATAGAAATCATCAGAAATGAGCTAGAATTAAGTCTAAAACAGTTGTCTAGTCCATCAAATCAACCATTGTGACATCACAAATCACACAAAAAAAGGCTAAATTAAAGCCCTTTTCCCCAATTTTCAATTCAAAGCATTAACGGCAAATCACGTAGAATTAAGCAAATAAAGGATGTTTTTAAACCTGTTTTCATGCAGATCAAAACATTCAGACAAACTCTCGACAAACAATTCTGTGATGTGTGACGTCATACATCACTTTCCATGGCAAACACCATAAAGCTTAAAAGGTTTATGGTAAACTGTGATGTGTGATGCAACACAATAAATCACGAGATAAATCACAGACATATCACATTGAGGCGAAAACTTGAGCGAAGTCATATTACCAACATTAATGGGAGTAATGCTAGTAATGACTGTTGTTGCATCTACGGGGTATTACAATAGGATACGTCAAGCACAAAAAGAATATGAGAAAGCTCGTGGTGCTGTTGAAGATATTGTACTAAGTTTTAACCGTGAACTTAAGCGCGAGACAGAAAGACTTGAGCAAATAGCATTTAAAGTTGAAGGAAGTCTAGCAAAATCAGATACTGGATTGAGAAAAATAGACAATATTGAGAAAAGAATTTTACCTGTAGAGAATCAATTAGGATATCTTGGAAATCAGAAAAGAAATTTTGAAGAGCAAATAACCATTATTGAAAAACAGAAAAGTATGCTTGAGGTACAAATAAGCCAACTCAATAGCTTAACTCAAAATAATAGTAGTTTATCATCTGCCTTGTCAGGTTTAGATGTTAAAATAAAAGAAATTGAAACAACTCAAGAGTCGCTCAAAAATAGCATTAATACATTTGAAGGACAAATACAAAAAATCTCAATGGTATCTCCGGAGGTTAAATTTGAACATGGGATACCTGTTGTACCCATTAAACGTGATAAAGCCATAGCATCACTAACCGAGACTGAGATGTCAGTATTGGAAATGCTATCTTCTGAAGGGGCAAAAACCGCTCCTGAAATTAAAGAACGTGTGAACCTTAGCAGAGAGCACACAGCTCGATTAATGAAAAAACTCTATGAATATGGATACCTTGAACGGGAAATGGGTAAAATTCCTTTCAAATATAATGTAAAGAAAGAAATGGAAAAAATCTTAAAAAAAGAAGAGTCAAATACACTATAAATTAATTAATCATAATTATTTACATTTAAGATTTTTGTGAAATAAAACTTTTTTCACATTATTAAGAAAAAACTAATATTTGTTTTTGACAGTTTGTTTTATCACTTTTTGCAAAGAATTTGGTGTTTCTTTATATTTAACACTGTTTCCTGTTCCTGTTCGCATAAGTAAACCTTTTTTTGTCATTCTTGCTAAGTATGTCGATACTGTACTTAAACTGATAGATTCCTGAAGAGTCTGCTCATAATTTGTTTGTATATCTTTAGAGGTAAACCAAATTAACTGAAAATTTTTCTGAATAGTCATCTGAACTTTTTCAAATCGAGAATGGTTTTTTGAAAAAGGAGCAACTGTATTATTTGTTGTTTGTTCACCATTTGGAAGGTCATCTAATAAACCGTTAGAATTTAAGATATGTAGAACTTCGTCACGGGTGAATTGACCCTCGAACGTGATAGCAAATCGTCTACCATCGTTTTTAGATAGATCTACACGTATTTTATTAGCAGGCATTTTAATTTCCTAAATGGTTATTCACAATTCTATTACTTCTCTATTTATAGATGTTATGGTTAAGTCAAATAATGTGAAAAGCTCATAATACGCCTTAAATATGTTTTTAAACAAAATTTTCACTGATAATGTTTTTACAGTCTTCACACAAAATCAATTTGTTAAAAAAAATTAATTCTATACTCCATTTGCATTTTCCAGTAGAAACATAGGGGTGTGTCCTTCACAGTAAATACGCCTAATTAAATCCAAAATAGAGTATTTAGCCCTTAAAATAAAGCATTTAGCTATTAGCTTCACATACATTTCACATGTTTGTGAAAGTCATAAAAAAAAGTTAATTTATTAATTTTATTAGAAGTTCAGTATTCGTCACACAAATATGTAAAAGCAAAGAATACTACATATTCGTAAAAATTAGTTTTAATGATTATATTCAGCTATTATATAAATTTCCTTTTGCTTATCGTTTTTATTTTGTCTATTTTGTTATACTTTTCAAGTTTTACAGGTCATTTATACGTATACAGGCACACCCCTTGGTTTCCTCTCGAGCATTTAGCATTATAACCTATTTTCAGCAGTTCAGTAAATTTTGTTGTTAAAGAGTCGAAAATGTTAGTCAACAAGTTTTATTATATTTCTATTTAATTAATTACCCAGAGTATTATTTATTATTATATTTATTTAAAATTTTGTTTTAGCTGAACTTTTAAGTCCAGTGGAAATTTTGGGGTGTGTCTGTTCTAATTTGTTGACTTAAAAATTGTTCAATTAAACATTTTTGTAGAAATATTGTGCTATCTAACTATTTTTTTGTACCTTATTCTTTATTTGTTCCAATAGAAATAAAGGTATAACCTTTGAAAAAATTGGTGATGAAACATGGGAAATGAAAATGTACTTGATGACGTGTTTGATAATTTTGTTAACAGAGTCAATTTGTTCAAAGATAGAGAAGTACTTAGACATGATTACATACCTGATAAATTACCTCATAGGGAAAATCAAATTCGACTACTAGGCGAAAGAGTTGCTCCTGTTTTGAAAGATGCTAGATGTTCAAATATTTTTATATATGGAAAGACTGGAACTGGAAAGACAGCTGTAACGAAGTATGTTTTAAGTCATTTAGAAGCAAAAGCAAAACAGTACGGTGCACAAGTAAAATTTTGTTATGTGAATTGTCATGTTACAGGTTCTGTGTATCGTGTTTTTGCACACTTAAGCCAGAGTGTAGGTATGTCTATACCCTTTACTGGTTTATCTGTTGAAGAAGTTTTTGATAGATTTCGTGTTAGTCTTGATACTTCCCGAGTTCTCTTTATAATAGTGCTTGATGAAATTGATGCTTTAATTAAAGAGAAGGGTGATGCTTTTATGTATGAACTAACTCGAATTAATGAGACACTTGTAAAAAGTAAAGTCTCTATAATTGGAATCTCTAATGATTTACGACTTAAAGAATTTCTTGACCCACGAGTTTTTAGTTCTCTAAGTGAAGAAGAACTGGTTTTCCGTCCTTATGATGCTAGTGAATTGAGAAATATTCTACTTGAACGTTCCAAGCTTTCTTTTCAGGAAGGCACTTTGACTGACTCTGCTTTAAGCATATGTTCTGCTCTTGCAGCTGCTGAGCATGGTGATGCTCGTCGTGCGTTAGATTTGTTGCGTGTTGCGGGTGAGGTGGCTGAGCGGCAAGAGGCGAAGAGTATCACTGAGGTACATGTGCAACAAGCGGAAAAGCATATTGAACATGATCGTGTCGTTGATGCTCTTAATAATTTAACATTACATTCAAAATTGGTGTTGTTAAGTGTGTACCATCTTAATAAGTCAAGTGCGACGACTGGTGAGATATATGATGTTTATAATGAGCTTTGTGGTGAGTTTGGTGTTGGTATTTTGACTCAACGACGTTTGGGCAGTTTGGTTACTGAATTGGATGCTATGGGACTTGTTAATGCTAAAGTGGTAAGTAAGGGGCGTTATGGTCGTACTAAAAAAATTCGTCTTGAAATTTCTCGAACTTTGGTTCGTGACGTATTTGATGCTGATGGACGGTTTAATCGTATAATGGATTATAAAGTATGTGCTTCGAAAAAAAGTGTGCTTAATAATAAATCTAGCTAATTTTCTGTTTTGAAATCCAGTATTGTTATTTTTCTAGTCATTAAATTTATTACTGGTACTTTTCCCGGTGTTGGGACTAACCCTAATTTTTCCATGTATTCTGTTTGTTCTTGCCAACAGCCAGAATTAACAACCAAAACGCCTTTGTAATTACAGTAACCTAGAACGTGAACGTGACCTGCGTGTAAAATGTCTGGAATTTTGTCAATAACTAAATAGTCACGATTTTCTGGGGCAAGCATAATTTTTTCCCCGTATACTGGAGCTAAATGGCGTCCTCGTAATAGTAGGCTCATTGATTTTTCTGGATGTTCATAGCTCATTTCTGGTATGGTGGCTATAATATCATCTAAACTTCGACCGTGATCCATAAGTATGTCGACGCCATGAACGTTTAGTAGGCATGGGCTTCCAACTGAGTGTATATTATTTTTATCCTTAATTGAGGTTAAATATTCTGGTGGAATAGCAGGTTGTGGGAGGGCTTTTCTTGTAGTGTCATGGTTTCCGGGGGCTAAAACTATTTCAACATATTTGGGAATTTTTTCTAAATATTTAATCGCCTGATCATATTGCCTGCAGGCATCACGGATTGTTAATTCTCTTTGTTGCCCTGGATAAACTCCTATACCGTCTATAATGTCGCCGGCTATTAGCAAATATTTTACGCGTCCAGCAATTTCTTTCATTTCTGGTGTTCCATATTTGCCTTTGAACCATAGGATGAATTTTTTGAATGCTTCTTTGTTGAATTTTGTGCTACCTACATGAATGTCTGATGTTAATACTGCATATACTTCTTCTTGGGCTCTTTGTGGAATTTTACGTTCAACGTCAGGGAATATTATGTCCTCTGCTAGAAACAGGTTGGTTCTAGTTTTGATTACTGCAATGCAGATAACTTGGTCTAGTAGAATTTGTAATGCTTTCTTTTTTACTTCATCTGGTGCATTATTTGGAATTAGTACAGTTGCACTACTGTTGAGGTCTTCTATAGATAGTATTGTTTGTTGTTTAGCGTCTCTTTTCTCAGTTAATATTCCAATGATTTTTAGTTTGGTTTTAGGTTGTGATTTTAAGGCTTCACGGATTGGTGTTGCTGTTTTCGCATCTATTCGTTTACGTAGAATTTTTTCTAGACGTTTATATCGGTCTTGGAAAAGTGCTGTGTATTCTTCAAGGGTGCCATTTGATGTAAGTTTGCCTGTTGCGTCTTCAAGTATTTCCAGTTCTGAAGGGATATATTTTGCGTGGGGATAAAATATATCCTCACCACTGGCTGTCTGTGATTTAGGTGGCTGTGGTATTGTGTTTTCTTGATTTTTTTCATTTTGAACAGCTTGTGCTGCTTTATGTGTTTGCATTAACTGTTTAACCATATTTTCTAAAAAATTTTTTTCTATAATGAAGGGTTTTTCTTTCAACTTGTTCATTTCATGTAGAACCATACTCATTATAGTAAGTGGATCAGTTTTTTTACTACATTGCAGTAAGTAGTTAAAAGCATCAGTACTAAGTTGATAACCTGTAGTAATTGTTGCCTCAATGGCTTTTTGCATTCTTTCATTTTCGCTCATGTTTATGATTTCTCACTATAGGTCATTTTGTGATGCTTCTAGTTTGCTTTTTACAGTGCTTGACATATTTACTATTATTGTTTGAATTTTTAAAAATACCGTGTTTTAAACTTGTTAGTTACATGTTTGAATGTTACTGCTTACCGCAGCCGTAGTTCTTTTGGATTTTTTGATGATTTATTCAGAAAAATTTTATTCAGTCTAACATGTTTATTGCAAAGAATTATCTTTTTTACTTGTTCACGTTCTTGGTTGTTATGCTATGGACTCTACTTATGCTGTATTCATCCAAATTGTCTACTCAATAGTTGCTTCTAAAGTGTTATAGGCTGGCTCTATATATTAGCACTTTTTATCTGAGCATTAATTTTTGTCAAATTTATATAGGTTGTAAATTGTTTAATACCTTGTAGAGATTTTGTAAGGGGTAATTTAAATTGCGTGATTTACGTAAGGTTCAACAAACACCTACCGGCACATTTTTTGTTTGTGTGCCAAAATCTTGGGCTCAACAATACGGATTGAAAAAAGGAACACTTGTTAATTTAGAGGTTATCGATGATGGTAAACTTGTTGTTGATGCTAAGTATGATTCTGAGCAGCAGCCAAGAATGGTTACTTTAACTGTTGGACCTTTTTTGAGGCGAGAAATTATTGGTTGTTATTTATTAGGTTTTGATGTTATCTGTGTTGAAGCTAAAGACCGTATTGAGCTTGAGGTGAGAAATATTGTAAAATCCACAGTAAGCTCTCTTGTAGGTTTAGAGATTGTTGAAGAGACTTATTCTCAAGTAGTTCTGCAATGCCTACTTGATCCAATAGGGTCACAGCCTGAAAAAATTTTGCGACGGATATGCGCTATCGTTTCTGGAATGCTTCGTGATGTTACTAACTCTTTCATTACAGGTGATTTACAATTAGCAAAAGCTGTTGTAGCTCGCGATGTAGAAAGTAACCGTTTATATTTTTTGTTAGTACGCACCCTTAGAACTATTATACAAACTCCTAAGCTTAATGAGAAATTGGGGATAACATCTATTGACTGTTTAGATTATCGTCTTGCCGCCAGCTTAATTGAATCTATGGGCGATGTTTGTGTGCAAATCGCCACAAAAACCCTTGAACTACACGGGTTTAAACCATATGGCGAACTATTAAAACTGTTGAAAGACCTGCAGGCAGTATGTCTTGGAGCAAATGAGCAGGCACTAAAAGCTTTTATTAACAAAGACATGACAATAGCAGAAAACGTTCGAAACGCAAAAACAAACATTCGCGATATATATGCAGATATTGAAAAAGTCGCCAAAAACCAACCACTTGACGTTATGCCACATCTTTTAGTTACAACATCCTTTATACGACAAATTTACGAACATAGCCTTGACATGGCCGACCTCGTCGCATAATCCCGTTTTTACCTGTCTGATTAACTTCCTTTTTTTCTATATCTTCCTATAAAAAAATCGTCAATAGCCATCTTAAACATCTTTATTAATATTTTATCAGTTTTTACTGGAAACTCTTTTAGAGTTGCATGTAAACTCTATAACTAAGCCGGGGTGGCGGAGTGGTTATCGCGCCAGCCTCGAGATCTTAAAAAAATGGGCTAGCCACAAATGGCAAGATAGCTGGTAGGCTTCGTGCCTGCAGGGGTTCGAGTCCCTTCCCCGGCGCCTCTCTTTACTATCGTTCCCCTTAATCACGTTTTAAAATTCTCAAAAATAGTCCTGAACCTGAAAAACGATGATTTAATCCACAACTACGGAAATTGCCTTGTAAAATGTCATCGTAACATAAAGTTGGTGAACAACTGAGATCACAAATGCTTTCAGGGAAAAAAAGTGTTCACTTAAATTTCAGTTTTGTAATCGGAACGGTGGTTCATCAATTGTATTTTTGTCCCAAACTCTTTTTTTCATTACTGGTATTACGAATACAAATATGATAAACAGTATAGTAAACAAAGCCAAAATAATCCGCAAAATATTATGCTGTTGGAAAAACATTGCTATTGAACCTATCCAAGGGATACGCATTATAACTTTCCCGTAAACATAATCCTTTGATATCGCACCATCATAAGTACTGTTAGGGTCATCTGCCGTAGAGCGCCAGTTATCTCTGTTCCCTGTTGCTAGCTCTTGTGGCCAAACGTTAGGGTAACCATTTCCATCGCCTTTAGTATAAAAGTAAAGTTTCCCATTAACTTCAACAGTGTCGATGATGCGGTGAACAATATTAGCTTTAGAGTCCTTTACTGCTTTTTCTGGATCGCGAAAGACTATTATGTCACTGTTTGGATAATTCGTTTTTAAATCTTTAGCATCTACACCTTTAATGATAATAAAGTCCCCTTTGTGTAGGGTTCTTTCAAACGTATGTGAAAAGTGGCTACAGGGTTCAGCTGAAATGCACATACTCCCGCTTACTACAGTAAGTGCGGGAAACACTTCAGTATTTAACAACTTTGGAAGCCCAAACCAGATACATGATATTAAAAGCAGAGGAACTAAACATATTACGATAACGTTTTTGGCGGTCTCGTTTTTCCACAGTTGCCTCAATAGTGTCACCAAAAAAATGGGCGAGTTAACCCATGATGGTCGGGTGGGCATCTTCTTCGTCTATGTGATGCATAACATGAATTGCTAAGCCTGTGGCAGCACCTGCAGAAAGTCCCAGTAGCAAATTGTTTAGTGGTGCATAATTGCCTAATAAGCCTAAAATAACTAGCACGTCAAAGCCGATTGCAACTACGAGGTATCCAACGCACCACATTTTAACGCTCATGCCTCTTGGTTTATTTATCCCAATTCCACCAAGTATACCTAGCATTATGAGAAAACCAATTAAAGCATAAATTAAATCAAAGGTTAAGTTCAAACATTTTCACCGTTGTTATACCTTGGTATGTTTGCATTGGAGCTTATTAGTTTATCGAATTCATGTGAACTGTAGCTGCTACATTTTTGGTAACTGATATACTGCTACCTTATATATCCTCAGAACTTTCTTTACTCCTTCACAATAGAGGATTGTAGTATGACCACTTACGATGAGTGGCACTGCCACAAATGGGCACTGCTGTTAACAGAACGAAAAAATATGCTAAATCAAGCACAAATAGCAATAGACGCAAAAGATTATGACACAGCCAAACAATTAACAAACCAAATTTTTTACGGCAAAATGGGTAAGCAGGCTGACCCTGGATTGGCAGGCTCACTGCTGTACCACATGGCTATGGTTACAAAGATGGAATCAGAAACTAACATGTTGCTCAAAGAACTAAACATTAAGCAACCTGATGTTCAAAAAAATCTTGACCATTTTTGCAGTCTTTTTGAAGAGGATGCCCACACATTGTTAAAAGGTGTAATTGACTTCAAAATACTCCCTTCATCAGTTGCTACGGAACGGTTGAATTCTGAACAAAAAATCGCTATTTTTTCAGAATTAGCCAAAAAATACAAGTCTTTGGAGAACTCTTTGTCGTATCAAGAATATGCGACGCGTGCTGCTCTTGAGGAATTGTTTTACGAATGGGCAAATTTGACTACAAAAATGAGGCTCATACAGGAATATGAAACAATCAAAGGGGTGCTTACTCTTGATGTACTTGTCAAAAGTTGTGGTGTTGAAAAAATTCAAACAGTAATTAATGCAGTAAAGGATATTTTTGGTCAAGAAACTGTTAATATTGCTTTAGATGTGACCTTGAAGGTTGGTATGCGTAGAGAAAAACTGCAAGCCGTTATGCTAAGTGACCATTACATCAATAATAATATGTCAATTGAAACACTTGACGGTCAAATGGACTTCTTAAACTGTCCTATACATGGAAGTCACCAATATATCATAAAAACTCTTGGTATCAACAGTGAGGTGTCTGAGCTGTTTTGTAAAAACTTTTGTTTTTCACATGCTAAAGCAATGCTTGAAACGGTTATGCCTTTTCCATTAACTCTTTGGCAACCAAAGCTTATGACCTCAGATGGTGTATGTTCCTTCTACTTAAAACTTGCCTATTCACCAGCGGCTCAACAAAAGGAGCGGTTTGTTCCCTTAATCCTGTCTTGGAATGTAACTCGTGAATGTAATTTAAACTGTAGTCATTGCTATATTAATGCTGCAGATAGAAAGCTGGAAAATGAGTTGACCACAGAGGAAGGAAAGCGGTTAATTGATCAAATATGCGAAGTTAGTCATCCTCTTCTGGTTTTAAGTGGCGGCGAGCCCATTCTACGAGCAGACATATACGAGCTTATAAAGTATGGTTCAAGTAAAGGTCTAAAGATGGGTCTAGGTAGTAATGGTAGCTTAATTGATGATGTAGTTGCAAAAAAATTAAAAAATGCTGGTATAACTACAGTTTCAATAAGTATCGACTCACATATTGCCTCTCAGCACGATAACTTCCGTGGTGTTGAAGGTAGCTGGGAAAAAGCTGTGAACGCAATCAAAGTTTTGCGTGATAACAATGTCCTAGTGCAAGTTAATACAACTTTGACACATGATAATTACGATCAGATTGATGACATAATGTATATCTCTGAAAGTCTTGGTGTCGAAAATTTTCATCTCTTCTTTCTTGTCCCAACTGGTAGAGGTGTAAAAATTGATGATATTTCTCCTCAAAAATATGAGGATATGATAACAAATACTTTTGCTAAGGTGTTCAAACATCGTCTTAATGTACGACCTTCTTGTGCTCCGCAGTTTATGCGTATAGCCCAAGATATGGGTCTAAATATGCGACAATGGATACGCGGTTGTATTGCAGGCATGTATTACTGTCGAATATATCCAAATGGTGACATAACTCCTTGTCCATATTTACCAGTAAAAGTTGGAAATGTTCGTGAGGACAGCTTTCAAGAAATTTGGAAAAACGCTGAGATATTCAAAGAATTACGTGATCCTAACACTTTAACAGGTAAATGCGGTGAATGCGGATACAAAATGTTGTGCGGTGGCTGTAGGGCAAGGGCGTATGGTCTTTCAGCGGATTTCATAGATTACTGTGGTGATTTGCATATGCCAACTGAGGTAAAGGGTGATTACTTAAAAGAGGATCCTTGGTGTGTCTATCAACCAGCTTCCGAAAATGTTGATGTTCATAAAAGGCGTAATCATCATATGCACGAGCGTTAAGGGCTGTAAGGAGTGACCTTTTTTGCATTCTCTCTTTTACCTCTCTAGTCTTATTTTTTAGCGTGTACTCTTTGGGATTTATTTTGCTGTAAAAAATTGTGAATTATGATAAAAAGACGAGAGTTTTCACCGATAGGGAGATTAAGGTGTTTGTGGTAACCTTGTAAACAAGATTATGGTTAGGTGTAAATAGTGTTTGTCTGAAAAGGTAGTAAAAAACGGTGTAACTCGAGGAAAACAACGTTACATGTGCAGGGGATGTGGGTGTATTTTTGTGGAAGGCGACCAGTGGACTAATGATGGCGTGATTGCTAAAAAAGTCATGTGTACAATATTTTACTCTGTGGGTAAAGTCTTGTTTAGTATGTTGGCTCATGTTTTTGACGACTGGTCGTTTTTGGTGTATTGTTGGATTGTAGAAGCTGGTGCAAAGTTGTCTGAATCAGAGGTTTGTGGGGAGATTAAAGAGATGCGGGTTTGATGAGATGTGGTATTTTGTTGGTTCAAAAAAAAACAGGTTATGGATTCTTAAAGTTTTTGATCGTGGTTCACGGGGAGTTGTGTTGCTTGGGTGCTTGGCAACTGTGATACTGCAACGTTAGACGATTCTGCAGCAAAGTTAATCATTTGGAAAACTGTGTTTTTTGCACCGATGATTGAGATGTGTTTGCTAAAGTATTGCCCAAAGAGCGGTATATTATTGGTAAGGCGCATACGGTTGCTATT
>Ga0268262_10001919_pt1 | contig 24686 bp, 25 predicted proteins | sample TergutNc150P3_FD_190354 | JGI IMG/M metagenome (GOLD analysis project Ga0268262, IMG submission 190354) | Nasutitermes corniger P3 segment gut microbial community from laboratory colony in Florida, USA - Nc150 P3 (SPAdes) (version 2) | ecosystem: Host-associated > Arthropoda: Insects >...
ATGGCATCTTTCAGACTGTTGGTGTTCACGCTGTAGATGTCTTCTGCGGAAATCCGCAAACCTGCTGATTGCATGTTGTTTTCGTTGAGCCGTTTCAACAAATACGGCAACCACATTCCCTCCTCCGCACTGGCGAAAGGAATTGAAAATGTTAAAATTAATCCTAAAATTACGTGTCGTCTCATGTTTTGTTTACGTTTTTGCAAAGATACCATTTTTAAATGAAAAATGAAAAGTTGATTTTTTATTTTAAAATAACTACTCTTTGAACTCGAAACACAAAAATACACTTTTTTACAAATTTCTTTGGGAACGGTGGTTTTGGGCATGATAGACCGTGAAAAAATTGCCGAAGTGTTGGCATTGAAAAATGGAAAGGCGATTTTGAGCCAAGCGGTAGGAAAAGTGAAAAAGTAAGGGGAAAATTAAGATAATTTTTTGTAACAAAATTAAAAACATTTAGCAAAATATTTTGCTAAATGTTTTTAATTTATATCGCAAGGGCAAAGCCCTTGCATCAATAGCGTGGGGCATCGCCCTACGTTTATATCAATTGTCGGTATTGCCTTATGCTAAAAAAATAAACTATTTTTTGATTACGCACTTTCAGTGCTAAAATTTATTAATTATTTCAATCGTATGGCAACGCCATACGCTATTGATTTTGCCCTTTCAGGGCTTAGCCTTTTTAACTCATATCCTCCAACAACTTCACCACCTCCATTTTCGCCGAAGCATTTTCGTACAAAATACGATATACCGCCTCCGCAATCGGGATATGAATATTGTATTGTGTATTCCGCTCGTGAATGGAACGCACGGCATAATAACCCTCTGCAATCATTTTCATTTCCATTTGTGCGGTGCGGACGCTGTAACCGTTGCCAATCATTATCCCGAAAGAGCGGTTGCGGCTGAACTGCGAATACGCCGTTACCAAGAAATCTCCCAGATAGGGGGCGGTAAACACATTGCGTTCCGCATTGGGAAAAAGCGTGGATATGAAATGCGTCATTTCATTGAAACAGTTGGTGTTGAACAGTGCCAACAGGTTGTCGCCGTAACCTATCCCCCGAAAAATACCCACCGCCAAGGCGTAGATGTTTTTCAGTACAACCGCAAATTCAATTCCTTTCATATCATTGGAAATCTGAACGCGTACGTAATTGCAATTGAAATAATTAGCCACTTCTTCCGCCAAAGCAAGATTTGGCGATGCGGAGGCAAGATAGGTCAGTTTTTCCGATGCAATTTCTTCGGCATGGGAAGGACCGCAAATCACGCCCAGTCTGTCAGCGGGAAGTTTGAAATCGTTCATTAGGTAGGAACTGATGCTGCCCATGCGTTCGGGGACAAGTCCTTTGATAGCAGAAATCACGCTTTTTCCTTGAAAATCACTTGGTTGCAATTCCGAAAGTGTATCAAAAAGATAAGCGGAGGGTACAACCAAAATAATCACATCTGCATGGGGAATAATCTGTTTCAAATCGGTAGATATGTGGATTTTCTGACTGTCCAGCAGGGCAGAACTCAAATAGAGTGGGTTGCGACCTCTGGTTTTAATTCCCTCTTCCACTTCCTTTTCCCGCACCCACCAATGCACGGTGGAAAGATTGTTCAACAATATTTTCACGATGGCGGTTGCCCAACTTCCGCTTCCGATAACGGCTACTTTTGCGTTGTGTTTCATTTTATACAATCATTTAATTTACTGTTTCAATGCTTCAAAATCTTTGGATAACAACCCGTTAGGCTCTTTTGCAGAGACCGAATGATAATCCCCGTACAGAATTTTCCCATTCTCGCAGGAAATAACCGCCTTGATGCAAATTCCGTTTTTCACCGCAGGATTGCCGACCTTATGTATAAACGCAACATTGGGCATTTTGTTGTCAATCGCCTGCTCAATGGCTTCGGCGGTGGTGATGACCACCTTGTAGGGATATATTTTTTGTATTTTTTCAATCGTATTCACCTGTTCCGATAAATCGTTCTTTGTCAGCCACAATTCCATTTTTTTGACCTCTTTTGCATCGGCATTCAACAGCGAAAACACCTGCCGTATTCCCACATGTTGATTGAGGATATTTTTCACCGCATACTGCATTCCTTTGAGGATACCGCCCAATTTGTAATCATACTCTTCCTCCTCCGCATCGCTGTTTTCGTCAATGTAAACGGCAAGCGGAATAGACAGAATTTCAGGCATTTTGTTGATGTCGCCCGACTTATGACCCATTACCAGCGTCAGCATATCGAACTTTGCATTTTTGCCGATACCCGTGTACTCGCCCATCACCACCATCAAGAAAGAATGCTGCGGATTTTTGTTAAGGATTTCAAACTTTGCATTGTCAATCACTTCAAAGGACGTAATTTTCCAGTGTTTTTTGGCAATTTCCCCAATATTCGCATTAAATTGCGATAACATGGCATCTTCCAACACGATATACGTCTTTGATTTTTGGAACGATTGCAGTGTTTCCTGTTTGGGCAAGGATATTTGTCCCCAACTGCAAGGCAAAACCATTGTTAGCAAAATGCTGATAAATAAATTCTTACTCATTTCTGTTAAATTTTTATATTCTTCTGTTCTAAATGCAAAGATAGCATTTTTAATTGACAATTGAGAATGGATAATTGACAATTAAGATAAAAAGATTTTCAAATTTCACACCCCGAAGGGGCAAAATCAATAGCGTAGGGCAACGCCCTACGATTAGAATAATTAACAAATTTTTGCACTGAAAGTGCGTAATCGTTTTTTTTTTGCGGAAAAATATATTACCGTGTTATTGATATTAGCGCAGGGCGATGCCCCACGCTATTGATGTAAGGGCGTTGCCCTTGCTTGTAGAGACGTTGCGCGCAACGTCTCTACTTTTTCGGTGTCTTATTCAAATCTATGCACATCGTATCCCAGTGGGCGTTTGTGTTATATATTCGGTTTTTCCATCTTTCAGATATACCGCAGAGACATGGTCTTCACATTTAATATAAAGAATGTCTCTAATATTTATGAATTTATTATTTATCATAATTCTGTGTCCTGTTTGCTTACTGCAATCTATATTTTTTACGTTGTTTGGCAACAAAAAAACGTGGAGTTTATATCTTCATTTGATTCTGAGGTTATAGACTACCATAATCGCCAAATTAAAAATTTAAGGAAAGCCCACGTACTATTACATGAGCATTTACACCCTATTACCCTGCGATTATGAAATTGTATAGATTTCAGAATTAAGTTCAAAGGTAATGCCTTTTGCTTTATCCAATGTTTTATGTTGCCATTGTTAAAAATTTTTATTAATAAACTCTATAATTTGCAAAGATAGCATTTTTAATGGAATTAAAAAAAAAGTGGTATCTTTGCAAATCACCATTACAAACAGTAATTAGAATGAACATCAGACAATTTTACAAACAGCGTCCGCTTATTTCAACGCTGATATTAATGATAGCAGGAAGCGTGCTTATCATTGTATTTGTCAGCAGTACAATCAGTTTCTTCACCTCTCACGGAAAAGAATACGATGTCCCAAACCTGATTGGCTTCGATGCCCAACAGTTGGAACAGTACGAAAAAGACAGCAACGAATTTGATTTTGAATTTGTAATCAACGACAGCGTTTTTGTGCCTGATAAAAAAGGCGGGACGGTCTTATCGCAAGACCCGCAGCCGAATAACAAGGCAAAAAAAGGACGGAAAATCTATCTGTCCGTTGTCGCGTGGACTTCCCCGCAGATAGAAATGCCCAATCTGGTAGATTTATCGCTTCGGCAGGCAGAAAATCTGTTGATTTCCAATGATTTGAAATTGGGTCAAGTGATTTACAAGGCGAGTGCCTATCCCAATGCCGTATTGGAACAACGCTACAATGCCCGCATTGTCGAGGCTGGGTCGCTCGTGCCGTATCAGGCAAAAATCACGCTCATTGTGGGTAAGGAAAGTACTGGTTTTGAAGATGATGAAAATGAAACTACGGAATAATCTACACCGTTTTTAATAAAGAAAATTATGGGTAAAAATAAATTAGAAAAATTTGCAGAAAATGCCACTTTTCCCAATTTTTTCCAGCCTTCGCAACTGTCGGTCTTGGAAAATGATTTTGAGTTGAAAGGGAAATGGCGGAGTGATTTTTTTAAAAATGACAATCCGCTGATTTTGGAGTTGGCTTGCGGAAGAGGCGAATATACCGTTGCGCTGGCGGCGAAATATCCGAATAAAAATTTTATCGGCATTGACAGAAAAGGGGCGCGTATGTGGAAAGGTTGCAAGGAAAGTATTGAGGCACAGTTGCCTAATGCGGCATTTCTGCGTTCGCAAATCGGGTTGATAAAACATTTTTTTGCTGAAAATGAAGTAGATGAGATATGGCTCACTTTTCCCGACCCGCATTCCGCCCGCTCGAAAACGAATAAACGTTTGACATCTCCCTTGTTTTTAGACTTTTACAAGCACATACTCCGTCCAAACGGTTTAATCCATCTGAAAACAGATAGCGAAGTGTTGTACGAATACACATTGGAAGTGATTGAAAATCTGCATTATGAACTGTTGGAAAAACAAACGGATATTCACGCAAGGGAACAGACAAACAGTGATTTGAGCATACAAACCTATTACGAAACGCTGTGGCGGAAAGATGGAATTGCGATAAAATATATTCAATTTAAAGTAAATAATTAAAAATATAAAATAAAAATGACAAAAACAACATTGAATTTGATGACAGCCGTAATGATAGTTTCTACGGCGTTAATTTCCTGCAACAACAAGGGAAATGGAAATGTAAAATCGGTTGAAAATATTGCCGAAGAGGAGACCGTAACCGAAAGCAACACCGTAAAGTTGCTCGAAAGCCTTACTGAAGAAGGCGACAGAGAAATGTACGTAACAAACTTTGAGTACGACGAGCAAAACCGCATCGTCAAATTTTCCCGAGAGGATTACGCCGCAGACGATGTCTATTTTCTGCAAGGAACAAAAACCACCACAATTACGTATGCCAATAATCAGATTACGGTCAAACAGATTGATGACAACAACAAAAAGACCGTTCGCAAGTTCACCCTCAATGGTAATAAAATGACCGTCGACCGCGAATCGTTCACCCTGAACAAAGACGGTTACATCGTGAAGAACCGTTACACGGAATATACCTACAAGCAGGGCAACCTGACACAGATTCTGTGGACAGAGAGTGCCTACACGGACGACTATTCCTACGACAAAAAGCAATCGCCATTTTCCAATTCCAACACGCCAAAATGGTTGATGCAAATGTTGTTCAGCGATGTTTGGGCGAGCAAAAACAATGTCATCAAGTATCAGGGAGAGAACTCAAACTGCACCTACAAATATACCTATGACAGCGATGGTTTTCCCATCTCCCTAACAGGAAAATGCTGTGATTACGACGAAGATTGCAGCGACGGTGCCGAATTTAAAAAGACATACAATTATACAAATTAAAATGGGAAACAGATGAGAAAAACAACAGTAAATTTGATAATAGCCGTAATGATAGTTACAACGGCATTTATTTCTTGCAACAATAAGGGAAATGTAAAATCGGTTGAAAATATTACCGAAGAGGCAGGTAAAGTTGAGGAAAAACAACCGCAAAAGACCGTAAAATATATTTACGGAGACGATGGCGGTGTTTACGGTATATTTTTCGACGACGGGACTTGCAGGGTTTATGATAACGAACTTCCCGATGAACGGACAGTCGCCTACAAAGAATATCCAACCTATCTCTATAACGGTATCGGACAAAAGAAATGGAAACTTTTCAATGACTTTGGCGGTATCGAATACGGCTGGAATGTCATCAATTATTACAGAATATTTTCAAAATTTCAAATCACAAACATCGAATTGGAAACGGATAAAATTTCCGACAAAGATATTCAAAACATCTCCCAAACCTGCCTGATATTCATATTGCCCGAAAATATTTATGAAGAATGGGCGTGGTATCAGGAGGATAGAAAAAATGATTTATCAGCAATGGGTGTAACCTCTTCTGTCGATGCAAAAAAGAGATATTTATCCTTTACGCTTTCCGACGGTGAAAAGATTATCATCGACACCAAAAAGAAACAGAACGGTTTGGATATTCCGTCCTGTGCATTGGTATATAGAAAGGGTTTTATCCCCATAATGATTAGCATTGCAGGAGAAGACGATGAGGGAACGGAAATTATAGAACGTTACCTCAATTGCAAGTTGGGCTACTATGGTTTTCCTCCTGCGTTTAAGGTTTGGAATACGAAAGTTGAAAATTATAAATTAAATTATTAAAAATAAGATGAGTAGAACAGGTTTAAATACGATAATTTTAGTTTGCAGTTTTGCCTTATTATCAGGCAGTTGCGGACAGAGGGGAAAAAATCAGACAGAAAACAACACAGTGTCTGATAAAACAAACACAATTCCTGATAAATCCACTGTTAAAGCGGTTAATCAAAAGGAAGAGGTAAGAAATGAGGAACAGTTGATTGAGCAAATTCGTGCCGAATACGCCGCAATCGTTGCCAATAAAGGAAAGTACATACCCAAAGTGTGTATGGAATACGAGGAGAATCTAGACGGCGGCGGAAGAATAAAAAGATACGTTACTATGTACTATGATAAAGACGAAAACATCAGACTTATAGTTTATACAGAAAATCACTATGGCGATGACGGCTCTGCTTTTACCGTCAACGAAAACTATTTGAAAGACAAGCACCTATTTTTTGCTTATCAACGGGAAAAGACAGACCATACGCCAGCCTGTCCCAATGGGGAATGTTATACGACAACCATCACAGAAAAGCGGGTTTATTATGACAACTATAAATGTTTCAAATATTTATTCAAACAGGTTAGCGGCAAATACTCCGAAGCATCTGCCTTAGAAAAATTACTGAAAAAGAAACCAAACATTGAAATGGATTGCGAAAGTGTAGAACTTTTTGATTATGAATAAAGGGATTTAATAACAATTTTTTGATAAAGTTTACGTTTATAAAGAAATAATAACATAAAATAATATTGGTATGAACAGATTTTTTTTGGTAGGATTAACAGTACTGTTTTTGTTGTTCTTCGGTTGTGACAAAAAGAAAAAGATTGACAGTGAACTAATTGAAATTGAGTTAGGGAAAACCGCTAAAGTTTCTAATTACGACTTATCCCTTAAAGTTGAAAATATAGATGATTGCAGATGTCCTATTGGAGCAAGGTGTGCTTGGGAAGGTTATGCTTCGGCGGAATTTCAACTCACCACTAAAAAAGGGAAATGCAATTTCACTTTGGATACGCATTCGCCTCCTATTTTCAAAAATGATACAACGATAGACGGAATTAAATATCAATTGAAAGAAGTTTTGCCGTATCCTGTTTCTGGAGAAGAACAACCGACAAAAATAGTGAAAATTTTGGTTGGGAATTAATGGTTTTTGTGAAAAATATCTGCTTGTGATTTTTGAGTGGGAAAATAAAAATGTAATTATATGTTAAACAACACTTTCCGAACAGAAATCCAACACCAGAAAGCGAAATCCCCCCTTTCGCACAATAATTCTATATTGCTGACAGGCTCATGTTTTGCGGAAAATATAGGGGAAAAACTGTCGAAATACAAATTTCCCATCAACAGCAATCCGTTCGGGATACTGTTCAATCCCGTGTCCATTGCTCAGAGTTTGGAACGATTGGCAGATACCGCTCTTTTTCAAGAAAATGATTTGCATTTCTTTAATAATGAGTGGATTAGTTTCTCCCATCACGGCAAATTTTCACATGCGGATAAAAAAATAATGCTGGAAACCATTAACAAAAAATTGGTCGAAAGCAGGGAATTTCTGCAAAAGGCGGATTTGCTGATTTTAACTTTGGGGACGACCGTTGCCTACAGTTACAAGGGGAAAATTGTCGCCAACTGCCACAAAATTCCGCAAAAAGAATTTCAAAAACATCTGCTCGGCATTGAAGATATTGTTTCGGCATTATCGAAAAGCATTGAAAAAGTGAGAGTTATAAATAAAAACCTGCGGATTTTGTTTACGGTCAGTCCCGTGCGGTACATCAAAAACGATATGACGGAAAATGCGTTGAGCAAGGCGGAATTGATTGTCGCGGTGCATGAATTGTTGCGGAAAATTGAAAACAGCAGTTATTTTCCCGCCTACGAAATTATGATGGACGATTTGCGGGATTATCGTTTCTACAATCACGACATGATACACCCTTCGCCCCTCGCAATAGATTATATTTGGGACAAATTTTCGCACACCTTTTTTGATGCTGATACGCTGAATTTGAACACTTTAATTGAAGAAATAATTACAGCGAAAAATCACCGTTTGAAAAATCCATTTTCACTTGAAAGTAAACATTTTAAAGCGGAACAGTTGAAGAAAATACAGAAAATACAAGTCAGTTATCCACATTTGAATTTTGAGGAAGAGGTGGAATATTTTTCGATTGATAATTAAGTTAGTTTTAATTCTTGTAAGTGTTCTCGTCTCTTTTAAGATATTCAAGTAAAAGTATTGTAACATCACCATTCCAATACTCCACAATTAAACGGTAATCACCCGTTCTTATTCTGTAAATTCCGACACTTCCCTTGACAGGAACCACATTCGGAATTTCATTTAAAGAAATAGCATTTTCTAATTTAACAATTAGTTCTTTTAAGCGTTTAACGGCTATTTTGTCCGTTAGTTTTTTTGTAGATTTCAAAAAAACATCAGAATATTCAATTCTCATAATTTACTGTCCAAGATTTCTTTTAAATGCTCAATATCTGTATATCTCTTTGATTTTCTTGATGCTCTGACCCGTCTCATTTCGGACGGAGTAAGCATTTCCTCTTCCAATACCTCTACGCCTGACATGTGAATTAAGGCATCTAAAAATTTTGTTATCACCAAATTTTTGGGATTGTACTTTATTGCCAAAGTTGCCATAATAATATCTTTTACAAATTTATACTCTCTTTTATCAATATTTGCAAAGATACAATATTTTTTTGAATATCGCATCAAAAAAATTGTTCATTGTTAATTTAAAAAATGTATTTTTGCATTTCGTGGTTTCGGAGTAAGGTTTGTGGAAAAAATCTTGCCGAAACAAAGAACAATAAAATAAAAAGAAAAATGATAAATCTTGAATTTACAGCAAGGCAAATTGCTGAGGTACTGAACGGTAAGTTAGAGGGCAACGAGAAAGTAAAGGTAAGTAAACTTTCCAAAATTGACAGCGAGGAGAAAGGCGGTCTGGTTTTTGTCGCAGATGCAAAATTTGAAAAGTATTTGTACACAACCGAGGCGGCAATTGCCATTGTAAATCATAATCTGCAAGTGGAGGGGACGGTCAAACCAACCTTAATTCGGGTGAAAAATCCGCATTTTGCCTTTGTGAAAATATTGCAGTATTATGCGAGTATGAAAAAGGAAAAAACGGGCATTTCCAAAAACGCTTTTGTGGCAAAAAACGCGAAAATCGGACGCGATGTTTATATCGGAGACGGTGCGTTTATCGGGGAAAATGTTGTGATTGAAGACGATGTAACCATTTATCCGCAGGCGTTTGTCGGGGAAAATGTGCAGATTGGCGAGGGGACAATTTTATATGCAGGCGTTAAAATTTACGAGGACTGCGTGATTGGGAGTGAATGTATTTTGCATGCGGGTTGCGTGATTGGGGCAGATGGATTTGGGTTTATGCCCAATGACAGAGGCAGTTATGAGAAAATTCCGCAATTGGGCAATGTGGTTATCGGCGATAATGTTGAAATCGGTGCGAATGCCTGCATTGACCGTTCGACTGTGGGTTCTACCGTTATCGAAAACGGGGTCAAGATTGATAATCTGGTGCAGATAGCGCACAATTGCCACATCGGTGAAAATACGGTGATTGCTGCCAATTGCGGCATTGCAGGTTCGGTGAAAATCGGCAAAAATTGCGTGTTTGCGGGACAGGTGGGGATAAAAGACCATGTTACAATTGGAAATCAAGTGATTGCAGGCTCGCAATGCGGCATACACAAGAATATCGCTGACAAACAAACCGTTTTAGGCTCGCCCGCTATGGAAGCGAAAAAGATGTTGAAAATATTTGCAGCAATGAATTCGCTACCTGATATTTTGGATAAGGTTTACGGGAAAGAATAGTTTTACACACTCTGTTCCACCGTCCAAACGAATGCCCTTGCCCCGACTCCTTCGTTGCGGATGCTGAGTTTCTTTACTGCCTGCATGATTTCGGGCACTTTCTCATCTTCGACCATTATCATAATGGCGGAGTTCATTTCTGGCCAAGTGTGCGTGCCTCTGTGCGGTTCGCCCTTGACGGTACCGCAACCCTGCACGTTTTCCCAAAAGGTAAATCCTCTAATTTCAAGCCTTTCGAGCATGTACTCGATACGCTCCGTATTCGTTTGACTGAATGCTATGAATATTGCTTTCATCTTTTTGTTGTATTTATTTTATTTTAAAACGGGGGAAAGAGGGAAATATTTTATTTGCTTTGTTTTTTACCCTTCTTTTTCACTCAACTCTATCCACCGCATCGTCTTCCCCTCCAATTCCATATCCAATTCCGCATACCGTTGCGATAATGTTGTCAGCATTTCCGCCGAATTTTCACCACTATTTAAATTATTAAGAATATCCGCCTTCTCCTGCTCCATCGTGGGGATTTCCACATCCAGCAACTCAAATTCTTTCTGTTCTTTATAAGTGCGTTTGTTGGTGTTTGTTGTTTTCTGTTCTTTTACAACTGCCTGTTTTTCATTCTTTTGCTGCAATTTCACAAGCCGTTCTTTTTTCTGCAAATCCGCCTTGTAATCGGAGTAATTTCCGTAAAAATCTTTCACTTTCCCGCCCTCGTTGATGATGAAAATATGTTCAACCAGTTTATCCATAAACCAGCGGTCATGCGATACAATTAACAGACAACCTGTGTATTGCAACAAAAAATCTTCTAAAATCGTCAATGTCTCAATATCAAAATCATTGGTCGGCTCGTCCAGTATCAGAAAGTTGGGATTTTTAAGCAAAACCATCAATAAATGCAGTTTTCGGCGTTGCCCCCCGCTCAAATTTTCAAAATAAGTATATTGATGCTCGTAGGTGAAGCCGAAATGATTGAGGAATGCCGATGCTGAAATGAAATTGCCGTCCGCCATGCGTATCATTTCCGCATGTTCTTTCACGATGTCGATGATGCGTTTGCCGTTGTTGGCGGCGGAAAGTCCGTCTTGGGAGTAATAGCCGAAAATAATGGTTTCTCCCGTGGTGATTTTCCCCGCATCTGGACGCAATTCATTCATTATCAGACGTAAAAATGTCGTTTTCCCGCTTCCGTTTTTCCCAAACACCCCGCAACGTTCCCCCTTTTTGAAGATATAAGAAAAATCGTTCAGAATGGTTTTATCTTCAAAAGCGAAATGTAAATTGTTTATTTCCAAAATCTTATTGCCTACTCGTTCGGTTTTAACGGCAAAAGTTTTGTTTTTCTGTTCGATGTTGGTAAACGCCTTTTGCTTAATGGTTTCAAAACTGTCAATGCGGGCTTTGGCTTTGGTGCTTCTGGCGCTCGGGGTGGCTCTTATCCACTCTAATTCAGAACAGTACAGACTTTTCGCCTTTTCAATTTCCGCCGTCATGTTGGCAATGCGTTCGGCTTTTTTCTCTAAAAAATAATCGTATTTGCCCTTATAACGATAGATATTCCCGCCGTCCAACTCCAGAATTTCATCGCAAACCTTATTCAGAAAAAAACGGTCATGCGTAACCATCAATAACGTGGTGTTGGCGGTAAGCAAAAAATGTTCCAGCCATTCTATCATTTCCACGTCCAAATGGTTGGTCGGCTCGTCAAGTATCAGAAAATCAACGTCAGACAGCAAGACTTTCACTAACGCAACCTTCTTTTTCTGTCCGCCCGACAACTCTTGCATGTTCTTGAAAACGTTCTGAATATCAAAACGGTAAAGCATTTCCTTGACCCTGCTTTCAAAATCCCATGCCCGCAGATTGTCCATTTTCACCACCGCCTTTTCCATCTGCTGCTGATTTTCAACCGCAGGTTTTTCCTGATAAGCAATCAAAGATGCTTCATACTCTTTAATGGCGTCAATCACAGCGTTTTTCGAGTCAAAAATGGCATCAAAAACTGAAATATTTTCCTTGTTGTCAAACAACTGCGGAAGATAACCCACCCGCACATCGCCCCGCAAAGTAGCCCGTCCGCTGTCGGCAATATCCAAACCGTTGATAATGTTAAGCAAAGAGGTTTTGCCGATGCCGTTTTTGGCAATCAACGCCACTTTTTGTCCCTTGTTGATGCCGAAACTGATGTTCTCAAAGAGCAGTTTATCGCCGTACCATTTGCTGAGGTTTTCTACGCTGAGGTAATTCATTTTATTAAAACGGATTGAGGACTTTCAAACTTTGAATGTTTCTGAAAAAAAATTAACTCCATTCATCTCTCATTTGTTTTTGATAGGCAACAGGGTCGATTATCTCTGAAAACAAGCGTTTTGACTGTATCGCGTCCAATGCCTGCTGTATCGCGGACGCATTTCCGCTTGCCGTTTTATCAACACTGATTGTAACGTTCTGCACAAAACGAATATTTTTTAACCATTCCGCCAACATGACCGCATGGTTGCTCTGTTCAACTATTACCGAAACTGTACTCATTTTCTTTATTTTTTAATCTAACGTCCTGTTTTTTACTTTATTGTTTCTCTTTTTTATTTTTCTTTTTCACCGAGAAGCCAAAATGCCCCAATTTCTTACCTAACGCATAATAATTCCCATGAGAATAAGCCAATAAATCAGCCTGTTCCATATCGAAAGCACCTGTTTCGGGGTGGATATATTTTTGGTCTGCATGTACCGCCAAGACTTCCGCCAGAAACATATCATGCGAGCCTAACTCTTTGATTTCCGTTACCCTGCACTCGATATTCACGGGACTTTCCGCTATCATGGGCGCAGAAACAAAATGCGCCTCTTCTGCCGTGAGGTGCATCTCTTTGAATTTATGAAAATCTTTGCCCGATTTCACCCCGCACCAATCGGTTGCTTTTGCCAGTTCAACCGTTGTCAAATTGATTACAAATTCCCGTGTCCGCTCTATCAACTGATGCGAATGACGGCTCTTGCGGACAGAAATAGAACACATCGGCGGTTCGCTGCAAACAGTGCCTATCCAACTGACAGTGATAATGTTGTAATTTTCTACGCTGTCCCCGCAACTGACCATCGCGGCGGGCAGCGGGTAAATCATTGTGCCTGCTTTCCAAAGTTGTTTTGCCATTTTTCAAATATTCGATTAAGAATTTGCAAAGATAAACAAAAAAAATCAATTTTTTAAAAATTAACCACGAAGGCACACAAAGTATTGTATGTCCTTCGTGTGACTTTGTGAAAAATACTTTGTGCGATTTTGTGGTTAAAGAAATTAAAATAAAAAATGCTATCTTTGCAATTCAAAAAATCAACATTTTCAAAATGGCAAAAACCAAAACGACATTCTATTGTCAAAACTGCGGAACACAATCGGCGACATGGCTGGGACGGTGTAAGAATTGCGGTCAGTGGGATACCTTTGTAGAAGAGATTGTTCCCAATTCGGCGGCGAAACCCAAAGATGCGTTTGCAATGCAGAGCGTCCCGCAATTGATTTCGGAAATCAGCGAGGTGCAGATGCCGCGCCTCAGTTCGTCCATCGGGGAACTCGACAGGGTGCTGGGCGGAGGCATCGTGGGCGGGTCGCTCATTCTGTTGGGCGGCGACCCGGGAATTGGGAAATCGACCCTGATGTTGCAGTTGGCGCTGGCAATGCCCGATACCAAAGTGCTGTACGTTTCGGGCGAAGAAAGCAGTATGCAGATAAAGTTGCGCGCCAATCGGCTGACACAGCAAAACGACCGCTGTTATATTGTAAATGAGACAAATACGCAGGCAGTTTTCACGCATATCGAAGAGATAAAACCCGATTTGGTAATCATTGACTCGATACAAACGCTGCATACGTCCGCCCTCGAATCATCGGCGGGAACGGTGTCGCAGATACGGGAAACGGCTGCCGAACTGCAACGTTTTGCCAAACAGACGGCAACGCCCGTTTTTCTTATCGGACATATCACTAAGGACGGATTGCTGGCAGGACCCAAGGTGTTGGAGCATATTGTCGATGTGGTTTTGCAGTTTGAGGGAGATAGAAATCACGGTTACCGTCTGGTTCGGGCTGCCAAAAATCGCTTCGGCTCGATTGCTGAAATCGGGATTTTTGAAATGCAACAGTCTGGTTTGCGGGAGGTTGCCAATCCGTCCGAGATACTGATTTCGCATCGGGAGGAAGATACGGCGGGGGTTGCCGTTGCGGTTACGGTGGAGGGTTTGCGTCCCATGCTGATAGAGGTTCAGGCATTGGTAACGCCTGCCATTTACGGCAGTCCGCAGCGGTCTGCAACGGGGTTTGACCTGCGGCGGTTGGGTATGTTGCTGGCGGTTTTGGAGAAGAAATGCGGACATAAATTCGGAGTGAAAGATGTGTTTTTCAACGTTGCGGGCGGCATTCGGACGGAAGACCCTGCGGTTGATTTGGCGATAGTTGCCGCTTTGTTGTCTTCGAGTTTGGACATTCCCATCAGTACGAAAGACTGTTTTTCGGGGGAAATCAGCCTTTCGGGCGAGGTGCGACCTGTCAGTCGGGTGGAACAGCGGATAGTGGAGGCGCAGAAACTGGGGTATAAACGGATTTTCATTTCCAGCAGTAATTTGAAGCAACGGCAGGAGTTCGGGATAAAAGTGGTGAGGATTGGGAAGGTGGAAGAGGTGCTTTCAGAAATTTTGTAATTCAATTAAAAATTGTATCTTTGCAAATCGTTAAGCAATAAAGTAAAAAAATCAAAAACAATATGGAAGAACATTCTAACAACATGGAAACGGGAATTTCCCAACAAGAAGAAAAGTCCTTGTACAACAAGGCAAAGAAACGGGTGCAGTTTAAAATCCACTTGATGATTTACATTCTCACCAATTCAATCCTTTGGCTGTTTTACAGTTTCGTTTTCAGACCGATTGAGGAGGGGACAATCAAAGATGCCTCTTTCCGATTTGTATTATTTGTCTCGCTGACATGGGGCATCGTGCTGATTGCCCACTATTTAATCGTGTACAAATGGGGAAAATCCTACGTGGACAAGGAATTCAACAGATTGAAACGGGACTACAAAAAATATAAAGAAGCACAAGAAAAAAGAAGTTAAATATACAAATTTTGAAGATATGGCAGAAGATGTAAAAAGTTGTTTAGAGGAAATAAAGCACGGTATGCAAGGTGCTATTAATCATTTGGAGTTGGAGTTGGATAAAATTCGTGCAGGCAAGGCAAGTCCGAAAATGCTGGACGGCGTGCGGATAGATTATTACGGGACAATGACCCCGCTTGACCAAGTCGCCAACATCACCACGCCTGACCCCAAGCAAATCGCCATACAGCCTTGGGAACGAAACCTCATTTCCGCAATTGAAAAGGCGATTATGGCTGCAAATTTAGGTTTTAATCCGCAGAATAACGGCGAAATCGTACGCATTCTCGTTCCCGCCTTGACGGAAGAACGGCGGAGGGAACTCGCAAAAAAAGCCAAACAGGAAGTCGAAAATACAAAGGTGAATATCCGCAATGTCCGCCGAAATGCAAACAATGAGGCGAAAAATCTCAAAGATGCGGGAGTGTCGGAAGACGAAATTAAAAAAATGGAAACAGACATTCAAAAAATAACGGACGAATTTATTGCAAAAGCGGATAAATATTTTGAAATAAAAGAAAAAGAAATAATGACAGTTTGATTTCGTAACAAGTAACGCGTGACACCTTACCAGTCACGCGTCACGTGTCACGCGTCACGAAAAAATAAATATATGAGTATCACAAAATTAGAACAGGTTTTGGAAGTAGTAAAAACAAGACCTAAAAAAAGATTAGTTGCCGCTTACGCCAACGACGACCATACCATCGAAGCCGTTTACCACGCCATCAAAGCGGGCATCGTTGAGGCAACGCTTGTTGGAGACGAGGCGACGATTAAGGAAGTTTGCCAAAAACACGGTTTCGACGTCAATCAATTTAAGATTGTGCAGGAAGCAGACGAGCAAAAGGCTGGAAATACGGCAGTTGCACTGATAAACAAAGGCGAAGGCGATATTTTAATGAAAGGCTTGTTAAGCACCGATAAATACATGCGGGCTATTTTGAACAAGGAAAACGGACTGATGCCCAGCGCCAAAGCCGTTCTTTCGCATGTTACGGTGATTGAAACGCCCAATTATCACAAATTGATAGTCTGCGGTGATGTTGCCATTATTCCCGCACCCGATTTGACGCAAAAGATTGCCATTGCCAACTATCTGATACAGACGGCAAAAGCCTTGCAGATAGACAATCCGAAAGTGGCTGTTTTGGCAGCTACCGAGCAAATGCTGGCAGGAATGCCCGCCTGCGTAGATGCGGCGATTATTTCCAAAATGGCGGACAGAGGACAGATAAAAGGTGCGAGCATCGACGGTCCTTTGAGTTTGGACGCGGCTTTGGACAAAGAAAGTGCGGACGTGAAAAAGTTAAAAGGAGTGGTTGCAGGCGATGCCGATTGCATTTTGTTCCCCAATATCGAGGCGGGAAATGTTTTTTACAAAAGCAATACCAAGTTGGCAAATGCCGAATTGGGAGCCATGGTCATGGGGGCGAAAGTGCCTTGTGTACTTACTTCCAGAGGCGATTCCGCCAAGTCAAAAATGTACTCCATTGCACTGGCTGCACTGGCTGCAAAATAAAAAAATAAATTTTTTTTACAAAAACGTGATTTTTTTGCAAAAGATATTGTTTTTTTTTGTATCTTAGCATTTCATGTAGAATATAATACCATTTACAATGAAGAGAGTTCGGATATTAAGTTATTTAATTGGTTTTGTGCTGGTTACAAACTATTCAGTTTTTGCACAAAAACCAGCGGCAGAAGCCGCAGACAAGGCATTTGATGCGTACGAGTACACGGTTGCAGCCGAAAAGTACAAAAAAGCATTCAAAAAAATTAAAAACAACCCGGTTGAAAAACGAAGGGTTTCGTTCAGAATAGCAGAATGCTATTGGATGTCGGGAGAGTTGAAAAAGGCTGAACAACAGTTCCTTAGACTAGAAAAACAAAATTATCAGAAAGATAATGCGTTGATTTTACTGCGGTTGGGAGATATTTACCGTTTGAGGAAAGATTTCCCCAAAGCCTTGCAATATTACGAAAGGTACAAGGAATTGCGCGCCAAAGACCCGCGTACAGAGGACAGGATAGAATCCTGCAAACTTGCTCCGCAATGGATTAACAATCCCACGCGGCATGAAGTTGAAAACATGAAAAAGTTTAACTCGCCACAAAGCGACTGGTCGCCCGCATGGGGAAACAGTAAGGAAACTGAGATAATTTTTACCTCTTCCCGCGAGGGCGGTACGGGGAAAAATACGGATGCGTGGTCGGGACAGATGTTTTCGGATTTTTACATCTCGACCAAACCCAAAAGCAAAACGGTGGAGTTTCCAGGCGAATGGACGCCTCCCGCCAATTTTGACAAAAGCGGACAGGTTAACACAGACGCAAACGAAGGCGAGGCTTCTTTCAATGAAAAAGGCACAACCGTTTATTTTTCGCGTTGTCCCAATGAAAAGAATGTCCGTTCCAACTGTAAAATCTATCAGGTTACGCGGAAAGGGAAAGATTGGGACGTGCCAGAGGAAATTAAACTTGGACAAGATTCGTTTGATTACGTTCACCCTGCCATTTCCAAAGATGAACTTACGCTTTATTTTGTCTCCAATATGACAGGCACAATGGGCGGATACGACATCTGGTATGCCAAACGGACGAAAAAGGGAAAACCTTTCGATGCACCTGTGAATTTGGGCAGCAATGTTAATTCGCATGACCATGAGATGTTTCCAAGTCTGGACGGCGATTCGGTGCTGTATTTTGCTTCCAAAGGACGTGTGGGTTTGGGCGGATACGATATTTTTAAAAGCACAATGGAAAATGGAAAATGGGCAGTTGCCGAAAATATGAAATACCCAATCAATTCAGAAGCAGATGATTACGGTATTATCATTGACCATTCCGATGCGATTGACCCAGCCAGCGGTTTCCCCTATATTGAAAAGGGATATTTCTCGTCCAACCGTGCAGGCGGACGGGGCATGGACGATATTTGGTCGTTCAAACTGCGTCCGATTGTGTTCACGCTTTCGGGTTTTGTGAAAAACAGCGCTAATATGCAATATATTGACGGTGCGACTGTTACCGTATCTGTTTCTGACGGAACTTCTTTTAAAACAACCACCGATATTAAAGGTTATTACCATTTTGACAAAACGAAAATAAAAGGCGATTTGACCTTTAATATATTTGTGCAAAAAAGCGGTTTTTACGAAAATGAAAACAACAAAGGCAGGGAAACAACCGTGGGATTGACGGAAAACAAAGATTTGAGGCGGGATTTTATTTTAGACCCGATACCAAAAGAACCTGTTGAATTGCCCGATATTTTGTATGTATTAGCCCGTTGGGAATTGTTGCCTCAATCCATGGACTCTTTGCGCGTGCTATTAACCATTATGCAAGACAATCCGACTTTTGTAATCGAATTGCGTTCTCATACAGACGTTCGTCCTATTCCAATGACCAATGACACGCTTTCTCAAAGACGTGCGCAATCCTGCGTAGATTGGCTGATAGAACAGGGTATTGACCCCGAAAGGCTGTTTGCAAAAGGTTATGCAGAACGTGTACCGCGTACCTTAAAAACGGACAAAACTTCACGTGGATATACATTTAAAAAGGGAACGGTTTTGACACCTGAATATATTAAAGGTTTAAGCCCCAAAGATAAACAGGAAGCAGCACATGATTTGAACCGCCGTACAGAGTTCTTTATTTTGCGTGATGATTACGTTCCGAAAGGCGTTGTTGTAAAGGTTGACCCGACCAAACATATACATCAGATTGATATTGTGAAGAAACGGTTTATCCCTGTATCTACGGACGATAAATTGGTGTATGGCGAATGTTATGTAAATCATAAAACATTGGAATACAAGATAATGCCCGATGTAGAACAGATGACCATTTCTTACGACCAGGCAATGAAATTCTTAAAAGACCTCATTATTACCGTAGGCGATTTTGAAGAAAAAGCAAAGGCAATCAAAGAAGATGACGGGACGATTATTGATAAATCGGCGGTGTATCTGCGGACGCTTCAAATCGGCGAACAGGAACTTGAAAATGTGAGAATGACTGTTGTAAAAGGACAAAAAGAACCGATTATTATCGGCAGCAAAACCTTTATCGAAGAATTTGGTACGTACACAATTGATAAAGGCGAACAAAGATTGTACTTTGATAAATAGTAAATGAATTTGATTGATTTTCAAAAATAATTTTTTTGATGGGAGACTTGAACGGTCTCCCTTTTTTTTTGAGAAATTATTCGCTTTTTTTCTTGGCAGCGAAGGCTTTATCGCCCAAAACCAAACGTATCATAAAATTGTAATTTGGGGTCATTGCGTTGTAGCCCGCCAACTGAATTTTTTCCATTCTGAACTGCGCAACAGGTTCAAGAGCAGCCCATTTGTTGAAGGCAATTCGGCAACCGACAGCAGCGGTAAAACCGTAACCAACGCCTCCCCGCCTGCGTTCCACTTCGGATTGGGAAAGGTTGGGGTCGTAGGCAACGCCCGCTCCGAGTTTGTTGAGCAGGGTGAAAGGCGTTCCCTCGACAATCAAATCGGAACTGTTTACTTTTGTGCTGTTTATGTGCATATCTACCTCAAAAAGCGGGGTAACCATGCCACCCACAGGAAGCAGATATTGGGCGGTTAATTCAAAAAAAGTTCTCCGTTCCTTTCCCACCAGCGGATACGGCAGGACGTTGGCAGAGTTCACCTCGTCAATTTTGATGCCGATATTGGCAATTCCGTTGGCAGTCATCAGCGATTGGGCAACAGCAATTCCGAGTGAAAAATTTTTGGCAAAACGGTATCTCGCACCGATTGCAAAGGAAAAACCTGCACTGTAGCGCATTTGCGATACTTCCTCCAGCCAAAAGGTGTCGGCGATTATCCCGCGGTGGTTGCGCACCATCAACTCCATAATCTGATTGTACCAAATGCCGTTGGAACTTGCGGGATTGAAGATGTATTTGATGTCGGGGTCGGCGTAATCGCTCTCAGCAGTGGGGAAACCTCTGTAATAGTTTGCGTTCGTCTTATTTCCAACATACATGCCTGGACTGAAAAAGAAGTCGAAACCTTTGGTGGTATCCCGTTTGATATTGGTGTTTTTCTGTGCCTGCGAGTAGGGGCAGAGGAGGAGGAAAAGTATTGCAAATATCCCTGTTTTTTTCATAAAACGCATCAATTAATTTTTTAATTTCCGAATGGTTTCCACAGGATTTTCGGAGGAGAAAATGCTGTTTCCGCAAACCAAAACATCTGCACCTGTTGCAAAAAGTTTTTGGTAATTATCCAAACCGATACCTCCATCAACTTCTATTAAAGTATTTGAATTTGAGGCTTTTATCATCTTTTTCAAAGCGGCGATTTTAGAGTAAGTTTGTTCGATAAAAGTCTGTCCCCCAAAACCAGGATTGACGGACATGAGCAAGACCAAATCCAATTCGGGCAAAATATCCTCCAAGAGCGACACGGGCGTATGCGGATTTAGGGAAACGCCCGCCTTCACGCCGTAAGATTTGATTTTCTGCACCGTTCGATGCAAATGCGTACATGCCTCATAATGAACGGTAAGATACGCCGCTTTCGCCTCTGTGCAAAAACGCTCGATATAGAAATCGGGATTGTTTATCATCAAATGAATATCCAGCGATTTTTTTGCGTGAGCCGTGATAGCATTCAACACAGGAAATCCGATGGATAAATTGGGGACAAAATTCCCGTCCATGATGTCGATGTGAAACCAGTCGGCATCGCTTCGGTTAATCATTTCAATATCCCGCTGCAAATTGCCGAAATCCGCGGACAAGATAGAGGGTGCAATTATCTGATACATTTGTTTTTAATTAAAATTGATTAAAAAATAGGCTGTTTTGCAAAGATACAACTCTTTATCGAAAACAGAATTATAATAGGAAATTCATGTTAATCTTATGAAAATCTTGGCACATACAATTATTTACTCATGCCCATAACTGCTATTATCAAAGCAATGCGTGCAAATCTGTTCTTTCGGCAATCCGATAGCAGCCACAAGGTCTTCCAAAGAATTGTATTTTAAGGAGTCCGCATTCAAAACGAGGCGAATTTTCTCTATCATTTTGTTATACTGTTCCGTTCCGAAAACGCTGTATGCTTGCAAGTTTTTATCGGAAGAGCCTTCCAATTCTTCAATTACGCGTCTGGTTATCAATTCCATTTCTGTCTTCGAGGCGGAGAAATTGATAAACGGACAACCGTAAATCAAAGGCGGACAGGATATGCGGATATGTACCTCTTTTGCACCGTATCCATACAGTTTTTTCACATTGTCCTGCAATTGCGTACCTCTTACGATGGAATCGTCGCAAAACATGGCTGTTTTTCCGTCCAAGACTTTGCGGTTGGGTATCAGTTTCATTCTTGCCACCACATTGCGGACTTCCTGCGAGGTGGGCATGAAACTGCGAGGCCATGTAGGCGTGTATTTTACGTATGCTCTGCTGTAAGGAATGCCTTTTCCTTCGCAATATCCCAACGCCATCCCCACGCCCGAATCGGGAATGCCAGATACGATTTCGGGGTTTATTTCATCGCGTTTCGCCATGTATTTGCCCAAATCCCGCCGTACAACCTCCACGTTGATATTTTCGTATTCAGAGGTCGGGAAACCGTAATAAATGTACAAAAATGAACAGAGTTGCATTTTATCATTGGGTTTGCGCAATTGCTGAATGCCGTCTGCCGTAATCAAAACGATTTCGCCCGCTCCAAGAAAATAGTTGATTTCGTAACCCAGATTGTGAAAAGAATTGCTTTCACTGGAAACGGCGTAACCATCCTGCGGGTGTTTTCCTATCACAACGGGTGTCCGTCCGTAATAATCGCGGGCTGCAATAATACCTTTTTCAGTTAATAAAAGTGCTGAAAAAGAACCTTTTACCTTTTGATAAGCCTGTTCGATGCCGTCCACATAATCTTTTCCCTGTGCGATAAGCAAGCCAATCAATTCCGTTTGACAGGGATTGCCCGAACTCATTTCGGAAAGGTGTCTGCCTTTGTCAAGCAGTTCTTTTTCTACTTCCCTCATATTGTTGAATTTAGCCACTGTTACGATGGCACATTTTCCGATACGGGTTTTCATCAGTATAGGTTGCGGGTCGGTATCGCTGATAATTCCTATCCCCGAATTTCCCTCAAATTCATGCAGTTCGCTTTCAAATTTGGGTCTGAAATACGCATTTTCTATACTGTGAATAGACCGAACAATATGTCCATTCTCTTTCAATGTTGCCATGCCCGCACGGCAGGCTCCCATGTGCGAATTGTAATCTGTTCCGTAAAACAAATCTGCAATGCACTTTGATTTTTTTATTACTCCAAAAAAACCGCCCATAGATATCTTGATTATATGTTTTTATTTATTTCTACCGCATTTATATGACAAAAATCACAATCTTTCTAAACGAAATGCAAAGATAGCATTTTTAATTGAGAATTGACAGTTGGAAATTGAAAATTATTTTTCGGCGTTTTGTTCAAATCTATGCACATAGTAGCCCAGCCTGTGTAACAGTACAAATAAGTTGTTTTTTGTCTATCAGCACATCCATTGCAATATTGCTCCAATGTCCTAAATCATGCCATAATTTTTTGCATATATACGGGGAAAAGACGAGCATATGGAAAAATTAAAAGAAATTAGGCTTAATACACAAAAGTGTTGATAAAACAGCCGTTAAATATTTATATTTCATATATTTGCAGCAAAAAAATATATGGTTACCGCGCGAAAAAAACAGGACAAACAGTGTATGTTCGGGCGGATTTGGAGGACATTTCCGAGCCGTACTGTCATTTAAATATGTAGGAGGGAATAATGATAATTAATATTTTTTGGGAGAAAGGGGAGGCATACAATGCTGTAGAAAATTTAATCATATCGTTGAGGCATACGGTTGCGGATAATGGATTGCCGCATATCGCCGTTGCCCCATTATTAATGAAAAAATCACGGAGGAAAGAACCAATCACCGCAGCCACTTGGTTTTGGGCAACGGACAAATTGGATGCAGGCGATATTTGCGAACAGGAAATCATAAAAATAGATTACAATCTCCGTCCGAAAGTGTGAGTTGTGTGCTAACAAGTCCTCCTTATTATTTTAATCTTAGAGATTATAATGTTGCTGGACAAATCGGGCTTGAAAATTCGCCAGAAAAGTATATTCAAAGTCTGACTGATGTTTTTATGGAATGCCATAGCGTTTTGAAAAAAGACGGTACAATGTGGATTGTTATCGGCGATAGTTATGCAGATAGCGGGCGAGGTTGGGGTGGAAAAACAATTTATATTCTCGAAATATCCAGCTAAAATCAAGTTTTGCAACAGAATTTTCAAAACCTAAAAAACTGCTGGAATACAAAAACAAGGATTTGATTGGCATACCGTGGATGCTGGCGTTTTCGTTTCGAAATTCGGGTTGGTATTTGCGACAGGATATTATTTGGAATAAGCCTAATCCGATGCCTGAAAGTGTACGGGACAGATGCACAAAGGCACACGAATATATATTTTTACTTACCAAATTGGCAAAATATTACTTTGACCATGAGGCGATGCTCGAACCTGCTAATTACGATGAACTGCAAAAAACGTATATAACGGCAGCACGAAATATAATGACACCGTAGGGATAACGATGCAAAACTTATTCAAAGGAGGCAAAAGCTGGGCAAATACGGTGCGAGTGTGTTCGTTTGGTAACGGGACAGGCAGGAATTATGTGGGGATAGAATTGAATGAGGATTATGTGAGGCTGGCTGAGGATAGACTTCAGGAGTGCGCGCGCGTCTCAAAAAAAGGATGATTTGTTTTGAATTTAAGAGGACGATTTGTTTTGGCGATTATAGTAGGTAGTATACAATAAAAAAACACAAAATAAAATTATTTTTGTGATAAAAAACATATTGTTTCATTGAATTTCAATTATTTATACAATGTTTAGAGGCATTTTTCTCCCTACTTTTCTCCTTAACTTGTATACTTTTTAATTTCATAATTCTTTATGAAAATTTGAAATGGGAAAAAATACTGTTTAGTAGCACATGCAAAATATCTTTTTTATCAAAAAAATTTTGTTGAAAAATATCCTCATTTCCCTTCCGTCAGTTTTTTTATATTTGCTATCTTTGCAAAATAGATTATAGGTAAATATGCTCAAAATGATTATGAATAAGAGAAGTTTTTATAACTGCTTGATTATTGCAGTTTTAGTATTGTTTGTAAGCGGTGTGAATGCACAGAAAACACGCATTTACCACTCGCCAGAACAGGAGTATAAATTGGCAGATGAGTTGTTTTCCATGCAACAATACGGCTCTGCAAAAAACATGTACCGCTCGGTGTACAA